>OGEM01000306.1_pt1 | contig 38324 bp, 30 predicted proteins | sample 1570741 | NCBI WGS metagenome assembly OGEM01 (sample SAMEA2582141, study PRJEB24529) | metagenome | biome: Human gut stool | place: China | collected 2011
GGTTGGTGCGGCGCTAGCTATATCCGGCGCTGTAATGCAGGCGTTGTTTGAAAATCCTCTGGCAGAACCTGGACTACTTGGCGTCTCTAACGGCGCAGGCGTAGGGCTTATCGCCGCGGTGTTGCTTGGGCAAGGGCAACTCCCCAACTGGGCGCTAGGGCTGTGTGCGATTGCTGGCGCGCTTATCATCACTTTAATACTCTTACGTTTCGCCCGTCGTCATCTTTCGACCAGTCGGTTATTGCTGGCTGGCGTTGCATTAGGGATTATCTGTAGCGCACTAATGACGTGGGCTATCTACTTTTCCACCTCTGTTGATTTACGTCAGCTGATGTACTGGATGATGGGCGGTTTTGGCGGCGTAGACTGGCGGCAAAGCTGGCTGATGCTGGCATTGATCCCCGTGTTGTTGTGGATCTGTTGTCAGTCCAGGCCGATGAATATGTTAGCACTTGGCGAGATCTCGGCGCGGCAACTGGGTTTACCCCTGTGGTTCTGGCGCAATGTGCTGGTGGCAGCGACCGGCTGGATGGTTGGCGTCAGTGTGGCGCTGGCGGGTGCTATCGGCTTTATTGGTCTGGTGATCCCACATATTCTCCGGCTGTGTGGTTTAACCGATCATCGCGTATTACTTCCCGGCTGCGCGCTGGCAGGGGCGAGCGCATTGCTGCTGGCCGATATTGTAGCGCGCCTGGCATTAGCTGCCGCAGAGCTGCCTATTGGCGTGGTCACCGCAACGTTGGGTGCGCCGGTGTTTATCTGGTTATTGTTAAAAGCAGGACGTTAGCCGCAAAAAGACGGTCTATGATTAAAAGCTAAGATTTTTACTGACCACACCCAGGAGAAACGATGCAAGATTCCATTCTGACGACCGTAGTGAAAGATATCGACGGTGAAGTGACCACGCTGGAGAAGTACGCCGGTAATGTGCTGTTGATTGTCAATGTCGCCTCAAAGTGTGGCTTAACGCCGCAATATGAGCAGTTGGAGAATATTCAGAAAGCCTGGGCCGATCGAGGTTTTGTGGTGCTGGGATTCCCGTGCAACCAGTTTCTGGAACAAGAACCGGGCAGCGATGAAGAGATTAAAACTTACTGTACCACCACATGGGGGGTGACGTTCCCGATGTTCAGTAAGATTGAAGTTAATGGCGAAGGACGCCATCCGCTGTATCAAAAATTGATTGCCGCAGCGCCGACCGCAGTCGCGCCGGAAGAGAGCGGATTCTATGCCCGTATGGTCAGCAAAGGTCGTGCACCGCTGTACCCTGATGATATTTTATGGAATTTTGAGAAATTTTTAGTTGGCAGGGACGGATTGGTCATCCAGCGTTTTTCCCCGGATATGACGCCGGAAGATCCCATTGTGATGGAAAGCATTAAACTGGCGTTGGCAAAATAATGTCTATTGTGATGCAGTTACAGGATGTTGCGGAATCAACCCGCCTTGGGCCGCTTTCTGGCGAGGTTCGGGCAGGGGAGATCCTGCATCTGGTGGGGCCGAATGGCGCGGGTAAGAGTACCTTACTGGCGCGAATGGCCGGAATGACCAGCGGTAAGGGAAGCATTCAGTTCGCGGGGCAACCACTGGAAGCATGGTCCGCAACAAAACTCGCGCTGCATCGCGCCTATCTTTCACAACAGCAGACGCCGCCGTTTGCAATGCCGGTCTGGCACTACCTGACACTGCATCAGCACGATAAAACGCGTACCGAACTACTGAATGATGTCGCAGGGGCGCTGGCTCTTGATGACAAACTCGGACGGAGCACCAATCAACTTTCCGGCGGTGAATGGCAACGCGTACGTCTTGCTGCGGTGGTGTTGCAAATCACACCACAAGCCAATCCCGCAGGCCAATTGCTGCTTCTTGATGAGCCGATGAACAGTCTTGATGTTGCGCAACAAAGTGCGTTAGACAAAATTCTGAGCGCGCTGTGTCAGCAAGGACTGGCGATTGTGATGAGCAGTCACGATCTCAACCACACATTGCGTCATGCGCATCGGGCGGGGTTGCTAAAAGGTGGAAAAATGCTGGCCAGTGGACGCAGGGAAGAGGTGCTCACGCCGCCAAATCTGGCGCAGGCCTATGGGATGAATTTTCGCCGTCTGGATATCGAAGGTCACCGAATGCTGATTTCGACCATTTGATTTCATTAGTATCTTGAAAATCGGGTAATTACGACGCTAAATTAATGCAAGAATAAAAAACAGAGGAACCGTACGGAATGCGTTTCTGCCTTATTTTGATCACAGCACTGTTTCTGGTCGGGTGTAGCCACCATAAAGCACCGCCGCCAAATGCCAGACTTTCTGATTCGATTACCGTTATTGCCGGTTTGAACGACCAGCTACAAAGCTGGCATGGCACGCCGTATCGTTATGGTGGCATGACGCGGCGCGGTGTGGACTGTTCGGGATTTGTGGTTGTGACGATGCGCGATCGTTTCGATTTGCAGCTGCCCCGAGAAACCAAAGAACAAGCCTCTATCGGCACGCAAATTGATAAAGACGAGTTGCTGCCTGGTGACCTGGTCTTTTTCAAAACGGGGTCCGGACAAAATGGTTTGCATGTAGGTATTTACGATACCAACAACCAATTTATCCACGCCTCTACCAGCAAGGGAGTGATGCGTTCCTCACTTGATAATGTCTATTGGCAGAAAAATTTCTGGCAGGCGAGACGAATCTAGTATGTCGAAAAATGGACGGCGATGATACATCGCCGTCCATTTACTCCAGAATACAGTAGTATTTTGCAGACAAAAATTCCGTAAATGGATTATTCGTTTATAATCAGGATAATCTAAAAAAAGGACCCCTGAAAAAGTGGTTAACATGGAACAAATGAAAGTTACTCCTTCTGTAATTGTTATGTCTTATGGCCTTATCCCTTTTAGCCGGATACTGAAAAACATCCTTCGAGAGGGACGGTTACCATGAAGATTTTTTTGGAGAATCTTTATCATTCTGATTGCTATTTCCTGCCGATAAGAGATAACCAGCAAGTCCTTGTCGGCGTTGAGTTAATTACCCATTTCTCCAGTGAAGATGGCACGGTGCGTATCCCGACGAGTCGGGTTATAGCGCAACTTACCGAGGAGCAACATTGGCAATTATTTTCAGAGCAGTTGGAATTACTAAAATCATGCCAACACTTTTTTATTCAACATAAACTCTTTGCCTGGCTTAATTTAACGCCGCAAGTGGCTACATTATTATTAGAGAGGGATAATTACGCAGGCGAACTATTAAAATATCCGTTTATTGAACTGTTGATTAATGAGAATTACCCGCATCTCGATGAAGGAAAAGATAATCGCGATCTTTTGTCCTTATCGCAAATGTATCCCCTTGTGTTAGGTAATTTGGGCGCAGGCAATAGCACAATGAAAGCGGTTTTTGATGGTCTTTTCACCCGCGTCATGCTGGATAAAAGTTTTATTCAGCAACAAATCACGCACCGCTCCTTCGAACCGTTTATTCGTGCGATCCAGGCGCAAATTTCCCCATGTTGCAATTGCATCATCGCGGGGGGCATTGATACGCCAGAAATAATGGCACAGATTACCCCCTTCGATTTCCATGCTCTCCAGGGATGCCTGTGGCCTGCCGTTCCCATAAATCAGATAACGACGTTGGTTCAGCGATAACCCTCCTGTTTGCTGGTGTTTAAGACGAGAGTAACCGTCTACACTATCAAACAGGAGGATCTATGACCCTGTCTTTTGTTACCCGCTGGCGCGATGAATTGCCAGAAACCTATACAGCACTTTCCCCTACGCCTTTAAATAATGCCCGGCTGATTTGGCATAATACCGAACTGGCTAACACGCTGAGTATTCCATCGTCGCTGTTTAAAAATGGCGCAGGTGTCTGGGGCGGCGAAGCCCTACTGCCTGGTATGTCACCACTGGCGCAGGTTTACAGTGGTCATCAGTTCGGCGTCTGGGCGGGCCAACTGGGTGATGGGCGCGGCATTTTACTCGGCGAACAACTGCTTGCTGATGGCACTACAATGGACTGGCATCTGAAAGGTGCTGGCCTGACGCCTTATTCGCGAATGGGTGATGGACGGGCGGTTTTACGTTCGACGATACGAGAAAGTCTCGCCAGTGAGGCGATGCATTATCTGGGCATTCCGACGACCCGCGCGTTAAGTATCGTCACCAGCGATTCGCCAGTGTATCGGGAAACGGCGGAGCCAGGCGCGATGCTGATGCGTGTGGCACCAAGTCATCTGCGCTTTGGTCATTTCGAACATTTTTACTACCGCCGCGAGTCGGAAAAGGTTCGTCAGTTAGCTGACTTTGCTATTCGTCATTACTGGTCACATCTTGAAGATGATGAGGACAAATACCGTCTCTGGTTTAGCGATGTTGTCGCACGTACCGCGTCGTTAATTGCCCAATGGCAGACGGTCGGCTTTGCTCATGGGGTGATGAATACCGACAACATGTCGCTGCTGGGGCTGACGCTTGATTACGGGCCGTTTGGTTTTCTTGATGATTACGAACCCGGTTTTATTTGTAATCACTCGGATCATCAAGGGCGTTACAGCTTTGATAATCAACCTGCCGTCGCGTTGTGGAATTTACAGCGTCTGGCGCAGACATTGTCGCCATTTGTTGCCGTAGATGCCCTGAATGAGGCCCTGGACAGCTATCAGCAGGTTTTGTTGACGCATTATGGAGAACGGATGCGGCAGAAACTGGGCTTCATGACGGAGCAAAAAGAGGATAACGCGCTACTGAATGAATTATTCAGTCTGATGGCGCGAGAGCGCAGCGATTATACCCGCACATTCCGCATGCTGAGTCTGACCGAGCAGCACAGCGCGGCGTCACCGCTACGTGATGAGTTTATTGATCGTGCGGCATTTGATGACTGGTTTGCCCGTTATCGGGGGCGTTTGCAACAAGACGAGGTTAGCGATAGTGAGCGTCAGCAACTGATGCAAAGCGTTAACCCCGCTCTGGTATTGCGCAACTGGTTGGCGCAACGGGCGATTGAAGCGGCAGAAAAGGGTGATATGACGGAATTGCACCGCCTGCATGAGGCGTTGCGAAATCCTTTCAGCGACAGAGATGATGACTATGTCAGTCGTCCACCTGACTGGGGTAAACGGCTGGAAGTCAGCTGCTCGAGTTAAAGGCTACTTGGTCAACAGCAGCTTGCCAGCCTGAGTTTTACGGAGCAGATATTCTTGCCCGTCATGATCGATAATCAGTTTGCCATCCGGACCTAACAGTGTCTGGCTGGAAATTCGCCGAATAGGCTGCGGGGAAGCGGTCTTGTGATTGGCATCCGTTTCAGGCGTGAGTTTTCTGCTATCCGTATAACGCATAAAAATTAATAATAATTGATATAACAATGATTCTTATTATCAATATTATAGCGGGCCAGAGCAAGCAGTAATGTGTTGAGAAGACAACAAGTTGCGCAGAAATGCCCATTCCGTCAGGAATGGGCACGCATTCAGAAGCGGGGATCTACCGCAGAGGCGAGTTTTTCGACCAGGCGTTCGGTATCTTCCCAGCCCAGACACGGGTCGGTAATGGATTGACCGTAAGTGAGCGGCTGACTGCCGACGATTTTTTGCGTTCCTTCGCGCAGGAAACTTTCCGCCATAATTCCAGCAATCGCCGTAGAGCCATTGCGGATTTGCTGACAAATATCCTCACAAACTTCTAACTGGCGACGGTGCTGCTTCTGGCAGTTACCGTGGCTGAAATCCACCACCAGATGTTCAGGTAAATCAAACTCGTGCAGCGTATCGCAGGCTGCGGCGATATCATCGGCATGATAATTCGGTTTTTTGCCGCCACGCATAATAATGTGGCCATACGGGTTGCCGCTGGTCTGATAGATGGTCATCTGACCATTTTTGTCTGGCGAGAGGAACATATGGCTGGCGCGGGCAGCGCGGATAGCATCCACAGCAATCCGCGTGTTGCCATCGGTACCATTTTTAAAACCTACCGGACAGGAGAGTGCCGAAGCCATTTCGCGGTGGATCTGACTTTCGGTAGTACGTGCGCCAATCGCGCCCCAACTGATTAAATCAGCAATAAACTGACCGGTCACCATATCGAGGAACTCAGTCGCGGTAGGGACGCCCAGCTCATTTACCTGTAAAAGTAATTTGCGCGCCAGCTCCAGACCGTGATTTACCCGATAGCTGCCGTTTAAATCTGGATCGGAGATTAGTCCTTTCCAGCCGACAACAGTTCGTGGTTTTTCAAAATAGGTGCGCATTACGATTTCCAGCCGTGACTGGTACTGGTTGCGCAGCGACTGCAGACGGGTGGCGTACTCCATTGCAGCGGTGAGATCGTGGATCGAGCAGGGGCCAATAATGACCAACAGTCGCTTATCTTCACCATTCAGTATTTTTTCAATTCTGCGGCGGGAGTCGGTGACATGGGTGGCGACGCCAGGCGTTACGGGATACCGTAGCGCGAGTTCGGCGGGCGTTACCAGGCTCTCAATACGCGCAGTACGGAGTTCGTCAGTTCTGTTCATTACAAGTCTCAGAAATTTGTTGCTTCTACGGCAGGACTACCGGGAAGTGATGCGCATCACGATAAACCAATCGCTGCTGATTTCAAGTGCGAGGTGTGTCACACCTCGCCGGGTGGTTAGCATGATAACAAAAAAATAAGCTAATGCACTAGTTCTCTAGTACATTCGGCGGCTAAGGCCCATGATATCGAGGATCTTGGTGGCAATCTCTTCTACCGAATAATTGGTACTGTTAATCCACGGGATCTGATTTTTACGGTACAAGGCTTCTACTTCCGCGACTTCCATCCTGCACTGACGAAGCGAGGCATAGCGACTGTTCTCCCGACGTTCCTCGCGAATCGCCGCCAGACGTTCCGGGTCGATAGTCAGGCCGAACAATTTATGCTGAAGCGGTTTGAGCGACGCGGGTAGCACCAGATTATCCATATCGTCGGCAATAAAGGGGTAGTTTGCCGCGCGGATACCAAACTGCATTGCCAGATACAGACTGGTGGGGGTTTTACCACAGCGAGAAACACCGAGCAGGATCACCTGAGCCTGATCCAGATTGCGCAACGAAATGCCGTCATCGTGGGCGAGGGTGTAATCAATCGCCGCAATGCGCGCATCATATTTATTGAGATTATTAGGGTTAAGGCCATGGGTACGATGAGCAATCGGCGTTGGATCCAGTTTCATCTCTTGTTGTAGCGGGGCAACCAGCGCCTGAACGATATCCTGGCAAAAGCCTTCACTTTGCAAGATGATGGCGCGAATCTCCGGCAACACGATGGAGTAGAAGACCAGCGGGCGCACACCTGTCTGGTGATAAATTGCGTCAATCTGATCCTTCACTGCCCGTGCACGGCTCTCATTTTCGACAAACGGCAGCGTGATGCTGCTGATAGTGACGGGAAATTGTGACATTACTGCGTGTCCTAATACCTCCGCAGTTATTGCCGTACCATCAGAAATATAAAAAACGTGGCGATCAACAGCATTATCCATTTTGTTCTTCCCGTGATGCAGACATAATTCTATGAAAGCATAAATTAAAAACGCACAGAAGCGTAGAACGTTATGTCTGGTTTATAAAATGAACCTTCAATTTTATTTTTTATGAAAACAGCATTTCATTTTTATGGTTTCGTTTATACCGATGGTTTATGTGGAAATTGTCGAAGAGAGCAGATTTGCGCAACGCTGGGATCAGTCTTAAAAAGTAAAAAAATATATTTGCTTGAACGATTCACCGTTTTTTTCATCCGGTTAAATATGCAAAGATAAATGCGCAGAAATGTGTTTCTCAAACCGTTCATTTATCACAAAAGGATTGTTCGATGTCCAACAATGGCTCGTCACCGCTGGTGCTTTGGTATAACCAACTCGGCATGAATGATGTAGACAGGGTTGGGGGCAAAAATGCCTCCCTGGGTGAAATGATTACTAATCTTTCCGGAATGGGTGTTTCCGTTCCGAATGGTTTCGCCACAACCGCCGACGCGTTTAACCAGTTTCTGGACCAAAGCGGCGTAAACCAGCGCATTTATGAACTGCTGGATAAAACGGATATTGACGATGTTACCCAGCTTGCGAAAGCGGGCGCGCAAATCCGCCAGTGGATTATCGACACTCCCTTCCAGCCTGAGCTGGAAAACGCCATCCGCGAAGCCTATGCACAGCTTTCCGCCGATGACGAAAACGCCTCTTTTGCGGTGCGCTCCTCCGCCACCGCAGAAGATATGCCGGACGCTTCTTTTGCCGGTCAGCAGGAAACCTTCCTCAACGTTCAGGGTTTTGACGCCGTTCTCGTGGCAGTGAAACATGTATTTGCTTCTCTGTTTAACGATCGCGCCATCTCTTATCGTGTGCACCAGGGTTACGATCACCGTGGTGTGGCGCTCTCCGCCGGTGTTCAACGGATGGTGCGCTCTGACCTCGCATCATCTGGCGTGATGTTCTCCATTGATACCGAATCCGGCTTTGACCAGGTGGTGTTTATCACTTCCGCATGGGGCCTTGGTGAGATGGTCGTGCAGGGTGCGGTTAACCCGGATGAGTTTTACGTGCACAAACCGACACTGGCGGCGAATCGCCCGGCTATCGTGCGCCGCACCATGGGGTCGAAAAAAATCCGCATGGTTTACGCGCCGACCCAGGAGCACGGCAAGCAGGTTAAAATCGAAGACGTACCGCAGGAACAGCGTGACATCTTCTCGCTGACCAACGAAGAAGTGCAGGAACTGGCAAAACAGGCCGTACAAATTGAGAAACACTACGGTCGCCCGATGGATATTGAGTGGGCGAAAGATGGCCACACCGGTAAACTGTTCATTGTGCAGGCGCGTCCGGAAACCGTGCGCTCACGCGGTCAGATCATGGAGCGTTATACGCTGCATTCACAGGGTAAGATTATCGCCGAAGGCCGTGCTATCGGTCATCGCATCGGCGCGGGTCCGGTGAAAGTCATCCATGACATCAGCGAAATGAACCGCATCGAACCTGGTGACGTGCTGGTCACTGACATGACCGACCCGGACTGGGAACCGATCATGAAGAAAGCATCTGCCATCGTCACCAACCGTGGCGGTCGTACCTGTCACGCGGCGATCATCGCTCGTGAACTGGGCATTCCGGCGGTAGTGGGCTGTGGTGATGCAACAGAACGGATGAAAGACGGTGAGAACGTCACTGTTTCTTGTGCCGAAGGTGATACCGGTTACGTCTATGCGGAGTTGCTGGAATTTAGCGTGAAAAGCTCCAGCGTAGAAACGATGCCGGATCTGCCGTTGAAAGTGATGATGAACGTCGGTAACCCGGACCGTGCTTTCGACTTCGCCTGCCTGCCGAACGAAGGCGTGGGCCTTGCGCGTCTGGAATTTATCATCAACCGTATGATTGGCGTCCACCCACGCGCACTGCTTGAGTTTGACGATCAGGAACCGCAGTTGCAAAACGAAATCCGCGAGATGATGAAAGGTTTTGATTCTCCGCGTGAATTTTACGTTGGGGGTCGGACTGAAGGGATCGCGACGCTGGGTGCCGCGTTTTATCCGAAGCGCGTCATTGTCCGTCTCTCTGATTTTAAATCGAACGAATATGCCAACCTGGTCGGTGGTGAGCGTTACGAGCCAGATGAAGAGAACCCGATGCTCGGCTTCCGTGGCGCGGGACGTTATGTTTCCGACAGCTTCCGCGACTGCTTTGCGCTGGAGTGTGAAGCAGTGAAACGTGTGCGCAACGACATGGGACTGACCAACGTTGAGATCATGATCCCGTTCGTGCGTACCGTAGATCAGGCGAAAGCGGTGGTTGAGGAACTGGCGCGTCAGGGGCTGAAACGTGGTGAGAACGGGCTGAAAATCATCATGATGTGTGAAATCCCGTCCAACGCCTTGCTGGCCGAGCAGTTCCTCGAATATTTCGACGGCTTCTCAATTGGCTCAAACGATATGACGCAGCTGGCGCTCGGTCTGGACCGTGACTCCGGAGTGGTGTCTGAACTGTTCGATGAGCGCAACGATGCGGTGAAAGCACTGTTGTCGATGGCGATTCGTGCCGCGAAGAAACAGGGCAAATATGTCGGGATTTGCGGTCAGGGTCCGTCCGACCACGAAGACTTTGCCGCATGGTTGATGGAAGAGGGGATCGATAGCCTGTCTCTGAACCCGGATACCGTGGTGCAAACCTGGTTAAGCCTGGCTGAACTGAAGAAATAAAATAAATACCCGGCGGCGTTTTGTCGTCGGGTTTATGTGATCCCCGAAGATGAAACTTATTCAATCTCTTCACAGACATCCTGAGTTAACCGCCGCATAATATCTTTTCTTAACAAAAACTTTTGTATTTTACCTGAGGCAGTGCGCGGTAGTTTTTCGATTACCACGATATGTTCAGGATATTTATATTTTGCGACCCGTTTACGGCTAAAAAAAGCCACCACCTCTTCCAGCGATAATGAATGATGCGGCGCTTTCAGCACGACATAAGCGCATGATCGTTCACCTAAACGTTCATCGGGCATTGCAACCACACAGGCATCGTGAATTTTAGGATGCTGCAATAAAATATCTTCCACTTCACGGCTGCTAATATTTTCGCCGCCGCGGACAATAATATCTTTTTTGCGTCCGGTAATTTTTATATAGCCAGCCTCATCCATACGGCAGAGATCGCCGCTGTAATACCAGCCTTCTTCATCCAGGGCACGGGCGGTTAATTCAGGTTCATCAAAATACCCCATAAACACATTGGGGCCACGCGAGGCTTCTTCACCTTCGCAACCTGGCGGTAAGGTCTTGCGTGCGTCATCGACCACTTTAATCTCAACACCTGCGGCAGCGTAACCATCGGTGTGCATAAAGCGCGACAAAGGATCGTCGAGATTCACCACTGCGTGCGGCGAACTTTCTGTGGAACCATAAACACTTAATAATTTAATGCCGCGCTGCTGGCATTCACGTGCCACTTTTTTGGGGATTGTGGTACCGCCGCAAAGAAAGAAGCGCAGCGCTGAAAGGTCAGCGGGTTGTTTCTCCAGTAAATTCAAAAGATCATAGACAAACGGCGTTGCGCCGAGCATACAGGTGCAACGCTGCTGCTCAAGCAGCGCGAGACACGCATCAGGAGTGAAAATATCTAACAACACGCTGCGAGCGCCAATCAAAAATGGTGCTGTTACGCCATGCAGAAAGCCCGTTGCGTGGCCGAGTGGCGCAGGCATCATAAAGACATCCTGCCAGGTCAGATTCAGCCGCGCGCAATAAGCCCGCTCACTGGCGAGAATATTGTTATGCGTTAGCATCACGCCCTTTGGCAGACCCTCGGTTCCGGAGGTAAACAGCACCGCAGCTAATTCATCGCCGTGGGTCGTTATCGCCGTGGTCAGTGGGGTATTGTCGGCGATAATCTGACTTAATGAGAGGGAAGAGGTGGCGGGAGCCAGTTTGTCCACGCCGACAATTTGTTGTAGTTGTGGAAGCTGATTTTGCAGCGGCAGGATTAAATCTACCGGACGCGTTTGTTTAAACAACGTCGGTGCAAAGAACATTTTTGCCTGACACTTATTAAGCACCCACACCAGTTCTGCTTCCCGCCAGGAAGGCAACAGCGGTACGGAAACCGCACCGATTTTCAGGCAGGCAAGATAGATAACGGTAAATTCACACCAGCCTGGCAGTTGAAATGCGATGCGATCGCCTGATTCAATACCCTTCGCTAACATCCAGTTTGCCAGACAGCTCGCGGCGTGATCGAGTGCGCTATAGGTGTACGATGCTCCATGATTATCGACCACGGCAATTTTGTCTGGCATCGCACGAGCGGTCTGCTGCCAGTAATCGGCCAGCGAAGCATCGCCCCATAGCCCTTGCTGACGATACGCCGCACGACGTTGTTCGTTAAACGTTAATGTCACTTTCATTTTGGACTCTCGAAACAGAACATCAGGCCCGATGTGCGGGCCTGTGGGATGCGTGATTAGCCGTAACGGAAATCAATACCGAAGGTACCTGCGGGATATTTCCACTGTTCGAGAATAGTGTTACCGCACAACACCCGACAGGTGCCGCACTCCAGACAACCGGCAGAATCAAAATGAATGTTGCCGGCGTCATCCTGCTTATAAAGTCCGGCAGGGCAGGCTTTCATTAATTTACGGAATTCATTGATATCGGGATTTGCCGCCAAAATGATATGCGGGTGGCCCTCATCAACATGGAATTTATTGACGCCTAATTTGATGTCGACGTTAACCGTAGCGTTCTGGCTCATAGCGCGGTTGCTCCCTTAATGCCATCTTTCAGCAAGTTGATCAGCCCAATTTTTTTCGCGTGTCCCATGATCATTTTGCGTACCGGCTGGTTTGGTTTGCCGTCAATGGTGAACATATCGTTCATGATGTCGGCGACCATGCGCGGATACTGACTAAACAGGCGCGGATTTTCCATCAGCGCCGGGATCTTGCGAAAATGCTGCATATCACGCATGACGCAGCTTTGTTCCAGCTCACGTTTGTATTGCGCAAGACTGCTGGCGGAGAAATCCGCGCGTTCTTTGGCGGCAATCACTGTTGTGGCGGTAGCCTGAGCTGATGCAATGGCTAAATCCATGCCGCGAACTGTAAAACCCAAATTCAGGCAGAAGCCTGCGGCGTCACCAACGATCATCACGCCCTCGTTAACCAGTTGCGGCACCATTGCCAGACCGCCTTCCGGCACCATATGCGCGGAATATTCAAGCAGTTTGCCGCCGCTAATCAGCGGGCGAATGGCGGGGTGTTGTTTAAAATCTTCCAGCATTTGCGGCACGCTTTTTTGCGCATGGGCGATATCACCCAATCCACAAACCAGCCCCAACGATATGGAATCCTTATTGGTATAGAGGAATCCGCCACCCATCAGGCCGTCAGAAGGGGAACCGGCAAACAGCCAGGCGGCACCTTCCTCGCCCGTAATATTAAAGCGATCGTTGATCTGTTCTGGTGTGAGGCCAATAACCTCTTTAACACCAACAGCGTAATGATGCGGATCGGAAGCGGGAACCATTCCCAGCGAGCGGCCAAGCATCGAGTTAACGCCATCAGCCAGAATCACCACATTCGCTTCAAGAACATCATCCCCGGCCTGCACGCCAGTGACCTTGTTTCCTTCACGAACCAGCGCATCGACGCGAACTCCCGGGATAAACTGTGCGCCCGCCTGCTCGGCATGTTCCATCAACCACGGGTCCAGACGATTACGCAATACGGTATAAGATGCGTGTTGCGGAACATCTGGTTGCTCGCGGTGAAAATCGAGGGTAACGGCGCTCTCTTCGGTTAAGAAGGAGATTTTCTCGCGTGTGACCTTGCGTTCTACCGGCGCTGATGCTGCAAAGCCTGGAATGATTGCTTCAAGTGTGTGGGCATAAAGGCGCCCGCCGGTCATGTTTTTACATCCGGCACTGTCGCCGCGTTCTATCACCAGGACATCCAGCCCGGCTCGTGCCATGACCAGTGCGGCAACGCTACCAGCAACGCCCGCACCGACCACAATGGCATCAAATTTGTCATCCGACATGCGTTATGCTCCCTTCCCGCTGCGTTTACAGCGGGAGATGTGGTTGAAAGGGGAATTAGCGGCTCAACTGGCTAATCAGGGCAGGGACGACTTTGTAGATATCGCCCACCAGACCGTAGTCGGCATAGTTGAAGATTGGCGCATTTTTATCTTTATTGATGGCGACAATCACTTTTGCGCCGTTGCCGCCAACCATATGTTGGATCTGCCCGGAGATCCCCAGCGTCAGGTAGAGATCGGATTTCAGCAACACGCCGGAGACACCGATATAACGTTCACGCTCCATCCAGTTCTCGCCTTCGGCAATTGGACGTGAACAGCCGACTTCAGCATTCAGCCCCGCCGCCAGTTCGTGGACCATTTTCAGGTCATCCTGCGCTGCCAGACCACGACCGACGCCAACCACACGTTTTGCTTTGCTCAGGTCCACGCTGCTTGCCGCTTTCGCACGGCGCTCGCGACAGAGAATTTCATGACGCGGAGCAACATAAGGTACCGTCTCTGTCGGGCACTGATGAGAGTTATCACTGGCGCACGGTTCCTGAACACCGGGTGCAAGGGTAATGATCGCCAGCGGGCTGCTGATCTTTTCCTGTGCGAACGCTAACCCGCCATACATCCGGTGTTCGGCGCAAATGTGACCATCGACAATATCCACCGCCGCGGCATCGTTCACCAGCGCCGCATTCAGTTGCACACTTAACCGTGCTGCCAGAGCTTTACCGCGTTTCGTCGCGGCCAGCAGCAACATAGAAGGATGTTTATCTTTCAGCAGGGCAGCAATGCTTTCGGCGTAATTTTCAGTACGTTGCAGCGCATCATTTTGCTCAAGAACATAAATACATTTTGGACCATAAGGCATAACTGCCTGCGCCTGGTCGGTATTTTGTACAATGGCATACACCTGTTGGCCCCATTGCTGAGCGCCGCCAAACAGTTCAGCATAACGTTCAGGATTATCGCTAAAGACCCAGACGCTGTTTAATTGACTCATCGTTTCTTCTCCGTAGGCTTCAGTTCAGGGCTTTCTTCAGATGTTCCGCCAGCTCGGCAATGGCCTCCGGCGAATCGTTATCGAGAATGATGTGCTTACGTTCTGTTTGCGGCGGTACGCGAATGCCGGTCAGTTCAGCAAGTGGTGCGCTCTGGCTCCAGCCAATATCACTTGCCTGCCACTGATTTACCGGTTTTTTACCCGCGCCGAGAATGGCTTTCATCGAAGGAATGCGTGGCACGTTAATATCGGAGGTGACGCAGAGCACGGCTGGAACAGAGAGTTCAATAACTTCAACGTCATCTTCAAGCGTGCGTTCAATCACCAGTGTATTGCCCTGACGCTGAATAGCACTCACTGCATTAATCACCGGAAGTTGCAGAATTTCTCCGACCAGCAAGCCAACCTGCTGGGCATAAAGGTCGCCGGAACCTTCACCAAAGATCAGTAAATCGAAGCCGATCTTTTCAACTGCTGCCGCCAGCGCTTTTGCGGTATCGAGAGGCAGTGCATGCTCAAGTTGTGCATCCTGCACCATATACAGGCTGTGCGGCCCGCGGGATAGCACGTCTTTGCGCACTTTCGAGTTCTGCAACAATGAGCCGCCAACGGTCAGCGCGGCTATCTCATCGTCATCTGTTGCAATCTGGCTTGCAGCTTCAATGGCATTGAGATCGAACTGGCTGATTTTGGCGTCGGCATTGTCGAAATTCAGGGTGTATTCTGGAGTGACAACAATGTCCTGTTCTTCAGGCACCAGCTTAAAGCAGGTTATTATTTTCATGATTTCTCCTGTGAGTCGCATACGGAACCATCTCCGATGGAAGGTAAAAATGGCCTGAAAATAGTGTGCGATAGCGGTGCGGGGTTTTCGACGGAGCAAGCTGTTTTCCTTGCCAACAATCTTGCAAAAAAAATGCGATCGCTAAAACAAAAGTGCAATTTGCGGCAATATAGTTATTCCATGACCGTACAATCTTGCATTCAGTGTAAATAATCTTGTTTAGCTCTCGCTAAACGCGGTTGTATAACCGCAATACACGCCGTATTTTATCCGGCATATATTGTTTTTGCTTGCTCATGGAATAGGGAGGTTGTCATGTATCAACGCTGTTTTGATAATGCCAGTGAAACGCTGTTTGTCGCTGGTAAAACGCCACGGCTTTCACGTTTTGCATTTAGCGATGATCCAAAATGGGAGTCCGGACATCACGTTCATGACAATGAAACCGAGCTGATTTACGTCAAGAAAGGGGTGGCAAGGTTTACCATCGATTCTTCGTTATATGTCGCGCATGCAGATGATATAGTGGTGATAGAACGCGGCAGGCTGCATGCGGTGGCCTCTGACGTTAACGATCCGGCAACGACGTGTACTTGTGCGCTGTACGGCTTTCAGTTTCAGGGGGCTGAGGAAAATCATCTACTGCAACCGCATTCTTGCCCGGTAATTGCCGCAGGGCAGGGAAAAGAAGTCATTAAAACCTTATTTAATGAGCTAAGTGTGATTTTGCCGCAAAGTAAAAATAGCCAAACATCTTCGTTATGGGACGCCTTTGCCTATACGTTAGCAATTCTTTACTACGAAAACTTTAAAAATGCTTATCGTTCGGAGCAGGGGTATATTAAAAAAGATGTTCTGATAAAAGATATTCTTTTCTATCTGAATAATAATTATCGCGAAAAAATCACTTTAGAACAGTTATCGAAAAAATTTCGTGCCAGCGTCAGTTATATTTGCCATGAATTTACCAAAGAGTATCGCATTTCCCCTATTAACTATGTTATTCAACGGCGTATGACGGAAGCGAAATGGTTACTCACTAATACTGAATTATCACAGGCAGAGATCTCCTGGCGTGTGGGTTATGAAAATGTCGATCACTTTGGCAAACTGTTTTTGCGCCATGTCGGCTGTTCACCCAGCGATTACCGCAGGCAATTTAAAAACTGTTTTGCGGAACAAGAAATCCTATCTGAATTTCCTCAACCGGTAAGTCTTGTTGGATAAATCTGGCGGCGCAGTTTGTTAAGAAGCTGCGCCGCCTGCAGATTATTTGTTCTGATAATCTTTCAGGATCTGCCGACCCGCTACGTAAATCATAATTTCGTCTGTACCGCCGCCGATACGTTCACAACGGACATCACGCCAGAAGCGGGAGACGCGCGCTTCATCGGTATAGCCCAGACCGCCCATGATTTGAATCGCATCATCAATAACTTCCATTGCGGTACGTGCGCAGTACAGTTTTGCCAGCGCCGCGCTGGTGCGCAGTGACTGATGCTGATCGGCTTGCCATGCCACTTTCAGCACCATGTTGCGCATGTTGTCAATCTTAATCGCCATCAGCGCCAGTTTTTCCTGGATCATCTGGTTATGACCAATGGGCTTACCAAAAGCGATACGTTGGTTGGCATAGCGGGCGGCATCTTCAAAGGCGCATTCGGCAAAGCCGGTGCTGCGCGCGGCGTTGATCAGGCGCTCCATCTCAAAGTTGTACATCACATTGAGGAAACCCATTCCTTCTTCGCCCACCATGTCGCTCTCTTCAACTTCCACGTTGTCGAGATAGACTTCGCAGGTGCTGAGCATATGCCAGCCGATTTTATGCAGCGGGTTAATCTTAATGCCGGGCTTACTGGAGTCGACCCACCACAGGGTGAAGGCTTTTTTGGGATCTTTCGGTTGCGGATCGCGCGCCAACACCAGCATATACGGGTACTCTTTCGCACCGGTAATAAAGGTTTTCTGGCCGTTGATGTAAACCTTGCCGTTTTTACGCGTGTAAGTGGTGGTGGCACTGTTGTTATCTGAGCCAGCACCTGGTTCCGTCAACGCCAGGGCATAGGCGGGGTCGCCGGTTTCCAGGGTGCTTTCTGCCGTTTTACGTAGCTGCTCTGCAGAACCGAAACGGCGCATACTGTGAATACATTGACCGTTGGTAATTAAAAATGCCGGAGCACCGCATTTTGACACTTCCATCAGCGCCAGCATTTGGGTGACGTAATCCGCAGGGATACCACCAAATTCTTCCGGCACGCCAAGCATGGAAATACCGTTATCCGCCAGCGCCCGCATAAACTCACGCGGATATGTCCCGTTTTGATCGCAGGTGCGGAAATACTCTTCCGGAAAGTTAGTCGTAATCAGTTCGCGAATACTGGCCAGCAGCAGTTCTTGTTCTTCAGTTAAAGAAAAATCCATCATTATACTCCTGTTAATGAGCCGCTTCAGGCAGGACAAAACCCATCGCCGCATCGATAAATAATCTTTCGTCCATCAGTTTGAGTTCTGGCGAAATCACTGGGGTGAAATCCATTTTGTCGAGAATATCTTTTTGTAAATCGACGCCAGGGGCGATTTCGATTAAATGCAGGCCGTCTTCTTTCAGCGTGAATACTGCGCGCTCAGTGATATAACGAACATCCAGCCCTCGCTCGAGAGCGATTTTTCCGCTGAAAGTAATTTCCGGTAGTTCCCGAATAAATTTCTTCACCCGTCCTTCCTGGACGATATTTAATTTGCCGTCGGTAATTTCTGTTTTTAAACTGCCCGCAGTTAATGTGCCGCAGAAAATGATTTTCTTCGAAGTGGCACTGATATCAATAAATCCACCGGTGCCCATGATTTTACCATTGAATTTATGCACGCCGACGTTACCGTGCTGGTCGACTTCAGCAAAACTCAAATAACAAACATCCAGACCACCACCGTGATAAAAATCAAACTGGGACGTCATATCCAGAATGGCACGGGTATTCACGTTCGCGCCAAAGGCGATCCCCTGTGAAGTAATTCCGCCAATCGGACCTGTTTCTACCGTCAGAATAAAGTCATCAGCACAACCTTCTTCTCGGGCGACCAGGCCAATGCCGTCAGCAATACCGACGCCGACATTCCCCACCGCGCCTTTACGCATTTCGAATAATGCGCGCCGCGCAACTAATTTACGTTGGTTTAGGGGCAGGCTAAGGTTGGTACTGTCATCAAGGGTGAAGTCACCAGAAATAAAGCGGTTAACCGGTGCACCGCCATACAGTTGGGTTTGATCCGGATCGACCACCACAATATCCACCAGATAACCCGGAATACGGACAGATTTAGGATGCAGCGTGGCTTTCTTAACCATTTTCTGCACCTGCATCATCACAATACCGCCGTTATTGTGCACCGCCTGGGCAATAACCAATGCGTCGAGATACATCACCTCATCTTCAAAAGTGGCGTAGCCTTCGCTGTCGCAGGTGGTAGCGCGAATGAAGGCAATATCTGGCGCTATCGCTTTGTAATAGAGATATTCTTTGTTTTCAAACTCGACCAGTTTAATCAGGTCTTCTTTAGTGACTTCATTCAGTTTGCCGCCTTGCTGGCGTGGATCGACAAATGTTCCGATGCCAATATCACTAATAATACCAGGCTGGTGGGCTGCGGCGGCGCGTAAGGTTTGTGTAAGTACACCTTGTGGATAGTTATAAGCAATAATTTTATTTTGTTCTGCGAGATCAGAAATACGCGGCGATTGTCCCCAGTGACCGCATAATGCCCATTTCAGCAGACCTTCTTGCGCCAGCGGACTAATACCGCGGTCGGCGCGATCGCCAAGCCCTGTTGGACTAATAATCGATAAATTACGTGGCGTTTGAGTCTGTTTATATTTATCAGCAAGAGCTGTAATTAACGTGGTGGCTTCCAGAATACCGCCGCCAGCGCCTAACACACAAAGTGTTGCTTCGTCGGGAATATAATTCACCGCTTCCTGTGCCGACAGGACCGGCACTCGTCCATTAATACGAGGTGGTTTTACAGGTTTCATTGTTAATTCCTGATTCAGGTGTGATTTTCCCTACGCCAGATGGATAATTAGCGCACAGAGACTCACGAAATATTTTTATTAAATACGGTTGAATATATTTTTTTAGTTCGGCGGGGGAGGATATTCCCGCCGAAATATTATTGCTTATGCCTGATGTAAAATAGTTAATACTGTGCGTAAATCAGTTACCGAGATTTGCCCTGGCGCAGAGGCTTTTTTTACCGCACCAAAAGTTGCCGCCGAGCCAAATACTTCACCAGCCAGACGAGAAATTACGCCAGTTTTTGCCATCGACATCGTGATGATTGGACGATCGGCATACTGCTCCTGCATCTCCAGGGTCGCGGCAAGCAACGTCAGCACATCGCTGGTACTTTGCGGCATCAGCGCAATCTTAGGAATATCGGCGTCGAAGGATTGCATTTTGCGCAGACGGGCAATGATTTCTTCGGCTTCCGGCGTTTTATGGAAGTCATGGTTGGACATGACAACTTTCACATCATGCGCGTGGGCGTAGGCGACGGTTTCTTTAACCTGATCATCGCCGGTAAATAACTCCAGATCGATCATATCAACCAGGCCGCTGTCGATGGCTGCACGATTGAGAGCAATATAAGCCTCGGTGGAAATCGCCTGCTCGCCGCCTTCTTTGGCACTGCGGAAGGTAAACAGCAGCGGTTTTTCTGGCATGGTTTCACGGAGAATTTTTGCCGCCGCCATGACAGACTCCACATTGGAGAGGTCGGCAAAGTGGTCCACACGCCATTCCAGAATATCAAAGTCCGCTTCACTATAGGCGAGAGCTTCGGATTTCACGCTGGCGATATCTTTCGCCATCAGCGAGACGATGATTTTAGGTGCGCCCGTACCAATGACGAGATCTTTTACAGTTACGGTTTTCATTTTTTACCCTTTCTGCACGCGGTCAGCCTGTCAGGCACCGAACCCCATGACCTGTTTAACATATTCCAGAGGGAAATCTTTGCCAGTCCATAACGTGAACTGTTCAGCCCCTTGCCACAACAACATGCCGTATCCATCAATCGTTTTGCAACCAGCTTGTTGCGCCTGCTGCAATAACTTCGTCATATGCGGGTTATACACGCATTCAGTGACCAGAAGTCCCGGATGTAACAGACTGATATCATAAACCAATGATTCATTCTCAAGGGGTTTCATACCCACTTTTGTGCCATTGGTTAAAATGTCGGCGGAAGCCAGTGCTTCAGCAAAGGCTTGCTGATCGGCGAGATCGGTAACCGTGACGACACAATCGGTGTTTTCGTTAACCCGCTGCGCGAAGGCGAGGGCTTTATCGAAGAACTCATCCCGACGGTTAAAGAGTTTAATTTCTTTTAAACCTTCAATTGCCCCCTGCGCGCCAATCGCCGTTGAGGCACCTCCGGCCCCTAACAGCACCATCGTTTTGCCTTTGATATCAAAACCGCTCTCTTTAATGGCGCGAATATGGCCCGTGCCGTCGGTGTTATAGCCACGCAGATAGCCATCATCATTAACGATGGTGTTGATGGCACCCACCAGTTTGGCTGCTGGCGTTAATTCATCAACATATTCACACGCCAGTTGTTTGTTCGGCATCGACACACCAGTTCCGCGCATTTTGAGGGCTTTTAATCCTTCAATTGCTCCGGGAAAACTATCGTTATCCACTTCAAAGGCCATATAGGTAAATGGCAATCCCGCTTTTTCTAAGGCTTTATTCTGCATTTCAGGCGATAAACTGTGGCGGATAGGATAGGCCATCAGCCCAATCAATTCGTATTTTGCGGTAACATCCATAATTAACTCCTTTAACCTCTATGCTTAATTGTGTTTAACCGGGTGCTAAATTTACGCTCGCCAAACCGCACATCATTTTCAGGAATAATGAAAACGCGGTAATAGCGGATAAAGACAATAATTGCGGTAATCAGGGCCAGCAGCGCGAAAGTAAAATCGAGAACAATGATATATTGAAGGCCGATGTTCGACAGATAACCGGTAATCAGCGGAATAACAAAGTTAGCCAGTCCACCCATCATCATATAAATACTGGTGACTTTGGCTTTGCTTTTTGGGAAAAACTCTGACATGACCGAAACACCGAGCTGTAAAATGCCGCCAGCTGCTGAGAAACCGATAACAAAGGCGCCGGCATTACACACCAGTGGAGAAGGATACAGATAGATAATGGCTGCTGTTATTGTTGCCAGTGCAGAGTTAAATACATTAGCCCAGATGGGCCGGACCATTTTTTTCAGTAGTGCGGCAAAAATAAAGACACAGACCAACGAGCCCATACTGTAATAAGAGATGGTTTTTAATGCCTCAGCTTCTGACATACCAGCAAAAGCCATCGCATATTTGGGCATCCACACCACAATCACATAAAAGGTCGAGAATGCGGCTACACCGAACAGTACTGATGAAACACCTTCCAGCCAGACTAACGGTTTGCTGTTCATTTGCGGTAATTCATTAGCTACGCTGGCGTCCACCAACTGGCTGGGGAATTTGCTTTTCAACAGCATCAGTGTGATCAGTACAAACAGAATACCCGGAATAATCAGCCCATAGCCGTACCAGATGTTATTGAGCAACATATAGCTCACCAGCATTGGGTAGAACATTTGCCCGAATGACACCATCGCTTTAACCAGTATGACCGCCGAACCAGAGGCTTTCGGAAAGCATTCCATGAGCGCGGGGTAGCCACCCGTATCCAGCGCTGAGTTAGCGATACCTACGCACACTGCCAGACCGTAGGCGAGAGTTAAATTCGGGCAAGCGGGAATACCAAAGAAGAATAGCAGATACATTATTACTGCCATTAATATCACCGCCCGACGACCAAACTTATCGGAGATCACACCGAAGAATAAAATACTGATCAATCGCCCCAAACCGATACCGGAAATTAAGTAGGCAATGCCCGCGTTGTCAGTGGAAAACTTTTCCGCCAGAGATGACATATTTTGGGCAAGCGTAATAACACTAATGCCGTGCAGGAAATAGCTGAAGTAAATACAAAGAACAGCCAGGATAAATGGCGTGCTGAAAGCCTTATTTTGAGACATTTTCACAGCTCCTTGCTGAAAGATTATTTCGTTACCGTACGTATTGTTCTCCGACGGTTTACATAATTACTATACTGAAGATGATTTTCCCTGGGTACATGGCATAAAGTTTATGTTTCCAGGAATATTGCATGTCATAGTTTGTTTTTGATCGCGATTTTCCTTAGTTAGCGCAGAAAGAGTTATTTATCCGTAAGATCTTGCATGACATGAAAAGAATATTGCATTACCCACCCGGAGCGACATTTTCCTTTAGCGAGTGATGCCGCGTTTTTTTGCGGCTGCGTAAGCCGATAAACAGTGCCAGTAAAAAACCGATGGCAGCGATGGCGGTATCGAACCACATAATATCGGCAATACTTCTTTGGGACAGATGAGCCGTAATCAACGGAATGGTAAATGTTGCAATACTGCCCGCACTGTAATAGATCCCTGTAGCTTTACCTTTAGCGTAAGGGAAACGTTCAGCCATTAACGTCAGGCCAATTTGCACAACACCTCCAGCAGAGGTAAAACCAATGACAAAAGCAAATATTATCACCACATAAAATGTGGGATGCAGGCAGACGGTAAACAGAGCAATAAATGAGATAAAGGTGTACAGCATCAGTAATGTTGTTGGGCGAACGGTATTACGAATGAGTGGAGCGGTAATAAATACACAAAGCAGCGAACCCACGGTGTAGATACTAAGTAGTTTGATCGACATAGTGTATGACATGCCTGCAACAAATTGTCCGTACTGTGCCAGCCACTGGCTAACCAGATAAAACGTTGCCATTGAGATATAGCCATATAAGGTATAACTGGCTAAATCGATAATTGAACAGCGATGTTCCGTAGAGCTGGTGGTTTTCTTTATGACAGGTAAGCGACGACCCGGATGGGGTGGGAACGTACAACGGTATAAAAACAGAGCGTTAATAAACATAATGCCTGCAGCAATCATAAAGGACCAACCGAACCACAATTCAGCCCACACTAACAGGCTGATGATTAGCGGTAATAAAAATTGTCCGCTGGAAACAAATGCTTTAATTAAAATATTGGCTGTCCCAGGTGAGCGTGGAAAAGCTTCCATCAAACTGGGATATGTGCCTGCATCGAGAAAACTGTTTGCCATTCCCGCCAGAAAGCCAAAAACATAAGCGATAATGATGTTATTGGTCTGCAGGATGCCAAAAAAGAAGGCCATATAGCAGCACATCCCGAGCATGATAAAAGGGCGGCGACCAAAGCGATCGGATAATAATCCTGCAAAAAGCAAGACACTTAATCGACCAATGCCCAGCGATGAGATAACTATCGAGACACCCGCGGCATTAGTCTGCCAAAGCGTCTCCAGCGAGGCCATATTCAGGCTCATCAAAATGACGCCCATACCATGCACCAGGTAATTAAAATACAACCCAAGTGCGGTAGGGTAATAGGGATTTTTCATAGGTTCTACTTAGCAAAGGTGCTTTAAAAAGTGAAGCGATGTTGTGTCAGCATCCGTTCATTATTGTTGTAACAACGACAATTCCTTTCTTTGGAAAATTAACAAAGGCGCTCCAGATCGTGTGCATATAATTCAGCGGCTACCGATTGATAGATCTTCCAGTCAATAAAATTGCCATCAGGGTAGACTTGTTGAAACGCGGTTAAGTCGGGGAAAAAACGCATGGTGTTGTTGCCGATGCGGTTATTTATTTTCTCTATGATGGCATGAAGATGTTTTTTTCTTTGCTGACGCATAGCCAACAGTTGCTCGACTACACAATCAGGAATGGCACACTTGCCATTTTCCCATTGACGCCAGCTTTCACTGTCACCGGTCTGGGCAATCCAGGTCGCGCATTCATCAATAGTCATGGCAAAAATATGGCGGAGTGCCTGGAGTTCATAAGCGTTCATCGTGTAATGGCTGCATGAAATAAACAATAAAATATAAATAACATTATCAGCCTGCTGACGGCTTGAAGAGAGTCACAGTATCTTGTGCAACATTATTGGAAAGAGTGAGGGGCGAGGTAGCGAAGCGGAAAAATGTTAAAAAAAAGCCCATCGTGGGAGATGGGCAAAGACTACACACAGCAATTCGTTGTTTCACTCAGGGGATTTCCATGCTTATAAATCAATATGTTGATTTATAACCGTGAGCTAATAGTAGGCATACGGACTTTTTGCGTCGATCAGATTCGTCTCATTAGTTTAAAAACTGTAAAGAATTTGCGACAGGTACTACCAGCTGAATGGCGGTAAGCAGGAAAATATGGGGAAGAGCAAGCAAATATCAATTAGCGGTGGTTAACAATCAGGCGGCAGAGCCGCCTGATGAGAAATTACTTATTCGGTTTCTCGATTTCGCCAAGTTCTTCGAGAATTTCTTCCGGTTGGTCCGTCGGCGGTGGGACCTCTTCCACCCACGCGGCAAACAGACGCCAGGAAACGGCTAACAGAACCGGACCAATAAACAGACCGATCATCCCGAAAGCAATCAAACCACCAATAACGCCAGAGAGGATCAGGATCAGCGGTAAATCGGCACCCATGCGAATTAACATTGGGCGGATGACGTTATCCAGCGTGCCAACCACACCGCTCCACACTAACAATACCGTTCCCCAGGTGGTATCGCCGGTCCAGTAGAGCCAGATAATCGCCGGAATCAGTACCGGTAACGGTCCAAGCTGGACAAGGCAGGAGAGGATCATTAACACCGTGAGCAAAGTTGCATAAGGTACGCCGGATACGGCGAGGCCGATACCGCCAAGCACTGCCTGTACTAACGCCGTCACCACCACACCCAGCGCCACCGCGCGGATAGCTTGTGCCGCCAGCAGCACGGCGGCATCTCCACGAACGCCTGCCAGACGGGTTGCAAAATGGCGAATGCCTTGTGCCACCTGTTCACCGCGCCAGTACAGCAGGGCACTGAAGAGAAGCATCAGCGCACAATGCACCATAAAGCGCCCGATATGCGCCGCCTGCCCAACGAACCAGGTGGTGGTGGTGCCAATATAAGGGCGGACCTTCGCCATGATCGCCGTACCCCCCATATCCAGCAAGTTGTGCCAGCCTGCATACAGCTTCGCGCCAATCACCGGAATGGTATTAAGCCACGCCAGATCGGGTAACGTCATGTCACCGCTGGAAATGGCTTTAATTAGCGGGCCGCTGCCGTCGACGATACTGTTAACCAGCAAAGCAATAGGGATGATAAACACCATCACTAATAACAGCGTCATCACCAGAACGGCGAGAGAGCGGCGGCCAAACATGATCTTTTGCAAACGTAACAATACCGGCCAGGTGGCGATAACCACCGTACCGGCCCATGCAAAGCCGAGAATAAAGGGTTGAACAATCCACAGACATGCCACAATCATGATGGCTAAAAAGAGCACCGAAAGCAGAATTTGTGCGACATCCCTGGGCTGACGAACATTTACCATAACTACTTTTCACCTTTTTTGTGCGTCAAATCGTCGACGCGACGTGAACACGCGAAACTCACCTACATAATGATGAGCAATTTCAGCGGTTTTTAACAGGCCGATTCTGCCCTTAATTCTGATGGGCGTGTTAGAAAAAAATGTGGTACAACAACTCAGGCAACACGCAAACGATTAATCTCTCATCACAGACCGCAGGAAAGGGTCAATATAATGATTCCACAGATTTCCCAGGCACCCGGCGTCGTTCAACTGGTGCTTAATTTTTTGCAAGAGCTGGAGCAACAAGGTTTTACCGGCGATACGGCGACAAGTTATGCCGATCGTCTGACAATGTCGACCGACAACAGTATTTACCAACTTCTCCCCGATGCGGTGGTATTTCCGCGTTCAACCGCAGATGTGGCGCTGATCGCCCGTCTTGCCGCGCAGGAACGCTATTCATCGCTGATCTTTACCCCCCGCGGCGGCGGCACCGGCACTAACGGTCAGGCGCTCAACCAGGGGATTATTGTTGATATGTCCCGCCATATGAACCGCATCATCGAAATTAACCCTGAAGAGGGCTGGGTGCGCGTTGAGGCCGGGGTGATAAAAGATCAACTCAATCAGTACCTGAAACCGTTCGGCTACTTTTTTGCGCCGGAACTTTCGACCAGCAACCGGGCAACGCTCGGTGGGATGATCAATACCGATGCATCCGGTCAGGGATCGCTGGTCTATGGCAAAACGTCAGATCACGTACTTGGCGTACGCGCGGTGTTGTTGGGGGGCGATATTCTCGATACGCAACCTTTACCCGTCGAATTGTCGGAAACGCTGGGTAAATCCAATACCACAATCGGGCGAATTTATAACACGGTTTATCAACGTTGCCGTCAGCAACGCCAGTTAATTATCGACAACTTCCCCAAACTTAACCGCTTTCTTACCGGTTACGATCTGCGTCATGTCTTTAACGATGAGATGACCGAGTTCGACCTGACGCGCATTCTGACGGGTTCAGAAGGGACGCTGGCCTTTATTACCGAAGCGCGGCTGGATATTACGCGCTTGCCTAAAGTGCGCCGTCTGGTGAACGTCAAATATGACTCTTTTGACTCTGCGCTGCGTAACGCGCCGTTTATGGTTGAGGCGCGGGCGCTTTCGGTAGAGACGGTGGACTCAAAAGTGCTGAATCTGGCGCGGGAAGATATTGTCTGGCATTCCGTCAGCGAGTTGATTACCGATGTGCCTGACCAAGAGATGCTCGGGCTGAACATTGTGGAATTTGCTGGTGATGATGAGGCGCTGATTGATGAGCGGGTAAATGCACTCTGTGCGCGGTTGGATGAGCTGATCGCCAGTCATCAAGCAGGTGTCATCGGCTGGCAGGTGTGCCGTGAGCTGGCGGGGGTTGAACGTATCTATGCAATGCGCAAAAAAGCCGTTGGTCTGCTTGGCAATGCCAAAGGTGCCGCTAAGCCAATTCCGTTTGCTGAGGATACCTGCGTACCGCCGGAACACCTGGCGGATTATATTGCTGAATTTCGCGCGCTGCTCGACAGCCACGGCTTAAGCTACGGTATGTTCGGTCACGTCGACGCAGGTGTCTTGCACGTCCGTCCGGCACTGGATATGTGCGATCCACAACAAGAGATTTTGATGAAGCAAATCTCTGATGACGTGGTGGCGCTGACTGCGAAATACGGTGGCTTGTTGTGGGGCGAGCACGGCAAAGGTTTTCGCGCTGAATACAGCCCGGCGTTTTTCGGTGAGGAACTTTTTGCAGAACTGCGCAAAGTGAAAGCGGCATTTGACCCGCATAACCGACTCAACCCAGGGAAGATTTGCCCGCCAGAAGGTCTCGATGCGCCGATGATGAAAGTGGACGCGGTGAAGCGCGGTACATTCGATCGGCAGATCCCCATTGCGGTACGCCAGCAGTGGCGCGGTGCGATGGAGTGTAACGGCAACGGTTTATGCTTCAACTTTGATGCCCGTAGTCCGATGTGTCCGTCGATGAAGATCACCCAGAACCGGATTCATTCACCGAAAGGGCGCGCAACGCTGGTGCGTGAATGGCTGCGCTTGTTGGCGGATCGCGGCGTTGACCCACTCAAACTGGAACAAGAACTGCCTGAATCCGGCGTCAGTTTGCGGACGTTAATTGCCCGCACGCGCAATAGCTGGCATGCGAATAAAGGCGAATATGACTTCTCACACGAAGTCAAAGAGGCGATGTCGGGCTGTCTGGCCTGTAAAGCGTGTTCGACCCAGTGCCCCATCAAAATTGATGTGCCGGAGTTTCGCTCTCGTTTTCTGCAGCTCTATCACACCCGTTATTTACGCCCGCTGCGCGACCACCCCGTCGCTACGGTCGAGAGCTACGCGCCGCTGATGGCACGCGCGCCGAAAACCTTTAACTTCTTCATTAACCAGCCGCTGGTGCGCAAACTCTCGGAAAACCATATTGGCATGGTTGATTTGCCGCTGCTGTCGGTCCCCTCGCTTCAACAACAAATGGTCGGGCATCGCTCGGCGAATATGACGCTGGAACAGCTTGAATCTCTCAATGCAGAGCAGAAAGCGCGCACAGTGTTGGTGGTGCAGGACCCCTTTACCAGCTATTACGATGCGCAAGTGGTGGCGGATTTTGTCCGTCTGGTCGAAAAATTAGGTTTCCAGCCTGTGTTACTGCCATTTTCGCCAAATGGCAAAGCCCAGCATATCAAAGGCTTTCTTAATCGTTTTGCGAAGACGGCGAAAAAGACGGCGGATTTCCTCAACCGTATGGCGAAGCTGGGGATGCCAATGGTGGGCGTCGATCCGGCGCTGGTACTTTGTTATCGCGATGAATATAAACTGGCGCTGGGCGAGGAACGTGGCGAGTTTAACGTCTTACTGGCGAATGAATGGCTGGCAAGCGCACTTGAGTCACAGCCAGTGGCTACAGTCAGCGGTGAATCATGGTATTTCTTTGGTCACTGTACCGAAGTTACCGCCTTGCCGGGTGCGCCAGCACAATGGGCCGCGATATTTGCCCGTTTTGGCGCGAAACTGGAAAATGTCAGCGTGGGTTGCTGCGGCATGGCAGGGACTTACGGACATGAAGCGAAAAACCATAAAAATTCGCTCGGGATCTATGAGTTATCCTGGCATCAGGCTATGCAGCGACTGCCGCGTAACCGCTGTCTGGCGACCGGATATTCCTGCCGTAGCCAGGTAAAACGGGTCGAAGGCACGGGGGTACGCCATCCTGTGCAGGCTTTACTGGAGATTATTAAATGATATGGAAACGAAAAATCACCCTGGAAGCACTGAATGCCATGGGTGAAGGAAACATGGTGGGGTTGCTGGATATTCGCTTTGAACATATTGGTGATGACACCCTTGAAGCGACAATGCCAGTAGACTCGCGGACAAAGCAGCCTTTCGGGTTGCTGCATGGAGGAGCATCCGTGGTACTGGCCGAAAGTATCGGTTCCGTTGCCGGTTATTTATGTACCGAAGGTGAGCAAAAAGTGGTTGGTCTGGAAATCAATGCTAACCACGTCCGCTCGGCACGAGAAGGGCGGGTGCGCGGCGTATGCAAACCGTTGCATCTCGGTTCGCGTCACCAGGTCTGGCAGATTGAAATCTTCGATGAGAAAGGGCGTTTGTGCTGTTCGTCACGATTGACGACCGCCATTTTGTGACGTTGTCACCAGAAAAGTGTGACGCATATTGCTTTTGGTCATTATCTGCACAGTAAACGGTGGTATACTGTGCAGGTCTTGTCTAAAAGCGAGGATGCTATGTCTACTCAACTTGATCCCACCCAGCTGGCCATTGAATTTTTACGCCGTGACCAGAGCAATCTTTCACCTGCCCAATATCTCAAACGTCTGAAACAACTAGAACTTGAATTTGCTGACCTGCTTACTCTCTCTTCTGCTGAATTAAAAGAAGAAATCTACTTTGCCTGGCGTCTGGGCGTGCATTGATCCTGACTTAATGCTGCAATTTCGCCAAATCGACCTGGATTAACCTCCGTCCAGGTTCGATGACCTTCTTAATACTGCTTATCTACCGCCTGATATTGTTCAAAAATAATACTAATCGCAGTTTGTGTTAAAACGACGGCTTAGCTTTATGAGATTATTCTTATCGCCCCTTCAAGAGCTAAGCCACTGAGAGTGCCGGAGATAAGCGCCGGATGGGGTAGAAACCCTTAAGCCTGTGTCGCACAGACTTAAGGGTTTTCTTATTTCTGAACGCTGCACTTTTTTACCTATCTCTTAAATAGTCATTTTCAATACAACTTTTTCTTTTTCATCACAGCCTTAATGCTCCTTAGATAATAACCATTATCTAACAATGAGATACCTAATTCTTAGCGTGCCTGTTAACCCACACATCAGGGTCTATGCTTATTAAAAGCAGGCAAAAAGCATGTTTTACGGTAAAGCCCCTGCGTTTGCTGGGTTGAACTGATAATCATTATCACTAACATGCTGTTATACGCTGAAAGCGATGAAGTGAGGTAAATCGATGGACATGCATTCAGGAACCTTTAACCCACAAGATTTCGCCTGGCAAGGCTTAACGTTGACACCCGCAGCGGCGATACACATCCGCGAGCTGGTGGCAAAGCAGCCAGGTATGGTCGGCGTGCGCTTAGGCGTGAAGCAAACGGGCTGCGCGGGCTTTGGCTATGTGCTCGACAGTGTTAGCGAGCCGGACAAAGACGATCTGCTGTTTGAACACGACGGCGCGAAGCTGTTTGTCCCGCTGCAAGCGATGCCGTTTATTGATGGCACGGAAGTCGATTTCGTTCGTGAAGGACTTAATCAGATATTCAAATTTCACAACCCTAAAGCCCAGAATGAATGTGGCTGTGGCGAAAGCTTTGGGGTATAGGCGGTACTATGTCTCGTAATACTGAAGCAACTGACGATGTCAAAACCTGGACCGGCGGCCCGCTGAATTATAAAGAAGGATTCTTCACCCAGTTAGCCACCGATGAGCTGGCAAAGGGGATAAACGAAGAGGTGGTGCGCGCAATTTCGGCGAAGCGTAATGAGCCGGAGTGGATGCTGGAGTTTCGTCTCAACGCCTATCGCGCATGGCTGGAGATGGAAGAACCGCACTGGTTGAAAGCGCACTACGACAAGCTGAATTATCAGGATTACAGCTACTACTCAGCACCATCGTGCGGTAATTGTGACGACACTTGCGCGTCTGAACCCGGCGCGGTGCAGCAAACTGGCGCGAACGCCTTTTTAAGTAAAGAGGTGGAGGCGGCGTTTGAGCAGTTGGGCGTTCCCGTGCGGGAAGGCAAAGAGGTGGCGGTGGACGCCATTTTCGACTCTGTTTCGGTTGCCACCACTTATCGCGAAAAACTGGCGGAGCAGGGAATTATTTTCTGTTCCTTTGGTGAGGCGATCCACGATCACCCGGAACTGGTGCGTAAATATCTCGGCACCGTGGTACCGGGGAATGACAACTTCTTTGCCGCGCTTAATGCGGCGGTAGCCTCTGACGGTACGTTTATTTATGTGCCTAAAGGCGTGCGCTGCCCGATGGAACTTTCCACCTATTTTCGCATTAACGCGGAAAAAACCGGGCAGTTTGAGCGCACCATTCTGGTGGCCGACGAAGACAGCTACGTCAGCTACATTGAAGGCTGTTCCGCTCCGGTGCGTGACAGCTATCAGTTACACGCGGCGGTGGTGGAAGTCATCATCCATAAAAACGCCGAGGTGAAATATTCCACGGTACAAAACTGGTTCCCTGGCGATAACAACACCGGCGGTATTCTCAACTTCGTCACCAAGCGTGCTTTGTGCGAAGGCGAAAACAGCAAAATGTCATGGACGCAATCAGAAACCGGGTCAGCGATTACGTGGAAATATCCCAGCTGCATTTTGCGCGGCGATAACTCCATTGGTGAGTTTTACTCAGTGGCGCTGACCAGCGGTCATCAGCAAGCGGATACCGGCACCAAGATGATCCACATCGGTAAAAACACCAAATCGACCATTATCTCGAAAGGGATCTCTGCCGGACATAGTCAGAACAGTTATCGCGGCTTAGTGAAAATCATGCCGACGGCAACCAATGCGCGCAATTTCACTCAGTGCGACTCAATGCTGATTGGCGCTAATTGTGGGGCGCATACCTTCCCGTATGTCGAATGTCGCAATAACAGCGCACAACTGGAGCACGAGGCAACAACATCACGTATTGGTGAAGATCAACTGTTTTACTGCCTGCAACGCGGGATCAGCGAAGAAGACGCCATCTCGATGATTGTTAACGGTTTCTGCAAAGACGTGTTCTCGGAGCTGCCGTTGGAATTTGCCGTTGAAGCACAAAAACTCCTCGCCATCAGTCTTGAACACAGCGTCGGATAAGGAATAAACATGTTAAGTATTAAAGATTTACACGTCAGCGTGGAAGATAAAGCTATCCTGCGCGGATTAAGCCTCGACGTTCATCCCGGCGAAGTTCACGCCATTATGGGGCCAAACGGTTCGGGCAAAAGTACCTTATCGGCAACGCTTGCCGGGCGAGAAGATTATGAAGTGACGGGCGGCACGGTTGAGTTCAAAGGCAAAGATTTGCTTGCGCTGTCGCCGGAAGATCGCGCGGGCGAAGGCATCTTTATGGCCTTCCAGTATCCGGTGGAAATTCCCGGCGTCAGTAACCAGTTTTTCCTGCAAACGGCACTTAATGCGGTGCGCAGCTATCGCGGCCAGGAAACGCTCGACCGCTTTGATTTTCAGGATTTGATGGAAGAGAAAATCGCTCTCCTGAAGATGCCGGAAGATTTATTAACCCGTTCGGTAAACGTTGGTTTTTCCGGCGGCGAGAAAAAGCGCAACGATATTTTGCAAATGGCGGTGCTGGAACCGGAGTTATGTATTCTTGATGAGTCGGACTCCGGGCTGGATATTGACGCATTAAAAGTGGTTGCCGATGGCGTGAACTCGCTGCGTGACGGCAAGCGTTCATTCATCATTGTTACGCACTACCAACGCATTCTCGACTACATCAAGCCTGATTACGTCCATGTGCTGTATCAGGGACGAATTGTGAAATCCGGCGATTTCACGTTGGTCAAACAACTGGAGGAGCAGGGTTATGGCTGGCTTACCGAACAGCAGTAACGCGCTGCAACAGTGGCATCACTTGTTTGAAGCTGACGGAGCGAAACGCTCTCCGCAAGCACAGCAGCATTTACAACAATTGCTGCGTACCGGACTGCCGACACGTAAACATGAAAACTGGAAATATACGCCGCTGGAAGGGCTGACCAATAGCCAGTTTGTCAGCATTGCGGGAGAGATATCCCCACAGCAGCGTGATGCCTTAGCGTTAACATTAGACGCTGTGCGGCTGGTTTTTGTCGATGGACGTTACGTGTCAGCACTGAGCGATGCGACTGAAGGCAGCGGGTATGAAGTGAGCATTAACGATGACCGCCAGGGGTTACCCGACGCTATTCAGGCGGAAGTGTTTCTGCATTTGACGGAAAGCCTGGCACAAAGCGTGACGCATATCGCCGTGAAGCGCGGTCAACGGCCGGCAAAGCCATTGCTGTTAATGCATATTACCCAGGGCGTGGCAGGTGAAGAGGTCAACACTGCCCATTACCGACATCATCTGGATCTGGCGGAAGGTGCCGAAGCAACGGTGATCGAACATTTTGTCAGCCTTAATGATGCTCGTCACTTCACCGGCGCACGGTTCACTATCAATGTCGCAGCGAACGCCCACTTGCAGCATATCAAGCTGGCGTTTGAAAACCCGGTCAGTCACCACTTTGCCCATAACGATTTGTTGCTGGCTGACGATGCCACCGCATTTAGCCATAGTTTCCTGCTGGGTGGCGCAGTGTTACGACACAACACCAGTTCGCAACTCAATGGCGAAAACAGCACGCTGCGGATCAATAGCCTGGCGATGCCGGTGAAAAACGAGGTGTGTGATACCCGCACCTGGCTGGAACACAATAAAGGTTTTTGTAACAGCCGACAGTTGCACAAAACTATCGTCAGCGACAAAGGCCGCGCGGTATTTAACGGTTTGATCAACGTCGCGCAGCACGCCATCAAAACGGATGGTCAGATGACCAACAATAATCTGCTGATGGGCAAACTGGCGGAAGTGGATACGAAACCACAGCTGGAAATCTATGCAGATGATGTGAAATGCAGCCACGGCGCGACGGTGGGGCGTATTGATGATGAACAGATGTTCTATCTGCGCTCGCGCGGGATCAATCAGCAGGATGCCCAGCAGATGATCATTTACGCCTTTGCTGCTGAACTGACGGAAGCACTGCGTGATGAGGGGCTTAAACAGCAGGTGCTGGCCCGAATCGGTCAACGACTGCCAGGAGGTGTAAGATGACTTTTTCCGTCGACAAAGTGCGGGCCGACTTTCCGGTGCTTTCTCGTGAGGTAAACGGTTTGCCGCTGGCTTATCTCGACAGCGCCGCCAGTGCGCAGAAACCGGGCCAGGTGATTGACGCCGAGGCCGAGTTTTATCGTCACGGCTACGCGGCGGTGCATCGCGGTATTCATACCTTAAGCGCCCAGGCGACCGAGAAAATGGAGAACGTACGCAAGCAGGCATCGTTGTTTATCAACGCCCGTTCGGCGGAAGAGCTGGTGTTCGTCCGCGGCACGACGGAAGGGATCAATCTGGTCGCCAATAGCTGGGGTAACAGCAATGTGCGGGCGGGCGATAACATCATCATCAGTCAGATGGAGCACCACGCTAACATTGTTCCCTGGCAGATGCTTTGCGCACGCGTTGGCGCAGAGCTGCGTGTGATCCCGCTCAATCCCGACGGTACGTTGCAACTGGAGACGCTACCTACGCTGTTTGATGAGAAAACTCGCCTGCTGGCAATTACTCATGTCTCCAACGTGCTGGGAACGGAAAATCCGCTGGCGGAAATGATCACGCTTGCGCACCAGCATGGCGCAAAAGTGCTGGTGGATGGCGCTCAGGCGGTGATGCATCATCTGGTGGATGTTCAGGCGCTGGATTGCGACTTTTACGTGTTCTCCGGGCATAAACTGTATGGCCCCACTGGGATTGGCATTCTTTATGTCAAAGAAGCCTTGTTGCAGGAGATGCCGCCGTGGGAAGGGGGCGGTTCTATGATCGCCACCGTCAGCCTGAGTGAAGGCACTACCTGGACCAAAGCACCATGGCGGTTTGAAGCCGGTACACCCAATACCGGGGGCATCATTGGTCTTGGCGCGGCGCTGGAGTATGTTTCGGCGCTGGGGCTTAATAACATAGCCGAGTATGAACAGAATCTGATGCATTATGCGCTATCACAGCTGGAATCTGTACCGGATCTCACTCTCTATGGTCCCCAGAACAGACTTGGCGTTATTGCTTTTAATCTTGGTAAACACCACGCCTATGATGTTGGCAGTTTTCTCGATAATTACGGCATTGCTGTGCGTACCGGACATCACTGCGCAATGCCATTGATGGCCTATTACAACGTCCCTGCGATGTGTCGGGCGTCGCTGGCCATGTATAACACCCATGAAGAAGTGGATCGTCTGGTGACCGGCCTGCAACGTATTCACCGTCTGCTGGGATAACAGGGAGGCACTATGGCTTTATTGCCGGATAAAGAAAAATTGCTGCGTAATTTTTTACGCTGCGCCAACTGGGAAGAGAAATATCTCTACATTATTGAGCTGGGCCAGCGTCTGCCAGAATTACGCGACGAAGACAGAAGCTCACAAAATAGCATTCAGGGCTGCCAGAGTCAGGTGTGGATTGTCATGCGCCAGAATGCGCAGGGAATTATTAAATTGCAGGGCGACAGCGATGCGGCGATTGTGAAAGGGCTTATTGCGGTCGTCTTTATTCTCTACGATCAGATGACGCCGCAGGATATTGTCAATTTCGATGTGCGTCCGTGGTTTGAAAAAATGGCGCTCACCCAACATCTCACCCCATCTCGTTCACAAGGTCTGGAAGCGATGATTCGCGCAATTCGCGCCAAAGCCGCTGCACTTAGCTAAACTAAAGGAACAGCTTTCATCCGGTTGGCTCACATTGCCGGATGGTCAATGTTTACACTGACCTGCACAGGAGTGTTTTGGTTTCAGGTGAACATAAGCGCCATCCGACGTTTCAGCGTGAGTCTCCGGCAAATACAGGAGGTTTACAATGAAACGCGCGTCTTTGCTTACACTCACGCTTATCGGCGCTTTTAGCGCCATCCAGGCTGCCTGGGCGGTTGATTATCCGCTACCACCAACCGGAAGCCGACTGGTTGGGCAAAATCAAACGTATACGGTGCAAGAAGGGGATAAAAACCTTCAGGCTATTGCCCGACGTTTTGATACTGCGGCAATGTTGATCCTTGAAGCCAATAACACTATCGCCCCGGTGCCAAAACCTGGTACGACGATAACTATTCCTTCACAACTGTTATTACCTGATGCACCGCGTCAGGGGATTATCGTTAACCTTGCAGAGCTGCGCCTTTATTATTATCCGCCGGGAGAAAATATTGTGCAGGTTTATCCAATAGGTATTGGATTGCAGGGGCTGGAAACGCCGGTGATGGAAACGCGTGTTGGGCAGAAAATCCCTAACCCAACCTGGACGCCTACGGCGGGCATTCGTCAGCGTTCTTTGGAGCGTGGCATTAAATTACCGCCAGTCGTTCCTGCCGGGCCAAATAACCCGCTAGGACGTTACGCACTGCGCCTCGCGCATGGTAATGGCGAATACCTCATTCATGGTACCAGTGCGCCGGACAGCGTCGGTTTGCGCGTCAGTTCAGGGTGTATTCGCATGAATGCACCGGATATTAAAGCCTTGTTCTCCAGCGTGCGGACGGGAACGCCGGTGAAAGTGATCAACGAACCGGTGAAATATTCCGTGGAGCCTAACGGGATGCGTTATGTTGAAGTACATCGACCACTATCGGCAGAAGAACAGCAGAACGTTCAGACAATGCCATACACACTGCCAGCAGGCTTTACGCAATTTAAAGACAATAAGGCTGTAGATCAGAAGTTAGTCGATAAAGCGTTGTATCGTCGGGCAGGGTATCCGGTTTCGGTGAGCAGTGGAGCAACTCCCGCAGCCAGCAATGCGCCTTCAGTAGAGTCAGCGCAGAATGGTGAACCAGAGCAAGGGAATATGTTACGCGTGACGCAGTAGCGGTAAACGGCAGACAAAAAAAATGGCGCACAATGTGCGCCATTTTTCACTTCACAGGTACTATTACTTGCGGTATTTAGTAGCCATGTTGTCCAGACGCTGGTTAGCACGAGCTGCGTCATCTTTAGCAGCCTGAACGTCGGAACGCATTGCGTTCACGTCGTTGCTCAGCTGGTCAACTTTAGCGTTCAGAGTCTGAACGTCAGAAGACAGCTGATCGATTTTAGCGTTGCTGGAGCAACCTGCCAGCAGAGTAGAACCCAGGATTACCGCGCCCAGTACCAGTTTAGTAGCTTTCATTATTAATACCCTCTAGATTGAGTTAATCTCCATGTAGCGTTACAAGTATTACACAAAGTTTTTTATGTTGAGAATATTTTTTTGATGGGAAGGCACTTATTTTTGATCGTTCGCTCAAAGAAGCATCGAACGCTGGGTTTTAGATAAAAAAATTGAGAGAAAACAGGATGCTTCCATCGGATTCATCTTAGATAAAGTGAGATTATATAGTGAAATCCGATTTGATTTTTTATTGCTTCTGGTTATCGATTAAATAAAAAAAGCGCCCATCAGGGCGCTTCGATATACAAATTAATTCACAAAAGCAATATTACAGGACGTGAACAGATGCGGTGTTAGTAGTGCCGCTCGGTACCAGTGCACCAGAAACCATAACTACGACGTCACCTTTGTGTGCCAGACCGCTCTGCAGAGCCAGTTCTTTACCCAGACGGTAGAAATCATCAGTAGAAGTGATCTCTTTAACCAGCTGCGGCACAACGCCTTTGCTCAGTACCAACTGATGAGCCGTTTTTTCGTTGGTGGTCAGTGCCAGGATGGTGGCATCCGGGAAGTATTTACGTACTGCGCGAGCAGATTTACCGCCCTGAGTAGCAACCACGATCAGCGGAGCATCCAGTTTTTCAGCAGTTTCAACGGCACCACGGCATACCGCTTCGGTAATGCGCAGTTTACGGTTGTCATTGTTGAACTCGAGACGGCTGTTCATCACGCGGTCGGTACGTTCGCAGATGGTCGCCATGATAGAAACCGCTTCCAGCGGGTATTTACCTTTTGCGGATTCACCAGACAGCATCACTGCGTCAGTACCGTCGAGGATGGCGTTTGCAACGTCACCGGCTTCTGCGCGAGTCGGGCGTGGGTTTTTGATCATGGAATCCAGCATCTGGGTCGCAGTGATAACGACTTTACGTGCACGGATACATTTTTCGATCATCATCTTCTGGGCGAAGATAACTT
>OGEM01000330.1_pt1 | contig 36191 bp, 43 predicted proteins | sample 1570741 | NCBI WGS metagenome assembly OGEM01 (sample SAMEA2582141, study PRJEB24529) | metagenome | biome: Human gut stool | place: China | collected 2011
TGCAAATTCTCAGCATATCATTGACTGACAAAACCCACTTGCGTGACCTGTTCGACAAGACTAATTTCAATGATGTCAAAGATCTAAATGATCCCCTGATTCCGGGGCTATTTGATTAATTGTTTAACTCGTCCCATTTTTAACGGGACACTAATGTAAAGCTAAAAAGTATGAATTTAAATCTAGCACTATCGAAAAGTAGGGAACGACTTCCCAAGACATTGCTACTGTATGGCTTACTGACGTGCGGAACAACCATGTACGGAAGCGAAGCTCAAGCTGCCAATGAAAGAAGTACGACTACATCTATTGAACAAGTGACACAAAGCTCTCAGGAAGGTAAGGTAAACGGACAGGTATTGGACAATACCGGTGAGCCTATCATCGGTGCCAATATCATCGTAAAGGGACAGACAACCGGTACCATTACAGACATTGACGGTAACTTCAGCATCAATGCCAAGAACGGAGACACGTTGCTGATTACCTACATCGGCTATACAACCAAAGAAATCACTGTAAAGGGAAATGCGCCTCTAAAAATTAAGATGAGCGAAGATGCTCAAATGCTGAATGAAGTGGTTGTGGTAGGTTACGGTACACAGAAAAAAGCCAACCTAACCGGTTCGGTGGCATCTGTAAAGATGGATGATGCTTTGGGAGACCGCCCTATCGCCAGTACATCACAAGCCCTGCAAGGTACTGCACCGGGATTGCAGATTATCACCAACACCGGACGTCCGGGACAAAGTTCTGATTTGAACATCCGTGGCTATACATCCATCAATGGTGGTGGTCCGCTGGTTCTCGTAGACAATGCCGAAGTAGAATCTATCGATGATATCAATCCGAAAGACATTGAAAGCGTCTCTGTACTGAAAGATGCTTCCGCCTCTGCCATCTATGGAGCAAGAGGCGCATTTGGTGTAATCCTTATCACTACGAAACAAGGGAAAAAGGATGATAAGGTAAAGGTGTCATACAATGCCAACTTCGCTTTTACCCAAGCTACAGACCTGCCCCAAAAGTTAAATACATACGAAACTGCCAAAACTTTCCAAAAGTGGGAAGTACCAAGCAATGGTGTCATCATTGACATTGACAAATGGGTAGGCTTATTGGAAGAATACAGGCAAAATCCGGATAATTTCCCCGAAAGTGGAATCTATATAGATGAAAACGGAAACAAATTCCCACTAAGAGACAGCTACGACTATTGGGACATGGCATTCCAAAACGGTTTTGAGCAAATACACAACGTGTCGGTATCTGGAGGTACAGAAAAGGTGGGATATCGAGTTTCATTGGGATATACCGGACAAGATGGTATCCTCATCACAGATAAAGATTCCTACAAGAGATTCAATTTAAATACCAACTTGAATATGAACATCACATCCAATCTCACTGCCAGTGTGAATCTGTTCTACAAGAACGACAGCAGAAAAACCCCGGGAGGAATGTGGAAAGTATTTTCAAACGGAGTGTTATATCCGCCTTATGCACAAAACGGTTATGACAAGGATCCCAGCACCGGAGACTTGATTCCTTACTGGACACCTGAGAACTTCCTCAACCAAGAAGAGCCTACCAAAAATAACGGAGACGGGCTGCGTGTCTTCGGAAGATTGCAATGGAAGCCTATCAAAGGATTGACACTCAATGCGGAATACACTTTAAACAAGTCCAACAAATATGTCAACAACACCGCCCTTATAAACCGCTATATGGATGGAAGCAACGGACAGATTGCCGAATTCAACACAGTATCCAGCTACAGCAGAGATAACACAAATAGAATGTATCAGTCTTTCAGTGCCACAGCCAAATATGATTACAGCACAAAAGGACACAATTTGAGTGCTTTGGCCGGTGTGAACTATGAGGATACAGACTATACCTACTTCAAAGGACAAAGAAAAGATTTGATAAGCGGAGAGACCCCCTCTTTCGGTACAGCAACCGGTGATATGACCGTAAGCGACAATTATTATGAATGGGCCGTTGCGGGTATGTTCGGCCGTTTGAACTACAACTTCCAGGAAAAGTATCTGTTGGAGTTTTCAGCCCGCTACGACGGCTCTTCCCGTTTTGCACCGGGCGACCGCTTCATCTTTGTGCCTTCCGGCTCTATCGGCTGGCATATCAGCAGGGAAAAATTTATGGAAAGACTGGCGCCTACCCTCAACAGTCTGAAACTTTTTGCATCATACGGTGAAATCGGTAACCAAAATACCGGTTCCGACTACTATCCTTACCTGTCTGTAATGAACACCTATAATGCGGAATGGATTAGTCCAGAAACGAATCTTTCTTATCTTACCATAGGTACTCCCACCATTATCAGCAGCGGATTCACTTGGGAAAAAGTAAGAACACTAAACTTGGGTGTAGACTTCGGACTGTTCAACAACCGACTGACCGGAACCTTTGAATGGTACAGAAGAGAAACATTGGGCATGCTGGACGCAGCCCTTGAATTGCCGGCAGTTCTAGGAACCAAGGCTCCGAAACAGAACGTCACAGATTTGGAAACCAAGGGATGGGAAATCAACCTGAACTGGAAAGACCAAATCGGTAAGGTGAAATACTCCATTGGAGGTAACTTGTTCGATAGCCGTGCCTACATCACGGATGTCAAAATAGAGTCAGGAAACATCGGAAGCCTTTACAAAGGTAAAGAACTGGGTGAAATTTGGGGCTACAAAGTGATAGGATTCTATGACATTGATGACTTCGAAGAAGGAGTGGTCGGCAATTACAACGACACCTTTACCTTGAAAGATGGTATTGCTCCCTACAAAAACAAGAGTCATGTGCCGGGTGACATTCGCTATGCAGACTTGGACAAAAGCGGTGAAGTAAACTGGGGCAACAACACATTGGAAGATCATGGTGACAAGACCCGCATCGGTAACAACCGTCCGCGTTTCCAATACGGCATCAATGGTTCTGTAGCCTATGAAGGTTTTGACCTCTCTTTCTTCCTGCAAGGTGTGGGCAAAAAAGACCGGATTATCAACGACTACCTAAACCGTCCTTATTATTCATCGTTCACATACGGCATTTTCGAAGACCAGACAGACGTATGGGCAGAGGATAATCAAGATGCCTACTATCCCCGTGTAATGAGCCGCAACTACGGCCTATTCAGCGAAAATAACACACGCAACATGTATAATGGAGCCTACCTGAATATCAAAAATATCACCTTGGGCTATAACTTGCCTTCTTCCGTCATCAAGAAGTGGGGCATCTCCAAAATGCGGTTCTATGTATCAGGAGAAAACTTATACATATTTGACCATCTGCCAAAGGGTATTCAATCCGACTTGTACAACGAAAGTTCCGGGGCCGGCTATCCCGCTTTGAGAAAATTCAGCTTTGGTCTTGATGTAACTTTTTAACGTTAAAAATAGAAGAATATGAAATCTAAATATCTAAGTCTATGTATCGGAGCTACGGCTCTACTGTCTCTGCAAGGGTGCGATGATTTGCTGGATCGTGACCCACAGAATAAATTGACGGACAAAGTAGTATATAATAATTACGAAAGCATAAAGGCGTATGCCTGGCAATTGTATGATGCTTTTCCTGCTTACGACCAAATAAACTCAGGCAGTGGGAACAGCGATCATGACAAATTGGACGCTACCAGAACCACCGTACAACTCAGAAGAGGTATGCGTGACCAAATCATGTGGGCCGACTTTGAAAGCGACTTGATGGATCAAGGAAACGACAACGGAGAATCCAGCTGGATATGGCAACGTTATGACATACCGACCAGTGCATACGACTACAGTGCCCCTTATAAAAACATACGTGCCATCAACTCCATGCTGGCAGGTATTGAGACCTCGGCCATGAGTGCGCAGGAAAAGGAACACTGGAAAAGTGTGGGGTATTTTTTCAGAGCCTACAATCATGCTTCACTGCTGAACCGCTACGGCGACATCATCTATGTGAATACACTACTCACCGACAACAGTCCAGAACTCTATGGAGAGCGTATGCCCAGAGACCAAGTAGCTCAAAACATATTGGATGAACTGCTATACGCACGTGACAATCTCGGCAACTACAACGACGGTGAATGTACACTCACCCGGGATGCCATCAATGCTTTCATTTCACGCTTCGGCTTGATGGAAGGAACCTGGCGAAAATACCACGGACTGGGAGAAGCTAACAAATACCTGGAAGCCTCGGTTACCGCTTCGGAAGAGTTGCTTCCAAAATACAGACTGCATCCCAACTACGATGAGGTATTCAACAGCGAGTCTTTAAGTGGTGTAGATGGAATCATTCTTTACAAGAAATATGTAGAGCAAATCTTTATGCACCGTCTGGGAACAGAAACCCGCAATGACAATGCTGGTGAAGACTTGACCAAAAAGGCTATAGACATGTATCTGATGACAGATGGACAAACCCGCTGGACCAGTCCGCTATTTGAAGGAGACCGTGACATCTATGCAGAATTCAGAAACCGGGACAAACGTTTCTATTACACAATAACTCCTCCTTATAAGGTAAAAAAAGACCCGAATGATCCCAAAGGATACTTGCCAACGGGAAATCCAGCCGACGAAGAGTATATCAATCTCATGAAGACATTGTCTGATGACAGCCATAAAACGCTTCCATCTGATCAATGGACAGGAACAAAAACAGTCATACAACCTAACTTGTTCCTGAACAAAACACAAAACTGGAATCACAGCGGAACTGGTTATCGTTGTTGGAAATTCTATAACCGCCTTGTGGTAGGCAAGAACAATCGAGACATCAACGATGCCCCCATCTTCCGCATCGGAGAAGTGATGCTGAATTATGCCGAAGCCATGTATGAACTAGGCAGATTTGACCAGACTGTCTGCAACAAGACCATCAATAAGCTGCGTGAACGGGGTGGCATTCCAACTCTCGTCATCGGCAACGAGCCCGAAGACCCCACCCGTGATCCAGAAGTGTCTGCTACACTTTGGGAAATCCGCCGCGAAAGAGCCATTGAACTGATGGCGGAAGGCTTCCGTTTCGATGACTTGAGACGTTGGAAGAAATGTGGTGATTACCTGAAAGAACAAAAATTAGGCATGTGGATAAAGAAAGCCGATTATCCCAAAATGCCTATACAAAACGGTGCGGATGAAGGATACATCGCCTTGGATGGTACACCTCCCGGATTCCCCGACCACTATTATCTACAACCGATTCCAACTAATGAATTGATCTTGAACGAGAATCTGAAACAGAATCCTGGCTGGGAAAAAGAATAACAATAATCCACCCGAAAATGAGGGAATACTGCTCGGTAGTATTCCCTCTCTTCCATTCTATCTTCAAGCAATCACTATAACATAAAAAGCAGTCAAATTGATACAGATGAAAACGCATTTTTTCAACATGTTGCTTGCCACCTTTACCATAGCAACTTCTACTCTGTCTTTGCAAGCAAAAGAATCCAAGGAAGAACCTAAAGCCGTCTTACTTCCTGCGACAACAGACACACACACTACATTCGGCATCGGGAAACGAACCTTTTTGATGAATGACAAACCTTTTCTTATAAAAGCCGCCGAATTGCACTACACACGCATTCCACTGCCATATTGGGAACACCGCATCCAAATGTGCAAAGCACTTGGTATGAATACAATCTGCATATATGTATTTTGGAACATACATGAGCAGGAAGAAGATAAATTTGATTTTACCGGACAAAATGACATCGCTACTTTTTGTCGACTGGCGCAACAACACGGCATGTATGTCATTGTACGTCCGGGACCATATGTATGTGCCGAATGGGAAATGGGAGGCCTGCCTTGGTGGCTACTTAAAAAAAGAGATATGGCATTACGCACACTCCACCCTTATTTCATGGAACGAGTAGGAAAATTCATGGCAGAAGTGGGAAAACAATTAGCACCTCTGCAACTGTCACGTGGAGGGAATATCATCATGGTGCAAGTGGAAAATGAATATGGAGCATACGCCATTGACAAAAAGTATATAGCCGCCATTCGCGATCTCGTCAGAAAAAGCGGTTTTACCGATGTTCCGTTATTCCAGTGCGACTGGAGCAGCAACTTTGATAAAAATGGTCTGGACGACCTGCTATGGACCATCAACTTTGGTACCGGAGCCAATATAGAACGCCAGTTCAGCAAGCTGAAGTCCATACGTCCGGACACCCCTTTGATGTGCAGTGAATTCTGGAGCGGATGGTTTGACCATTGGGGACGTGAACACGAGACACGTTCTGCCGAGAATATGGTCAACGGTATCCGTGAAATGCTAAACAACAACATCTCTTTCAGCCTATACATGACTCACGGAGGAACCACTTTCGGTCACTGGGGAGGTGCCAACAATCCGGCTTACTCTGCCATGTGCAGTTCATACGACTATGATGCTCCTATCAGCGAAGCAGGATGGACGACCCCTAAATATCATTTACTGCGCAACCTCCTGAAAAATTATCTTCAAGAAGGAGAAAAGTTACCTGAAATTCCAGCTCCACTACCTTTAATAGAAATACCTGAAATCAAATTCACCGAAGCAGCTCCACTATTTCAAAATCTACCGCTTCCCCACATTGCTTCACAAATCGCTCCAATGGAAAACTTTGACCAAGGCTGGGGAAACATTTTATATCGCACCACCCTTACCAACAACATAGCCCAAGGTACTTTCTTAAAGATAACAGAAATACACGACTGGGCACAAGTCTTTGCTGATGGTAAACTTCTGGGAAGATTGGATCGTCGCAGAGGAGAATTCACCCTCAAACTGCCAAAACTAAAAGCCGGAACTTGTTTGGACATATTGGTAGAAGCGATGGGAAGAGTAAATTTCGGTAAATCCATTCACGACAGAAAAGGTATCACAGAAAAAGTAGAGCTATTTAAAGACAACCAAACCACAGAATTACAAAACTGGCAAGTCTATAACTTTCCAGTCACCCATGAGTTTGCCCAAAACAAGCTATACCGTCCAATAAACACCATAACTACCCCAAGCTACTACAAGACCACTTTCTATTTGGAAACAACCGGAGATACATTTTTGGACTTAAGTAGTTGGGGAAAAGGAATGGTGTGGGTCAATGGACATGCCTTAGGCCGATTTTGGGAAATTGGTCCTCAACAGACCCTCTTCATGCCCGGATGCTGGCTGAAAAAAGGAGAAAATGAAATCATTGTATTAGATTTAAAAGGTCCTTCTAAAACAAGCATACGAGGTATAAAAAAGCCTATTTTAAATCTCATGCGAGAAAATAAACCTGCGACCCACCGAAAAAAAGGAGAAGATTTAAATTTAGAAAAAGAAAAAACTATCATGACGGGTATTTTCAAACCTGGAAACGGATGGCAGGAAATTAAATTAACACAAGCAGTCAAAGGCCGCTACTTCTGCATAGAAGCCCTTTCAGCACAAGACGGAAAAGGAAAAGCTTCCATTGCCGAATGGGATGTATTGGGTAAAGATGGTTCTCCCATCAGTCGTGAAGATTGGAAAATACGCTATGCAGACAGCGAGAATATACACCGGGGGAACAATACTGCCGATAAAATTTTCGATTTGCAAGAGTCAACCTACTGGACAACGGAAGCAAAAACAAAATATCCACACCATATCGTGATTGATTTAGGAGAAGAAAATATTATAACAGGCTTCAGATATTTACCACGAATGGAAAAAAATTATCCTGAAATGATTAAGGAATACAATATATATATTAAAGAGAAAGATTATAATTATTAACAGTAAAGAGAACTAACAACAAATCCTGATTATTAGACATCGCATAAGATTAATAATTCGTTAAAAATTAGCCAAGCCTAAGCGGCTCTGACAGTAAATAAAATGAGTTCTTTGAAAAGTTTGTCAATAACTCGTGGGGCTGGGTTAATCCCAAACACGCAAATAAATCGTTCAAGTATATAAGCATTGTGTATGAATAACTTGCAAGAGGATATGGAATAGGTTATTCCGAGCCTCTTGCATGCCGCTTTGGCCTAGTTGACAGCAGCAAGCGATGCATTGAAGTGAAAATCCAACTTTCTGAAGTCAGTTGACTGACTGGTGATTCCTGCATGCTGCTTTCCATCTCTAAAAGCAAAATTCCAATTGGAACCTGGTTCTGTAATAATCCAGAACTTCGCGTCCATCCATCGAATCGTCTGTAGAGAAATAAAGCTCCACTTGTCTGTCCTCCCGTCCATCGGATACCAGACGGATAAGGAAACGTACCTTTTGAGAGCTTTTACACATACCCTCAATCCGTATAGCTTTCCCTTGTTCACCTCGTATTCCTTGCATCGGGTCAGATCCAGATTGGCAAAGTCTATTTTGCTGTCAAACCACTTGGGATGACCACGCTTTCCTGTTTTCTTTTCCAATGTCGGATAGTACAGGACTACATCATTTCAGAAGCGGCTGATGACATGGAAATCGCTCTCACACATAGGCGTTATGAAAGTTTCCTTGGAAAAGAATGCGTCTGCAACCACCGTTCCGAATATGCTCTGTATTTTGTCTTTTCTACTGATAAGATAACTGCTATACCAGTCAACGAGATTTTTACCCATATTATCCAAGGTCTTACAATCCAGTGTCTGAATGGAACCTAAAGTCATGCAGTCATGGTTGTCGATGTCAATGACTCCGATGCCCATGATTTCCAATCCTCGCTTATAATCTCCTGCACAACCAGACCAGAAGTAACCTATCCAAGGTGTCTTCTTGCCTGATTTGGGGATGTAGGAAGGGGCGATGGCAATGTCTTTTCTTTTACCCGTGAGATGCTTGCTGATGATAGAACCGTTGAATGCAAACCAATCGAATGTTTCATTCTCAAAGAGGTTACGGTATGTCTGTTCCGAAAAACATCCATGCCTGCCCAATTGGAGGTAATTTATACGATTTGGTATAGCCATGAAAGTTTCATGGTATCCATGAAGGGCTTTTCAAAAGGTTTGTGTATATTCACAACCGATTTGAGAGCCGTAAGGCACTCAGATTGGTATTGCATAAGGAGTGTTTCTTTAGTCATAATCAGAAAAGTTGAGAGACTTCTAATTTACTAAAAAACAATGAATTCTGCAATAATTTTCTTTTTATTATCAGCAAGTTAGCTCTTTTTCTGTACATTTTTTCATGCTTAACCATTCGTTCTTGACAACCTTTCAATGATTTCTTTAGTGTTTTCGAACCAGCTTTTACCGGTTCTATTATTTAACTTTTAAAATCTCGGTAAAAACTTACCGAAGTATTGCAATATATTGTTACTTGCAAAGAAATATACTGCAAATTTTCTACATAGACAACTTAAGGGCACTATTATTTTTGACGACAGACCAACAGCAGTGTAAACATTGTAAGCGCCTGAATAAGTACATCTTCTAATCTTCATTCTCCCTCCTTACTTTTGCTGCAAAAAATAATATCCTATGATGCAGCGACATAAACACATGAGGACTAAAGAAAAATTTATTTCTGTTCTTTTCCGTCAGCAACAGAGAGGTTTGTCCATTGCTGATTTTTGTGAGAAGGAAGGATATAGCCGTAGTAGATTCTATCTTTGGAAACAAAAATACGGTATTACGAAACAGGAGTTATTGGCAGAAGCCTCCCACTTAGGGGCTAAAGACATCTTTGTCCCATAGTATAGTTCATACTATTAAAAGTCTCATTATATAACTAAACATAAAAAAGCCAATAAGCATAGTCCCGAATCCTGCCGCATTTCAATTCTCTTTTTCCCATATAACGATTTTCCCATTTTTATTTATCCCGTCGGTAGCTCCACCTTGCCGGGTTCAGGGTGCGAAGCTACGGACAGGGCCCCTAAAAATCTGCAAGGCCGCTTCGCGCCCTGCGGGTTTTGGCGAAAATTTTTCAATCCGTCCAGCCGGGCGGTTGAAAATTTTTCACCAAAAGCCTTGCATATTTTCTCCCCGTCCGTATCTGCCCCCTGAAACGAGCAAGGTGAAGCCACCGACAAGGCATAAAAAAAAAGTCAATGTTATGAAAAAGAGAATTGAAATACAGCAGGATTTGAAACGAGGCTTCGGCTCCGTTCCAACTGGCATTAAAAATTTGGTGAAGTGGTCGCCGGTCGGTTTCGTGGTCTATGTGGCGGTGCGTTTCGTATGTGCCTTTTTGGGTGGTGTGCTGCCCATGTCGGCAGTTTTGGCGGTGGTGGTTTTCCTCATCCGTGCCGTGTGGCGTATCCTTTGCGTGCCCGCTCTTTTCATCCTTGTTCTTTGCGTGATACTCTGACAGAATATGAATCTTTTTAAAATCAAATCATTATGACTAAAGTACATTTATTAGGAGCTAACAGAAGTTACGACAGAAGCGTTCAGACCGTTTCAGTCAATCAAGTGGTAATTATGGAAGGCTACAGCCATGACAGCTATGTTGTGTATGAAGTAAGCCGCAACGGGTGGGGAATAACCTATCATCTTATCAATTTGCGGACATACGAGTTTCATACATCCGACCTTATCCGCCCGTTATCGGAAAAATTCGGAATAGGAATCTATTACGATGATGCGAACCCCAGGTTTTTAGATCCGTTGGAAACAGCCGCTTTACTCACCAAGGCAAAAGAGAAGAAAGCCGAAGAAGAAAAGAAAGCGAAGGAAACAAGAGAGGAATACGGACGTATCGCCAAAATCGGTGCGGAGCGTTTGCGCCCCCTTGTCCCGACGGATGCAAAGGCGGTCATTATCGGCACGTTACGGGTAAACGAGTGCGACAGCTATACGGACTATTATGACTACAGTATAGCAAGAACCGTCATTTTAGGCTTTTCCAAACATACACGCAACCTCTTTTCAGAAATGCGCAAGCATGCCGCCAATTTTGAGGGAACAGCCTATTTGGCGGAATATAACGCAGATTACGAACACCGTGAAAATTACAACATGGGAGACGGTATGTATCTGGGCAGGAACAAGTACAGCGGTTGGACGGTTGAGAAAGAGCCTATCCACGACCTTGAAAAATTCATAGAACGGTATGCGCACACCGCAGGGGATGAAGCCAACCTTTGTATGAAAGCACCGCAGAGAAACAGCGATACGGCAGAACAATCCACAGCAACCGCAGACCTTTCAACCCTCAGTCTTGAAATCGTGGAATACAGCGAGAAGGCGATTGCCGTATTCGGTGACACCAGGCCGATAAAGGACATTCTGAAAGACTTGAACGGTCTGTTCCGTGCGAACCTCACCTATAAGGGCGAAAGGCGTGCAGGGTGGATATATTCCAAGAAGCAGGAAACGAAAGTAAGGGAAGCACTCGCCACGTGCATCCGTGTATGAGAGCATGAACGGCAGGGCGGAACAATCCGCCCGCCTATCAACGAACCCATAAAAAAGTAACGACATGAGAACGGAAACAAGAACATACACCCTCTATCGGATAACCGAGTTATCCGAGGAAGCCAAAGAGAAAGCACACAACGAATGGTTGTGCAACCGATATTTTTACGGTTGGACACACGAGAACCGTCAGACCCTTGATACCTTTTGCGAACGCTTCGACATTGTGTGCAGTAATTGGAGATATGACGCATGCAATTACAGCTATGACTACCGCAGCAGGCAGGAAGACTGCATAGACGGGCTAAACGGTTGGCGGTTGGCGGCCTATCTGATGAACAACCATTGGAACGACCTGTACACGCCAAAATATTTTTGGAAAGGGACGAAAGGACGAAAAAGCAGGATATTTGTAGATGCCTGTTGTCCCCTTACGGGCTATTATATAGATAACTGTATTCTTGATCCGATTTATCAGTTCTTGAAATCCCCCACCGAAAATATCACGTTTGACAGCCTTATGAACGAATGTCTCGACAGTTTTTTCCGTGCTTGTCGGGATGATATGGAAAGCACCCAGACTTTGGAATACTTCACGGAAGAAAGCAACGCCAACGGTTGGGAATACCTTTCAGACGGAAAACCATTCAATTAATTATCAACATTTGAAACTTATCATTATGAAAACGAACAAGAAAGTGCAGACGAACAGCGTACAGAAATCAGAGAAAAAAAATGCAGTAAAGGTGACCGCTTTGGCAATCATCCCGAAACCGATGACACTACTCACACCGCAGAACGTGCCCACGGCTACCGAAGTGACGGAAGCACCCGAAACGGCAACCGTTCCCACCGTTACGGAAGAAGCACCGCAGCAGACCACGTTCAAGACACCGCTTGCAACGGCCACAGCCGAAACAGACCTTGACATCACCACCATACACCCAAGCACGGACAACCACCGCAAGACGTTCAATGACGCATCCTTGCAGGAACTTGCGGAAAGCATTCGGGAAGTGGGAATCCTGCAGGCCATTGCAGTACGCCCACGCACGGAAGGCGGTTATGAAATCATATACGGTGAACGCCGTTACCGTGCCTCATTGCTTGCAGGAGCAAAGACCATAAAGGCAACCATATATAACAATGTGACGGACGATGAAGCGGAAGACATGTCGTTAAGCGAGAACTTGCAGCGTGAGCAGGTACGCCCCACTGAAGAAGCAAAAGCGTTCAAGCGGTTGCTTGAAAAGGGCAGATATGACATGTATTCACTGACCGCCCGTTTCGGACGGAGCGAGAAATATATCTATACCCGATTGAAACTGAACGAACTCTATGCGCCTATCGGTGAACTGTTGGACAATGAAACAATCACTGTCAGCGTAGCCGAGGAGATAAGTACCTATGAACCTGATATACAAAAGGACGTGTACGAGAAGCACCTCAAAGAGGGGAACGGTGAGGATTGGACGGGATATACATTGAACCTCTTCAAAAGGTACTTTGAAAAATACTATACCACCGACCTTGGGCAATACAAGTTCGACAAGACGGAATGCAAGACATGCGTACACAACGCAGCCAATTACAACCTCTTTGCCGAGCATAACGGGTGCGGACACTGCACCAACCGCAAATGTCTGGAAGCCAAGAACGCAGCCCATGTGGCAAAAGAGACGGAGAAACTTTTGAAATCCGATCCGAAGCTGGTTGTCGCACGCCCCTACTACGGAAGCCGTAACGATATGGCACTACAGAAATTGGACAAGAAAGGGCATGAAATCAAGGAACTTGACTACAACGTATCGGCAAGGGAATTCCCCAAAGCACCCGAAGCACCGAAGAAAGAGCAGTTCACCCAAACGAAAGAGTACGAACAGGCGGTGCAGACATTTGAGCGCAGAAACGAGGAATATGCCCGAAAGGTGGAGGAACTTGACCGCATGAAGGAGGAAGGCAGGATAAAGACCTATGTAAAGGTAGGACAGACAGAACCCGAACTCTGCTACGTGGAGATAAACAGGAAGGAAACCGCCCCCGTCACTATCGGGACATTGCAGGAAAGGGACAAGCGTTTCAAACAGCTTTCCATCGAAAAGACCGTTGCCGATACGAAAAAGATTGTCCGTGAGAACGACTATCCCGAAAGCCCGTTCACGCAGTACGAAGACGGTATGGTGTATTTCGCCATGCTTGCCCAACTTCAAAGGAGACATTTCCCGCTTTTCGGCATCAAGGACCAGCCTTTCGCATTGGACGAGAAACAGCGGATGAAAATCGTTGCCAAACTGACGGACGCACAAAAAACGGTAATCAAACGGGACTTCATCAGCCACTTCCTTTGTGAGAACGGCCACGGAGACAACAACGCATCCAAGCTGCTGAGGGACTTCGCAAACATGCACTTCCCCGACCTGTACGGACTTGTCAAAGCCACCCACGAGGAAGAATATCAGAAACGGCATGAACGTTTGGAGGAAAGGATAAAGGAAATGAAGAAAGCGGAAAAGAAAGCTGCCAGGGAAGCCGAAAAACAGCAGACGGCAGAAAAGAAGACCACCGCCCCGAAAACAGAGAAGCCCGAAAGCGGAAAAGCCGCCTGACCCCAAGCGGAGAGCATGTGCCGGAAACAACATCCGGCACATCTTTTTCACCGCCCCCAAGAGAACAGAGGGCAGGGCCGGACGACCCCACCCACACCGCCACCGTAAAACCTTTTAAAATATCAGCGAATGAAATATATAAGAATGTTCCCGGACGTGGAATATTCCACCGACAGGGATTTTTTCCTTGAAAATCAGATTGTCTGCATTGTAAGCAGGGAGGGCACGAAGTTTTGCAGCCTGATAGAGAACCGTCTGTTCATGCGTTCCCAAAGCCGCCATATCAGCAAGCGGATGCAGCTGCATATCATGTGTGAAATCCACAAGGAAATCTGCCGCCTTCGCTATGGCGGCGAGCCGGTGGAATGACCTGCCACACCCCACACCTGAATTCCTCACTTCCTAAAAAAGTCGGGCAATTCCTATGCGGTTGCCCGGCTTTTTTCTATTTTTGCAGGGTTGAATCAAAAAAGAAAGTTATAAGATTAAAGAATTTGAATAATAACATATTAGAATAGCTTTTAGCTGTTTGTTCTTACTCTCGAAACGACCAAATTCAAAGCAGGAGAATAAACGGGCGGAGTCCTTGTCATACACTAATGGCACGGTCTTAACTCGTTTCCTGCATGGGTGCTTGGTCGTACCGGAGAGTAGAACCTGTTAAGTTCCGTGCTTTTTTTCGGCACTTAACAGTAATTACGGACAAGGCATTAACAAAAAACTCATGGAAATATGTATGACAGGAATGTAGCCATTACCGGCAGTACCATTGAAAAGACAACCCGGTACGACCGGTTCAGGGAAGACAATATCCGTATGGAACTCTATCGTATTATCCTTGCACTTTATGATGAAGGTTATCGCATATTCACCTGCAATCCGCATTCCTATATCGGATTATTAGGTGCGGATACGATAGTCATGCTGCGTGAAGCGGGCAAATGCCCGGAGATAATTCTTTCAGTAGCCATACCGGAAACCGCTTTTCCGGCAGATACCGACAAGGTGTGTCCTGCCCTATATGACGACCTAATAAAGCAGGCGGACAATAAAAAAATACTTCCGGAAAAAGAGTTTTTTGGCAATGCGCTTGTCGGCGGTCATATCATCTGTTATTACGATGACTTTTCCACAGAAATGCAGCAGATATGCGCATCCGGTACTCCCTATAACAATATCCGTAAAATGATATAGGCACACATTCTTTACCGCAGGTTACAGCAGTTTCTCCAACCGTGCAATCCGTTTTTCGGTGGACGGATGCGTACTCATGATATATTCGGTGAAAGTCGGACGCTCACCGTAAAGGTCTTCCGTCTTTTTCAACCGGCGGAGGAAAGAAAGCAATCCTTCGCCGCAACCATATTTCACAGCATAGGCATCACAACGGTACTCGGCATATTTATTGATATTCACGTCAGTTATCCGGCTGATACCGTATATAATCCGATGAAGCAGTTTGTAAACGGCCCACCATAATTTCGCTATGAGTTCACCCACAAAGCCCAAAGCCGGAACCAATGCAAACACCATGCTGCCAATTATCCCGAATATCAGAGCCGGAATAAGAAATATACCATAAAGGCAGCGGTAACCGAACGACTCCATCGAGAATAAAAGCACTTGATAGACAAAATCGTAATGGGAGATATGCCCCACTTCATGGCTGATGATGCCCTTCAGCTCCTCATCCGAAGCGGTGGCGAGTACTCCGCCCGTCAGTCCTATCGTATTGAAACCGAATGCGGTGGCATTTACCCGTGCGTCATTGTTACGATAAAGTTTCAGTTTCCGGTTCATACCTATTTCTGAAAGCAACCGTTCCAGCCTCATGCGATCGGAACTGTTCAAAGGACGATACCCTTCTTTTCTGCGTAGCACCCACACATTTAGCGGAGAAATGGAATAAAGGATGAATAACAGCAAAAGATAGTATGGTAACGTATTGACTAAATACGGAATCACCCCCTCATCAAACAACCCCGGTATATATGCCGGCCATATATGACGCAAGATTGAAAGTATCAATGCGTAAAACACCGTAATAAAGACAAAATTCACTATCGTGACATAAGCCAGCAGCAACAGCTTGCTGATGATACGGAATATTCTGAGTGTTGTTTTCATGCGTATATGATTGAACTATTAACTTCTGGCTAAATATAGAAACAAATTTTGTGCAATCCGGAACAATTACTTATTCATTTGTTTTCATTAAGCAAATTTCATAAAACAGGAGACGGCGGGATGCCCCGCCGTTCTTACTTATAGGTATTGGTAACGGCTATTCTTCCGTCGTACCGCTTTCCGTGTCAAATGTTACTGTCATTTCCCTTTCCTGCCCGAAATTATCCCGGACAAAGAATTTCAGTTCCGAGCGTTTGGCACTTGTAGAGTGGTAAAAGAGAGTGAATACCTGCTTTACCGGATTTTCCGTATCCAGTCCCGGCACCTCTGCCAGCGGCCTCACTTCCCTGTTCACAAGTTTTACGCCTTCACAGTCTGACACCTCTCCCTTGCCTTCCATCTGAATGTAACCTATTTCATACTCCGCCTTTTCATAGTCTCCTTCACGGTCAAGATAAAAACGTATCTCCACCGTTTCACCCGTTGCGATCTGCTTTTGCAGATACCATGACGAGAGGCTGAAATCATAATCCTGCCGGATGTCTATCCCGTCGTTACAAGAACTGAAGGCCAGCACCGCAAGCAGTGCGCCTATACATATATATAATACGTTTTTCATTTTTCTGTTTCTCCTTTCTCTTTTTTATTAGTTGATGATAAAGCGGACGCCCAAACCCACCTGCGTATGGAAGTTCCCCGCATCCGTTCCGAACAGTGCCCTTTCCTTGACTTGCAGCAGGAAGATGATCCGGTCTGTCAGATAGACATCGAAAGCCGCCGTCAGTCCTCCGCCATAAATAAAGCTGTCCCCGTTTGTCACTGCCGCCCCGTCAGGAAGCAGGGAAGTTCCCCAGTTGACTGTCTCGAAACCGCCCAAAGCGGAAAGTCCGATACGGAAACAGACATTCCGACCCTTATCCGACAATACGGGAATAAAATAGCCGAGTTCCCCCGTGAATTGCACTTTGGGTATTGCCTTATTTTCGTAGGTGTACTCCTTTATCTGATAATCCAAACCATACAGCCAGCAGGTACGGTTACGGTTGGTATGTGTAAAGGCCAGCAAGGTGAAGTAGTGGCGTTCGCCGCCACTCTTCCATGAAAGGAAATGATTCACCCCGCCCGATGTGAACTGTATGCCTGTCTGTCCCGGCAGGTCACGCTGCGCGTATGCTTCGCCCGCAAAGAGCGACAACACGGCAACTGTCAGTATGAATAGTATTCTTTGCATATACATTATATTATATATAGGTTATTATTTCAGATGCAGTTCACTGATTGGTTTTGCCGCCACAAGGTCTGTGTTCTCTATGCGGAACGACTGGTGACGGGCACCGCCCTTTTCGTAAACCTCCACCACGAGCAGCTTGTCATCCGGCAGGGTGAGCTTGGGCAGCACGAATATGTTGCGTACCGTGGCTTTCCCGTCCACCGTTATCAGGCGGTTGTATGTCCTTACAGGTTCTATGAAGTTCTCCTGCATGGCCGTGCGCTTGGCTACTTTCTTATCCACCACTTTGAAACGGATATAGTCAATGTCGAACGATATATCCGAACTGTTGCGCAGGGAAGTATGCAGGTACAGCAGGTCATTGTTGATATAAAGCCCTTTGAGCAGTGTCTGTATGCCGTACTTTTTACAACCGATATGCCTGATATCCCTTTTGTTCTTCTTATACAGCGTGTACATGATACGGTTCACCACCAGCGGTGTCTCCCCGCCCAGTTCTTTCAGCTTCACGAACATGCGGTCGCCCGCAATCCCGCCTTCGGGATTGTCCCGGAGCCAGTCTTCCATCTCGACGGAGAGCTGTGCCGGTTCGTCCTTGTAAACCACATTGAATGAATAGAAACAACCGTCGGCAGTGATGACGGAGAAGTTCGTTTCCCCTTCAAAACCTTTCACTGCTGCCTTGATGCGTACTACATTTTCCGCTCCCGTGGCCTTGTCAGCTATGATGTCGAACGAACCCAAATCCACATATTTCACTTCGGAAGGGAAAAGGATATGTACGGTTTTCTGAAAAGTCACCTCAATCTTATGCGGTGAGATAATCTGGTTGGTGGGGAAAATCTTTGTTTCCACCGGTTCCTGCGCCTTTACCGACAATACGGTTAAAAGCATTACTAATGATAAAATAATTCTTGTCTTCATCTGATTACTGTTTTTTTGAGATTAATAGAAGTTGATAATTCGCTTTCACGGCCACTTTCACTTCCCGCATCTTTGTGGCCAGGTATTGTGAGCCGCCGCCAAGCACGCCCCTTGTCACGTCCATGACGAGTTGTTGCGAGGCACTGCGTGCGAACGAGATGCTTGTACCGAAACCGCTTCCGATATTGGCGGCGGCTTCCTTCATGGCGGTACGCTCTGCGGTATTCGGGACGAAAAGCCCGGCCTGTCCGTCCATGTCGTAGGCCTCCAGTTCCACCGGCAGGATATTGCCGCCGCTTTCGATGGAGTTCACGCTGACCGCCATCCGCTGCCCTTCGATACGCACCGTACCGAATAGCGGAGTATTGGCCGGTACAAGCACACCGCCCACTTGCAGCGGTTCCAGCAGCCGGAACTTCAGTCATGCCCCGGTGGACACCGTCTGGTCTTCGGCCACGCAGGCACGTATCGTATTGGCTCCGGCAAGCTGTCCGTCGCCCACGGCAGTGGCAAAACCGTAATTGCGGGGTATCGTGTCGGGTACCGGAGGTACGGCCAGTGACGAAACCACATTCTCCGTAGCACGTCCGGCAGCTATGGCGTCAGGATTGTCGGATGAACCGCCCGTAACGACCGCAGGCTGTATGTTTTTCACCTGTCCGCCCGTCTGTCCGGGGAAATAGCGTGCCGCCATCTCATACGACTTTTCCATCAGTTCCAGCGGGTCTTGTCCTTTCTGTTCACGTTCCAGCTTTTCGTTAAGCTCCTTTACCTGCCGTTCCAGTTCGTCCACCCTCGGACTCTCCTTCGGTTCCTGATAGAACGAGGTGATCTGCCTTGAAATCTGCCGCTGTTTTTCTCTGGACTCCCGGATAGCATCCGCTTTCGGTACATCTTCTTCCGGTTTCAGCCCGTCCGTTGTGTCCGGTGTCAGATAGCCACCTGCCATGTCCTGCAAGGTTTTCACTTTTTCTTGCCTGCGTTTCTTCATCTCTTCCAGTTCGTAAGCCTTCTGTTTGTCAGCCATTGTCTCCGGTGCGATAGCATCGGGTATCGTCGTATTGATCCCCGCCATTCCTTCCACCGTTTCGGATGCGTCCGGCTTGAAGATAAACCAGATGAACCCGGCGCAAAGCAGGGAAAGGAATGCCACCACGCCATAGAATTTTAGTTTTTCAGCGGTCTTGCCGCCCGGTTTCTTCTCCCTTTCGGATGCGGATGCCGCCTTCTGCTTTTCCTTATCCTTTTCTTCTTTCTTATCGGATTGTGTCATTGGATACATTGTTTTTTAATGGTTGGATACTGTCCGTTTGGGGAAGCGCAATCCTTTGGAGATGCTGTACCTCAATCGGAAATTTGTCTGTCCCGCAGAAACCGCCCACGATGTAGGCAAGGTCGATGGCGGCGAAGAGTCCGAGCAGGTAAAGGATGATCATCCTTTGCTGCCGGTAGCTCAACCGTTGCCACCGTCTGCGGAGTTTTATTATATATCGGTCTTTCTCCGTTCTGAACGAGTGGAAGACCTTCTTTATCCCGTTATCTTTCATACTGTCCGATGTCCCTGTTTTCGATGATGGTAAAACTCTCTATCAAGAAGCCCTGCGGATTGTTGTCGCTCCGGGTTACATTCCTCAGACGGCAGGTGGTGACAAGCGACCTTTCGGTAACACTGCTCGAACGGATGATGTGCTGCCGACTATAGGTTTTCATCTCATACGGGTAACTGTTGAAGTTCCCCTGTATGCTGTCCACCATCAGCGTCTGCGAGATGTTTCCCGCTATCATCCGGTTGAAGTAGCCTTTCTCCTGCAAGTTCCGGTAGTAACCGATGGCACTTTCATCCGAGAGGTAAAGGGCACGCTGGATGTTGCTTTCAATGGCGCTCTTGTCCGGTGACAAGGAGAAGAAAAGTTCATGGAAACGCCTGAGATGTTCCCTTGCTTCCACTGGACGGTTCTGCTGCACGTCCTGCGAAAGAGCCAGCATCAGCGACTTTCCGCTGTCCAGTACATAAATTTTCTGCCGCTGCGCTTCCGCAAACTCGTATGCCTTTCAGGTGGCGAAGACCGTTACCAGTGTGCATACTCCCAGGAATACCATTCCGAACAGCCGTAGCTGCCGGAATGATGTCTCGATGTTTTTTAATGATTTAAATTCCATGTCTTTTTTCTGTTAATTAATTGTCCGTTAAAACATTTTCTTGATACGCCCGGCTACCGATCCGCCGACTGCCCCACCGACTGCCGCCGCACCGTTTCCGGCCATCTTCCCTGCACCGTTAGCCTTCTGCCCGTAAGCTCCCGCACCGCCTGCCTGAATAATCCACGAGGACACCGTGGGAACGCAGAAATAACCGATGATACCTATAATCATGAATATACAATACACACTGTTGGATGCGTCCGGTATGAATGTCGGGTCCTGCATCTGCTTGATGTCCTGTTGCAACATCAGAATCTGTATGCGTGAGAGGATAGCCCCGAACAGGTCGCCCACGGGCAGCCACAGATAGATGCAGATATAGCGTGACAGCCATGTGGTGAGCGTACTCTGGAACCCGTCATAGACGGCCAGCGCAAAGGAGATTGGCCCCAGTATGGAAAGGACAATCAGAAAGAAAGTCCTCAGCGTGTCTATCAGCAGCGAGGCTGCCTGAAAGAACAGTTCCAGCAGTTCCCGGAACCATTGCCGTACTTTTTCTCCCATGTCATACACCGCCTTCTGCCCGTACATGTTTATCATCGTGTCCATGTCCCCCAGCGACCAGCCAAGCTCGTCTATCTTCTTGTCAAATTCCTCATCACTCACAAGGAAAGCCTTTGCCGGGTCACGGAGCATCGCTTCCCGTTCCAGTTCGTCTTTCTCTTCCTGATACTTCTTCATGTCGAAAGTCTGCTGTTCAACCAACGAGGAAGTGGCACTGCAAACGGGGGAAAGAATCCCGTTGATTGTACCCAATACCATAGTGGGGAAGAACATGATGCAAAGTCCCAGCACGAACGGCCTGAAAAGCGGGAACACGTCTATCTCTTCCGCCCTTGAAAGGGACTGCCACACCCGGTACGCCACGTAGAACAGGGCACCTATACCGGCCACTCCCTTTGCCACACTGGCCATATCCTCGCACAGCGGCATCATCTCATCGTAAAGTGAACGCAGCAACTCATGCAGGTTCGTCCAGTCTATTGATAGTAATAACATAGTCTATCTGTTTTTTAAGGATGAATGATTACCAGTAACGCTGGTCGTGTGTCCCGTACAGGGCAAGCACCCGCTGGGAATCCCCCTTCTTCTTGCTGCGCAGGTACGATATGCCGATGTTCTTTCGGGTATAGTACCATGTCAGGTTCTTGTATTCCAGCACTTCGCCGTATATCCGGTTGATGATGTCCAGCCGTTCCTTGTCGGTCATCGAGAGTCCGGTTGCCGTGGTCACTTCCTTCAAGTCCAGCAGCAGGTTGCTGCTTTCTTCAAGTAACCGGTTATACCCGAAAGCAATGGCCGAGAGTTCTTCCACGGTGAAGTTCGGGTCGCCCATCATCGTATTGAAATTGGTCACGTAAATATCGCTGATGTCACCTACCAGAAGGATAGTCTGTTGAACTTTCCGGGCGCCTTTTACAAGGTCATGCACCGATTTCAGCGCATCATAATAACGCTTTCCCTGCTCATAAATCTTTACCGTTTCCTTGAAATTATTAATCATATTTTCAGCGGTGGAGGAGGTCTCTATGATTTCGTTGGCAGAATTTACGATACTTTGCGCAAAGTTGCTGGGGTCGAAAACCGCCCATTGTGCCTTGACTGTCACCGAAAGGGAAAGCATTGCCATGAATAGAATTAGTAGTCTCTTTTTCATGTGTCTATCTCCTTTCTTTAGTAAGTAAATACCGGCTGTCGTCATCACGGGCAAACAGCCCGTAACAGCCGAACAACAATACCTCGCTTCCGCTGAAATACCCGATACATCCCGCATCCTTGTTCCCGTGCAGGAAAAGGTCGTCCCCTTTCCGGAGCGGGATATTGATTTCGGTATAACTCATTTCTCCGGCGAACAGCGTAGCCTTGTATCCCTTGAATCCGTCCGTCACGTGGTTGGATTTACGGATTGTCAGCGTGAAGCCACCTTCCTTGTTCATTCAGTGACCGCAGATGCGGTCGTGTTCCAGTTCCTTCTTCATTTCCCCGATCAGGTTCAGCAGATCCAGATTGGTCAAGGTAGCGTCTCCGAGTGCTTCCCTGCATTGGCTTAATAAATCTTTCTTACTCATTGTCTTCTATGGATTAATATGGTTACTTGTTTTCCTGCCGCTTGCTTTCGGCAAGTTGTTTGATAGCTAACTCGATGTTTCCGCCCAACTTTTCCGCAAGGCGGGTAAGTTCCAGTTTCTCAGTTTCTTCGGTGGTGTAGCACAAATATTCTTCGCCCGAAACTTCTGTCGCATATACCGCGCTCTGTGTGCCACCAAGCCCTATCCATACCTCTTTATAAAGGCGGTTCGCCGCATTGGCAAGATTGATAGAAAGTATCTGGCTGCGTTCCTTATCCGTCAAGCCGAGCAGGTTCTGTATCTGGTCGAATTTATTCTGATACTTCCGCTGGTCGAGCAGTATTTTGCAATCGCTGTTGTTGATAATCGTCTCTTTCACAACGGGGGAAGAGATAATATCATCGACTTCTTGCGTGACTACAACCGCCTCTCCGTAAAACTTTCTAACCGTTTTAAAGAGATACTTTATGTAGGATGCCATACCTTCCTTGGCGATTGCCTTTCATGCTTCCTCAATCAGTATCATCTTGCGGATACCTTGCAAACGTCTCATTTTATTTATAAACGTCTCCATGATAATGATGGTGACAACCGGAAAGAGGATTGGATTATCCTTCACAACATCCAACTCGAATACAATAAACCGTTTGTTCAGTAAATCCAGTTCCTTGTCCGAGTTCAGCAGATACCCGTATTCACCGTTCTTATAATAAGGTTCCAGCACGTTCAGAAAACCGTCCACATCAAAGTCCTTCTCCCGCACATTCTTGTCCGCCAGCACTTTGCGGTAGTCCTTCCTTACAAAGTCATAGAACGAGTTGAAGTTCGGCTTTATCTTCCGGTTCTTCTTTATCTTCTCGATATACAGGCTGACTGCGTTCGAGAGCGCCACCTCTTCCGAGCGGCGGGGCAGTTCGTCCTCCCTTTTCCACAGAGTGAGTATCAATGTCTTGATACTGTCCCGCTTCTCGATGTCATACCGGTAATCTTCGGTGAAAAACGGATTGAAAGAAATCGGGTCATTTTCCTTATATGTAAAATAAATCCCGTCATCCCCTCCGGTCTTCTGATGTATCAGGTCACAGAGTCCCTTGTACGAATTTCCGGTGTCCACCAGCAGGATATGCGTCCCTTGTTCCCAGTACTGTCTCACAAGGTGGTTGGTAAAGAAACTTTTCCCGCTGCCGCTGGGGCCGAGTATGAACTTGTTTCGGTTGGTCACCACCCCTTTTTTCATGGGCAAATCCGATATGTCGAGGAAGACGGGCTTTCCCGTCAGCCTGTCCACCATGCGGATGCCGAAGGGAGAGAGCGAGTTCCGGTAACAGGTTTCGGCCGTGAAGAAACAGAGCGCCTGCCCGGTAAACGTGTAGAACGTCTCTTCGGCCGGAAAGTCCGCTTCATTTCCCGGTATGCCCGCCCAATAGAGAGCCGGAAGGTCGGTCGTGTTATGATGCGGTGTACATTCCATCAATGCCAGTGCGCTTCCCACGTCATTCTTCACCCGCCGGAGTTCGTCCCCGTTTTCCGCCCATGCGATGATGTTACAATGGCAGCGTACGGATTGCAGTCCGTTGCTGTGCGCCTCATTCAGGTATTCGTCCAGCCACTCCTTGTTTATCTGGTTGCTGCGGCTGTACCGGGAAAGCGACTGCATGTTCTTTGCCGCCTTCTCGAAACGGGAAAGGTTTTCGTTGCTGTCATCTATGAATATCCACTGGTTGTAGATATGGTCGCAGGGCAGCATCACGCCCACGGGGGCGGCATAACTCAAACGGCAGTCCGAACGGTCTGTCGAGAGGCGTTCGTATCGCCCGTCCGTCCTTACCTTTCCCGGCAGGTCATCGAGGTCGGAAAGTGTATGCAGGCAGAGCCGCTTGTCACCGATACGCATCCCGTCCGGATTCAATTGCATGTCCTGCAACATGGTAGTTCCGTCTGCCGAGAGTGTAAGGTACCGTTCGATAATACCCGGTTCGTTTTCCATTCCCGTAATCTCTTCTGTGGTCAGCCGTTCCAGCCTGATAAGTCCGCTGTCGTTAACGATACTTTCAAACTGTCCCACCGCTTCCATGAAACGCTCCACCGTTTCCTTGTCCCTTATCTCCTTCGGAACCAGAAAACCACGGCAGAGCGTGTTCCAGTTGCTTTGTTGCCGGGAGCGCTCTTTGGTGGTCTTGGTGAGGAACAGATAGCAGGCGTGGTGCAGGTAGGGACGTTCGTTGAAGTGGCGTTCAAAACTGCGGGAGAGAAAGCTGAGTTCGTCCCGGCGGATGTCCGGCTCGTATTTCTCCGTGATGAAAATATCCTGTTTGTGCAGGATTGAATAGTTCGGCAACACCTTGATTGCCTTCGCTCATGTGGCGTGCATCGCCTCATATTCTGCGGATGATACCGAAAATACTTCCGGCAGTGTGACCCGGAAAGCGACCGTGATGTCGGCGTCCTTGCTGACGATGCAGCCGTGTTCCACCGCCATGATGGGAAACTTGCTTTCCAGTGTGGATGCTTTTAATATACTTCTCATAATTTACGATTGTTGTTTGTTAATCAGACGTGTGATACGTTTTCGTGAGAGGATTCTCCGGGGATGCTGCCGGGCCGCGAACAGCTTCATCAGTCCGTGGCTGCCGTATTTACGGTTCAGCGTAAAGGTCAGCCATACCAGTATCGTAGCCGCCGATACTCCGAAACCGATGCAGATTCACTGTCCGACGCCTGCCATATACATGATGACGAACATCACGAATACGGCAAGCAGTCCGGCAGCGAAAATAAACAGGTATTGTGCCCGGAGTCCTTTGAACTCAACTTCACGGCCCACCCCTTTATTTATTTCAAAATCAGCCATAAGTTATTGTCTTTTTTATGTTTTTAGAGGAAGAACGACCTCAGAATGGTGGCGGCGACTATCAGAAAGATACAGGCTCCGAACCACGAACTGGCAGTTTTACTCGTGTCGGGGTCGCCCGAACTGAACTTCTGATATACCTTGATTCCACCGACGAGGCCGATTACAGCACCGATTGCATAAATCAGTTTTGTGCCGGGATCGAAATATCCGGTCACGAGTTGTGTCGCTTCGGTGATACCTGCCTGCCCGTTTCCTTGTGCCATTGCTGCACTTGCCACCGCAACTGCGGCCAGCATCATAATCAATCTTTTCTTTTTCATTTATTTCCGTGATTTTTAAATGATTTAAAAAGCCACGGACTGCCCCCTTTCACTATCCCCATAGGCAGCCCGCAGCCGCTTATGGTTTATTGATTCAGGGGGTAAGTTCCGGTCGGAAATCAGCCGGAGTCATAATATGCCATTTGCATTGTCACTTGATTTGGTGGTGAAACATTCTTGTTAATTCTCTCTTTAAAGCGGGATGCGAATCATCCCGAATCGTAATAGCCGTTTGTTCTCATTGTCCTCGCAGTCTTAATCAGTTTATTTCAGATATTCCCCGCACTTGAATCCCTTGCGGGGTGTATAGTCTTCAAAGGAAGAGGATTTGAACAGCCACATCCGGTTCGCCCATCGGGCAAGGTCACGCTCGTAACGGGTAGGTGTTCGTTCATTTCCATAATCCCGAAAAGGAATTACAAAGGGAGTGATTCCCAATTCCCTAAGTACGTTCAACCGGAACAAGTCCTGCTCAACAGTCGAATTGAATCCTATCAGTACGTAGCAGGTTATCTTGTAGGGTTTCACGTATTTTACCATCTCTTTCAGGCGTTCTGTCAAATCAAGTTGCGGCAAATCCCACGCAATATGGATGTTCTGCTTCATCTTCAGCCTGTTCAGATGCCAGGCCTGTTCCTCGTCCATAATCCTCACATCCACACCGTGCAGTTTCACGGGCTGCCGGGCTTTCATCAGATAATCCACTGCCGACCTTCACTGCGGATTGGCAAAGAAATTATTGTCCAGCACCTCAATCCATTTCCCTTTCGGGTTCAGTTCCACCGGCTCTACGGCCTGAATGTATCCTTCCTTCTCACGGACGAGGCAGAAAGGGCATTTGCGGATGCAGCCTCTTGAAAAGAACTGGAGCGAAAAAGGGTATTCGGGGTAAATGGAATAGTCCATCATCCGGCTGTTTTCCACAGCTTCGGGAAGCCTGCCCGTAATATCATACCCGGTTCCGCCCTTTATCACTTCCCCTGCATCCAGTAGTCAGTAATCATAGTCAGGTGTGAAGGTGAACACCTTGCTTGCCAGCACCTTGTCATAACGCCTCGCCGGTTCCGCTCATTCTACTTGACAACCTTTTGCCTTGTTGTAAGCCGAAAGGCGCATCAGTGCAAAATTGGGGAAGTTATGTCCGTCCACATCTACCAGTCCTATATTCATACGGATAAAATTTAATGGTGAATAGTTCTTGTTGCCCTACCGGGTGAATGCCGTGAACGGTCTGTCATCCCGAATCATAATAGCCTTTTGTCATTGCCGCTGTCGTTTTATGGATAAGTTAATGGAATAATTGTCTCTCCGAGAGTTAATACGTTTCCCGTCAGAAGGGGGAAACCGCCGTTTGTCAACTTGAATCGAAATACGTCATAAACATGGATGATACGTTTTGTTGTTGGTTTTCTACCGAATCTCTCTCCTTACAGTGATACGGGTTATCAACCCGTATCAAAATAACCTCTTACCATTGTTACCTCCTTTTTTAATTGGTTAGTCACTGTCCGGAGCAGCCTCACTCATTTGTTCGGCTTCATCCAGAAATTTGCTGATACGGCTGTCGCTGCCATTGATACTTTCCAGTATCGAGCGTTCAATCTGCGTATCCTTGATATGGTGGATCGCCCTTAAAAGGGACAACCGTTTATCTGTCGGAATATCCTTGCCATTGCAGAGGTCGATAATCAAGTCAATCTCTTCCGGTCCGATACCGGATGCACCGCCCGGATAATCTTCACGGGCACAGTTCAAATCTTCCAGTTCCTCGTTCAATTCGTCGGTATCCACGTCGTCACCGTTTTCAGTCTGTCCCTTATCATCCTCAAGCCTGCCGGAACTGTCGGCCTCAGAAGCCCGCCACTCTTCCACACGCTTATCCCGGAACAAATCCGGGATAAGCTCAGGTGGCACTTGTACAGCCTTCTGCGGTACTGTTTCCTCGTTTCTGTCAGCAAAAGTAGAGGCATTTTCCTTACATGCAATAGCCCCGGAACCGGTGGCGTTTATTGGCGGCTGTTGGCATGTACCATAGCTTTTTGTAACGACAAGGCTGTCCGTTTCAGGCCGTTTTGGTTTTGCTTCTTCCTTACCTTCATCCTTTTCTTTACCCTTCATTTCCACTTTTACAGTTGGGTGGTTCCTTTCCTCAGCTTCCGGTACTGCCACTGCCGGAACTTCTTTCTTTTCCGTTTTTCCTTTCGTACGCCTTCGTCCTTTCTTCGGTTCTTCTTTTGTCGGATCGACCCATCCGGCAATGCTCCGCAGACCTTTTGCCATCCGGCGGCGCATCTTCCCGAAACAGATCTCGCCAAGTCCGCCCCTAAACAGGAACTTGTCCATGAACAGATAAGCGAACAGCAACCAGAACAGAACTATTCCGGTTTCATGGTAACCTAATTGTATATCCATAACCTAAAATATTTTGTTATAACTCTTTTGGAGATAAGTCTTCACCTCATCCGCATGTTTTTCGAAATGCTCTTTCAATACATTATCTATATAGTTGCCTACCGTCAACTGCCGTTTACCGGCAATCCCTACAATAACGGATATTTTCTGGTGTAGTTCCTTGTCTATATATACCCCCTGTCTGCCTTCGCATTTATAAGGTGTGAGGAACTTACGGATAAAGTCGACCAATGCGGTGCGAACCGTTTTCGGTGACGGTTTATCCGTAACCAATTCCGAACAGTCGGTATTATCCGCACCGGAAATATCCCTTACTGTTCCATTCATATTGTTATCCGCTTTTCCTTTTTCATCGGATAAAGCAGTTGCTATATTTTCGCCACTCTCTCCGGTAATGGAAGGGGCCGGAGATGAAGGAGGCTCCGAAGGCCCCCCTGCCATCAGACTCCGCAGATACGCTTCGTCCACCGGATTCTGTCCGCCTGTTTTCTTTGCCATGGCTATTCGTTTTTAAGTATTCTCATGATTTCATCCATGAACGTATCAAAGCCGCACTCTCTGGTGAATGCCGCATCGGGAGCAAATAGCGTATTCCGGTAAACGGGGCCACCCATAGAAGACAAGTCTTTAGTGAAGTTACTGCGCACAGGAATACGGGTTTGGAGGCAGTCCAACCCTAACAGGGAGAAGCCCTGCTGGTAGATGTCATACAATGTCGTGCGTTCTCTTCGATCCACCATGTTCCAGAACAGACACAGCCTTTTCAGAGAAGACAAGCCGGTCTTTATCAAGCGGTCATTGATGGTAGTAGCAAAGTTCAGTGTGCTTTCCAGCACAAGACGGTCTGCCTTTATCGGTACGAACAGATAATCGAGCGCACTGATTGCGGCGATAACCCCGTCGCTACCCATAGTTCCGGGTAGATCGAACAGCACCACGTCATAATGCGTATCCGTTTTGTCTTCAAATGCCCTTCAGTCCGCCATGCAGTCTGCCGGATTACTGCCGATAACCGGATAAGCCCTCTTGTCCAGCCGTTCCGACTGTTCAACAAGCAAACTCTGATAAACGGGAACAGTCTTTACCACTTCCATATCCCGTTTTTTCTGTTTGATGATTGAATGCTGCGGATAGTCACAATCCACCACAGCTACATTCAGTCCTTTCACATAATGCAGTCACGATGCCGCATAAATGGTGAATGTTGATTTACCCACGCCACCTTTCTGGGTAGCGAACGAAACGAATAATGTTTTCATTCTCTTTTCCATTGTTACCTAATTTAAGTAAATAATTTGATTTATTGATAGTTTAGCGGATAGACGCCTATCCGTTCATTCATTTCATTATCAGTTTAGCTTTATAGTAATGAAGCTACTTAGCTATGAAGCTATTTGTCTATTTAGCTATATACTTACATAGCTATCCAATTATATAGCTATTTATCTATTCAGCTATGTAGCCACATAGCTATCCGGTTATTTATCTAAGTATTTAGCTAATAATCTATTTACCTATCCATTTATCCGAATATCCACTTGCTTGTCTATACATCTTTATATATCTATAGACATATAAAGCTGATATATAACCTTATGAACGCTTATCTGAAAACTTACTTAACCAAATGGCTATCCAGACAAAAAGCTATTCGGATAGAAAACCGTCCGCATAGTTATCCTGATAACCGTCTTTTTATCTATCCTAGTAAGTGGCTAAATAACTATCCGACTGCAAATAAACCTCAAAAAGAGCATCCGTAATGTACCTGTGGTTTCAAAGTCATTTGTTGGCGGCTGTTGGCGTGATGCCTGATAATGACCATAACGAAAAAACTATCTACCTTTGTCGCCGGGAGAGCGCAGTCCGTTCTCGAAAAGAGAACGTAAAACAACCCCTTCAGACCTTTAATCCGACCCAGCCGGATTTTAATATGCGTCAGCATATAGCGAGGTGTACTTTCAGCGGTTGAAAATATTTCCAACCGCTGAAAGTCCCGCCCCGAAAGGCCTTTCGGGGATGTCAGTTCTCCCAAGTCGAACTTCCTAAATTATTCATGTTATGAAAGATGAAACAAGAATCCGTAGCGCCGCAGGGCGCAAGGTGCTGGCAGACCCGCGCACGCACCGCTATTATCTCTGTCTCAATGACAGTGAGAACGAGAAGTTTCTCACGATGTTTGAACAATCCGGCATGAAGAACAAGGCCGAATTTATCTTTGCCCGCATCTTCGGCTGAGAGTTCAAGGTAGTGAGGATTGATAAGGAAGCGCAGGAATATTATGCCCAGCTGACCGCTTTCTATCAGCAGTTCCGCCGTATCGGAAACAACTACAACCAATGTGTAAAGACCATCCATACCATTTATGGGGAAAAGAAATCGCTTGCCTTTCTTTATAAACTGGCCGAAGAAACCCGCAAACTGGAGAAACTCTGCAAACAGATTATCGAACTGACAAAGCGATACGAAAAGGAGTATCTCACTAAAAAGGAATAACATCATGGTGCCGAATATCACATCGGGCAGTTCATTCTATGGAGTGATTGCCTATAATAAGATAAAGGTGGATGACGGTACGGCAAAGGTATTGTGACATCCTAAAATAGCGGCAGATACTTCGGGCAATGTACCGATTGAACACTGTGTACAGGCTTTTGAACCTTACATCGCACTCAACTCGCACGTCCGGAAACCGGTTATCCACATCTCATTGAATCCTTCCCCGAAAGACATTCTTTCAGAAGAGCAGATGACCGTACTGGCGCAGGAGTTCATGGAAAAGTTCGGTTACGGGAACCAGCCCTATATCGTATGGTTGCACGAAGACATAGACCGCAAACACATGCACATCGTTTCGGTACGTATCAACGGGCAGGGTGAAAAGATAGACCACAATCGGGAGGCTATCCGGGCACAGAACATCTGCCGTGAAATGGAAGTGAAGTACGGGCTTCATCCCACATTCGGAGAACACGGTGAGAGGGAACTATCATCCCTACAAAAAGTGGATTATCCGAAAGGGGACGTGAAAGCACAGGTAAAGCATACCGCCCGAACCTTGCTGGAATGTTACAACTGTCACTCGCTTTCCGAATATGGCACTCTTCTGAACCTGTATAACGTAACCGTTTATGAAGTCAGGGGAAGTGTGGACGGGAAGGAATACCACGGTATTATGTACGGAGCTTTGAATGATAACGGACAGCAGGTGGGAACACCTTTCAAATCCAGCAAGTTCGGTAAGGCATTCGGTTATGAAGCACTGCAAAAGAAGTTTGCCGCTTCTACTGAAAAGGTGAAAAGGAACAGCCTTGCCGAAAGGACAAGACAGGAAGTCATTAAAGCCATGCAGGACATCGGCACGAAAGAGGATTTCGCCCGAAAGCTGAAAGAGGCGGATATAGAGACGGTTTACCGTATCAATCCCGAAGGACGTCTGTACGGCATCACTTTCATAGACCATACCAGCCGGACAGTGCTTAACGGCTCGCGTCTGGGCAAGGCCTTTTCAGCCAATGTGTTCAACGAATTGTTCAACAATCCGGATGCGGACCGTACAAGGCTGATACCACCGCCGGAGCAGGATACACCCCGGCAGGAACAAGATACGGAAGAAAGACTGGAAAGGAAGGAATACCGGCAGCAGGAAAATCAAGGCTATCAGAGTGAACCGTCCGGCAGTCTGATTGATACGTCCGCACTCGGTGTCATTGACATTTTCTCCGTACTCATGGAAGATGACCATACGCACGAGTACATCGATCCGTCCTTCCGCTTCGGACGCAGGAAAAAGAAGAAGCGCAGGCGCAAATTATAATATAATTAAGGTATAGAACAAAAAGTCGAATTTTAACAGTTACAATTATGCAGAATGAAGATGATTTAAGAGGTCTTGCCAAAGTCACGGACTTTATGCGGGCCATCAGTTTTCTATTTTTGGCGATACACATCTATTGGTTTTGTTACGGCTGGCTACACGAAATGGGCTGGACGCTTGATATTGTGGACAGGATACTGTCCAATTTCCAGCGTACCACAGGACTGTTCTCGTCCCTTCTTTACACCAAACTGTTTTGTGTCCTCTTCCTCGGTCTGTCCTGCATGGGCAACCAGGGGGTAAAGAAGCATGAAATCACATGAAGGAAAATAATTATTGCGGCCATAGCGGGTGCCATACTCTTTTTCCTGAACTGGTGGTTACTGTCCATTGACACATCATCCGGTGTATGCGCCATACTTTATACCACGACATTGGTCGGCGGTTTCTTCTGCCTGTTGGCATCCGGTTTATGGATTAGCCGTCTGTTGAAGAACAATTTGCTGGAGGACGTTTTCAATACCGAGAATGAATCGTTCATGCAGGAAACCCACCTTATGGAAAACGAGTATTCCATTAACCTGCCGACTAAATTCTGGTACGGGAGAAAGGAATGGAAAGGCTGGATAAACGTAGTGAATCCTTTCCGGGCCAGCATGATTTTAGGTACACCGGGTAGCGGAAAATCGTATGCCGTGGTCAATAATTACATAAAGCAGGCAATAGAGAAGTCCTATGCTCTTTATATATACGACTTTAAATTTGATGACCTGTCGGTTATTGCCTATAACCACCTGATTAAGTACAGACACTGCTATAAGATACCGCCCAAGTTCTACGTGATAAATTTCGATAACCCACGCAAGAGCCATCGCTGTAACCCGCTGGCACCGGAACTGATGACGGATATTTCAGACGCTTACGAGTCGTCGTACACCATAATGCTTAACCTCAATAAGTCGTGGGTGCAAAAACAAGGGGACTTCTTCGTAGAATCCCCGATTGTCCTGTTTACGGCGATAATATGGTTTTTGAAAATCTATGAAGGCGGCAGGTTCTGTACATTTCCCCATGCGATAGAACTACTAAACAAAAGGTACGAGGATGTATTCACCATTCTGACAAGCTATCCCGAACTTGAGAACTATCTGAGTCCGTTCATTGACGCATGGAAAGGCGGAGCGAGCGAACAGCTCCAGGGCCAGATTGCAAGTGCTAAAATCCCGTTATCCAGGCTGATAAGTCCGCAACTCTACTGGGTAATGTCCGGCAGTGACTTTACGCTGGATATTAATAATCCCAAAGAACCGAAAGTGTTATGTGTGGGCAACAATCCCGACAGAATTTCAATCTATGGGGCAGCATTGGGACTTTATAATTCGAGAATCGTTAAACTGATAAACAAGAAGAAGCAACTCAAAAGTTGTGTGATTATTGACGAGTTACCCACGATTTTCTTTAAAGGTTTGGACAATCTGATTGCCACGGCACGAAGTAACAAAGTGGCGGTTGTGTTAGGTTTTCAAGACTTCAGCCAGTTGAAACGTGACTACGGTGACAAGGAGGCCGCCGTCATCATGTCAACTGTGGGCAATGTATTCAGCGGCCAGGTGGTGGGTGAAACGGCCAAAACATTGTCGGAAAGATTCGGGAAAATCCTGCAAAAGCGGGAGTCTATGAGTATCAACCGTAACGACACTTCCACTTCCATCAGCACACAACTGGACAGCCTGATACCTGCCAGCAAAATCAGTACACTTTCACAAGGTATGTTTGTCGGTGCGGTAGCCGATAACTTCGGTGAGACAATCGAACAGAAGATTTTCCATGCGCAGATAGTAGTGGATAATGATGCGATACAGAAAGAGACAGCCGCCTATCAACCCATTCCTGAAATCAGCAGCTTTCTGGACGAGAACGGCAACGATATAATGGAACAGCAGATACAGGCCAACTACCGGCAAATCAAACAGGATATTGTGGAACTTGTGGAGAACGAACTAATCCGCATAGAGAATGATCCGGAACTCAAACATCTATTAGGTGACGATGAAGGCTCACAAGCACAACCATACCGTTTGTCATAACAGTATATCTCCCACGACACATTACGACAATCTCGGAAGCTGTTTAGCTCCACTTCCGTAGATTGTCGCCAAAAGCCGTTTTTCAAGAAAAGAAGTATTATAGATATTATAATCTAACATATGATGTATCTCCTGTTATGTTTTCATATATTGAATAAATAAAATCAGTTATAAATATAATAGTGTCATCTAACCATAAAGTATTAATTGTCTGCTTAGAATTAATTGTTATATCATAATCTGCTTCATGTACAATTTGATTACGTCTCGATACAATTAAATCAATTTTCTGTTCAAGGTATTTTTGATTTGCATTCATCGTTGGTCCAGGAAATGCCGAATACTTCATTTTTCTAATTATTGATTGAAGTTTGTATTGATCGTCCCAAATATAACTTAATGCATCTTTTATTTTATCAATTTTTTGAAATGATAATGTTTTAAGAATTTCAACAACTTCTTTATTTACCCAATATTCAGGAAGTTCTTCATTGCAAGTTGGAGGGGTACCAAGAAGTTTACAATCAATAATTTTACTCATTGTTAGGAATCTGAATGGTATCGCTTTACATTTTGCTGTTTGCGGAAAAATCCCTAAATATGAATTAACAATGCCTATACGAACAATCTCATGTATAAATCGATCCATTGCACTAACCAAATTCACAAGTTCTGCTCTTAAAAGATCTGCTAAGTCTTTTTCTTGTATATGATAGTGATCTTTTAAATAGGTATAAAATGCACGCATGCCTTTCACATCATTAATGCAGGCATTAAATGTAGAAATAGCAGTTCTCATTACTCATTAAAAAGAGTTATAATTTTATTAGCAATATCATCAAAATGAGTATTAAACTCATCTCTTGATAGTATTAATTGATCTTTTACAGTTCCTGATGCATCTAATTGAGAATCGTTTAAAGCAAATACTGGAATACCCAAATCTTGCGATTTTTGACCGAGAGATTGAAAATCTTTAATTTCTGCTAAACAATAATCATCAGAAATGCCAGCTTCCAAATATTTTTGAGAATTGAATAGCATTGAAGTCCTATTTATAATTGGAGCAAAACTATTTTTTATTATATCTTTAATTGCTTCAATTCTCGGTCGATAGGGAGCTGCGGCAACTCGATATCTAATATTAAAACGTTGTATTAATTCTCCAATAAATAATGGTATGCCATTAGGGATAGGATAAATTGCTGACTCAAATTCTTGGATATGCTGATTTTTCCAATTTACCCATTGAGGTAAAATACGTGATAAGCTTTTAATAGCCATTTCACAAAATAAATCAGGATTGGTAGGAATGATAAAAGCATCACTTGAAATAAATAAAATCTGATTTATCGTACTTAATCCTGGATTTAAATCAATGAGAACATATTCGATATTATATTTATCTACTGTTTTTGATATTAACTCATTAAAAGCACCAGGCATATTCTGCATAGAGGTCAAAGTTGTTGGAGCATTAATTGCAAAAGTTAATTGTGGATCATATTCTGATAGGTTCATATGACCTGGAATTATAGATAAATTATTATTCAATGCATGAATTGGAGTATCAATATAACTTATCGGAGCTGGTATTCCATCAAACACAGGACGTACACCATCCATAATGTTTTGTTTGGATGTTCTTTCATTTTCATAATAATCATAAAATCTATCTCTTAGAAATATAGAGGTCAAATTGCATTGTGGATCACCATCCACTAACAACACTTTGTGTCCTAATTCTGCAAGTTTCCACCCAACATTAAATACTGATGTTGTTTTACTTACGCCACCTTTGTGATTAAAAAAAACAATTTTTTTTGCCATACTACTATATTTATGATATTACATTTTGATTAAAAATGAAACTCTTATTCTATAGGATTTAACATCTCATTCGTTAATTGAAATATAAAGATACAAACTATTTTATTAGTAAGAAGAATCTGATGCATCTTTTTATTAGAATATTACAGTTTCATTTGTATCAGACAAATAACGTCATCTCCCGCCGATTATTCCTTCCAAATGGAGAACTACAACATATTCTATACATTCGCACCACGGACTAAAGTTTACCCGGTATTGATTAATTATTGTATCACTTAAACTATTAATTTTATGGCTAAGAAAAAACAAGAACAGAGTCAGGACGAGCATGTAATGGCAGTCCTTGACAAGAGAACGAACAAGACCG
>OGEM01000367.1_pt1 | contig 33422 bp, 60 predicted proteins | sample 1570741 | NCBI WGS metagenome assembly OGEM01 (sample SAMEA2582141, study PRJEB24529) | metagenome | biome: Human gut stool | place: China | collected 2011
GATGAGTCAACTTCGTGGTATGATCCATCATATAGAGTTACTTTTACATCAACCAATGGATATCCAGCAATAACTCCTGATTCAAGAGCTTCTCTACATCCTTTTTCAACAGCAGGTATATATTCTCTAGGAATTACCCCTCCTGTTATTTTATTTACAAATTCAAATTCTTTACCTGGATTTGGTTCAAGTATAATCTTAACATGTCCATATTGTCCTCTACCACCAGATTGTTTTGCATACTTAACTTCTTGATCATAAGATTGAGTTATAGTTTCTCTGTAAGCAACTTGAGGTTTACCAACGTTAGATTCTACTTTAAATTCTCTTCTCATAATATCACTCCAATCCAATAAAAAAGACAGATAATATATAATTATCTGTCTCAATTTAATTAATATTGTATTTTATTTTTCATTACAAAATTTCGTTTTGTTTTTCTAGTAATATTAATAATGCACTCATTGTCATTTTCTGTATGTATTCATCTTTATCTAATTCTTTTTCTCTGCCTTGTAATCTGCAAGTAATCTATCAATTTTTTCATCTGTTAAATTTTCTATTCTGCTTATATCCAAAGAATAAAAATCTGTCTGATTATAATGATTACTTGTATGATGCCACGAAGAATACCTCAAACAAACTTCTTTTAAAACTTTCACAGGTAGTTTCTTAAATTTTTCCATTGAGCATTTTAACTCAATTTCCTGTTCTTCTATTGTATCAAAAATATCTGCCTTTGTCCATTTACTTAATGGTTTCTCCCCATTTGAATAAGCATCAACCGCATTGTTACTCATTGACCATCCGCTATATCCTGCCATATTCATCAACCTTCTTTCTTACATATTATATCACACTTTATTTCTCATCCTCAATATCTTCTAAGCTGTCAATTCCTAATTCTTCCATAATATCATCACAAAGACAACTTCCATTACATTCAGTTCCATCGTATATAACAGTCATCTCTTCAATATTTAAAACATAACGACTTTCTTTTTGTTGCTTAAATAACTTTAGTACCTGTCTTAATAAATATTCTTTCCTATCCATAAATTTTACCACCATTTCTAATAGTATCTAATTGTTTACTTAATCATAACACATAATACTTTTGCATATTTATCACCATACCAATCTTCAAAATCTGCATAAATATCACAATTTGCCATTATAGTATTATTGTATTCTTCTTCATCCATTAGCTCATATAGACCTACTTCCATATCCTCAGTATAGTTTCCATATGGTGAATCTTCTCCTAATGATCTGCAATTATCCGTATGAAAATTACTAGGATAATATTTTCCATTACTCACTGCTTCATATAATTCTAATTCTATATATTTATTTTTATATTCTTCTTTTACATCCTTGATTGTCATTTCATCTTCCCCCTTTTTAAATTTCCGTTTCAATGGGTTTTATACTGCTTCTAAAAATCCATCTTTGACAACAATACTATCTTTACCTCTGTCTAACACTAATCCAAAAATGTATCTTGCTTTATGAGATGAAGGACAACATCTATAATTCACACGATGATATTCTTTTCCATCCCATAAATATACAGGTTTATTATCCCACCATAATTTACAACTACTTTTCTTTCTAAATATTTTTCTCATTTCTGTTTCAAATTTCTTTGTTTTAAAAGTTTTACCAATGATAGAATTTAATAATTCTAAGTCAAATTCTCTGCTATTTTTATCAATTGGCAATTCCATTTCAAATATTGTATCTTCCATTTCAAACACCTCTTTCATCATTATAATTTAATTTTACTCCACAGTAAATCATCGTTTCATTGCTTCTGCAATCTCTCTAATCCAATCACAAGTTTGCATTCCAATATATTGACTGGTTAAATCTCCATTACAATATTTTAATTCAATTTTGTTTATGAGATTGTTTGTAAAACCATCTATAAGATTGTTTCCATCCTCAATACTCGCAACAGTGCCTATCTGTTCTTCTGGCTTATCTAATGACATTTTATAAATTTTATCGTCTTTTATGTGATAAATTCCATTCTTCATAATATTTCCTTTCCTTGTAAATCCTCATTTCATCAAATTTTATACTTTGCAACCGCATCTTCCCAATTGGCAATGATACAGATTTTGTCAATTTCTTCAGCAATTTGCTTTATTTGTTTTACCGTATTACCAAACGTATCTTTAAGACCTCGACCGAAAGCTAGTTGTATATCATCCAAAGTCTTTTCCTTTTTTAATTTTAGATTGTATCGTCTTAGAAGGTCTGGTAATTTTTCTTTATGGATAATCCCATAATGATTATCCCATTCCAACCATAAGGCTTCTGCAAATAATTCTTGTGGTAATCGCATATTATATCCTCCATTCTTCCATAGGAAACTCTTGTTTCATACTTTGCATTCTCTATATTCTTTTTCAGTTAATAATCCTTCATCGCACATATTTTCAAGCGTTCTATATACAGCATTAGCTCTCCAACTTGCATATGAAAAACCATCAAACTCTTCGATAAGTGCATCTCTGTTTTCTTCACTTTGTTTTTCTAATTTTTCTACTAATATGGAATTGCGAAAGAAATATGCTTTATACATAGCTGCTTTAATTCTAAGATTCTCAACTTCATATTCCTGAGAAACTAATTTCTCTTGAGCTTCTAATAACTGTAACCCCATATTCCCTAATGGGCTTCTTTCAATTCTGTCTCCAAAATAAGTATAATTCATGTTTGTCACTCCATTTCTATTTAATTTCTACACTTATCAATTACATTTTTATCCAGTTTATAATCAGTTTCCATTTCATCATAACTGATTCCGTGATTATGTAATATCTCAACTATTGCTTTCAAATCATCCTCTCTTGTCTCGTTCATGTACCATAACATCTTAATTCCTTCTGTATACGATTTTTCCAAATCTTTAATACTTATTCCGTCAATAAAATCAAAATCACCAAAATCACACCAGACATCAAACATAGGACTAACTCCGTTTGTATAGACATAGATATAATCTAAATCACCCCATGCTTCACAACGAATAACTTCAATAGGTTCTTTCTCATCATACAACTTAGCCAAGTCATAATTGATTTCCATTGTAACTTTGTGTTTTTCACCAAACTCAATTACATCTGCTTTTGTTTTTAGTTGCTTTAATAATGGTATAACCTCATCATATAATGCCTTAATGTGTTCTATACTAGGAATGCCATAACTTATTTCTAAATTCTCTGCCATATCTCATCACTCCTTAATCTACCTGAATAATCAATCTGATCTGCTTTCCACCTATACAATCAATAACAATTCCATTGTCTCCTGTGACATACATATCTGGATAACGACCAACTCTTTCAATATCCGGTGCATCGCCAGTTTTCATTTTATCATTGAAGAAATCATACAATTCTTCCTCAACGGATTCCTTTGTAACTTCTTTTACAATCTCAAATCCATCGTGACAGAAACCAGTTTCATTAGATAACCAATCCGAAATTTCTTCTGTTACATATCTTCTATCTTCTTCATATTTTCTGTCCTTATAATAATATTCTTCTAAGTAATCGGGAATAATCATCTCCGTTGGCAAATCCTGCAATACTTTTTCGTCTCCGTCTGTATCCCATTTAATATTTATTGCTTTTAACATAATCATCACTCCTTATTCAATTTTCGTTATTTCCATATAGCAACCATTCATGGTGTTATCATAGTGTCTAACATCATAGAGATAACTAAACGGAACTTTAACCGTTCCTTCTTTTTTCAATTTTTCCATTAGTTCCTCAGTATTAAAAAACCCCTGCATCCAACCATATCCAGATAAATACTGTTGTCTATCTAGATCACACAATCCGTCATGATATTTGATTGTATTTTTCTTTAGAAATTTGATATATCTATCAGATAGTCCATGATTTTCTTTTGGGTTATTGTCATCATATTCCGACATAACAAATGAATTTCCGTGGAATAATTCAAGCTGCCACATTACTTCTCTCATATTATAAAGAGTTCTCGTTATTCCGTTTATTGCAATCATATAATCGTTCCGTGTACCAGGCTCCCAATTCTTTTTACTACATCTTCCGCATTTGTATGTATCTGTATTAATTGTCATTTTATATCTTGCCATAATCATCAACCGTCCTTTCTATTTAATTTTCTTCGTCAATTACAATTCTAAATCCATATTTTTCAGCTTTCTTTTTATTGACAATAATTCTGTTTACAATTCCATCAGCAGAATCTACACTTTCTACAGAAACTATTGACTTTGAATTACATGTCATTCTGTCATAAGCCCCAATTGACATTCCTGTATAAATACCAGTATCATAGTTCCATGCCTCAATTACAGAACCAGTTTTTAGTTTCTTCTTTAACATATAATCACTCCTTTCCATAGTTAGGAATCATCTGAATAAACTCGTCTGCATTTGTAAACTGTTTATTGATTTCAACCCAATACTGTTCGTTATTTGTATCTGTACAACAAGCTTCTAATTTGAAATCATGCTGTGCGTAAATTGTTAAGCATAATTCTACTTTCTGAATAGATACACCTTCTGGAACTTCTTCGACTGTTGCGTACTCTTCCAAAAAGCTATCAATTTCGCTTTCTTTTAAATCATAATTGTAAAATGCCTGTAATGGCTTGTCTGTGTCATCTAACTCATTAAATGTAATTTTTGTATAATCTAACATATTCTGTTCCTTCCATCTTAAAATGAAATTGCTATTTCTTTCTTTCATTCTCTCCAATATGCATCGCTAAATTCGATTTCGCCTTTACCTTCTTTAAAATAAACAGGATAACGATGTAATTTATTTCCATCACCATATTCTACATATTCATATTCAAGAATTTCACACTCCATATCATAATCAGCAGGATCAACTCTTTTAATATCAAATACTTCATGTGTTTCTGTGTTTACCTTACATGTTGTTCTAAGCTCTCCCTCATCTGCCCACACAGATGTAAATACTCCATCAACTATCATTCACTCAACCTCACTTTCCATTTCTAATTTTATCCAACTGTTTCTTTAATTTTCCGTCATTGATTTCAACTTCATATCCTTAAAGATAAAACATAATATCACTTGCTCTCTTATTACTGCGTGTAATGCAAACAGGTACTCCATCAACTGAAATAATTGTCTTGTATGTACTGTTATACTGTTTTACTCTTGTTTGCGTTATATTCATATTATCTCACCTCCACTAAATTATTCTCTTTAATCAACCGTAACTGCACCATCTTATTCAGATCTTTATTTACTGTAATTTGGTTTTTACCATTCCCATAAACAAAATGACTACCACGACTTCTAATTTCGTGATAGCCATTTGCCTTGAGAATCGGTTCAAATTCTCGCAATCTTTTCGGTTTATGTTTACACATTTTTAATCACACCTCCTCGATTTCAATACAGAAATCATCAGGATTATATTCACTGCCTTCAATATCCCAATCATTCATATATTCTTCCTTTGCATTATTGGCATCTTCTTCTGCTTCACCATAAGAATCAAATAATCCCCATTCAAAATCTGCACTATCTCTTAGCTGACCACCGTCATAACTGATAATGTATTTATACATTTTTAATCACGCTCCTTTAAATTAGGACACAACCCAAGACCACCATCAATCTCAGGCACTCTTCTATATGCTCCTCTGTGAATGCAATCTTCTTTTTTACATTCTGTGCAATCACATTTCTGATACTGTTCATATGTCATTTTCCAGTTTGTTTCTGCAAATCTTTCTCTTGTCATCATATCAACCACTCTCCTTTAAACAAAATCTCTTGCAATATCTTCTCGACTTCCTCTAATTGAACAACCTTCTGTATCATGTTTATTCAAAATATCCCAAATCGCATTTTCTTCCTCTTCTGTAAGATAAAATCCTTCCCAATAACCAAAATCATTAGTTCCATGCTCTATTACGATTCCTGCAATTTTACACATATCAATTACTCTCCCTTACAATTCTCCTAAGATCCATTTCTCTGCAAAATCTAACACACTTTCGGGAAAATTTTCTGCATCTTCATCATAATTAAATGTTCTACCTACAAGTCTTGTTTCAATGCTTTCATTTTCCTCATATGTGATTTTATATGTTTTTACGTTTCCAATTTCTCTTATTAATTCAATTCTTAATACGTTCATTCCATTCATAATTAATTCTCTTTTCAATTGAAGCGGTTCTTTCATTTGATTTTATACAAATTTTAATCTTGGATTTTCACCAGCTTTTTCAATAATTCTCTTCTTGTTTATTTCTGCTATTTTGTTAAACTCCTCAATTCCCTTGCTGTCAATAAATCCTTTTAACTTCTGCATACAATCTGTTTTACTTTTCCCGCTAATAATACACATCCCTGTATCTGTATGAGATAACTTAAACATTCCATTATCGCAATAGATGAACATGTCAATTCCATATTTCTTAATAGGTTCAGCCATCACTCTATTCCATGTGCAATTACCCATCAGAATATAGAATACTTCTTTCTTAACCTCTTTCTTTTCTGCTTTCTTTCGTGGCTTATATTCGACTGGATTTTCAAAATCTACACTTGTAATACTACCAAGATATGACATTCTATCCTTGTATCCCTTTGGCAGCTTTAAACCAGTTAAGCACTCAAATATCTTAATGCTTGCCTTATTATCATTATGTAATCTTGCCATTACTTCTTCTTTACACATAGGTTTATCATAATTGTTGATACATACTGCAAGGCTGTAATTCCATGTATTTTCTTTTCCATATAATGCCAAAAATATAGAATCTATAATTTCCATCTGCCAATCAGGAATACACATTGATTCCGTAAACATCCATTCTTTAAATTTTTCTTTTTCTTCCTCTTGTTGTCTTTTTAGTTCTTCTTTGTGCTTTTCTGACTCTTCTTCTGCTTTCTTAGCAGTCTCAATCTTTTTAACATCTACATTATCAAATGCAATCATTTTCTCTTCTGTGTCAAGTCCATTATCAATGAGATACTGTACAAAATCATACTGTGTCTTTGTTAATTCAAAATATCTTCTAACATCTTTATCAAAAAACTGATATAAAGTTTTTGGTAAAGTACGTTCACCATTTCTTTTTAGCGTTGTATAACCTTCTTCCTTTTCAAGATAGCAGCCTTCTAATAATTTTGTACATAAAAAGCTCACTGAATTGTAAACATTTCCCTTATATGAATATAATTTATCTAATGTATTCTCAACCCTTGTTTTGCGTGGTTCTTTAATTCCATCTGTAAATCCTAAATATCTTTTAATCTGTAACATATCAATCAACCTCAGTTCTATACTTCATAATCACTTACCGGTTCTTTATAACCACTATCAATTTTAATTTCCGTTGAATCATACTCATCATAAACACCCTTTCGTGTTCCTCTTGTATATACAATTTTTGCAAGCTGCATAATTACATATCTGCGTTCACAACCATATTCATCGTAAACTTTATGTGGATAGTACAATGCTCTACCATCGCAAACTGTAAAATTATCAAACTCTTTTCCGTAGAACTGTTCACAATTACTTGTATATACATACCGTAAAGCGTGATCTCTTATATATTGCTTTTCATCATCTGTCAATTCATCTGCATTATCCAATAATGAAAAATCAAACAGAACATTTCTCTTACCAGTCTCAAATGAATCAACATATTCCAGGTTATTTTCTTTTGCTGTCTTTTTAGCTGTCTTGTATAATTTATACTCTTTAATCTTCATTTTCGCTTACCTCCTGTTCTTTCTTTTTACCTCTTTCTCTGATATGTTCACACATTTCATCAGATACACCTCTCTGTTTTAATTCCCTTGCAAACCGTTCATAGAATGGTAAATCTTTCCACCGTGGTTTGTTTTTCTTTGACATTTTCATTTACCTCCTATATATCCTGATTCGCTATGCTATCCAATTCTTCAATAATATCATTCATATCCGTGTGAGTAAGTTCTGCAACTGCATATAAAATTTCTGTCAATTTTTCATAAGCTTTAGCACCGCCTTTAGTGAATGGCTGCCTTCCACCATCCATATCAATAATCACATTATTTAAAAATGGCTTCTTGCTTCCCAATGCTACTAAAATATCTTCTAATGTATTCATAATCACACCTCCATATTATTGTTGATCCAAGCATTAATCTTTGCTGTAACTGCTTCTGTGTTATCAACGAAAATCCCTTTATACCAACCAACAAAAATCATATCCCAATCATCACGAATTGAAATATAAATTTCCGTTTGTGTTTCATCGTCATTAAGACAACAAAAAATATATAAGTTTTCTATGTCTTCATCCGCAATTTCTCCGTAATCTTCCCAATCTTCAAATGTAGTCTTATATCCAATTCGCTTTATAGGTGTAACTAAATCACCTGACTTTACTTTAAATACACAGCAAGTGTCGCCTATTTCATACCGTGAATCTTTTTGTAGTGTAATCATTTCACATTCTCCTTCCATTACAAAAGGCAGATACAAATTATTGTGTCTGCCTTTATTTATTCTCCTATTTCTAATCAATTTCATCACATTCTGAGCTATCAACATCCCAATCAAGTTCATCAATCGGCTTATCCCACAATCTTTCTTCGTCTGCAATATAATTCATAATCCTTGCAAAACTACTTGCCTTAACATTTTCCATTTCCTCTATGAATTTATAAGTCGGCTGCATAGCATCGTCTGTTTCAAAGATATACACATCAACTGTGTTATCACTATTTACATTAGCCTTAATAAATCCAATCTCATTTTTATGGAAAATGAAAAACTCACATAATCTGTTATTACAATTCCAATCAAACGGTGTACTGTCGTTTCCATTCATATAATAGATAGCTCCATTTGCATCCAACATATCATCCGTTACATTGGGATACATGCTTCGTGCCACCTTAAAAATTCTTTCGATTTCTCTTTTAAATTCATATCCGTTCATATTATTTTACCTCCTAAGAATGTACTCTTTCATTTGGTTGTCACATTTCTTCATTATTATATGTATAATCAAAATCTCCATATGTTAATCTTGAATTAATAATATCTCTTGTCTCTGTCTCCCAATCTTTTCTAAATCTTTTTGCCTGTTCTTTTTGAGACAATGAATCATCATAATATTCCATATTACCTTCTTCAATTTCCTTTGAGATTTTCATTTTTAATTTCTGCTGTGATGTTCCAATAAAAAGAAGTTGCATACTAGAATATTCTTTCCATTCATTACACCTATGTAAATAATATATTTGCTGTGCCATAATATCACCTTTTACCTTTCTTAAAATCCACTGTAAATTACAATTTCCTTTGCCATTTTAGTTCAAATTTTTATCTGCTTCTTGCCAGTTCTTAAAATGAAATACTTCACGTTTCCCACGTTTAGCAGGATTTTGCCAAAACTCAGGATGTTCAAACTTCATTACACATACAGATTTAAAATCTTTATCTATACCCTGTGGAGTATAGCCTTTTTTAACAAGATTGTCGTAAGCTTTATTTTCTGCAACTATATATTCTCTATCAATCATGTTTTCCCTCCGTTCTTTTTATGCTGACTTATCTTCCAGCATTGTTATATTATTTGCATCAAATAAATAATATTTACTATTTGACATTACCTTGTTGTATTCAACTTCACCCTCAAAGTCATTTACAACCGCCTTTTCTTCTGATGTCATATCAGAATATTTTTTCTTACCATATGAAGGTGGCAACCATGCTTTATGTTGTGCTCCAAAGATATTAAATTTCTTTAACAGTTCATCATTTGTGAATGTAATATGACAAGTTCCTTTCTTGTAAAAGGTTACATTGAAATATTTCAGTACAATATCTTTTGATTCTCCATATTCTTCAGCAAATTCTAGTGATTGGAATAAATCAACTGCTTCTGTCAAACCACCATCGAGATAATTGAAACACTTTTCAATATCTCTTAATTTGCTTACCACATCATAATCAGTCGGTTTAAATCCACCCCAAGAGTATTCTAAGTCTCTCCATCCTCTTAGTGGAATAATTACCTTTTTGTTTATGATCCATGCCTTATTTGTTTTCCATCCGTTGAAATAATGAATGTTCTTGCTGCATTCATCATAGTAGGAATATTTATTACTCAACTCTTCAAAGAGTGAAATAATTGTATCTTCAATTCCCTTTATGACTTTCTTACTCATATCAATTTTCAACTCATATATATTATGCAATGAAAATTCATAGTCTTTCAGTTCTTCAACTTTGTTGTAATATTCTCTCTGCAAATTATTTGTGAGCTGACCAATGAACTTAGGACTATCAAACAATGCTGACCAATATTTACCACGAATTTCTCTTATATATCCGTTTACTGATGCACTATCCTTTCCAACACTAAGATTTAATACACAACCCCCAGTCTGTATTGTCTGTCCTGTCTGTTTGTCTTTTCCAAACTGATATAGAATATGTGGCGACATTGCATAATACTCTTTGATAAGTTTTACACCTGCTTCAATTTCCATTTTATACTGTTCAACTATTGTCTTTAAGAAATCATTTTCTGCAAGCTGCATATTTTCTGTATTATATGTATATTCTCTCTGTTCCTTAGCTTTCTCTAAGCTATCAAAGATAAAAGAATTTCTCTGTACATCTGGAAGTTTTACCTTTATCAATGCAATCTCAACATTTGTTTTTCTCTCTGCATCCATGAAAGCATCCTGAATATACTGAATATCTGCATTATATTCTTCCAACATTCTATTAAGTATTATTCTTTCATTTGTGCATTCATTCTTCAATGTTTCCGCATTAAGTAAACAAATGACTGCACCTCCGTTTCTCTGTTGCATTTCTAACGCCTTTAATAAATGTTTACATCCATTTGAGAACGGTGGGTTCATAATTATTAAGTCATATTCTTTCATTGTGTCATATGTTAAGAAATCATCATGCACAACTCTGAAATTTTTGTCTTTTAATACTGCTTTTAGGTTTGCATCGTTCTCTATACAATCAATATTCAATTTGATTGTTGTATACCATTTGTTATTGAAATCCTCTTTCTTTTTTAATGCTTCAACTATATTTCCCTTACCTGCTGACGGTTCAAGAATTGTATGTATCATTTTCCAATCCAACCCATCTAGCATCTTATCTATTAAATTCTGCGGTGTTGGGTAAAAATCTTTATTATCTGTAAACATATTTACAACTCCTTTCCATATTCTCTATGTTGATTTACGAATTTTTGTATCTCATCTTTTGTTTTGAACCATTCTGTTATATGTACATCATTTTTGTTATTGATGCTTTCTTTATATGCACCATATCTATAACCGTCTCTATAAGCCATGCAATTATCTGGAAGATAACTAATTCCATATTTATAATTTCCAATTATCATATTTACCATTTCCTTTCACTATAAAAGGTGGTATATTTCAACCACCTTTCTTATACTGTACTAAGCTTTTCAGTTGGATCATATTTGAATATAAATCCCTTCTTAAAGCTACTGTAAAATCCTTGTAATGTTGCTAACTTTCGCTTTACATCTGCAAAGTCTGACTTTGACAACTCTGTATCAGGCTTTACTACAAATAACTTTTCGCCTGTCTTTGTGTGTACATCTTCTGTTACAGTGTATGCGATTTGTGTTTCTGTCTGTTCTGTTGTATCATTCACTGTATTATTCTTTATCTCTTTAATGGTTGCATTTAATTTCTCACACGGATTCTCTTTAAATAAGAAAGCATGTTTGAATTTACTATAATAACCTCCAAGAGATTTGATGTACTGATTCACCTTGATATATTCTTCACGGCTCAATTTCTCAACTACTTTTGCAAGATATATCTTTTCTCCTGTTCGTGTATCTGTGTCTTCTGTCACTTCATAAGTATATTTGTTTACATCTACATCAGTTTCGGTTGCCTTTTCTTCTGCCTTATTTACATCAGACTTAATAACTTTCTTCACAACCTTTTCAACCTCATAAGGTGTTTTAACTTCCTGTATCTCGCACCATGCAATAGCTCCTTTATTTACCCATTTCATAAATCCATCAGTCATTGTACCAATAAACCAGTGATTAGCCTGATTTGCATTTCCCGTACATTCTTTTGTGAGCTTTCCATTAAGTTTATATGCGTGATAAGAAGTTTTCCCATCCTCATATACAGTTGCCTTAATTCTGTAAACATATCCCTTATTTCTGCCGTAATTGAATGATGATTTTAATATAAAACACTGACCATCTTTGACGCATCCGTTTTCTGTTTCTATAGCTTTGTTTCCCTTTTTATATTCAGTAACTTTTACCTTTTCATATACAACTCCGTCACCTTCACCAAGCATTCCACCGCAAGTAGTATCAATCTTGTTGATAAATGCCTCGAACTGAACCATAAGTGCTTTATCTTTTTCCATTGATTCAATATGACTGTCTGCCTGTTCTGCTGCTCTTTCTTCTGTATCATTCCATCCTCTCATGTATTTAGATATTAAAGAATTTCTATATTCTTCTCTTTTTGTTGTTCTGAAACTCTGCATATCCTTCATATAGCTTTCATATCTATAATAGTTGTCAATATGTGCAAATTTTAAAATTCCATTTCCTTTTGCTACATAGACACCATCTTTTTCAATATGCCAATTCATTCTAGGTGGATTTGCCATGTGTCCAGGAATGATACCAGTTACAATATATTTTTCAGAAGTTTCGTTTGCTTTACTCCGCAACTTCTCAATCATTTTCTTTGCTGATTCTTCTTCTTGTTCACTTGCTCCTCTTTCCATTGTCATCTGCTCAAGCTTTGCAATCTTTTCTGATATGTTTTTGTCTTGAAGTGTTCCATTATAGTTATATTTCCTTATTTCTTCTGGTTTCGCTTCGCTAGTACAATTTACAACAAGTATATAACCATTCTTTTCTGCTATTCCATTCCAATATGCCGGATCATAATAATCTATCATCATATCACTATTATCTGCGTGATATCCATATACTTTCCATCCGTCCATTGTCATAAGTTTATGTGCCATCATTACACCTACATCTTGATATTCATAATAGGTACTCATAAAATCGACCTCACTTTCTTGTAATAAAAGGCGACCAGTTATATATTCTCTGGTTGCCTTTGTCTAGTCGCTAGAGAATTTTTTCAAATTCCTTTATTGTTTCTTTTTTACATCTTAATTTTATAGTTTCTAACCACTCATCCCCACGCAAATTATTGATGTCGTGTAACAGCATATCTGCGTCATAATAATCTAAATCTGCCTCTTTTGTAATTTTATTTACTAATTCTTCAATTTCCATATTCGTTCCTCCTTGTAAGAATAGGGCAGCTAGGTATTTATTCTCCTAACTGCCTTTGCGTTTGCGTTATTTTTGTTTAGTTACCAAACATCAATATATTTCACTGCATCATCAATCTCATCTGCCATATCATAATATCTATCAAGATCTGTTCTAATATCATTAACCAAAACAGCTTCTTCTGATGATTCTTCGGGATTCTGCGAATACAACAAATCCCTTGCTCTTCCAAGCTCATCAATTAGATTGTTTATCAAATCAACACCATTCATCATTTCTCTTCACTCCTTTCCCAAGAAATCTTAGTTTACTGTGTTTTACTGAATAATACACTGGATAACGTTGTATCCCATATTATTCAAATTACATTCGGATGACTTTAATTTACAATCGTCTGCAAGCATATCGAATGTAAAATCTGATAAGATACTAAACTTTGCTCCCGCATATTCATCAATCTCGTTGATTATTCTATCAACTATCTCGCCTCTTTCTTCTACTTCTGTAATATTAGTAAGTTCGTTTGCTAATCGCTTTGCATAATATCTAGCTCTTTCGATTAAGTCACCTACATATTTTTTAGCAGCTTCTTCTGTATCGAATGTCATTGGTTCATATTTTTCATCAAATATAGAAATTCTTTCCAGTTTATTATTAATCATGCCATATCCTGAAAAACTAAATTTACTTCCATATTCAATAGTCCAACCAAATTTAGTATCTTTCCATCCATCAAGGGACTTTTCCCTTAATTTCTCTCCAATTGTTCTATCGAGGAAATATAACACGCTATCATGCCTTCCAACCATTTGCACTGACTTAATACAATCTCCGTTTCCAGATTTAATCATATCAACGGCATCTTTGATTCTTCCTGAGAAAGAAAACCGTAAACAACTTTTATAGTTTGTGTTTAATTCGTTGTCTACTTCAAAATATTTTCCATATTGTTCATCAACTTGAATCTTTTTCTTTCTTGAACCGTCTGCAAAAATTGCATATTCATCTACTTTCCCATTTTCCAAACATCTTGCTACTCTAAAATCTTTCATTTTGTTATCCTCCATCTTCTAAAGAAATGCGAATTTCTTATTTATATATTATAACAATTTAATATCATCTGAAATGAATCGCTACTTACATATTCTGCAATATCCTTTTCATGTCTTCTTATTCTTTTTTCTAATAATTCTCTATTTTCAGGATGTGTTTGTAAAAATTCTTTATCTTGTTTATATCTTGCTACGAGATGCTTTAATGTTACCCTTTCCATATTTATCCACCTTTCTAAACAAATGAAATGTGACTCTCATATACACCAATATTCTTCTCCATCCATTGCTCGCTTCACTTCATCAATGTATAAATCGTATAAGTCTACAACAAAATCTATTGCACTATCAATACATTGCAATGATGCGAACTTTCTCCTATACCTCAGACAACTAATTGTCTGTTACAAATTTCTTTCTTTATGCAATAATTCTTGCTGCTTTACTTTAGCATATTTTTCATAATTGCTTTTACTCATTTCTCTTATCTCCTATTCTAATGAAACACGCATTTATTACGACATTTTCTCAATCTTTTTCCAATCAATCTGTGAAAACATTTGACGGTTAAACTCTTCAAGTTCATCTGCCTTTTCACACTGTTCACAGTAATCATCCACATCATCAAAGTAGTCATCTTCTGTTTCCATATACCAATCTTCCCAGTCCTGAGAATCTTCGTCCCATCTCTGAACTCCACCGCAATTACAATAATCAGGCTTAATTCTATTCTGTCTTTGATATGCATCATATGCTGCCAACATATCCATTACTTTTTTACCTTCTTCAATCGTTTCTACAGGAATATAAAACGCACCCTCTGTTGCACCTACTTGTGGAATCCACCATACTCTTAATTTATCCATTCTTTTTTTACCTACCTTTCACTATGAAATATCCATTTACTCTTCTATGCTGTTTGCTCCATCTGCAAATCCGTCATCGTAACCCTTGTTATACATAGGATTCTCAAATTTAGTATTTGCAATAGGTGAATCTTCTTCAATACCAAAGAAAGATTTCTCTTCCTCTGACATCTCGCAATATTCATCAAAATATTCCATTGCACTTTCTCTGTCGTCTTCAATAAGTCCATCCTTGAACTGCGTTGCAAGTTCTTCAAGTCGGCATCGTGGGATATAATTTTTACTGACTTTTTCTCGTAACTTTTCAACTGCCTTACTCAGACAGCTTAATTTCTCTTTGTCATTTGAGAACATAAAATATATTCCATGTTCCCACTGCTGTCCCCATCTCCGTGATGAATCATAACCACAAGCAACAACATAATTATCGCTTGTTTCTATAAGTGCAAACTTCTTTCCGTTTGCGTTTGTTACGCTTAATATCTCATTGTGAAATTCTTTCATTTCTTTTTACCTGCCTTTCATTTACCCGTATAGCCTGATAGTTCAGCTTTATGTAATTATTCTCGTTAAGCTGTAATTATCTTTGCTAAAATGTCATACATCTCTGCATTGCTTTTTACTGGTGCAATTTTATTTTCAAAATATGAAGCTCCCTTGCAATTCATAAGAAGTTCATCATCAACCATATTTTCCCCATAATTTGCATATAATTTCTTAAATACCTGGAACATTCTAAGTGCAAATGGCGACTTTTCGCTTCCTGTCCAATTAAGCAACTTGATAATTCTAATAATATTTTCAAGTGTTTCAGTATCATTCTTAACCATTCTTAACAAGGTTCTTGATGGTGCTACTTTTCCTATTGGATTATCAAGTTTATTATCATCTGTAACAATCTGAATATTGTAGTTTTCAAATAAATTCTTAAAGTCAATATATTCTCTTATATTTGCCTTTACACCTGCTCTATATGTATCTGCAATACTCATTGCTTTTCGTGCTGATTGCTGACCTAAAAATGTCAAGATTGCTTCATGTTCATTGCAATTAAGCACTTCAACAAGCATTTTTATTTCTCCATTTATAACAAATGCTACAATTCTATGAGCACCATCAGCTACAAATAGCTTTCCGTTTATCACATAAACCTTAACAGGATCGTATTTGTCTTCATTAAAATCCTGTGCAATTTCCTGCACCTTTGCCATATCTGTATCTCGCTGCCAATCTGGAATATGTATAAATGTTGGATTGATAAGAATATATTTCTTTGAAGCAATACTAAACGAGTTCTTTAAGGCACATTTCACTTCTCGAAGTTCTACATCCTCAGATGTTTCTGAATGTTCCTGAATAAACTTTTCAGTTTCGCTTGGTGTAGAATATCTAATAAAGCCTTTACTCTTTCTTATCTTTTCTGTAATTTTACCTTCGCCTGATGTAAAATTATATCCTACATCAGCAATTTCAATATCATTTTTGTTTATCTTTAATAACAAACATATCTTATCTACAGTTGCGTCTGCCGGATTATGAATTCCATTTTCATATTTGGATATTGTAGAATATGAGACACCACACACCTTTGCAACATCTTCTAACGTTAACCCTTCTCTTTCTCTAAATTTTTTTAATTTTCTTCCATTAATTTTACACATAATTAACTACCTCTTTTCTTTTAATATGTATTTTGTGTATAAAAATAACGGCTTGCTTTCGCTTGCCGTTTAGTCGCTAAACTTCTCAAATACACCTGACTTGAGCATATCTGCTTTCCAACACTCAAAATTTGGATATTCTGTTTTGTTTGCTAAGTCTCTGTAGACTTCGTGCATTTGCTTTTCTGTAAAGCATTTGCCTTTAAACGGTTCTTCATATGTTATATACATCAGATTTCACCTCTTTCTCTTAAATAGTTCCTATTTCTTAATACTGCCTTGATTCTATGTAATATAGTATTGCCTGTATCTGCCTTTTGAGCATTTACCTTTGCTTTCCTTTCCATTGCAAACAATGAATCCTCGACATTGATATAATCCACCATCTGTATTGGAGTTAATGAATTGTATGGAGTTGACAGATTGCTGTCTATAATATCAGCTCCATTTGCACACTTGATGATTCTAAAATTAAATTGCTCCATTGATTTAATCCTCCTACACATAATCTATGAGATTTCATATTTCATTTTTTGCATTTGCTATTGCCTTTATAACAGAATCGTTGTAATGAAACTGTTTTGCGATTGCAGTTGCCTTACGTGAATAGTTGTACATATCCTTACTCATAATTATTCTCCCTTCTTACTTTAGTGAAATCATAGCAATTTGTATCTGTGTAGATGGTTATATTATTCCCATTTTGCGTTACTGACGTTACTTTGTTTAAATTTAAGTAACCGTATTTGCTAGGCATATTTTTGCCTATTAAAAAAGCACTCAATATGAGTGCTAAAGTAATGAGTATATATGCTATTTTGCGTTTCATTGCTTACCTCCTTAATTTTGGGTATAAAAATAGCACCTAACAGATTTTAATTTCCGTTAGATGCTATAACTAAATTCTATTATTTTATCTCTTTACAAGCTGTACTTCATACCCAAGTGCATTTATGATACTATAAAATAAATTCATAGATGCACTGTGCGTTTTTTTCTCAAACCGTGAAATAGCTTGCTGAGAGTTCCCAGTCATTTTTGCAAGTTCTGACTGAGAAATGTTTTCACTTTTACGTATTTCAACTATTTTGTCTATAAGTTCCTTATCATTATCTGCAACATAAAAAGTCGGAGCTGGCATATTTTTTCTTTCTGTTAGAGGAATATTTCCCTTTTCAATTTCAATAGCCTCTGTTAATGCTCTTTCCATATCCTCGTAAAAGCTCATATATTACACCTCCTTTAATCGTTCCACTAATTTTGCAAGCAGTTTCTTTTCCTTTTCTGACAAATTAGTTTGCTCATTTTTTGCATAAACATCAAGCAAATATATAGATTCCTTTACCTCTATATCAATATAAATTACTCTGCCACCACTGCGTTTGCCTATTCCGTCAATAGGGATTCTTATTTTTCTAATTCCACTTGCACCTGGAATTACATCACCTATTTTTGGATCTTTTAACAACAATTCTTGCAAGATGACTAAATCATCTTCTGTTAATCCCATTGATTTCCATTTCTTAGTAAAGGAATCAATTTCTATAAATGTTCTGTTTATGTCCATTAGTATATTCTCCATTTCGCCTTTGTTTTTCTTTTCTTTAAAATACATCAAATATGTTGTATTGTCAAGTCAAAAATAGCACCCGATGTGGTTTGCGTTTGGGTGCTTAGTGGATGTTGCTATTATATTTGACGTAGTTTAGTCTTCAACATCATAATTTGCGTCTATATCTGCAATCTGCTCATCTGTCATTGACTGACGCATTTCCTCTATTGTTGGCATAGTTGTTTCCTCCTTTACATTTGTTTTAGTTTCGCTTGGAGTTCAGCTATTTGAGCTTCTATGGCTTGTTTTTCTTCGTTTGTCTTATTATATTCTGCATCAGGTATCCATTCCATAATTTCTGAAGGTTGGACATGGAGATATTCACAGACTTTATTTAAAGTGTCAGTTGACATAATTCTATTTTTGGTAAATTTCGCAGTCATTGATGGACTCAACGAAAGTTCCCTTTGTAGATCTATATATTTCATATTTTTTGACTTTAAGTAGTCACCTAGTTTATCATATACTATCAAAAATTTCACCTCCATTTATAGTGACTACATTTTAGCATAGCTATCATTATGCTGTCAATCTTCTACGTGCCATTTTTTTTGAGTCTCTGGGAAATCCAAAATCCCAGTTTCTATATAATGCATGAATAAATATTTGCACTCTTTCCAGTCTAACCAATCAGTAACATAATATAAATGCATAATAGTGTCTATAATTATATTATCTTGTTTAACAGATTTTCTACCCATTCCAATATAATCTGCTTCTATGTTATGTAACATCTTTTTAGTTTGAATTGCGTTCATAGTTATAGTCTCCTTAAAATTATTGTGTAAAATATACACTATTAAAGGGCAGAATTTTTCAACTCTGCCCTTCGTACTATACACTTTATAAGATTTTACTTTTCTGCATACTTTGAGATAACTATTTTTGCAATATCAGTTGCAAGTCCTGAATAGTCAATCTCACCCTTGCGATTTTTCTTTACGGCAGTATTATACTTGCGTGACTTGAATGTAATTGTGCCTGTATCGTCTGTATCAAATTTATTAGAAAAACCTTTAATGTAGCAGTCATGTAATACTTTTCTATCCTGTGCATTGAGTTTTACACGTAAAGCAGTTGTGTAAGGTGTAGCGATTGGCAAAGAAAATGTATCACGCATAATATTATCTAATTCTTCCTGTGCAGACTTATAGAGTGCAACTCTTTCTTTTGTATTTGTAGAGTATCCCTCTTCTACTACATCATTATTTACATGAATAGCCTGTAAACAGTTATAAAGTGACTCATTCTCAAATACTGGAATGATTGCATACTTGTAAAGTTTGCTATTTTCAGCACAAGCCACTACACGCAATACAGTGCGTACAGTATCAGAATTATTAGAATAACCCTTGTCATTAGGTACAGTCATAGCCTCAATGATAGAATTATAAACTGTCCGTAACTCTTCCATAGTTGTAGACAACTTGACATTCTCAGCTTTTAATTTGTCAATTTTAGCCTGAGCCGTTGCAATCTCATCCTCATTATGTGTACCCTTTTCATTAGCTACAATTTTAGCCTGTTTAGCGATTGCATCAAGGTTCATTTTTTTTGTCATATCGCAAAGTTCGAATCGTACAGCCTGTGCAAGTTCTGTAATCTGATTAATAGTTGCGTCATTGTTTAAGAAATTGATTTTTAACATAATAACTCCATCCATCCAAGTTTTAACGTGGGGACATCCACAATAATATTTTTATAGTTATAGTGGCATAATGCCAGAATCTACCCGTGGGAATTGAACCCACTTCCAAAAGGTTTAATCCTACCGCTTGAGCGTGAAACTGCCTGCCAGTGAGTAGAGAATAATATTCTTTTGCAATACACAATATTACAACGTGTACCGCCTGACATTTATTAAGTGCGGACAAGTCAACACACATAAAATAAAAGACTTGTAAACTATCTCAAGTATTACAAGTTAGACAAGCTAGTTTTTTCATAGCCTATATCTATCAGTTATTTATACACTTTTTAAACAGGAAAACAGGTTATAGGCGTTACCCTGTAAATAAAAATCATTGCTAACAGGTTTTACTCTGTCGGCAAAAATAACAAGTTTTTTATGCCTGTTTACAAAGTGTTTTATACGCTTTACTTTTTTAAGTATGCCATCAACTAACCTGTACCCCTTCAGTCTAAAATCTTGTATTTATTAATAGTAGTATCGTTACCGACTTGCCATTAACAGAGATACGACAGGGATAGCCTGTCAACCTATCTCATACAGGTTTTTTCTAAAATTATTTTTTTAGTGTTGGATAAATTGTTATTAGTTTCTAATAGAACTTTTACCATCCTGTTTTTTCAGCTTGCTGACAGGCATACCCCGAAAAGCTTAAATTGTAACAGTACCTGTTGTATGTGGTTGTCATACGTCATTCTATTAACCGCCTAACCGCTTGCCTCCGCTCAATTATTCCTATTTATTGCAACTTGCCAATACTACAAGTTTTTTTCAGAATAACGTCATGGCAGACTAACCATCACGGCTTTTTCAACCCACGGCTTTAATGGGATTTTTATTTTGGGGATTGTATAAAGTCGATTGACTTTATAAGAATTGAATGTTATAATCATTTTGCTAGGAATGTTTATAACATTTTTTCAATCCCTGTTGTTTATCCGACACAGGGATTTTTTACTCCCTGTTGGATTGTCTAAACTATATCATAATATAGTTTAGTTGTCAACTACTTTTTGAAAAATCTTTGAAAAATCTTTTTTCGATTGAAAAAAGTGTAGTTGTTTTTGTTGATATAGCTATATTATCATATAGTTATTTTAGTGTCAAGTATTATTTAAAAATTTTTTTCGATAAAGTTTTATTCACATAAAACCATATAACATAATATCTTACACCATTACACACAGTTCTTAATACCACTTACAAACTGCTTAAAAGTACTAGGAAAACAATGGTTAATATATATCTATTAGCCATTGTTTTTATATGTTGGGGGTATTTAAAACCAAAATGATAGTCGCATTTTGGCAGCATCTACTTAGCTGGTTATTCTACACACCAACTCAAAAATCTAACCCTTCCCCAATATTCAAAATCTCCATTAAAATCAAGCAAAATCCCAAATTTCATCCTCCAAACCACTTATCGTACCCCATATCGCTTAAACCTACCAATCAAGCCACTTTCATTCACTTCACAACCAAAAAATTAAACTTCCATCTTATCAAAAATTCATTCACAAATCCAAAATCTTCCTTATTTATAAGTACTTTTACCGATAATCATTTTTAATCCAAAATCTATCATTAATAATTAATCACACAAATCACAACTCTCTCATCTACAATACAAGGGGGGTGCATAAAAACCACACCAGAAAACCCAAAAAATCGCCTATATGCATCACAAAAACAACCAAAAATATAATACAAACCATCAAAAAATCCCACTATAACAATACTAAAGAATCTCATTTCTCATCTAAACCCTCCATCTCGCCAATACACAGCGTTTTCATTTTACCCTACCAATAACACCTAAAATCATTTTTACCCACCCAAATGCTCAAAATACAAGGTCAATTTTTTACATCATTCAAAATTATATTAACTATCTATATACATTTATATACATTTATTATAAATAATCCGATCAATTCCTATGCTTATATTAAAATCCACTTTCACGGCTCAAATTTCAATTTTACCCTTCTACCTTAACAACTAATCACCTGATATATAAAAATTGGAATTCACTCTCAAAAACTCATTTTTAACCCACAGATAGGGGTATGAAAAAAACTATATACAAGCTCAAAAAGATATAGTATGTGCGTAAGCACAAGATGTAGCCCTTTGATAAGGGCGGTCTTTTCGCAGCGTTAGCAAGAAAAGAATTTCTCTAGGGCAGACAAAACATGAAATCTCAAACAAACCATCTAATAAGAGAGAATACTATATTGAAAATAATTAGAAGGAGTATACAAAATGAAAATAATCAGATATTCACCAACAGCTTTTACACCACAAAAACAAACACATCATATACAGCAATTTGAATATTGGATGTCGCTTGATCCAAAAGACTATCCTAAACATCTACAATATTTGATGCAAAAATTAAAAGAAGAAAAGATACTCTTCTACAACCAACATAAAGAAGATTTACAAGAAGGCTTATGGTTTTTCATAGATGGCAACAAAAATAATCAATCTCTCAATCATCTCAAGTATAGAGTTCCATGTTATGAAGCAGAAATACCAGATGATATTATGATATACGACTGCAATTTAGAAAAGATTATTCCATTAACAAATTCGTTAGTATATTGGGCTGGATGTTATATACCAAAAAAATTATGTAACCAAATAACAAATATCAAAAGAAGGAGAAAATGAAATATGACGCAAAAATATAATTCAGATTCAGAGATACCAAAATATCTAAAGTCAAAAGAAAGCAATATATCTAAAGCAAAGAAGAAATCCAAGCATAAGCATCAATATGAAGAATGTCTGATTCAATACAGAAGGAATTTTAAAAGTAACGTATTTACACAAGAAGAAAAAAATAAAATTCATACATCATTGAGCAGTTACTGTGCCGTATGTGGAAAAATCAAAGTATATTTGCAAAACGGAAAATATCATACTGAAATTGAAGAATTACAAAAAGAAAGACAAAACGGAAAACCGTATTGGGTTGTAATACCTGAAGAAGAAATATATAAAAGATATCATGATAAATTACCAATATTCTTTGTAGAAGATATATGGAAAGAAGAATATGTGAATTTGGAACAAGATGGTAAATAAATAGAGAATATATTTATATAAGAAACTCTTCCATTGCCTACGGCGTTGTTGGTCAATCGCTTCTTGCGAAGCTCATGCCCTTGTGTCCTGCTTACGCAGTCCACAAATATAAGAATTTTATTTTTAGAACTTTTAATACCTATTTTATAAGGGTAATAACTCAAAACCCTTGATTTATAAGGCTTTTTTTTTAATTTTAGAACTTTTATAAAATTGACATATTTTTGATAGGAAACGATAAAAGCGTTGATTTATAAGTGAAAAACCTTAGAACTTTTTTTAAGAAAGTGGTGTTAAAATTTTTCAAGCCAAACGGCAGTTGAAGGGATTTTTATCTTCAAGCGGAGAATATAGGTATATAACAAGCATTTAGAAAGGAGATTATATATTGGAATTTAATTGTAAAGTAAATATTGTAGATGCAATTATGGGTGCTGGTAAAACCCAATCCATAATGAATTATATCAATCAATCAGATGAAGATGAAAAATTTTTAGTAATTACCCCTTTTCTTGATGAGATTGATAGATATAGGAAATATTGTAGTTGTAAAAATTTTAAAGCTCCAACCTTTTTAAAAGATGATAAAGATGAAAAAGGCAGTAAACTTAACGATCTTAAACGACTTATTGGGAAAGGTGATAACATTGTATCAACTCATGCTCTATTTCAAAAATTTGATAATGAACTAATAGATTTATGTAGGGCGCAAAATTACACACTGATAATGGACGAGGTTGCAAATGTTATAGAAGAATATACAATTACTAAGCAGGACTTTGAAATATTGAAGAATAGTTATGTAGAAATTAATCCTGATACAAAACAATTAGTATGGAAGGAAGAATATTCTGATTATCATGGAAAATTTGACAATGAAAAACGTTTGTGTGAATTGGGTAGTCTAGTATGTTATGGAGATAATTTAATGGTATGGCTTTTCCCAATAGAGACATTTAATTCATTTAGAAATATTTATATTCTTACATATTATTTTGATATGCAAATGCAAAAATATTATTACGATTATTATGGAGTTCAATATATTTATTGGTCTGTTCAAGGCAATTCAATGGAAAACTATCATCTAATACAATATAACTCAAATATCAAATATACATCTTATGATTATAGTAAATTAATTCATATTTGTGAGAATGAAAAATTAAATATGATCGGTGATAGAGATTCTGATTTATCCTTCTCATGGTATTCTCGAAACAAAAATAATGCCTCAATGAAAATATTAAAAAAGAATATATATAATTTTTTTCATAATGTAAGGAATACAAAGTCTACTGATTATATTTGGACTACATTCAAAGAATATCAAACAATATTAAAAGGTAAAGGTTATACAAAAGGCTATCTCTCTTGTAATTGTAGAGCCACCAATGAATATCGAGACAGAACTTCTGTAGCATATCTTATAAATCGTTATCTCAATCCATTTATTAAAAATTTTTTCACAATGAATCATATTAGTGTGGACGAAAATGGTTATGCTCTTTCGGAAATGCTTCAGTTTATATGGAGATCTGCAATTCGTGATGGTAAAGAAATTTGGATTTATATACCAAGCATACGAATGAGAAATTTACTTAAACAATGGATTAAAGAAAATTCACCGAAAAATCAAAACTAAATAGAGAATATAAATATATAACAAAGAAACACGTATCACACTATAAAGGAGCGATGATATGAACAAAAAATTATATTTAATAAGGAGAACAAATATTTATGACAAAGAAGGAAACACAGAATCATGTAATGACAAGAACTATGGAACTTAAGGCTCGCAACAAGTTAATCTGCTCACCATTGTTATTAAAATCAGGAGCAGATTTTGGGGGAACTGATTTAGATATTGTTGGAAGAATTTTTACTGATTTGAAATTTGATAATGATAGAAAAAGAGAATGTATTATCAGAGACAATAAAGAAAGCGAGGAAATTGCATAATGAGATACGAGATAATTGCTGATACAGCTATAACAGTTGATATGAATAATGGATATTCAATACTTGCTATGAGCAAATGGAATAAGGAAAAGAGTTTATATGATACTACTCTATTTATTAAGAATAATAGTGTTGATGGGTTTAATTTAATAGATGAGCCTTGTGTTATTGAATTTAATGTGCCAGATAAAAAGGTGCTTTGTATGGAAGTGACAAGATATATTGAAAATACTGATTTTACACGTTATATCAATCGCACTAAGTATGAACTTGATTGTTTTGAGCGTGGAAATGTTTTGGCAGAAAAGGAGAGATAATATGGCTTGTGAATATTGTTTAAGAGATTCAGGACATGCTACTCGTTGTCCTAATAATAAGATAAAGATTCCTAATTACACTTGCTGCTATTGCAAAGAAGGAATTTATCCTGATGATGAATATCTTGAAAGTTATGATGGAGAATATATACATAGAGACTGTATACCTAACATAGATTTTGTAATTGACTGGTTGGGATATGAGACTAAATATATGAAGGAGGATGATGCTTATGATTATTGATAGAATTAGGATATTTTTTGATATTGACTATGTATCTGGTAAGGAATATTGGATACCTTTCGGAGAAATTAAGATTAAGGAAGAATTTTATGCTATTCCACCTAAGTATTTTAAGTATAGAAGAAAACTTAATAATTTTATCAAGTATGGTGAGCTTAGTCCTATTATCATTGACAGGAATTTTGAATTAGTTGATGGGTATATAAGTTATCTAATTATGAAAAGATTTAGTGTTGGCAAAGTACCTGTTTATTTTGAATAATGTGTAAGTAAATAGGTATTTATTCTTAAACTTAAAATTATATGTAATATTTAATTTTGAAAAATAAAGACATAAAAAATATATTATATCACATATTTTTATAAGGAGAGTACATTATGCTTTTAGTTAATACATCAAGAAAAGATATAGAAAGAGATGATACTGGTGAAATAAAGGCTTATACACTTAGTGCTATGATGTTAGAGCCAGTAGTAGAAAGTAACCTGTACTATATTAAAAGAAATATACAGTGGAGAATTGAAAATGGATGCCCAGTAGCTGAAATACCTTCACTTTTTGGACTTAAACAACTTAATAATAATACAGATAAGCTAATAAATTACCTTTTTGGTACAAATAAAGAACTTGAAAATAAGGGAAAAAGAATAGAATGTTTAAGTGAGGAATTAAGTGTTGAATACACACCTAATGTAGATGAATACTTTGCAACAGCAAGGCATTTATATCTGGATATATCAAAACTATATATATAGGCTATTATAAAAGGTAGTCTTTCTGGTAATTATGCAGATACTTATATAGAATTGAAATTTTCTGAAAATAAAGGATGTATGTATGAAAGGAAATATATTATCTATTATAATATTAAAATAGAAATTTCATTTGGAGAATATATAAGTGTAAATAAAAAAGGAGGATCCAAAGTGTATTGTTTTAAAAAGAAAGATGGAACAGTAAAGAAATATTACAAAGAAGCCATCGACTACATTCTGACTGCAACAGTTCAAAAACATGAAATAATGGTTGGAAGATCTGATGAAGTTGGAAAAATATATGAATGCTATACAACTAAAAGGAAAAGATTTTTAGAACCCAAACGAAACACAATTCAATCTAAAATCATTGACATATGTGCCGAATTTAGTTGTTATACAAATCCGTGGTATAGCGGTTATCAAGAAATCTCACTTGAATTGCATGGAGATAATGTGGAAATTATGCTAAATGAACTTAGAAAATATTAATAATAAACAAAAGGAGGATTTATGGCTGGTATTAGCGTACCTCAATATGAGATTTTTAAAATTGGAACAAATAAACTAAAGTATTCTAATTGGGATTTACAGATTACTAAAGAAGAGGCTTTTAAATATCAGGAACTCATATCACTGTTTGAAGCCCAAGAGTTCCGCATAATGGCAAATAAGATTTTAGAAAAACCTATTTGGAGTATTGATTTTTCAAAGATATTTATGCAGGTAGTTGTTGATAAAAAATCTGATTTTGCAAGAGCGACTGGTAAAAAAGGTGTTACCATAAATGGTGTTAATTATAAACGCTTTGTAGGAACTACTGGTGGATTAAAAAACAATACTCTTCTCTTCTGCAATTCACAATACATTGACAAATTAAATGAATTATGTGAATGTAAGAGAAATCCAGATGCTAAATTAGTTCCTGCAAAATACGAAGCTTACAAAGCATTAACATGTTCTGCATCACAACCGATTTGTGATCCACATGGAATTTTGGTCGTAAAAGATTGTATTACACAATATTTTGCAGATGTTATATCACTCGATGATAGTGGCGATTCAAAAGAACCGACAAGAGAAATTATTAAAGATAAAGCTCTTGAAAATAATGTATCTGACGGTTTTAATCTTTGTACTATACAATATATGCAGCGAGTAGCTGAATCTTTAGGTCTTGATTATATTCCTGGCGGTGTGTGTTTGAGAAACGCATGGCTCAAAGGAATGCTCTATCCGTTCCCTATTTATGAATTTATTGAAAAATACAATAATGGTAATTATATGATTGAAGATATTTGGGGAAATATGCAAGATATTCGTCAATGTGAAATGATCGTCACAGAGTCTTCTCTTAAATTATGGGGAGCGTATGATAATATTGAACAATATGTGAATGCATATAAGGAATGTGGATACGGATTTTCTGTAACAAAAATTTCACCACATATTCTTGAAGAACAGAGAGAATTGAATTACCAATATCTTCAGTCTTATGAATTTACAGACGAAGATGTTGAGGAATTATGCGCACCAACAATCAACTATTTAAAAGATGCTATGTGTGGTGACTACTCTTCTACCGTTAAATTTCTTGGTATTAATGAAAATACTGACGTAAATTCATGGCAACGTGCTTTGTATACAAGCGAATATATGTTGGGAGATCCATATATAATCGACTCTGTACATAGATATATTAAGAAAAAAATGAATGATGCAAAGATTGGTAAATTATTTGTAAATGGTAATTATCAGATTGCAAGTGGTGATCCATTTGCACTCATGCAGTCAATTTGTGGATTAGAAGTGACTGGATTATTAAAAGCCAATGAATGTTATTCAAAATTCTGGATTGATCGAAATGAGGATGAAATTGTTCTCTTTAGAAGTCCTATGACAAGTCATAACAATATCAGAATGTGTCGTGTTAATTCGTCTGATGAGTGCAAATATTGGTATCAATATATGAATACAATTATGATTATAAACGGTTGGGATTCATTTTGTATGGCTGAGAATGGGGAAGACTGGGACTCGGATCTGAACTTTTCTACTAATAATCCTGTTATGAAAAGACGCTATAGATACCTACCTGCTATTGAATGTGTTCAGCGAAATGCGGAAAAAATTGTTGTCACCGAAGCTGCCGTTAAAAAGACAAATAAAGCAGGTATGGGAAATCAAGTTGGAACAATCACTAATTATGTCACATCTATGATGGAAGTTCAATCTCATTTCGAGAAAGATTCACCTGAATATAAAGAATTAGAATATAGAATAGAATGTGGTCAGCTCTATCAGCAAAATGAGTTGGACAAAATTAAGGGAATCATTGCAAAACCAATGGAAAGCAGTTGGTACAATTTAGGTGCTTGCGGAGAGAATAAATATTTGCAATCTCTTTGTGCATACAGAAAACCATACTTTATGATTTATGTTTACGATGAGACAAAAAGACAGTACAAGCAATACATTAAAGAAAGTAATGCTAAGTGTTATGCCATTTATAAATGTTCTATCAAAGATTTATATAATAGTAGTCAGCTTACAGAAGATCAGGAAAAATTTCTATTTTGGTACGAAAGAAAAATGCCAGTAGGTACAGGGAATTGTTCTATGAATCAGATTTGTAAATATGTTGAAAGTCAGTTAGATGGCTATAAATCGCAATTACATAAGAACTCTTCATTTGATTATAATGTACTAAAAGTAAAAAGACGTTGTACTGAAGAACACAGACAAGCCCTACGAGAACTTGAGCAATATTATTGTGAATGCATTAAAGAATATAAAAAGAAACAGGGAAAAGAAAAAGGAATACAGCTAAATAGAACTGATATTTTTGATAAGCAGGATGAATTCGACAAATATTATCAACGTGCAAATATGGTTGAAATGTTTAAGAAGAAAGCTGAAGAAATATGTCCAAATGATGACGAACGTATGAATATCATTCTTGATATGACTTATGGGTATAAAGGTAATAGACAGTTTTGTTGGGATTGTATTGGAGAACTAATTATTAAACATTTAGTAGAAATGGAGGAAAAAGTTGTATATACTGAATGAAAAAGAATATATTAGAGAGATATTAGCGTCTGGCAACAAACCAGACAATATCTCGAATGGATATCTAATAACATTGATTGCTAAGTATTATTTTGATAGAGGTAAAGATCCAAATATTCTAATTGATACAGTCAAAGCAAAGATGCTTGAATTCAATATTGAAGGATATCAGGAATATAGATATGCTAACAAAATCAAAAAAACATGTATTGATTTATATGATTCAGAATCAAAAAATCTCTTTAGGGAACTTGAGTATGTTCCTATCTATGAAAAAGAATTAAAAGTCGTGGAATCTCTTCCAAATGATCGCCAAAAGAAATTTATGTTTACATTATTTGCTATTGCAAGATATATGAATAGTGAAGGATGGATAAATAAAAAAGACTCAAAAGGTCTCTCAGAAGTATTTAAACTTGCCAATGTTACTCTCTCATCTGATAAAAAGAATGAATTATTGCATGAGTTATATAGTAATGGTTATATTCATTTCGGGAAAAAGGTGAACAATCTTAATATCAAAATAGATTTAGGAGACACTGATGATGATATTGCTTATAAAGTAACTCAATTTGAAAATATTGGCAATCAGTACATAGGGAATTTTAAAAAGGGTTATAAGCAGTGTTCCAATCCTGGTTGTGGAAGAAAAATTAGAATTACAAAAACTGGTAGACCAAAGTTGTATTGTGAAAAATGTGCGAAAGAAATAAATAAAATTCAAACAAAAGATCGTATGAAAGAATTGAGAAACGCTTAAATGTTTGAAAAACTAAATCTCAAAAGCCCTTGATTTATAAGGCTTTTTGGCACATTTTCACAAAAAATTCGATTTTCTTAAATGTAGATACAGTGAAATATTTACAAAAATATGATACAAAAACGATTGTCATGGAAGAAACAAACCGGCAATCTTTGTATATCTGCTCTGCTGCTCTTTTGAGTGGCATTGCAGATTTAGAATGAATTCAGCTTTTCTTAATATTCTGCCCTATGTGGCATTACATAATATTAAAAGTTTATTTTATAAATTAACCTCCCTTTCTTATATCGGTGGTTGCATTATTTTAAAAATCGTGTAATCACTGATACTCTTCCCATATAGTTCAATGGTAGAGCAACGAACTGTTAATTCGTAAGTTACAGGTTCGAATCCTGTTGTGGGAGTTATCCTATTTTTATAGGACTGGTCGGTTTCGGATCGGAGGATGTTGAATCTTAAAATAAGCGTGGCGACACGTATAAAGTGGTTCTTATCGTATTATAAGGCTGCGACTGTATAATACAGTTTAACGGAAAACACATAGGATTTATATCTAACCTAAAATCAGAGGGCTACTGCTAATGATATGGTTCGGTAGGTGTCATGAAAAAGGCACTGTTAATTAACACAGAAATGTGGGGATAATCCGTGTATGGTTGGTGGGAATACCGCAAGTATAACTGCTGGTCATATTTTGATAATATCTCTTAAGTTGAAAAACAGGGATAGAATCAAAAAGTAAGGAGATCGCAATCCGAGCAGGATGGTGATGATTGGGCGGTACTCAAAAGGTACTGATGGTCAAATATACACCTCATCGTCCAAAATTTAATTACATACTTTTGATGAATTATCTAAATTAGAAAAGATAGATTATTTAAAGAAAATTACAAGCAAAAGTGTGTATGACCGCAAAGAGACAAACAACTTATTCATCTGCAATATGGTGACATATAGCACTCGCAAGGTACTATATGAGAAAATACAAGTACGTACAACTCTAATAGGCTGCAACCTATGAATCTCGCAAGGAAGAATGTGCAGAAAGAAAATCTATAATACTTTGTGGTAAGAGTTTGCCGATTATGTCAAAATCGGTGTTGTTGCTAACTACAAGTTAATCGCTTGTGTGATAAACTGTGTCCAACCACAGTAGATGTTAGTGTATTGAGTCAAATATCTCAGCTCATATTAAGTAAGGATCTCATACTTCGGTATGGGATTTTTTATTTTGGGAATTAGTTCAGCTTGGCTAGAACGCTTGATTTGGGATCAAGAGGTCGCAGGTTCAAATCCTACATTTCCAACTACTATCCTACTTTGTAGGAAATAAATCAAAGGATGTGAAAATTATTAAACAGATTTCTAAAAGTGAAATTGAAAAATTATTATCTGAAGGTGTAATCAGAAACACAAGACGAGGATATGTAGATCGTAGAGGCGAACACATAGGTTATTACAAGACTTGTAGTGGAAAGCGTTACATCGAAGATAAATTCGTCAAGTAGGTGCTGGCTATGAAAAATCGAATAGAATATAAAGATTTTTATATTGACAAGACTGAAAACGGCTATCGTATATGCAGAAAAGATGACACAGAAAAACATACTCATCTTTCAAATCTTAATCCATCGTATAAGCTTATAGACAATGTATTATCAAATAAAATTCCTACTCGTTGTGGGTGTTATTATTTGGAGTCACATATTCGTTTAAGTTACGATGAAAATTATATTAGCAAGATTCGTGAGTATATTGAAGTAAAACAGAATAAAACGAAACAAATGTATTTTAATCCTGGCAGAAAGCGTTCTGGTGGGAATTTTTAATTTTATGGAGGATTTAAAGGATTATGGCAAATTTTGTTTTTAAAGAGACTAAGCAGACTTCTATGAAGATTGCAGGTATCATTGACACAGATAATATGACCATTGATGTAGATGGCGAAGAAAAGAAGCTTGCTACTCTTCTATCAGTATTTAACGGTGGCAGTGTTGAAATAAATGTGAAGGTAAAAGAGCAAAGCGAACTCGATGAACCTACTGAATCTAATGAAGAATAGAGAGTAGGTGGACTATATTTATAATTTCGAAGAAGAATTAAAAAAATATGGGCTAACCCCATCAACTTATGAACAGGTTTTACAAGAAATTTCGAATAAAATGTCTGGTATTTCAGATATAGATTGGAAAGAAATTGTAGATAAATATGATATAAAATGTCATTATGATAGCGTTAGAAAGGCTAGTCAGACCATATTTGGCAATTATTTTGTTAGAGAATATTTAAAAGCTAAAAACATAACAGAAAAAAGTAGTACTCTTGATGATGCTAAAGAAGTACTAGGTGAACAATATATTGTTAAACAGCAAATACATAATGATAGATTGAAACTTAATAAACTTAAACGAGATTTAGTTCCTTGCATTACTGTTGCTGATGAATTAAAACAATATATGAAAGATAATAATTTCTCAATGGAAATTCCTACATATATGTACTCTTCTGTTGAAGAAGAATCTGATTACACTATGATATGTCATATTACTGATTGGCATATTGGCTATATAATTAACAATTGTAATGGTAATAATTTTAATTGGGAAATTGCTAATGAAAGAATAGATAAATATATTTCTGAATGTAAGAAGTATATTGAATTATATAATATCCGTCAGGTTCTGGTTATATCAACAGGTGATATGATCGAGAATTCATATATGAGAGAAACACAAGCACATAATTGTGAATTTTTACAATCTATGCAGATACATAAGGCTACTAAACTAATATATAGATTATTAGTCGCTTTAGCTGAAGATTGCAATGTTGTATTTGGTGGTATTGCTGGAAATCATGATCGTATGTCAGGTGACAAGAAAAAGAATTATGAGGGCGACAACGCAAATGTGCTTATTACTGAACATATTAAAGATTTGGTTGATGTAAGTGGCTGGGAACGCATTTCTATATTA
>OGEM01000392.1_pt1 | contig 32383 bp, 14 predicted proteins | sample 1570741 | NCBI WGS metagenome assembly OGEM01 (sample SAMEA2582141, study PRJEB24529) | metagenome | biome: Human gut stool | place: China | collected 2011
GAATAGAGATAACCTTGCCGATGGCTCGTCCAGCCCAGATGCCCACAGTTGGTCATCGCCACCGACATGGTATATCCCCCGGGGGTGACCATCTGGCGAAACGGCGACTGGCTGGCAACGTCATTAATATCGCGGATCAGTTGCTCCGCAGCGTTAAAAGCAAAACGGTGCAAAATTACCGCTCCAGCCGCCAGTGGCTCTTGCCACGGTTCAGCATCGGCAAACAGATCCAACATTACCTCTCCTCATTTTCAGCTTCGCGGCGCAGCAGTTGCGCTTTACGCGACACGCCCCAGCGGTAACCGGAAAGTGTGCCATCACCACGGACCACCCGATGACAGGGTATTATGATAGCCAGCTTGTTGGCGGCACAGGCGCTGGCAACGGCCCGTACCGCTTTCGGTTTGCCGATGGCGTTAGCCAGTTGCTGATAACTGACGGTTTCACCGCAAGGTATCGTGCGCAGTGCCTGCCAGACTTGTTGCTGAAAAGCAGTGCCGCGAATGTCCAGCGGTAACGTCAGCGGCGTATCGCGTTGATTGAGGCTGGCGATCACTTCACGCACATGTTGCTGAAACATCAGATCGGCAGGCGCGTTGTCGGCAGCGGGAAACATCTGCTGCAACTCGCTGATTAGTGTCGCGTCATCATCGCCCAGCAATATCGCGCAAATCCCCCGCTCGCTTTCTGCCACCAGGCAACGACCCAGCTCACAATCAGCCAGCGCGTAACGCACCGCCAGATTTTCGCCACCGTGACGGAATTGTTTAGCCGTCATGCCCAGCGTTTCGTCGGCTTTGCGGTAGTAACTGCTGCTGTCGGGAAATCCGGCGTTAAGAATAGACGTCGTCACGCTCTCCCCTTTCGCCAGCGATTCGCGCAAACGGCGAGCGCGCCAGGCCTGTTGCCAGGCTTTCGGCGTCATTCCGGTAGTCGCTTTAAACAACCGATGTAGATGAAATGGACTCATCGCCACCTGGTCGGCTAAGGCTTCCAGCGTTACAGGCGTTTCCTGTTCCAGCAGTCGACACGCGTGGGTGATTTTATCCAACCGATGTTGCTGGGCATTGGCTTTATCGGGTTGGCAGCGTTTGCAGGGGCGAAATCCGGCGGTGAGTGCCTCACTGGCATTTGCGTAGAAGGAGACGTTTTCCCGCAAAGCATGTCTGGCGCGGCAAGACGGACGGCAAAAGATGCCTGTGGTACGCACGGCGAAAACGAATTCGCCGTCGGCATTCGGGTCGCGGGCTAAGACAGATTGCCAGCGTTGATCGTCAGTTAAGCATGTGGCTTTTTTCATAATCAGCTCCCTGGTTAAGGATAGCCTTTAGTCTGCCCGGTCACCATCACGCAAAAACCAACAATCTTGCGCTTTAATTTTTTTCGCTGACAAGGAAGCTTTTAAACTGTGGTGACATCCAGGTTTTAAAGCTATCGCCTTCTTTGGTGATCATATAAACCGCCAGCCCTTCCCGGCGAACAACCTCTTTGGCTTTCTCCGGCCCGAGTACCATCAAGCCAGTATCCCAGGCATCGGCTTCCAGCGCCGTCGGAGCAATCACCGTCACGGATACCAGATTGTGTTCGATGGGACGCCCGGTTTGCGGATCGATAACATGGGAAAGACGTTTGCCGTCCAGTTCGTAATAGTTACGGTAGCTGCCAGAGGTGCTAATCCCATGACCGTTGATATCCACCACGGCCTGAACCGCATTTTCTTTATCAGTTGGTTTTTGAATCGCTACCCGCCACGGCTGGCCTGCACCGTTCATACCACGGCTGTTCAGCGCGCCGCCCACCGACACCAGATAGCGGGAAATCCCTTCCTGCTCCATCAAGCGTGCCAGGTGATCCGCCGCATAACCTTCACCGACGGTGGAGAGATCGATATATAAATCCGGCAGGTCTTTTTGCAGATATTGCTGATGCGACTGATTGATGACCGTCAGGTGCTGTAAGCCGGTTTTGGCTTTCATCGCATCGATCTGTTCCTGGCTCGGAATTTGAACCGGCTGTTGTTCCGGACCGAAACCCCACAGATTCACCAGCGGCCCGACGGTAATATCCATCGCACCATCGGTCTTCGCGCCAATGCGCAGCGAGGTAGTGACGATTTCGGCCATCGCTTCACTTACTGGCCACGGCGACAAACTTTGCGAGTCGTTAAAGCGCATCAGCGCGGAATCTTTTTTATAGGTCGAAAGCAGCTGATCGTCGGCGTCCAGCTGGGTCTGAATCTTTTCTTTAAGTTCGGCACTGCGTTTGGCGTCAATGCCCGGGATGCTGGCACGCCAGAAGGTACCCATGGTTTTGCCTTCAAGAACGGTAACTTCAGTAGCGTGGGTTTTGGCGGGTTGTGGTTTTTGATCGCAACCAACAAAGAAGAGCGCGGCAGCCAGCAGTGCAACGCGGGTAAAGCTTATTTCCATACGTGATTATCCTCATGCGAACGGTCGCAAGAGTACACCAAAAAACTGTGTTTGTACGCTGAAAACAATGAAAAAAGGGCCCGCAGGCCCTTTGTTCGATATCAATCGAGATTAGAACTGGTAAACCAGACCCAGAGCTACGATGTTATCAGTGTTGATGCCAGCGTCACGAGTGAACTGGTTGTCGTCCAGCAGGTTGATTTTGTAGTCAACATAGGTGGACATGTTTTTGTTGAAGTAGTAGGTCGCGCCAACATCAACATATTTCAGGATATCTTCGTCGTCGTAGTTACGACCATTGATGACACCCAGGTTTTTACCTTTAGACTGCAGGTATGCTACAGACGGACGCAGACCGAAGTCGAACTGGTACTGAGCAACAGCTTCGAAGTTCTGTGCTTTGTTCGCCCAACCCAGGGAACCTACGCGAGTTGCGTTGTAGGTCTGGGTGTACTGAGCAGCCAGGTAGATGTTGTTAGCGTCGTATTTCAGACCACCAGTGTAGGTTTCAGCACGGTCGCCAGTACCGATGTAGTTACGAGCTACACCATTGCTGATGTAGCTACCATTTTGATCATCAGTACGTTTGGAGCTGGAGATCGCACCACCGATACCGAAGCCTTCGTAATCATAAGTGATAGATCCGCCAACGCCGTCGCCGTTCTGACGCAGAGCACCACGACCGTTGTTGGTCATGCCTTCGCCGCTTACGCTACCGTTTTTACCCTGGTACTGAACAGCAAAGTTCAGGCCGTCAACCAGACCGAAGAAGTCAGTGTTACGGTAGGTCGCGAAGCCGTTACCACGCTGCTGCATGAAGTTGTCAGAACCGTAAGTGTCGCCACCGAATTCTGGCAGTACGTCGGTCCAGGAAGTTACGTCGTAAACAACGCCGTAGTTACGACCGTAGTCGAAAGAACCTACATCCTGGAATTTCAGACCTGCGAATGCCACACGGGTCCAGGAGTTGTTTTCGTTTTCAGCGCTGTTGCCCTGGATCTGATATTCCCACTGGCCGTAACCGGTCAGCTGGTCAGTAACCTGAGTTTCACCTTTGAAGCCAAGACGCATGTAGGTCTGGTCGCCATCTACAGACTTGTCGTCAGAGAAATAGTGCAGGCCGTCTACTTTACCGTACAGATCTAATTTGTTGCCGTCTTTGTTGTAAACTTCAGCAGCGTTTGCTGCGCCTGCTACCAGCAGAGCTGGGACCAGGAGGGACAGTACTTTAACTTTCATGTTATTAACCCTCTGTTATATGCCTTTATTTGCTTTTTTATGCCACTGCATACTGATTAACCCTCATTAATCAGTCGGCAAGTCCATTCTCCCCAAAAATGCAGAATAATCCAACACGAATATGATACTAAAACTTTTAAGATGTTTCATTTATCGCTATAGATGTTTCAAAATGTAAATAGAAGGGAACTTTTTAAGATTATTGCGGAATGGCGAAATAAGCACCTAACATCAAGCAATAATAATTCAAGGTTAAAATCAATAACTTATTCTTAAGTATTTGACAGCACTGAATGTCAAAACAAAACCTTCACTCGCAACTAGAATAACTCCCGCTATCATCATTAACTTTATTTATTACCGTCATTCATTTCTGAATGTCTGTTTACCCCTATTTCAACCGGATGCCTCGCATCCGGTTTTTTTTACCCTTCTTTACACACTTTTTATTATTCTGTGCTACCACAGAAAAACTATAACGCTTGTTAACTATCTCACAAATAATTAACATCAGCATAATTTCCAGCAATCTTCGTTTATTTGCAATTAATTTCGTTGGGCTTTTTGTAGGTTATTTGTACAGCGAAATGGCGCTTGTACATCTATTTCCCCCAATGCAGGATGATAAATATCACGGGAGAATAGAAAATCATCAATCAGGTAAGAGTCTGGAATTTCACACTGTACCCTTTATACTGCCCTATCACTTCGCGAAGTTTTAACAGGTCATAAACACGAATGCGTCAGAAAGAGACAACGGCCACGACCCGCTTTTCACTCCTACCGGGGAGCATTACCCGCTTCTTTTTACTGTTGATCATTGTGTTACTGGTGACGATGGGGATAATGGTACAAAGCGCCGTTAACGCATGGCTGAAAGATAAAAGTTACCAGATTGTCGACATTACCCACGCAATCCAAAAGCGCGTCGATACCTGGCGTTACGTGACCTGGCAGATCTACGACAACATTGCCGCGACGACCTCCCCCTCCTCCGGCGAAGGTTTACAAGAGACGCGCCTGAAACAGGATGTCTACTATCTGGAGAAACCACGCCGCAAAACGGAAGCGTTAATCTTTGGCTCTCACGACAACTCAACGCTTGAGATGACTCAGCGGATGTCCACTTATCTGGATACATTGTGGGGTGCAGAAAATGTACCGTGGTCAATGTATTACCTGAATGGTCAGGATAACAGTCTGGTGCTGATCTCAACCCTGCCCCTCAAAGATCTCACCTCCGGATTTAAAGAATCGACCGTCAGTGACATTGTTGATTCACGTCGTGCAGAGATGTTGCAACAGGCCAACGCCCTCGATGAACGCGAAAGTTTTTCTAACATGCGCCGCCTGGCCTGGCAGAACGGTCATTACTTTACCTTGCGTACCACGTTCAACCAGCCGGGACATCTGGCAACGGTCGTAGCTTTTGATCTGCCGATTAATGATTTGATCCCACCGGGTATGCCGCTGGACAGTTTCCGCCTTGAGCCAGACGCGACGGCAACGGGAAACAATGATAATGAGAAAGAAGGGACGGATAGCGTCAGTATCCACTTTAACAGTACGAAGATTGAAATCTCCTCGGCACTCAACTCTACCGATATGCGCCTGGTCTGGCAGGTTCCTTATGGCACCTTATTGCTGGATACGTTGCAAAACATTCTGCTGCCACTGCTGCTGAACATCGGTTTGCTGGCGCTGGCGTTATTTGGCTATACCACATTCCGCCATTTCTCCAGCCGCAGTACAGAAAGCGTCCCCAGCACGGCGGTCAATAACGAATTGCGCATTTTACGGGCAATTAATGAAGAGATAGTCTCACTGCTGCCGCTCGGCCTGCTGGTTCACGATCAGGAATCGAACCGCACTGTCATAAGTAACAAAATTGCCGATCATTTGCTGCCGCATTTGAATCTGCAAAACATCACCACCATGGCGGAACAGCATCAGGGGATTATTCAGGCGACGATCAATAACGAGCTGTATGAGATCCGCATGTTCCGCAGCCAGGTCGCGCCGCGCACACAAATTTTCATTATTCGCGATCAGGATCGCGAAGTGCTGGTAAACAAGAAACTCAAGCAGGCGCAGCGTCTGTATGAGAAAAACCAGCAGGGGCGGATGACCTTTATGAAAAACATTGGCGATGCGCTGAAAGAACCTGCACAGTCCCTGGCGGAGAGCGCAGCTAAACTCAACGCCCCGGAAAGCAAACAACTGGCGAATCAGGCAGATGTGCTGGTGCGGCTGGTCGATGAAATACAGTTAGCGAACATGCTTGCGGACGATAGCTGGAAAAGTGAGACGGTGCTGTTCTCCGTGCAGGATTTAATTGATGAAGTTGTGCCTTCAGTGTTGCCTGCCATCAAGCGTAAAGGTCTGCAACTGCTGATTAACAATCATCTGAAAGCACACGATATGCGCCGCGGCGATCGCGATGCCTTACGACGTATTTTGCTACTACTGATGCAATATGCCGTGACCTCAACGCAATTGGGAAAAATCACCCTTGAGGTTGATCAGGATGAGTCCTCCGAAGACCGCCTGACATTCCGCATTCTGGACACGGGAGAAGGCGTAAGCATTCATGAAATGGATAATTTGCACTTCCCGTTTATCAACCAGACCCAAAACGATCGCTATGGCAAGGCGGACCCGCTGGCATTCTGGCTGAGCGATCAACTGGCACGTAAACTGGGCGGTCATTTAAACATCAAAACGCGGGATGGGCTTGGTACACGCTACTCTGTGCATATCAAAATGCTCGCAGCTGACCCGGAAGTTGAAGAGGAAGAAGAGCGTTTACTGGATGATGTCTGCGTAATGGTGGATGTTACTTCGGCAGAAATTCGGAATATTGTCACTCGCCAGTTAGAAAATTGGGGTGCAACCTGTATCACACCCGATGAAAGATTAATTAGTCAAGATTATGATATCTTTTTAACGGATAATCCGTCTAATCTTACTGCCTCTGGCTTGCTTTTAAGCGATGATGAGTCTGGCGTACGGGAAATTGGGCCTGGTCAATTGTGCGTCAACTTCAATATGAGCAACGCTATGCAGGAAGCGGTCTTACAATTAATTGAAGTGCAACTGGCGCAGGAAGAGGTGACAGAATCGCCTCTGGGCGGAGATGAAAATGCGCAACTCCATGCCAGCGGCTATTATGCGCTCTTTGTAGACACAGTACCGGATGATGTTAAGAGGCTGTATACTGAAGCAGCAACCAGTGACTTTGCTGCGTTAGCCCAAACGGCTCATCGTCTTAAAGGCGTATTTGCCATGCTAAATCTGGTACCCGGCAAGCAGTTATGTGAAACGCTGGAACATCTGATTCGTGAGAAGGATGTTCCAGGAATAGAAAAATACATCAGCGACATTGACAGTTATGTCAAGAGCTTGCTGTAGCAAGGTAGCCTATTACATGAACAATATGAACGTAATTATTGCCGATGACCATCCGATAGTCTTGTTCGGTATTCGCAAATCACTTGAGCAAATTGAGTGGGTGAATGTTGTCGGCGAATTTGAAGACTCTACAGCACTGATCAACAACCTGCCGAAACTGGATGCGCATGTGTTGATTACCGATCTCTCCATGCCTGGCGATAAGTACGGCGATGGCATTACCTTAATCAAGTACATCAAGCGCCATTTCCCAAGCCTGTCAATCATTGTTCTGACCATGAACAACAACCCGGCGATTCTTAGTGCGGTATTGGATCTGGATATCGAAGGGATCGTGCTGAAACAAGGTGCACCGACCGATCTGCCGAAAGCTCTCGCCGCGCTGCAGAAAGGGAAAAAATTTACCCCGGAAAGCGTTTCTCGCCTGTTGGAAAAAATCAGTGCTGGTGGTTACGGTGACAAGCGTCTCTCGCCAAAAGAGAGTGAAGTTCTGCGCCTGTTTGCGGAAGGCTTCCTGGTGACCGAGATCGCTAAAAAGCTGAACCGCAGTATTAAAACCATCAGTAGCCAGAAGAAATCTGCGATGATGAAGCTGGGTGTCGAGAACGATATCGCCCTGCTGAATTATCTCTCTTCAGTGACGTTAAGTCCGGCAGATAAAGACTAATCACCTGTAGGCCAGATAAGACGCGTTAGTGTCTTATCTGGCATTTGCACCGATTGCCGGATGCGGCGTAAACGCCTTATGCGTCCTACGATTCCCATTATTTCAACAGATTACATCAAAGTAGGCCAGATAAGACGCGTCAGCGTCGCATCTGGCATTTGCACTGAATGCCAGATGCGACATAAACACCTTATCCGTCCTACGATTCCCGCGATTTCCTGACCCTCTCGGCATATACCGTCAGCGTCTGTTTTATCACATCCAGCGTTACCGGCTTCGACAGGCAGCTGTCCATACTGGACTCCAGACACCGCTGCTTCTCTTCAGCCAACGCATTAGCAGTTACTCCGATTACCGGCAACGTCAGTCCCAACTGACGAATGCGTTGCGTCAAGCGGTAACCATCCATATTTGGCATGTTGACGTCGCTAAGCACGATATCAATATGATTCTTGCTAAGTACATTAAGCGCATCGACACCATCATTCGCGGTTTTACATTGATAGCCCAACGATCCCAACTGATCTGCCAGCAGACGTCGGTTAATCGGATGATCATCCACGACCAGAATCATCATATCGTCATTATCGCTGACCGCTTTGTCCGTCGACGGCAGAGCGTTAGCAGGATCGTCGCTCTCCATCTCGATCAAATAAATACGCGCCAACAATGCCGGTAGCTCATGCGGGGCAGCCACACTGTGTACCCACTCCCCTGGCGCTTTCTCCAGCGGAATACCAATATGTCGACGACAGAAGGTCACTACCGCTCTGCCCTGCCATTTTTTACTCACTACCTCGTCAGTGATTAACACATCTTCGGGAGTCGGTTCCTGCCCTTCGTATGTTGTTACGACGATGCCGCTGCGCTGCAAACTGGTTTCCAGGAACTGACAGAGCGACGCATTGCGGACCGCCAGCCAGCAGCGTTTACCACTCAACCCTTCCACGCCTTTTTTCTGCGGGTACTGAGCGCCGTACAACGGAATACGCACGGTAAACTGGCTGCCCATTCCCGGTTCTGAATCTACCGAGATATCGCCGTCCATCATGCTGATCAGTTTTTCACAAATCGCCAGACCCAGACCGGTCCCCTGGAAGTTTCGCTGTACGCCCGTTCCGACCTGGAAGAAGGGATCAAACAAGCGCACCACTTCTTTCGCCGGAATCCCCACGCCGGTATCGCGAACACGGATAGAGAGATAATCGCCATCAGCGCGGACATGCAAAACTATACAGCCGGTATCGGTGAATTTTATGGCGTTACTCAACAGGTTGGAGATGACCTGCTGTAAACGCATCGGGTCGCCATTTAAGGCCACTGGCACATCCGGTTCAATAAAGCAGTACAAGCCTAACTGCTTGCGTACCACCAGCGGTAAATAGTTGGCGGTGATGTGGTTCATCACTTCACGCGGTGAAAACTCACGCGGTTCGATCTTCAACTGTTCCGATTCAATCTTCGAGAAATCGAGAATATCGCTGATAATTTTCAACAACAGGCTGGAAGAGTTGTTCATTGCCGTCACCAGCCGATCGACGCCTTTCGGTAACTCTTTGGTTTGCAAAAGATCCAGGTTACCGATAATGCCATACAGCGGCGTTCGCAGCTCATGACTGACGGTGGCAAGGAACATCGATTTTGACTGGCTCGCCTGTTCCGCTGCTTGTGCCATCTCCTGCAACGACTCTTCCATCTTCACGCGCGAAGAAACATCCACCAGCACACAAATGGCCACGTTTTCATTACGATAGCGCGAATGGACGAAGCTGATTTGCAGATTGGTATTGTTGCTGGTCAGGACATCAACAAAATTGACCTGCTGCCCACAGATAATTTGTGTCAGCCGTTGGCGATCCTCATGCGTAAGCATATTGAGATAGGTATGCGCCAGTTCGTTACTTAAAATATTGACGCCATCAGCGGTACGCAAAATGCAGATACCCACTGGCGCGGAGGCGACAATCTTGCGATTGAACTGCTCATGTTCTTCCAGTCGCAGGGCGTCGCTTTCCGCCGGAATGAAAATACGTCGCTCGTACATCCGTGCGAGAGTAAACAATGCAGCTCCGGCAAGCACATTCAGCAAAATTGCGTTAAGGATCAACATGCGAATGCGTTCCAGCACCTTATCAACCGGCACCGAATACACGATGCTTAGCGATGAGGGTGGCAGATTTTTCTTCAGCACCAGCTCCCGGAACCCTTCCGTATAGCCAAACCAGGAGCGTTCCTGCATCCAGCGAGGATCGCCCTTAATTTTGCTTTCTGGTCCGGTAAGCGAAATCAGGGTATGACCATTTTCATCAAGAATGGTAACCCCCATCGGCAACGTACCAGGTAAGAAAAAGTTCTCCATCCGGATGGTCTGCTCGACACCCAAAAGCGCCTGCAACCGGTTCGCCAGATAAACTGGCGTCAACGCGTAAAAATACCCGACGCCAGGGCGCGGACCTTCGCTGATCCAGTAGAGGTTACTGCCGCTATCATCTTGTGGTGCATTTCGATATTTATTGATGCGTTCATGCAAAGCTTTCAACGCGGTATCGCGTTCCACTGGCATATCACGCAGACCGAAATTGGCCATGCAGAGGTTATCACTGCCGATTAAAAATACCCGGTTGAGATCGTAAGCCGCAGAAAAATTATCGCGCCAGTAGCGCATAAACCACGCCAATGACTCCAGAGAGCCTCGCCAGGTGTTACTCATTGCGGAACAATCGGAGTCGGCAAACAGCGGTTCAAACGCAGGCACATCCGCCTGCGTTTCTCGTCCACGCGGGGAAAGCACACCGTTTTCTGCCGATAAGCGATTTTCGGCGATGTACTTCAGCTCTTTCATCACATCAGAGGTGCGTTGAATAAAGCGCTGAGCCTGATCGGAACTCAGATTAAATTCCTGACGAATTTCCGATTCTCGCTGATGTAACGCATTAACGATGTAAAAAACGGATGAAAAAGCAATCAACAGCCAGAGCACTAACGCCAATGCTCTGAACATGTAGCGCGAGGCTTTCAGGGTTGTACGAAAAGAAGCAAGGTATTTCAAAGGGGCGAAGCTCCGCCTCAGGTGACCGATGGAGTGTGGTTAAGGTAGCGGTAAAAGCGTGTTACCGCAATGTTCTGTCACCATTGCAATAATGCGTATCGCTTAGAAACCATTGCCTTAACCAGGAAAGCCGGAGTAGATGGACAGTTCTCAGTACGAAAAATAAGAAATGACCAATCTGCCGACGCTTGTTAATGGTTATATCCTGGCGTCGGCAGATCGCCCAGCAGTCTTATCTGAAAAAAGAGAGAGCCAGGTTGTGTGAAGGGATGGATCACCAGTCAAAACTTTTCACCAGCGTCAGCTCGCCAGCATTACGCATCGGTACAATAAATGTTTCCTGTTTCTCATTGACCGATCCTTCATCGGTGATCAGCGTCAGTTGGGCGGTGGTTAATTCCGTTTCGCTGCGTCCGCCATAGTAGTTGATATACACCTGATAACGTCCGTGAATCGGCGCTGGCATGGCGAAAATCTCGGGGCCGTACCCCGTCGTGACATCCATATCCAGTGCACCACTGTTTTTCAGCACGGTGTTACCGTACCAGGCGTGTTCGCCATCGGGCGTGACAACATGGAGATCGAGATCGGTATTGTCCGTATCCCACGAGAGAACCAGCCGTAAACGTGCACGAATCGTTCCTGTACCCGGCGTTGAGTAAAACTGCATTTTTTGTCGGCTTTGCCCATCTGGGCTGATGACCTGCACGCTGTTGCTGCCTTCAGTGAAAATATAAGGGCGTGCAAATGAACCATCGGATTCAATTCTCTGCGGCATACTGGCACCGTTGACCACCAGCCGGCCCTGCTGAACTTTACCCGCCGCAGCATAATTCTTTATTTTGCCGCGGATCTGCGCTGAGATATTTTGATCATCTGCCATGTTGACGGACGACGCCGGGTAATTGATCGATTGTGAAAAACTGGCATCTTCGCCCTCTGCCGGATGCCAGCCAGAGAGCGGTGCGTCAATCTCGACTTCCTGCACACCTTCACTGTGAGCGACAGGCGAAAGCGCCACCAGTAACAACGGAAGAAAAATCTTTCGCATAGCATTAGTCCATTAATAATTGTCGGGTCAGCGTTTCGATATAGTTCTCATCAAGCCCGGTGGGATAACCATCAAAGGCCAGGTGCAGATACTCATGGGTTAAATCCAGCCGATCCTGAAGCGTAAAGAAGTTACGAATAAACAGCCGTTTCTGCTGCCGATCGGTATAGGGGAAACCTGAGACTAAACGACAGACCGCAAACACGTCTGGTTCGTTGTACCCCGTCTCGCCTTGTAATATACGCCGCCACTGCGGCATTTTTTTCGCCAGCCAGGCTTTCGCTTTGGGTAATAACTGGCAGGTTGAGCGTGGAGCTCCCCAGCGGCTAAGGCTGTTGTCGGGATAAGCAAACGCGAGTATCTGGTCGTAACGCTCCCCCTGCCCCGCCTGGGCCATGGCTTGCCGCCAGGAAAGCGTCCCTTCGGTAGCGCGACTGCCATGATAATGAACCGGATCGCCTGCATAGATGAGATCCTGCGTCCAGGCGGTCATCGTTCGCGCCCCCGTGGTCGCTGGCGAAGCAGAAACACGCTGCGTGGCGCTGCTGTCGGGGATGGTCAGGCAATCGCCTTCCCGATTGGCGTTTTGCTGTAAAAAAGTGCGAATCGCCACGGTCATGGCTTTCGCTGCCTCAGGGGGCGTACTTTTCGCCTCGCGATCCAGAACTCTGGCAACGTACTCTTCACGATCGAGATGCGACTGCAATTTCAGTTTGCCCTTTTCGCTCAATAAGGTCGTCTCACCGTGGCTGACAAACGTAATGTGGTTACCATTAGTAAACGTCACACGATAGCGCCCATTAAGTACGCCGGGTTTTACTGCCGTCGTACTCTTTTCCGCTGTGATTTTCTTCAGCGGATAGCGGGCAAACAGCTCCACCTCTACACATTGCCCACTGGCAACCTGCGTCGGCACTGGCAAAACCCGATTAAGCACCGTCGCATAACGGGTTAGTACCGTTTTGCTGGTGCCACTGCCAGTAACCCACAGCGGTGTACCATCGGTTAACCAGCCAGCAAAACCACCCTGGCGGATTTCCTGTTTATCATCGGCAAACCAGCTCCAGGTTTTCACCCGTACCCGACTACCGAGCATGGATGCGACACCGATTTTCGCCTCGTCCAGCACCACATCCAGTAAGACTTCCTGAGCTTTGTTTTGCGCAGGTAACGTCGCTAATGAATCAAGCAGCGATTTAACCGTTACCGAGGTTTCTGGCTTCAGCGTTGTAAGAGACGCTAACCACGCAGGTGCCTGACGCTGTTGCCAGTATTGCCCCCACACATCTGCGCCAATATGCAACCGCTGCGGCGCAAAATAGAGCCCACAGGAACGTACCAGCGCGGTATCGCGCGTTATGCTCTCCCCAGCCTGACAACAATAAACCTCTTCCGGGGAGTTTCCGCGACACTGGTAGGGCTGCTCCGGTTGATGGGTATCCTCCAGCCAGGCGTAAACATACAGTTTCCACAAACTCCATAACGGCGTGGTGAGCGAGTCAGGTAATGCTGAGACTTTGGTCACGCCTGATGACGACAGCTGATACAGTTGATCGTGCTGCGCACCGCGCAGCACCAGTTGTAACGGCGTCTCCTCCGCAAGCGTTGGCAGAGTAACCAACGCCAATAGCCAGACGATTCTGCGCCAGTTCACTTATTTCACCTGCATCCCGGTCCATTCACTCCCTGCCGCAACACTTTGCTGCGCAGGTGCATAGGAACGCACATAACGAGCAGGAGGCAGAACGAATTGCCCTTTTTGCGAGAAGCGCAGCAAATGGCGGAAAGTGACCGTTCCCGTCAGTTCTTTCACCGGCACCATATAGGCCAGTTCGCCCATTTCATTACGCGCTTTTTCCAGCAATTGCCCCTGCTGTTTCGCGGCGTTGGGTTTATTGACCGAAATGCCCCATGTTGTGCGCTCAACGTCGGCTCCCGGCGGGAGCGGTACTTCCACCTGACCATAGCGCAGAACTGCATCCTGCTCGCTGGTAAGCGTGATTTCATCGAGATACAGCGCATCGCTGTCAATCTCATTGCTGGTCACCGGTTGCAGAGTAAAGCTCATCTCTTCTTCACCGGGGATAAGCCGATACAACTGGCGTTCAACGGTTACCGGAATGTTACTTTGTTGAGCCGTTTTTGCCGGTTCACGCCAGCGGACCTGCACATTTTGCGGCGATAATTCGTCACCAAAAGAGAGAATGTCCGGCACACCCTGACCAACCCAACGCCAGTATTCGCCCCCTCCAGTTAACTTATGTTTGGCCCATGCGCCCGCAGGCGCAGGCAAAACAACTGGAGGCATTGTCGCCATATATTTCGCCAGCCAGTTCATGGCCAGCGCGCGCTCAATAGTGGATTGCTCAGCGGTCAAACCACTTAAAATAGCGGCCGTCTGGGTAGCGTCACCACCGCTATTGAGCAGCACAACCGTGTGCGCCAGCGGCTGATTGCTGTTTGCCGCTTTATCCCACGCATATTGCTGAACCTGTGGCATCACCGTGGACTTCAACTGCGCTTTTTTCAGCAACGTCATGGTTAAGACGTTTGCCACCGCATCTGCCAGTGGAGATTCCGGTGTATCGAGGATCAGGCTGTCATTGATATCGCGGATGTCTTCCTCAGAGAAATCTTCATCTTTAGTTCCGCGCCGGGCGATAGCTTCATCCAACCCTTTCAACAACGTTTTGCACGGCAGATTCATCTCCTGCGCCCACGCCAGCACCAGCGCCCGATGCAATAACGGCATGTTATCTGCCTGCTCGGCATAACTGTCGAGCATATGCTGCCAGTATTCCGGTTGTTGCGTTACGCCGAGCGCCTGGCTGGCCTGCCAGTCGGCGTACCATGCCCATGCCGTAAGGAAGGCGTCACCATTGCCATCTTCACCCCACCAGGTAAAGCGCGCTCCGGGCCCCGCCAGTTGCATCAGCCGCAGACGGTTATCCTGAATCATCTGACGAATGTCGTTAGCGGCGGCACTTTGATGATCGGCAAGCGAACGCCAGGCGAGACTGAGCGGGATCAGACGGCTACCGGTGTTGATCACCCCACCCCACGGTTCATCGACTAACGCATCAAGATTGTTGCGGAAAATCTCCTGCGGCGTTTCACTACTTTGTAGCCGGATATTACTCGCCTGCTCGGGCAACATCAGCGCGTTCTCGCCACCGCCGAGCATGACATTTTTCTGCTGTTCAACGGGCCAGCTGTTGTCCACAAAAGACAGTTTTGTGCTAATGCTGTCCTGCACTTGCCCATTTTGTTGCAGTTCTGCGCTTAACAAGCCAGATTGCTGAATGTTCTGCGTCAGCGAAATATAATTCGCCCCTTTGTGCAGCGTCAGCGTCTGGCGCATCTCAGCGCCTGCAAATTTAGTCACCAGCGCCACCGGTTCGTTATCCTGCTGACTGAAGATAAACAGTCCTGCCGCCGGTTTGTCGCCCACGCGATACACCGTTGGCATACTCCACTTCATGTAGAGATTTTTTTCCGAACGCAGATAAGCACGCCCCTGCCCGACCAGCCCGTCGCCGTTCATCCCACGCACGGTGATACGCCAGCGGGTTAACGAATCAGGCATCAGGAACGTGAAATACGCTTTGCCTTGTTTATCGGTTGTGAGTGACGGCATCCATGCCGCGGTATCCACCTCTTCACGCCGTGGACGTTCAAGCATTTTTACTCGCCGCTCGCTGCGGTTGGTCGCGCCAGGCGCAACCGGCTCGCTGGAGAGCGCCTGGTCGTAGCTGATAAACGACAGACTGGAGCTGGTACGCACATTGTTACGCCCCAGCGGATAGAAAAATTTGCCGATATTCGGCGCGATTTCCGGTTGCAGCGCGTAGATCATTTCATCGACCACGCCAACCGTTAGCTGCGCAGAAACAGGTTTACCTTTCAGCGACGAGGTTAACTCGACATTGACCAGTTCACCAGGCTGGTAATGGGTTTTGTCCGTTTTCACCCGGATATCAAGCTGAGGAACGGCAACTTTGATCCCGGCGTTCTGAAAACTGTACTGACCATTACGGGTATACAGCACCGAAAAAGTGATGTTAGGCGCAAAGGAATTGCTCACTGGAACCCGGGCTTCATACTGGGTATCGTTTAAACGTTGTAGCGTTAGCCAGTTTGCCGGATGCGAAAGCAGCGACTGCTGTTCCACGCGATCGCGTTCCAGCGTCAATAATGCTTCATCAATTGGCTCCGGAAAAGTAATCAGCATCTTCGCGGTTTCGCCTGGCTGGTACAGCGTTTTATCCGCCACGATATCTACCGTACCAGTATGCGCCGTGCTGCCCTTACCGCTGACGGCATGACTTAACCCAGCGAGAATTAAGCCGTCTTTATCGCGTAATGTCAGATTGTAGTTGCCAGGTTTATCGAAATTGACGGTAAAGGATTTGCCGCCTGACGGTAGCTCTCCGCTATGGCTCGTGCGGTCTTCGAGACGCAACCATTCATACGTAACAGGAAGCTGTTTTGAAGATTCCAGCGCGGCATAACGGAACACAACCGACTCGCCGCTATTACTGTATTGTGCGGCAGTACTTAATGAGTAATGCGCCAGACCGCGTTCAATGAGGATCTCTTTGGTGGTGGTGACACGATACGCCGCACCGTCACTGGCGGAGACGGTTAACAAATAACGGCTTGGTTTATCAGCGGCGGGGAGATTTAACGCCACATGACCGCTATCGTCGGACACCGTTTCACTGCCTTCCAGCGACACGGGAAAACGTCCGGCATAACGCAAATCGTTGCCCACCATCGACAGTTGTTGAGATCGCAAACTTAACTGCACGCGGGCATTTTTTACCGGCTCGCCATCCGGGTAGAGCAGTTGCAGTTTGCCGCTGACCGCTTCGCCAGTTTTGAACTCTTTTTTGTCGAGAGCTAAACCAATCTCGAAATGTGGCTTGATGTAGTTTGCCACGCGACAACTGCTGCTATAGACCTGATTGCGGTAAGCAAGACGTAACTCATAACCTCCGGCAACGGCATTTTCTGGCAGGCGGAAACTTCCCTGCCCGCCATTGCGCGCATCCAGCGTGACATTGACGGTTTGCAACAGACTGCCGTTGGCGTCCAGCACCGAAAGCTTCGCCGGGGCGCTGACGATGGGGGATGAATGCAACGGATCGTGGAACTCGCGGCCCATCACTTTAACATCGACACGATCGCCTGCGCGATATAGCGGGCGATCGGTAAAGATATACAAGCGGGTGTTGTAGATTTCACTTTCGTAGAAGAAGTTCTCGGAGACAAAAACGCCGCCTTCAGCATCCTTACCCAGAATGTATGAGCGTTCTGGCGATATATGTTGTAACTGCAAGGTACCGCTGTCATCGGTCACACCGCGGGTCATCACGCCAAGACCGTCAGTCCACAAGATCTCTGAGCCGGGCTTCGCTTCACCCTGTTTTTTACCCGCGGTCCACACCAGAAGCTCGTTGCCTGACACTTTGCTAAGCGCCACGGTATCGGAAACAAACACCACCGTCGTCGCCCGATACCCACCAACCATCGCCTCGACGAGGTACAGTCCCGGCTCTTGTTGGCCGAGAGGAATATAAATGTTACCCGGCTGCGGCGAGATGAAATTGCTGGATGCGCCTTCCAGTTTTACCCCTTGCTGCGGCTCGACCGGTTTAGCCTGCCATAGTGGATAACGGAACTGTTCCACCAAGGGATATTTTTTCAGCGGGGAAAACTGGTTGTTCTGTACATAACGGGAAGGTTTAATAATGGCATTGCCGAGATGTAATTCGGGTAATGCCTGAGTCACATTCTGCCGTGACTGAGAAGAGAAAGTACGCTGCATTACGCGGCGAGATTTGCCGTACCAGTTATCCCACAGCCAGGTCAGCGTATTGTTCAGCCCGTCGCCCAGATATTGCGGTTGCACCACAATGCGATGCAGGTTTTTCTGCTGGCGCAAAAATGCCATCGGGTCAGGAATACGATACAGGCGAACGTCCACGCCGCCGTACTCTTCCATCTGATAGCGCCGATAATCACGCCCCGGCGCTTCCAGTCGCACTTTCGCCTCTTCACTGCTGCTAAAACTGCTGTCAGCAAGCAAAAAGAATGTTCCCCCGGCGGGCGGCGCATAGTTACTGGAAGGAAGCGAATCATCAGCATTAGCAAGCCCTGTTCCCACAAGAGACAGGGACAAGCACGCTGCTATCGCGCCAGAAAATTTAAACGATAAATGCCAATGAAATTGGGATTGGAATCGTTGGGTATCCATCGGGTGTCCTTCCATGTCATAAGTTGTTGCAGACTGACTGCGCGCATTCCGTTGTCAGTTTTCGTGGCGCTTCCGGTGTGGTAGATGACGTAACGCCCCATCCAGACCATTAAGTGCTGGGCATCGCCCTGATCGAAAAAAATCATATCGCCAGGCAGCGCCTGGTTTATGTCCTGGCCAATGAACTGGCTGTTATATTGAATCAAATTAATCGCGGTCACATAGGGGCCGGTTTTTCCGTTCCCCTGATTCCAGTTTTGCGCCAGTTGACGCTGTTCAGGTGTTAGCGTCATTTCAGGCGGCAAATACTGACTTGCTATACCGTTACTTTTTAGCCATTTGCTGTCGTGAATTTTCAGCGCCTCGTTCGCCGAAAATCGCACCAGGCCCGCACAATCCTGCTGATACCAGCGTGGACTTGGCCCCTGGCGGAGCTGTTCTTGTGCAATGCGTACAAACCAGGCGCGAAACAGCCCGGATTGTTCGACATTCAGCATTTCGCTATGGGCAACAACACAACACAGCCAGCAAATCAGCGCCAGCAGCCCGTGCCTCATAGCGGCTGCCAGGTTATGGGTAGCCACTGCCAGGCGGCACCGGGTTCCATCTGGGCCAGCTTCATGACATAACGCGGTTGTTGAGATAAAGCGTCCAGCTTCGGCATTAATAAAGTTTGTGCGGCGTTATAAAAAACCGGTTCGAGATTCTTCGGCAGACTGGTCAACGTTTCGTTACGCAGCAGTTTCGCCACGCCTTGTGGATTGATATAGAGCGGAACGATGCCATCAGTGGGTATTACATCCACCATTGCCGGGCGGGTTTTATTCAGTGTTTGCAGGGCGTTATTAACCAGCGTGTCATCGAGGGAGAAAAGCAGCGTTTTGTTTTGCATCGCCAGCGACACGCGGAAAAAATAATCCGACATTAATTGATCGGGTTGCGCCGCCTGCGCTTTCGGATACTGACCGTATCGGGAACTCACTTCGCGACGCCAGATTTGCGCTTCGCCCTGCTGAGTCTGGCTTATCGGCAAAACACCTTCTGGCGCTTTGCTTTCGTGCGCACCAATATTTTGCGTAAACAGTTTCCCTGGCAATTGCGCCTGTTCGGCAGTGCCATCAAACTGACCGACAAACAGCGGGGTTTGCAATTTTGAGTCTTCATACCAGCACAGCCCCGCGGCACCGTCTAACGCCCCATTCAGCTTGTCGTTTTCCTGGCTGATGTGCGAAAGCATCTCTTCGGCAATACCGTGTGAATACGGCACCACCACACAGAAGCTGGCCCCGGCAGGCATACTGTTCCAGACCGGCGTAAAATCGAAACTGGTATCTACGCTGGCGGATTCATCATTTAACGCCACAAAACTGTGCCAGCCGTCGTTACCCATTTCGAAGCGTACGCCAGCAAAAGAAGGCATTAACCGCTGGTAGCCAAAACCCAGCAACCTGGCGCTGACCACGATGCGCTGGCGTACTGGCGTTTTTTCAGCAGCACGCTCTTCCAGGCCAAAGCTTGCTTGCCAGCGTTTTTTGCCGCTCAACAAATCACCTGCGATCGCCGTGGCTTCGGTATCCTGCTGATCATCTTTAAACAGCATATCCGTGCTGGAAAACACTAGCATCTTGTCCTGATATGTCGCGAACATCAGAGCGTTATTGCCGTTATAGCGCAACTGATAAACAGGAACAGTTTCACTATTTATCTTGATGCTACTGATTTCCGTTTTGCTTAACTGGCTGTCGCTGGTAGCGGCAAACAACAATGGCTCCAGCAGTTTGCTTAAACCACTGCGCTGGATCAGCACCATATAATGTGAAAGATGGCCTTGTTTATCGTGCCACAGCGCTGCCTGCGCGGGCTGATCTAAGAGTGACGAAAAGAGCTTATCTTTCAGCGTGAGATCGTGTTCATAGACAATACGACGAATGCTGCCTTCAATGCCCAGACGATCGGCATGATTCTGATAATAGAAAACGAAATCTTCGCTCAGAACATCGTGGAGAAACGGAATGGTGAGGAGATCTTTGGGAAGCTGGCTCAGAGAGTCGCTGTCGAGAAAGAGGTCCGGCTCATTGAGATCGATTTGCAGATTGTTGTGCACCACCAGCGGCGACAACGTTTTTTCTGGCCCACTGCCAGCATATTGCAACGCCCAGACGCCAGCGGAAAGCAGTACTATTGCGCCCAAACATACAAGACCATAGAACCGCCAGCCTTTCGCCTTTTTTTCACCACTCATTGCCACATTCCTTGTGTATAGCCAGCCATTTTTTACGGGCACAGCCAAACTTTACCGTGCCCTAATACGACAAAAGCCCAGACTTTGCAGCCTGGACTTTTCAATTCAAACAAGGGAGATAGCTCCCTTTTGGCATGAAGAAGTAAAATTATTCTTCTTCTGGCTCGTCGTCAACGTCCACTTCCGGAGCGATTTCATCGTCCCCTTCCGCGGCACTGCCATCGATGGTATCCAGATCTTCCTCGTCAACCGGTTCAGCAACACGTTGCAGACCCACTACGTTTTCATCTTCCGCAGTACGGATGAGGATCACGCCCTGGGTGTTACGGCCTACGATGCTGATTTCCGAAACGCGAGTACGTACCAGCGTACCGGCATCGGTGATCATCATGATCTGGTCGCAGTCATCTACCTGTACCGCGCCAACCACTAAACCATTACGTTCAGTAACCTTAATGGAGATAACCCCTTTCGTCGCACGCGACTTGGTTGGGTATTCCGCCACTGCGGTACGTTTACCATAACCGTTCTGCGTTGCGGTGAGGATTGCGCCATCGCCACGAGGCACGATCAGAGAGACGACTTTATCGCCTTCACCTAAGCGAATACCGCGAACACCGGTGGTGTTGCAGCCCATCGCACGGACAGAAGACTCTTTAAAGCGCACCACTTTACCTTCAGCGGAGAACAGCATTACTTCGTCTTCGCCGCTGGTCAGGTCAACGCCGATCAGCTCATCGCCGTCAACCAGTTTGATCGCCACTTTACCGGCGGTACGCAGACGGTTGAACTCGGTGAGGACAGTTTTCTTCACGGTACCGTTAGCGGTCGCCATGAAGACTTTCACGCCTTCTTCAAACTCGGTCACTGGCAGGATCGCAGTGATACGTTCGTCCTGCTCCAGCGGCAGCAGGTTGACGATCGGACGACCGCGCGCGCCACGAGTGGCTTCCGGCAACTGATAGACTTTCATCGAATAGACGCGACCACGGCTGGAGAAGCACAGAATATGGTCGTGAGTGTTCGCCACCAGCAGTCGGTCGATAAAGTCTTCTTCTTTAATACGTGCGGCAGATTTACCTTTCCCGCCACGACGCTGCGCTTCGTATTCAGAAAGCGGCTGATACTTAACGTAGCCCTGGTGAGAGAGCGTCACTACCACATCTTCCTGAGTGATCAGATCTTCCAGGTTGATGTCTGCGCTGTTGGCGGTGATTTCAGTACGACGTTTGTCACCGAACTGTTCACGAACCAGCTCCAGCTCTTCACGGATCACTTCCATCAAACGATCGGCGCTACCAAGAATACGCAACAGTTCCGCGATCTGATCCAGCAGCTCTTTGTATTCGTCGAGCAGTTTTTCGTGCTCAAGGCCGGTCAGTTTCTGCAAACGCAGATCCAGAATCGCCTGAGCTTGCTGTTCGGTCAGGTAGTACAGACCATCACGCACGCCGAACTCTGGCTCCAGCCATTCCGGACGCGCAGCATCGTCGCCAGCACGTTCGAGCATCGCGGCAACGTTGCCCAGCTGCCACGGATTAGCAACCAGCGCAGTTTTCGCTTCTGCAGGCGTCGGCGCATGACGGATCAGTTCGATGATCGGGTCGATGTTCGCCAGCGCCACGGCTAATGCTTCAAGGATATGAGCACGATCGCGAGCTTTACGCAGTTCGAAAATAGTACGACGGGTCACCACTTCACGGCGGTGACGAACAAACGCCGCGATGATGTCTTTCAGGTTCATGATCTTCGGCTGACCATGGTGCAATGCCACCATGTTGATACCGAAAGAAACCTGCAACTGGGTCTGGGAGTAGAGGTTGTTGAGCACAACTTCACCGACCCCATCGCGTTTCACTTCAATCACGATGCGCATACCGTCTTTGTCAGACTCGTCACGCAGCGCGCTGATGCCTTCCACGCGTTTTTCTTTTACCAGTTCCGCAATCTTCTCGATCAGGCGCGCTTTGTTTACCTGATACGGAATTTCGTGGACGATAATGGTTTCACGACCGGTTTTGGCGTCAACTTCCACTTCTGCGCGAGCGCGGATATACACCTTGCCGCGACCGGTACGGTAAGCTTCTTCAATACCGCGACGACCGTTAATGATTGCCGCCGTCGGGAAGTCCGGCCCCGGGATGTGTTCCATCAGCCCTTCAATGCTGATGTCTTCATCATCGATATACGCCAGACAACCGTTGATGACTTCCGTCAGGTTGTGCGGCGGGATGTTGGTTGCCATACCTACGGCGATACCGGAAGAACCGTTCACCAGCAGGTTAGGAATTTTGGTTGGCATGACGTCGGGAATTTTTTCCGTGCCGTCATAGTTATCAACGAAATCGACCGTCTCTTTTTCGAGATCGGCCATCAGTTCATGGGCAATTTTCGCCAGACGGATTTCCGTATAACGCATTGCCGCCGCAGAGTCGCCGTCGATGGAACCGAAGTTACCCTGACCGTCTACCAGCATGTAACGCAGCGAGAATGGCTGCGCCATACGGACGATCGTGTCATAAACCGCCGAGTCACCATGGGGATGGTATTTACCGATTACGTCACCAACGACACGGGCAGATTTTTTATAGGCTTTGTTCCAGTCATTGCCTAGTACGTTCATGGCGTAAAGTACGCGACGGTGTACCGGCTTCAGGCCATCTCGGACATCTGGCAGCGCACGGCCAACAATGACCGACATCGCATAATCCAGATAGGAGCTCTTCAGCTCTTCCTCAATGTTGACCGGTGTAATTTCTCTCGCAAGGTCGCTCATCTAACCGCTATCCCTCTACTGTATCCCGGATTCAAAGGTCGCAAATTATAACACAGCCGCGCAGTTTGAGGTAAACCTATACGCTTTATTCACATCCAATGCCTGATATACTCGTTTGTCTTGCCAATTACGGAGTAGAAGTGCCAATGAATGCCGAAAAATCGCCGGTAAACCATAACGTAGACCACGAAGAGATCGCTAAATTTGAAGCTGTCGCCTCCCGCTGGTGGGATCTTGAAGGTGAGTTCAAACCGTTGCACCGCATTAACCCGCTGCGTCTGGGCTATATTGCCGAGCGTGCTGGCGGTTTATTTGGCAAAAAGGTGCTCGATGTCGGTTGTGGCGGCGGCATTCTGGCCGAGAGTATGGCGCGCGAAGGCGCGACGGTGACCGGTCTGGATATGGGCTTTGAGCCATTGCAGGTGGCAAAACTGCACGCGCTGGAAAGCGGCATTCAGGTGGATTATGTGCAGGAAACCGTGGAAGAGCACGCGGCAAAACATGCCGGGCAGTATGATGTGGTGACCTGCATGGAGATGCTGGAGCACGTGCCCGATCCGCAGTCAGTGGTCAGAGCCTGTGCGCAACTGGTGAAACCAGGCGGCGATGTCTTTTTCTCGACGCTTAACCGCAACGGCAAGTCATGGCTGATGGCGGTGGTTGGCGCGGAATATATTTTGCGCATGGTGCCCAAAGGCACGCACGACGTGAAGAAATTTATAAAACCGGCAGAACTGCTTGGCTGGGTAGATCAGACAAGCCTTAAAGAGCGACATATAACCGGGCTACATTACAACCCGCTCACTAATACTTTTAAACTCGGCCCCGGCGTGGATGTGAACTATATGCTGCACACGCAGAATAAGTGAGGTTGTTGTTTGGCCGAGCCAATGCCTGATGCGACGCTTGCCGCGTCTTATCAGGCCTACAAATGCTCCCCGTAGGCCGGATAAGGCGTTTACGCCGCATCCGGCAACCGTGCCGACTAGACAGTGATTACCATTTCACCGTCATCGACAAAAACCCTGCCGTCTGGGCAAAATCATCACTCCCTTTCTGCCACGCCACGCTGCCGCGCAGGGACACTCGCTGACTGATATTGCCCGTGACTCCCACTTTTATTTCACCCCGTCGCTTCACCGCATCGTCACTGATAGTGCTGCCATCTTCTTCAATTTCCGTCGCATGGGGATCGTGATAATAATTCAGATCTAATGTTGGTGTGACACCAACCGCGGTACGCCATTCGCTGTGTAAACCCAGCCGCGTCTGAATATCATCCCCCTGCGATTGTGACACGCGCGCATGGTTAGCGGCGGTAAAATCATCCTGCTGCACGCCCTGATAAATCACCTGCGCCTGCGGTTCAATCACCACACCACGCCCCGGTAACCACTGATACCCGGCTTCCAGCGAGGCGATAATCCCCGACGAGTGGTAATGATCTGTGCCATCGTCTTGTTCGGAAACATCATTGTTAAACCATGCGTATTGCAGCCAGCTATCCAGCCAGGCCCCCTGCTTCTGATTACCGTGCTGAAACCAGCTTGAGGTCAGACCAACGGCATAACCGTGGTTCTGGTTATCGGCGCAAGTTCCGGTCATATTCGAGCGGCTGTCGCCCTGGTTATCACTGTAGCCACCAACCGCCCCAAGCATCCACTCGCCATCCGTGCCCCAGCGCCCGCTAAACAAGTCGCCGCTAAGCTGCACCGTAGAAGTGTCTTCATGCTGAGCCAGTTGCCCCGCTGCTGTGTAATGATAATCTCCGCCGATAACACGTAAATTCAGCGTCTGACCATTGCCACCTGCATGATCGCGTCGCTCCATCATAAACGCCTGATTTGCCGCCCGCAGATTATTGAGATAACCGCCAACTTTGGCATTCAGCACCGGCTGGTAAGCGGGGATTGGATCGGGTGTTGGGTCAGGATCGGGTGTTGGGTCCGGGTCTGGATCAGGTGGCGATGGCGGCGTTACTTCTTGCGATCGCAGATACCAGTCGTTGTTATCTTCCACTAGCGTGTAGTCATACGCTCCCATGTTGACGTAGCCACTGCCAGCCAGACTGAACTGTGCATTGTTTTGAAACTGCGTGGGATCAGCTGCGAAATCAACCACTTTAATGCCTGTCGATGTCGGCTCACCAATCCCTGTAATGGAGTTAACCACCACAGTTGTGTTGCCAGCAGTATTACCGTTCATCACCAATTGATCGCTTACCGAGTCATCGCCGTTTAATTCGCTGTCGAACAGTAGCGTACCGCCGCCGGTATAATCACCGTTTACCGTCAGCGTATCGCCAGCGACGCCATTTTGCAGGCTAACCGCACCGGACGTATTGGTCAGATCACCATTAACCGTCACGTCGGCAAGATAGGTCAGGCTGTCAGTTTCAAGGTTGGTATTAAGCTCACCTGTCAACGTCACGCCATCGGTAGCATTCACCAGCGTCCCATCGCCGTTAAACAATGAGGCATTAAGGGCGACGGAAGTATCCTGCCCGGTCAGGCGCAAAACCGTACCATCGCTGATGTCGATAGTGCCGCTGGAAGTAGCATCGATAGACTGAATATCCTGATCCGCGCCAGTAACGAACGTCGCCCCATCACCGACCCACAGTGACGAAGCATAAGGAAAGATATCCGCAACATCGCCTTTCAGGGTGCCTTCTTCGACACGTACCGCCGACTGCGTTGTACCGCTGGCGGTCAGCTCCAGCGTACCCGCCCCCGTTTTAGTAAATGTGCTACCCTCATCCTGATGCTGCCCGCTGCTGTCAGCCATCAGTGCGCCCCACTGCGTGTCTACCCCCGCATCAACTGCCACTTCACCGTCGGCGCGCATTTCAATATCACGCCCATGCTCAGTCGTCGTAGAGCGAGTATCGACATTGGCAGTAATCTCCATCACGCTTTCTTGTTGATTATCGGTAAAGATAACCTGGCGGTTGTAATGGGTATCTCCAAGCTGCGAGTTGTCGCTCACCATCAGCGTACCGGAGGCGATTTGTGTTGTGCCCAAATAACTATTATTGTTTGCCAGACTTACCTGCCCGTCGCTCGCATCGACCACCACGTAGACGCCATCTTTCCCGTCGCCGCCGATATGCAAATTGTCGCCACCTGCAAGATCTACCACATCCTGACTGCCGATAACCGTTCCGCTGCTGCCACTGACTTCAAGGCCATCGTTGTATGATGTGCAGCTCTGCCAGGTGGCGAAATCAGAGAGATCGAGCACACCGCCGTTTAACACGATCGACTGCGGATCGTCCTGGAGAGCGGCGAGATCTGCCGCGTCGCCTTCCAGCGAAAGCACCGCACCATCATCAACGACTATATCGCCGGTTAGCGCCATCGACTGCGCCCCCGACAGCACGTAGCTGCCGTTTTGCGCAATGGTGAGCTGACCAGCACCTTCGATGGTGCCAGCAAAACTGCCCTGATTAACAGTAACGTTGCCACCAGCATCGATATTTAAAGTGCCATTCTGAAAGCCCGTCAATGAGTGCACAAAGGTTTGTTGGGTGGAGCCAACGTTTAGCTCTGCCTGATTCTGGTACTTATCAATACCCCCTATCGTCAGACCGTAGCAGTCTTGCGGATCGTCCTGGCAATGACTATCTCCGACATTCATCAGGGAGTTGCTGCGACCCAGGGTAACTTCACCGTTTTCAATCTGCATCTCACCAGTAAAGTCATTGTTATCTGCATTAAGTACCAGATCGCCGGAACCTGTTTTGGTGATTAACCCGGTACCAGCAATAGAGTCAACAGCTCCGTCATTCTCTGTATTGCCAATAACCAGCGTTTTTCCGTCGGCAATATCAAAGGTAACTTCACTTAAGCCGAGATACATAAAGCCACCCGCCGCAGTGGAAGGACCATCTCCATAGCCTGCTGCGCTATTGTTCTCATCGACTAACACGCCGCCGTTCTGGCTGTAGCTGTCATCAATCGAAATATCAATAAGATAGGGAGCCGACACGCTATTGGTATAAATTGCCCCACCATAACCTTCGGCAGTGTTATTTGTAAATGCGGTGTTATTTATTATCGTATAACCTGAAGGATGCTTGCTGTCGCTATTATTATCGGTAACATCGATTGCCCCGCCATCGCCATCACTGTAACTTGTTGATGTATATGCCTGGTTATTGTTAAAAACATCATCACTTAAATAGACGTCATTATTAATGGTATAAATTGCGCCACCTTTGCCATCATTAGCGATATTATTGCGAAACATGGCGTTAGTGACACGTAAATCGACGGCACCAGTATCATTAGTACCAGAAGAATAGATTGCGCCACCATAGCCGCCTGCGACGTTACCGGAAAAAATAACATCAGTAAGATTCAGCGTTGAGTTTTCTTTAGCAAATATTGCCCCGCCGTTATTATATTCTCCTGAGACAGTATTATTGGCAAACAGAGTCATTCCAGTTTCATTTTCTGGCGATAGAGAAAACTCCGCTCCTTGTTGCAAAAATACGGCTCCTCCGCTGGCATTATTGGTCATATCCGAAAAAACCAGCCATTGCCCATCGGCGACACTCCAGTCCTGCGTAATGCCTGAAAGGCTTTGCCTGCTGGCGTGACAACTCGCTTTGATATCATATCCCTGGCATAAATCAATGGCCGCCGCGAAACCGTTAGCAGAGAAAAGAGATGCAATCATTGACGGGAGTAGAGATAAATACTCCTTGCGTAGAAAGATAATCCGCATATTAATCTGACCATCATTTTATATAAAACGGCATATTTAAACGCATTATACAATATGGGTTATCTTTCTTTTGTAAATTGTCCAACCCGATGCAATGGCTATTTTGTTATTATTTGATGAATAATATCAGTGCGTCATAATTCAAGTTAATCACCTTAAGGGATATTAGTTATATTTAAACTGAATTAAAGTAATGAATAATTTTCTTATAATATAAGGTAAATTAACAAAATGGCTTCGCATTTAACAATAACCGAATAGAAAACAACCATTTCGACATCAACAATCGCTTACATTCGCTTATATATTGACCACAACTGATACATCAGATTATGTGATGACTTGTGCTTAGATCAATTTTTGCAATCATTAGCAAAAAGATTAATAAACCATCTATATCAATTTATCCAACCTATTCTGCCGTTCAAGAAATCGCCGAACAGTTATTTTTAACAAATTTTTCTCTTCCCATTGACTTTCCCGGACACCTTGTCTGACCTAAGGTGCGCGAAAGCCACTTTTTCCTTCCTGAGTTATCCACAAAGTTATGCACTTGCAAGAGGGCCATTTTCACACTATCTTGCAGTGAATCCCAAACATACCCCCTATATATAGTGTTCTAAGCAGCTTCCCTCACTACAGGTAGTCTGCATGAAACTATTGCGGAAAGAATTCCAAAAACAGGTACGACATACATGAATCAGAATCTGCTGGTGACAAAGCGCGACGGTAGCACAGAGCGCATCAATCTCGACAAAATCCATCGCGTTCTGGATTGGGCGGCAGAAGGACTGCATAACGTTTCGATTTCCCAGGTCGAACTGCGCTCCCACATTCAGTTTTATGACGGTATCAAGACCTCTGACATCCACGAAACCATTATCAAGGCTGCCGCAGACCTGATCTCCCGTGATGCGCCGGATTATCAGTATCTCGCCGCGCGCCTGGCGATCTTCCACCTGCGTAAAAAAGCCTACGGCCAGTTTGAGCCGCCTGCGCTGTACGACCACGTGGTGAAAATGGTCGAGATGGGCAAATACGATAATCATCTGCTGGAAGACTACACGGAAGAAGAGTTCAAGCAGATGGACACGTTTATCGATCACGACCGTGATATGACCTTCTCTTATGCTGCCGTTAAGCAGCTGGAAGGCAAATATCTGGTACAGAACCGCGTGACCGGCGAAATCTACGAAAGCGCCCAGTTCCTTTATATTCTGGTTGCCGCGTGCCTGTTCTCGAACTACCCGCGTGAAACGCGCCTGCAATACGTGAAGCGTTTTTACGACGCGGTTTCCACATTTAAAATTTCGCTGCCGACGCCAATCATGTCCGGCGTGCGTACCCCGACTCGTCAGTTCAGCTCCTGCGTACTGATCGAGTGCGGCGACAGCCTGGATTCCATCAACGCCACCTCCAGCGCGATTGTGAAATATGTTTCCCAGCGTGCCGGGATCGGCATCAATGCCGGGCGTATTCGTGCGCTGGGTAGCCCGATTCGCGGTGGTGAAGCGTTCCATACCGGCTGTATTCCGTTCTACAAACATTTCCAGACAGCGGTGAAATCCTGCTCTCAGGGCGGTGTGCGTGGCGGTGCGGCTACGCTGTTCTACCCGATGTGGCATCTGGAAGTGGAAAGCCTGTTGGTGTTGAAAAACAACCGTGGGGTGGAAGGCAACCGCGTGCGCCATATGGACTACGGGGTACAGATCAACAAACTGATGTATACCCGCCTGCTGAAAGGTGAAGATATCACCCTGTTCAGCCCGTCCGACGTACCGGGGCTGTACGACGCATTCTTCGCCGATCAGGAAGAGTTTGAACGCCTGTATACCAAATATGAGAAAGACGACAGCATCCGCAAGCAGCGTGTGAAAGCCGTTGAGCTGTTCTCGCTGATGATGCAGGAACGTGCGTCTACCGGTCGTATCTATATTCAGAACGTTGACCACTGCAATACCCATAGCCCGTTTGATCCGGCCATCGCGCCAGTGCGTCAGTCTAACCTGTGCCTGGAGATAGCCCTGCCGACCAAACCGCTGAACGACGTCAACGACGAGAACGGTGAAATCGCGCTGTGTACGTTGTCTGCTTTCAACCTGGGCGCAATTAATAGCCTGGATGAACTGGAAGAGCTGGCAATTCTGGCGGTTCGTGCACTTGACGCGCTGCTGGATTATCAGGATTACCCGATCCCGGCCGCCAAACGTGGAGCGATGGGGCGTCGTACGCTGGGTATTGGTGTGATTAACTTCGCTTACTATCTGGCGAAGCACGGTAAACGCTACTCCGACGGCAGCGCCAACAACCTGACGCATAAAACCTTCGAAGCGATTCAGTATTACCTGCTGAAAGCGTCTAATGAGCTGGCTAAAGAGCAAGGCGCGTGCCCGTGGTTTAACGAAACCACTTACGCGAAAGGGATCCTGCCGATCGATACCTATAAGAAAGATCTGGATGCCATCGCTAATGAGCCGCTGCATTACGACTGGGAAGCACTGCGTGAGTCAATCAAAACGCACGGCCTGCGTAACTCCACGCTTTCTGCCCTGATGCCGTCCGAGACCTCTTCGCAGATCTCTAACGCCACTAACGGTATTGAACCGCCGCGCGGTTACGTCAGCATCAAAGCGTCGAAAGACGGTATTTTGCGCCAGGTGGTGCCGGACTACGAGCACCTGCACGACGCCTATGAGCTGCTGTGGGAAATGCCGGGTAACGATGGCTACCTGCAACTGGTAGGTATCATGCAGAAATTTATCGATCAGTCGATCTCTGCTAACACCAACTACGATCCGTCACGTTTCCCGTCAGGAAAAGGCCCGCGAGCGTGGCCGCCGCCCGGGCGCTTTCGCCCTCGGCCGCGCGGGCGAGCCACCGAACGGCAAGTCGCAGGTTGACGGAGCCGCCCGTGCCCGACCAGTAAAAGAGCCCGAGTCGGTACTGCGCGTCGACGTTCCCCGAGAGCGCAGCTTCTTTCATCCAGCGGCGGGCCGCCGCGGGGTCGCGGTCGGGGTTGTCGCGTCGCAACTGCAACAGGGCCGATTCGTATTGCGCCGCCGAGTCGCCTTTTTCGGCGGCCTCCCCGAGCCATCGGGCGGCCTGCGCGAAGTCGACCGCGGTGCCGAGACCGTCGCGGTAAGCGCGCCCCGTTTCGCGCTGGGCTTCGAGATTCCCGGCCGCGGCCGCAAGCCGCCACCAGTAAAGGGCGTCTTCGAGGGAGGCGTTGCGCCCCAAGCCGAGTCGGGCGAGGCGTGCGGCGTCGACTTCGGCCTCCGTTACTCCCGCCCAGGCCGCGGCTTCGACGGCGCGCGCCCCGGTCTCGGGGTCGCGCGGCACGCCTTGTCCGCGCAAAAGGGTGAGGCCTTTGAGGTAGAGGGCCCGAGCGCGCACGTTCGACGTGCGTGTTGCGGGCTCGTCGAGCACCCGATCGAGAAGCCGTCGCGCGCGGCGGTTGTGCGTCCAGTGCGTTGCTTCCGAGAGGAGTCGTCGGGCGAGCTCGACCCGGGCTTCGGGATCGCCCGCCTCGGCCGCCCGCTCGACGGCTTCGCGCCGCTCGAGTGCCTCGGCGGCGGAAAGCGGACGACTTCGACCGCTTTCCGTGCGGGTCGTCTCCGAACGGGGCGGCCCGGGAATGCGGAAGGTCTCGTCAAGCCGCCGGGACATGGTGCTCGAAAAGAGGACGGGGAATCAGGGCTTCGCGCCGAAGTCGGGCGAAACCGTCACGCGTCCGATACCCGCTTCTTCCACCTGCTTGGCGGCGGCTTCGGACTCTTCGGGCGTCATCGGACGCACGACGGGCTCTTCGGCTCCGGGCTCGCGGCTGATGACGACACCCGTTTCGGAGGTCCCCGCGGTGCCTGCGACTTCAAGGGGTTCGAACCCCGTCAGAACAAGCGCGAGCGTGATCGTGGCGGAAATCATCCCGTAGAGCACCCACCCGAGGACGCCCATCGACATCGTGCGGCCGAAGGGGAGTCGCTCGTACTCGGGCACTTGGGTCTTCACGTAACGGAGCTGTCGCATGCCGCTCGTGAGCATCCACGCGGCCCACAGTACGAAAAGGAAGTAAGGACCCGCATACGTCATGACGGGCTCGTTGCGAAAGAGGACCTGCATGACGAAATAAAGAACCACAAGCCAGATCGACATCCGCACCCAGTGGCGCGAGGCTCGGGCTTCGTCGGGGTTGCCGAGCGAATCCCAATTGCGGGCCTGCAAAAGCCCGCCGTAGATCGGCGTGAAGAGAAGACTCGCCGCGCACACCCATTTCGGTTCGAAAAGACGCGGGGGTTCCTGGGAGACGGTGCGGTTGCGGCCGGAAGTGCGGGGGGCGGTGCGCGGGGAGCTCATGGTGGGATCGGGCTGGATTCTGTGGGGTGAAGGGGACGGGCCTCGGACGTCGGCGGAGGTCCGTCCCCGGGGAATCGCGAAATTCGCACATTGTAGAGGAAGCGCGCCGGCGTGTTTTCGCGCGTTTGCAGACTGTTGCAAGGAGGAGAATGGCGGGCGGACGGTTTTTGGCAACG
>OGEM01000400.1_pt1 | contig 31876 bp, 37 predicted proteins | sample 1570741 | NCBI WGS metagenome assembly OGEM01 (sample SAMEA2582141, study PRJEB24529) | metagenome | biome: Human gut stool | place: China | collected 2011
GACGTCGTAAAAACGCTGTTGCACGCGTTCGCCTTGTTCCAGGAACTGGTAAAATCACTGTTAACAAAAAAGATGTTGAAGAGTACATCCCACACGCTGACCTTCGTCTTGTAATCAACCAACCATTCGCAGTTACTTCAACTGCAGGTTCATACGACGTTTTCGTTAACGTTGTAGGTGGTGGATACGCTGGTCAAGCAGGAGCTATCCGTCACGGTATCGCTCGTGCCCTTCTTCAAGTAGACCCAGACTTCCGCGATTCATTGAAACGCGCAGGACTTCTTACACGTGACTCACGTAAAGTTGAACGTAAGAAACCAGGTCTTAAGAAAGCTCGTAAAGCATCACAATTCTCAAAACGTTAATCAACACGATTATATCAACGTTTACAGACATTCAAGAATTTTCTCTTGGATGTCTTTTTTTGTTCAAAAAACTAAAGTTCACCCCAAAATTCACCCCAAGTTCACCCTATTGCTTTTTGAGACTTCTAAAGGCTATTTCTCCTGCTGTTTGATTTACTGTTTAAGTAGTATTGACATAAGTCTTTGTTATTTGGATGTCACTATGAGTAAGTGCTTTTGAAATAGCATTTAATGATGTTCCAGCCCGTCTTGCCATCAACTACATCCAAAACTTGGGACATACTACAATTCCAATTTTTATTTGTTAGCATTTTTTTCCTTACAAAAATGTGCCTACTATTCAGGTAGTTTGTAAAGTATTATAATCTATTTATCATTTATTTTAAAGGAGTCGCTTATGTTTATTGTAAATCTTACCTATATCAAACTCCTTGATACAGTTGAAAAATTCTTAGAAAAATAAAAGTAATTACCAGTAGGGGGATGGTACCCTGGTTTCGTCTTTCCTTGAGCATAGCTCAACCTCCAAAATATAATCTAAAAAAATAATTTGATTAGCAAACTATCTATTTTGTATAGTATGGCATAAATGCTTGACAAATAGCAAGAATGTGTTATAATGTGAATGAATATACAGATTAATTCATTCATAAAAGAGGCATAGAAATGGATAAAAAAAATGAGCTGTTGGCTGCGGCTAGGGAAGTATTTGCAGAAAAAGGCTATAAGGCAGCTGGAATTTCTGATATTGCTAAGAAGAGCCGTATGGCTGTCGGATCCTTTTACAAGTATTATGAGTCCAAGGAAGCTATCTTCTTGGAGGTTTATGTAGCTGAAAATAGCCGTATACGTGAGGGAATCATGCAACGCGTAGACTGGCGGGGCGAGCCCGAGACAATCGTTGAACAGCTTTTTGCAGTCACTTTTGAATTGATTTCACCCAATAAAATTCTGGCTGAGTGGAACAAGCCAGGCATTTCCCAGATTCTGCACGATTACTATAATCAGGATTCCGGACGAGCATCCAATGCCTTTCATCAGTTTCTGATTCAGACCTTCAGCCAGCGCTTGCAGGAAGAGGGCTTTTCGCAGGAGAAAATAGCTGAGATCATGAAGGTTTATGACTTGATTTTTTACATCGACATGCATGTCACAGAGCAGGAGTTTTCAGGCTACTTCGATAGTCTTGAGACTTTAGTGAAATATTTTGTTAAGGGAATTTTTTCCAAATAGAGGAAATTCCTTTTCTTGGAAGTAGACGTGAATGAATTTATATAACCATTCATTCACGAACAAAGGAGGTGATGGCTTATGTAGTCCGAATAGGAATGGGAAGAAATGTGATTGCATAAGTATAAAGTGAATTATTTTTTAAAAAGCTTTGAATGAATATTTGGAAGCGTTTATTCAAAAATAGAAAGTGAGGAAAAGAATGAATAAGCAAGGAGGATTTGCTATGAGTGGAATGGCTATTTTGGGTATCTGTCTGGTCGCAATTGGTCTTTTGACCATTGGCTACGGCGGTGCGACAGTTGGTTTTAGTTTAAGTGTGGATTTTCAGTCATTTTTAGTCGGAGGTCTCATCATTGTCCTAATCGGAGCTGCTTTGATTCCGGGCTTGCCGGCAGTTGCTAAGCTGATAGCACTGGCTTTGACAACTTTGTCATTGCTGATTTACATTCACATGATGCCAGATTTAGAGTTTATGCTTATGCTCATCTCTGATGTTGTGGTTTTAGGCTTTGCGGCTTGGTTTGCTATTCTTTTTTTAAGAAAGTAGGTGATGAAGATGATTGTAGTTTATGATTCAAATACTGGTATTGGAAAACGATTTGCAGAATCAACGGGCTATCCGACCCAGAGCATCAAGGAGAAACTGGAAGAGCCCTGTATTCTCATTACTCGAAATGCTGGTGCTGGGAAAATTCCGTGGTCTACCAAACGCTTTATTAAGAAACATCCTGGGCTGATTAAAGGTTTTGTTAACAATGGTGACTCTGTTAAACACGGCCGGACCTTCTGCGGAGCGACTGCCTTGATTATCGAAAAATATGGGCTCCAGCATATCTGCGATATTGACCAAGGCGGTAGTTCAGAAGATGTCAAGACTGTGCAGGCATTTTTGGCGGAGTGCTAGTCTCATCAAGTTTTGTATAAACAGACATTCAATAATTTTCTCTTGGATGTCTTTTTTTATTCAAAAAACTAGAGTTCACCCCAAAATTCACCCCAAGTTCACCCTATTGCTTTTTAAGACTTCTAAAGGCTATTTCTCCTGCTGTTTGATTTACTGTTTCAGTAGTATTGACATAAGTCTTTGTTATTTGGATATCACTATGAGTAAGTGCTTCTGAAATAGCATTTAATGATGTTCCAGCCTGTCTTGCCAGAGTTGCTCCAGTGTGTCTTAATTTGTGAGGAGATGCTGGAGGAAGTTCTGGATGTCTTCTTCGAATAGAATTCATTCGATGATTAAGATAATCAATATGAAGTGGAACGTTAATACCGTTTGTTCTATTATTGTATGTGAAAACGAATTGCTTTTCATTCTGTCTGATTCCAAACAGCTTTAGTTGTTTTTTTTGTTCTATTTTCCAATCGGTCAGGATATTCATTAGTTCTTTAGGTGCTTTAAATAGAGTTTTTTTATTTCCTTTAGTTGATTTAACATTCCCGAATTTGTCTAATGCTTGTTCAATGAGAATTTCGTTTTTTTCAAAATTGATATGTTTCCATTGGAGGGCGTAGGTTTCTGATTTTCTATCTGATAAAAAGAATGTCGTATAGAACAAAGCATAATCTTTTAATTCCATTCGATCATTTTTTAGATCTTCATCAAATGCTTGTAGCCATTGTTTAAGTTCCTCCTCATTTAATGCTAAGTCTTCAAACTTTTTACTTTCTTTTAGAGCTAATTTTTTATTAGCTTTAATTCTACTGATGGTCTTCTTTACCTTATTGACCTGAATATATTCAAGCTCTTCTGCCCAGTCTAAGACAGAATTGACGTAGCCTCTAATGGATTTAAAGTTGGCATAAGAATTCGATAGTGGAGTAAGAAGTGACAAAACTAGTTGTTTGTTTTCATTGAGATGATCAATAGAATAATTACCTAGAACTGGAAGAATCTGCAAACGAAAGAGATTTTCTGTTTGAAAGACGGTTACTGCTGTAGGTGGCTTAATAGTAGCAGTGGCTTGCCCTGCTTTATAGGGTTCTAGCCAAATATCTTTGTAAAAATCTTTGAATAGGATGTCTCCTTTTCTTTGAGATAAAGTAGAAGACCTTCCTAAACGTGCATTTTCAATGTCAACAGCTAACTTAATTTCTGCTTCCTTAGCTTCTCTACGAGTTTTAAACCTTTTTTCAAATCGTTTGCCGATTCCTAGCTTTCCTTGGACATCATCGGGTATGTATACCCTTAGCCTATAGGATCCATTTTTTGTTTTTGAAATACCCATTTTTGCCTCCTTAAGCGCTTATCTCTAGTCGAGTCATCCACTGCTTGATACTTTCTTTGCTGAAACGAATGGACTTTCCGACTCGAATATACGGTAGCCCCATTGCAATCCAGATATCAAGAGTATTATGTGAAATTCCTAGATAATGGCAGGTTTGTTTTTTGTTCAGAAATGGAGTGTCTAATCCCATATCTTCTTTGAAATGATGAATCTCATCTTTGATAAGAGTTGCGATCATTTTTTGAATTTCTTGTGTCTGTTCTTCTGGTAACTGTACTAACATATTTTTTTCCTTTCTAATGTCCAATAACATAGGTAAATTGTTTGGCAGTTTCTGCATCAAATGTGCGGTAACTAATGATCCCTAATCCTTTTACATTACACTCTGAGACGAGAATTGAACCGTCTGATTTGACCTGTTCCACAAATGAAATGTGTCCGTATATTGGATCAGCTCCAGCTTGTCCAGGGTTAAATGATAGAGCAGAGTGTTCTGTTGGTGTATGGGTTGTTGTGAAACCTGGCTTATTCATCCATTGTCCACCATTTCCCATAAATGGATCAAAGTTGACTCCGACTTGTTTTCCACGGTTGAAGACATACCAGGTACATTGTCCCCAAGGATAGGTACTAGTGATATATCCTGTGGTATCAATAGCTATTGTCAGACTGTAGCCAACAGGGATATCGTTTGAAGTTACTCCTCCACCATCTCTAGTTTTTCCTGTAGTTTGTTCAGGAGCTTTTGGAGTTCCTCCATGTTCATCAATGAAGGCATCCAGTTTTTGCATGGTTTCTGCACGTCTTTTTCCTGATCCTGTGGTATCTGTGAAATAGACTCCACCATCAGTTGCTGGATTGAGTGTTCCATTCGCAAACTTTTTAGCCTTGTCATCTTGAATTTTAAAAGTTTGGTTTTTATTTCCAATGATGGTTTGTTGGGTTAGTCCGACAACCGCAACCTCGTCATTAAAGTTATTGGCATATTCTGGATTGGAATCATAGGCCCCAAAACCAAACATATTGGCTCCAGGATTAGTGGCTACTCCAGCAGTTCCAAGGGAACTTTCATTCAGTGCGATCGCAACGATTCCACGGACATCAAGATTAGATTTAGCTTCCCATTCGAGGAGCTTTTTCCCATTAATTCTATTCTTATCATAGGAGATTCCTAACGTATCTAAAAAGCCGTCTAATTGCTCTGCAGTGATACCGAAGCGATGAACCAGTAGGTTGTGAGTATAAGGATCTCCATCTGACCAGTGATCCGCATAAGTCACTCCATTTTGGGATTGGGGTGAGCCATTCGTTCCACCACCTCCGACAGCCCCCATAAGGATAATGATTATGAGGACCGGTAGAAAGAGAGGAATGAGGCCGACTAATAGAAACCATTTTAGTTTTTTCATCGAATCTCCTTTCTAGTTAATGTCTTATATAAGCAGTGAACAAAACAGTCCCAAAACGCCATTTTGCATCTAAAACGACTGAATAGGACTTAGTTTGTAGGATGATTTGGTCTCTTTCTTGTTCTGAGACTGGAAATAAAAGAAGGAAATCGACTGAGCGTTTTCCTTCTTGGTAGGCCTGATAAAGAGTTTCTTCAAGAACTCTTGGAAAAGAAGTTCTTGAGCGTATTTTGGTATTCATATCATTCTCCTCTAAGTTGTTTTAAGCGTTCTGTTAATCGGTCTCTTCGTTCAATATTGGCTCTCAATTTATCATCTCGTGTCATGGTTTTTCTATAAGCACGAGTGAAAGCATTGGATCCTTGAGCTTTGTACATGGCTTGAGGGTCTTTATATTCCTCTAATTTGCGTTCAATACTATTAATGCGGAGCTGTTTAAATGGAGAAATCCATTCTTCTTTAAGAGTTTGGAATTCCTCGCTTGAACTTGGTGTTGGCTCCGCTGTGATTGGGGATTCCATTGAAGGAGTTGGTGTTTTTTCTTCAACTGGTTTAACACTTTCAAGCGTTGTCTTTGTTTTTGGAATCCTTGGTTCTGGAGCATCCGGACTTGTTGGCGTCTCAAGTGTTTCTGTTGGGAGCACTTCATCGGGTTGGTGCTCTGATTCCTTATTGGTAAAGAAAGAACCAACATTTTGGAAGTGACTCTTGGCATTCATCATCATCCCAGCTCCAAAACCAGCACCTGCTAAGGCAAAGTTCCCAAGGTGTTGAGCAGATGAAAGACTTCTCGATGGTACTTGTGAAGCCACCTCTCTGGTCTTTGTGCCCCCTTTTTCAACTTTGTTTCCAATATCATTCGCAACCATTCGTGCTTTAGATCCAAGAATGAATTGAATCAGTTCAGCTTTGTATTTCCATAGAAGGAAGTATACAAGTCCTTTTGAGACAACTGAAATGAGTAGTTTAAAGACAAGGCCAAAGATGATCAATGATGGAAGTGTTTTAAGGATGCCATCAAAACCTGTAATGACAATGTTTTCGATCATTTTTTCAATATAAAAGACTAAAAGAGTTAATAGACTCGTGATAGCTGGAAAAAGCAGACCACCAAACATGACTTTCAGAACTCCAAAAATCAAATCTTGCATTCTTGGTACGAAAGACATCAATAGCACAATTGGAAAGAGCAGGATCATCATCAAGACGAGTGTCTGAGCAATGACGTTTAACATTTGAATCAAGATAACGGGTATCGCTAATACAAAGGCTTCACAGATTTTAAAGATCACATAAAACATACGAGTAAAGATGAAATCTGGCATAGCTGAAACCCAACGGTTCTTTTCACCATCATCATTGGCTCCATTTCCTAGTTCATCTAGATATTTATTGCGATCTTTAGACTTAACCGCTTTAAAGTTTCCATTCTTATCGCCCGTTCCTAGTACCTTACTATCGTCAAAAGTTTCTTGTTTCCCATCTTGGCTATTCTTATATTTCCCATTTTCTTGTCCAGTATTGACGAAAACGTAAGCTTTATAAGAGGTTTCTGCTATATAGCTATCTGCCATGGAATCACCAATTTTAATGGATTTATTATTGCCATACTCTACCTTGATATTCGTGATGTTTTTAGTGACATCTTGAGAGACATGGTTAATGGTATCTAATAGATACAAACCACCTGATGTTCCAGCGATTGTTCCAAAATAACCAAAGCCAAGGATGAGTACCAGAAAGACATGAAGGAGAGTTCTTGAAAAAGCTCCTTTCGAAAAGAAAAACTGGTAAAAGAGATAGAAAGCTAGGATTAGAAGCAACATTGAAACGAGTGATTGTTTTGCGACTCCTCCAGAATTTGAACCGACAAATCCTTTCCAGATATTCATCGCTCCATTAAATACATAGTTCTTGTAGTTGGAGTAGAGATCAATCTTTTCAAGAATTCGAATCAGCAAAGAAAAGAAGCCCACCACTGCGTTTAGAATGAAAAAGAAGAAGTTGACGAAAAGCTCATTAATCAGTACCCAAGCACCATTAAAGGAAGCGAACCCAGTTGGCTCCATGTAGGACTTGAGAGAGAAGATATCGACTCCCCTTAATTTGTCAAAAGCTTCTTGCATGGATTCACCTCCTAACTAGCGTATTTATTTTCAAGGCTTGATGATACTGTAGCTTTCATTGGTTTAAGAAGCATATCAATATCTTCAAAGATGTTGTGTACGGAAATCATATTGAGATTGCCATAGACGTCATAGTACAGGCATTGGCCAGAGATCATATTGTCAATCCATTCGAGATTGCTTTCAGTGACTTCGAGATTGACGTGTTTTAAGATATCTTCTCGTTCAGACTTTTCATAAAAAGCAAAGATAGTCCCAAATCCTGTTGTATCATCGTCATTTTCTGCATCATGTACAGATTGAGTAATCAGTGCCAAGGTATTGTTTTTGGAGCGTCCAATCCGACGCATATTTTTGATAACGGCTTTTCCTTCTGCGGACTTCATAAGAATCCAAGCTTCATCAAAGAACTCAATGGTATCTTCATTTTCATTTCGTTCTCCAAAGTGGGTACAGAAGGCACCAAGCGCAAACATGAGGGCAATAGAATTGCGTTCATGATCTGAAATTTTTGTGGAATCGTCCTTTGGTAGTTTGAGGTTATTGACCTCCAGGATGGTCACTCGTGACTCGTAGTTAAGTCCTTGAGTGGTTCCATCTGAAAAGGCTAGTTCCAATATGGAGTTTGTGACAATTGAGGTCAGATAACGACCAACCGAAGCAATTTCAGAGGAAGTGGAGTCTCTAAGTACTTTTAGGACGTGTTTAAAGCCGACTTTCTCACCAGCGACTCGTTTTTCTACAATCGCATTAATAGCTTCTGTGATAGCTGTTTTCTGGTCCATTGTGACATCATCCACAGCTTGTAGTAGAAACTCGAGCATATTTTTGGCAACCTCTACAGCTTGTTCTTTATCTAGAACAACAATCGGATCTAAGACTCCGTGGTTTGATGGAAGCGAACTATCTAGTGTCACAAAGTTAAAGTTCTCAATCTGTTTCTTGCGTTCAGGATAGAGACGTGCAAATTCAGGTGAGTTGATAACTTCTTGGTAGTGATTTCTAAGTTCACGTTTAGGGTCGATATAAAGGGTTTTAACATTTTGTAAAGCCACACTTAAAAAGATTATCTGAGCAAGGAAAGATTTTCCTTGACCTGTTGCACCCGTGATGATGATATGTGGGTTCTTGGTAATCTTTCCAGCTATATCTTCTTTATTTCCCACTGTCGCATTATAGAGGACAATGTTCTTTGAGGAATCAATAGCTTTAGCGATATTGTCCCAACGGCCTGTCCAGTTATCTACTCGGCCGATATACCAACCGATACGGTTTCCAGAAGAGGTATTGGTGAAGGGCATGAGTTCTGAAAATCCACGAGCTGTTACCATATGTGTCCAGGTGCGAGTTTTCTTTTGGAGGTTTTCTCCATAGAGCAGGGCTTGAAAGAGATAAGGTCCGTCTTGAGAGGCTTCACTAATTTCAACTCCCATATCATCAAAGTAGTTCAAAACCACTTGTCGTCTTTGACGGAGTTGGTTCACACTAGAAGCAGAGACAATCAGATAAGCTCCATATTCGATGATATCTTCCTTGTTTCCGACTTTCTTCATTAAGTCCTTTAGGGAGATAGAGCCCATGATAATCTCGTCTTGTTGGACAGTATCAGTATTTTCTGCCTCTTCCATGATGTTTCTGTAACGTGTATTCGAGCGTCCCATTCGACCCTTGATTTTACCTGTATCAATGAATTCCGCTTTGATTCGTAGTTCTACGGGAAAGTTCAAACGTTGAATAAATTCGCCTAGGTGAAAGCCGTTGAATTGAACAGGAAATTTACCTACAGGAAGAATTGTCACAAAAGAAGATCCATAAGGGCTTTCTAGCTTTAGGAAGCCACCTTTTAAGACTTTGATCAAGGTATCAGTGATATTGAATTGAGCACGATTAGCGAGCACCTCCTTCTTGTAGTGAGGGATATAGCGGAGGTATTGCATCCGCTGGTAATAAAAGAGTTCTTCATTAGATAACCGTTTTGCCCGAAGGACAGAGAAGGCTTGAAAAATAGTGAATTCATCACTTTTATAGTCTTCATACCAAGTGGGACTTAATTCATATTCATATCCAAGGCCTTTTGCGATCTTTTCTGTGAACTCATTAAAGCTCTCATAGGCCAGATCTTTGACGGTAGCTCCATGATTTTGTTTGCGTAAGGTCACGCCCACGACCCAGTCAAACTGATAAGGGATCTCCATTTCATCTGTTAGACGATCCACCGTGTAAAGAAGTAGTTCTTCTCCTAGTTCACGACTGTCATCTGCTAGAGCGTCTGAGAAGTCCCGCATTTTCTCTTCTAAGAGATAGTCTTTAGGGATCAGAGATATTTCAAAGAACTTGTTTTTCTGGAGCTTTTTCATCATTTGAGCAACCGTGATTTTGTGTTTGCCCTTTTTTTCATCATCCGTAATCGTGATAGGAGTGTTTGGAATACGATAATAAGCAACAACGGTTTGATCTTTTTTGAGAGCTAAATTTTCATGTGTTTCCCTAATAGGATAGGTTAAAGTAATACTCATAGGTCCTCCTTTTCTATAGATTTGTTTTTTCAAAGACAATTTCTTCTACAGGCTCTATCCGATCTTCATGGTAGATAGCTTTTTTATTGATCTTAAAGTCCCAAAAGTAAATCAGGTAATCTCCGATAAAGACGTGCATCTTTTTACCGTGAGGCTCGTATTCAGTATAGAACTTGGCCAATTTGTAAGGGAGATACCAATAGAGCAAGAGAGAAATTGAGTGAGTGATTTTTGCGAGTGGCACAAAGATAAACCCTCCAAAGATTAACATGGCCACAAAAACGATGATAAAGACAATGAAAAAGGACAACTGCATGGGTGTTGCAAAGTACCATAGTCGAGTGCCCTTTTTTGTCTTAATTTCTTGAATCCAATAAGGAGCATTTAGGCCCTTACTGTAATCATAAAGTCTTTCTTCATTCATACTTAAAGTCCTGATTCAATACCGAAGAGTCGTAGGAACCAGCCGACTGCTTTTAGGATATCTTGTCCTTTCGCAATTGAAACAATAACGGCATAGAAACCAACGACAGAGAAGAGTTGAAGCCAAGAGCTGTTTCGCCAAGCCTTGATCGCTAAGAGCACGGCAATGGCTGTCAGGATCCAAATTCCATCACCCTGAAGGAAGGTTCGTAGATTGTTTGTATTCATAGAGTTCTCCTATTCTTTATCATTTGCATAATTTAGTGGAATGGTGTGTTCTAGTTTTATGACATAGTAGGTCTTTTCTTTTTCTGAGAGAGTAAAGGTGAAATTTTCTGAATGAGTGGTTCCTCCAACCTCAAAGGTTGCTTGAACATAAGCGATTAGATTCTGACCGTCTTTTTTTAGATAGGTATAATCAATTGTTTTGAACGTGGTATTGGCTATAATATCCACATCCTTAGCAATCAGATTAAGGTTATCTTGGTTAGTAGTATAGTTGGTAAAGAAGACCTTGAGGAATTTTTCTACCTTCTTTCGCTCACTGTCTGAAAAATGATCATTGGCAGTTAATTGGAGCTTATCATCTTCGCTAAAGTGTCCAGCTTGTGAGGATTCAATGGCAGAAAACCAAGGAAGGCCAGAAACGTAATATTTTCCATCTTTTTCATCAAATGGAATATTGAAACCTGTCACAATTTCTTTTTCTTCTGTGTTGTTATCCCGATGGATACTTTCCTTGTATTTAATCTTATAGGTCGCAACCTTCCCTTCTACAGTCACTAACTGAGAATAGAGAAGTTCACTAGGATTTCGAACTTGACCTTGGGCTTTCACATCAGGAATGAAGTTGTAAAAGCTGTTTAAGTATTCCACTTGAGCTTGTTGTTTGTCTCCTTCTTGTGGAAGGGTGAAATAAGCGTAGACATAGTCGTTCAAGTAGTACTGGAGTTTGTAGTCGTATTTTCTACTAGACTCCACTGGTTGTGCCTTTTGTTTTTTAGTAGCCTCCACTTGAGCTTGTAGTGTACCTACCTTATTTGAAAGTGTGATAGCACGGATAGATCCCAAGAAGCCAACAAATAGGAGGAAAGCAATTCCTCCTATGACTGCAATATTGACGGTCTTTTTATTGGTGACTTTTAGTTTTGGTGGACCTCCTTTTTTGTCTATCTTCTTAAAATGTGATAGATATTCTTTTGCTTGAAGCAAGTAGCGTTTAGCTTTATCCATAGATCCTCCTTTTAGAGAGTAGCGAGTTCAATGAGCTTTGAGCCCTTTGCATAGAGGCGCTTATTGGCTTTTTCGATCTCGCCATTAATGTAATAGTAGCCTCGTAGCTCAGTTTGGAGTTGTTCGATCAGGTCAGGTTTTAGGTCTTTGGCTTCTTCTTTTTTAAGGAGACTATTTAATTCTCCAGCCTTGGTCCAAGCCTCTCTGTGATCTTTCTTTTTAAGTAATTCTCCCAGTTCATTCGTGACTTGAGAGACTTTCTTTTCAAAAATAGTTTTAGTAGCCATTTCAATTTCCTTTCTAAATTTTTCTTGATTGTCTTTGATGGTCTTTTGGATATAAGTAATGAGTGAGGGGCGCATTTTTTTATTCACGCTCAACACTTGACCATCTAGCGTGAAACAGGCATGTTCATAGTCATAGAAACCTTTCGCATCTGGTGGTTTTTCGGTAGATCTTCCAGCGCATTCATAGTAGAAGTCCTTTCCTTTTCGTAAGAGAACATACATATGCCAGAATTCTTGTTCTGGAAGAAGCAGAAAGTCTGCTTGATAAATCTTCTTCAGCATCTCAAGAAGCCTCAAGCAGATCATCGTAGCCTAGAGCTTGGTAGATAAAATCTGAATCAAACCAGAGCCAGTCATTGATTTGTACTTCTGTTGGTGTATTCCCAGAGAAGATATCTTCACAAATGACGGTTAGAGTATCTACTCCACCACGTTCACGGACAGTGTTCAAGGTGGTTAGTCCACCAGACCAGGCTTTAAAGTTATCTAGTGAATTAATTTGAACTTTGTATTCCATATCGTTTTTCCTTTCTAGTGTTCATATTGTTTATTAGCTTTGAGAAGTCGTAACATGGCTTTTCCTCGATCAGTGATCTCCCCACTATTTTGAATCATCTTCATGTATTCTGTTTGCAGGATTTTATCTGCTTCAGTGACTAGTGCAAGGGAGTTAGCAACTTGATAGGTTAGCCAGCGAATCGTTCGCTCAATACTGTAAGGCTGTGGGTTGGTGGAGAGCTTTAAGGGTTCGACACCTCCAAAGAGCCGTTGCCATTTTTCATCGGGTTTGTAGGCTCCAAATCGAGTGAGACCATCATAGACTTGGATTTCTTTATTGATGATGCCTCTAGCGATTTCTCCGAGATCTACACCATTGATGTATTCTTCCACAATACCTTGAGCTTTCTGATCTGAAAACCGGAGTTCATAGCGATTCCAGATACCAAAAATCTCCAAGGATTCGTCCAAGGAGATGTTTTCCATACGAGCTATTTCATAGCGCTTTTCATAAAAGTTAAAGTAGAGTTGGCTTTGACGGCTTCCAAAGTATATGGACAAGCCGTGATTCGCTTCCATGTCTTCATTGTCTGTAAATGATCCACCACCAGTGATATTCCATTTCTTGATCGTGTCTAGGACAATCTCTTTGGAATAGAGTTTATCAATCAATTTGGGAATTTGAATTTGTTCGTCCTCGTGACCATAACCCTTATACAGTTCATCTAGAGCAATATCGAGTCGCTTCACCCGAACATCTTCATAGGAATAAAGAATGTTTTGAAGAAAGATCTGCCAAGTGATTCCCTTGTCTTCTAGAAGCAATTCCAACTCACGGCATCCTTGCCCAGATAATTGAAGACAAGTTTGGTAATCATTAGTCACAGACTTATCAAAGAAATCAAAAATCCAGATGTTTCCTCGTTGCCATAAGTGGGTATAGTTCATAAGGCGAGTTTCTTGGTCTGTAAATTCGCTTAGGTGACAGTGAAGAAAATTTTCACAGAAAGCATCTAGATCCTTTAATCTAGGAAAGGTCAATCGTAGATAGTCGATCTGAGCCCGAAGACTATTTTTATCGCAATCTTGATAGTAACCAAGTTTTTCTTTAAGTTCTCTAAACTTATCAATCGTCAGTCCTCTTTCACCTGTTTCATAAGAGCGGTAGGTTCTTGTAGGTAGATCAACAGCTTGTGCAAATGCTTTTTGACTAAGTCCTGTTTGTTTTCTGAAATTCTTAATATGAAAAGGACTAATTTTGTCCATTCATCGCAACACCTCTTTCTAACGAAGTGACACACTTTTTTGACGAAAGTGACACACTTCATAAAAATTGAAACCCCAACTCCCATAAGGAATGAGGAGGGGTGGACTTGGCGTTTTTGCCAAATGTAACCCCCCTATTAGAAAACGGGGGTTGAAGTTTCATCATGGCCTAGAGACTTCGGGCTACGGTCTGCGCCTGACCTGCGGTCAGGCTTGCCCTTGCCCTTGTCCTAGCCCATGATGAACAATCGTCGCTTCAACTGCTTTTGGATAAGACCTGCGTCCTCCCTCTTCAAATTGAGCGAGGATTTCAAGAAGAAGTTTTTCTTGAAAAGGATCCACTAGAATAGCGGATACAGTCCGTTCAAAGATGATCCCTTGTTCTGTCAAGAGATAGATAATCTTGCGTAAGGTTGGCATTTTAAGATTTTGTTCGTCCGCAAATTCCTTGAGTGGTCGTTTGCTTGGTTCGTTTTCTATAGTCTCCTCTTCCTCTATAGGATCAATTGTTTCAAGCGGTGGTTTGTATTCTTCAAATACTGCGAACTCTTTTCCTTCAAACTCCATAATAGGAATTTTAGAGTAGGCATCGTAGAAGGAAAAGCCTTGTTCAAGCGGTACATAAGGAGAGAAAAACTCACCGGCTAACTCCCCATTATTTGCGATATAGCCTCGCCCTTTGACCTTGACTCCATTAATTTCATCCAGCTTTTTAAACTCTTTGGTTTTATTAGCATCTCCAAACATCATGTCATATCCTGTTGATTCTAAATGACCGACGGAGAGACGCTTCATAAAGTTATCCCGAAGAGCCGTTTTGATAAATTCTCCATCGGGCCGTTGCATAGCAAAGATGATAAAGACTCCAGCTTGACGGCCTTCTAGAACTAACTGTGAGAGATATTCCATGAGTTCAGACTGTTGGCTATAGTCACGGTCAATTTTGGCCATAAGAGCTGCCCACTCGTCTACTAGAATGAATTTTGGTTTCATGTCATAATGAGTAAAGTTCTTTCCAGCTTGAAATTTTGGCGAAGTAGACATTAGTTCATAGCGTTTTTCCATGAACTCTACATTCTCTTTGAAACAGTTGATGATATCTTCTTTACTTGTATAGACCCGACCATGGAAGACTGGAATTTTCTTTAATCCAGCAAGGTCCGAATTCTTTGGATCACAGATATCGACAAAGCCAACTTTAGCTAGTGCATGGATTATAGTCATCAGAACAACGGTTTTTCCTCCACCTGTTCCACCACCGATGAGAAGATGAGGTTCTTCAATATAATCCCAGAATACATCTTTCATGAGCTGGAGTTTTGATCCCTTGACTTTTACTTCATCGATGGTGATTCGGCTATCAATCCGGTTAATAGCAATTTCATATTTGATAAAGCGGTTATCAAAGGTTTTATTACGAAAGTCCCCATTAAACATGACTTCAAGCGTAGCTCCTAGATTTAAAAAGCGATCTTGGAATTTATTTCCTTCTAGAATGAAGCTCACTTCAATCTTGTAGCGAGACTGTTTGATATACACTTGAGGCAAGGTGATTTTTTCAATGATCTTATTTTCACGTCTAACCTTTTTAACTAGATAGAGGTTATTCTCTAGCAAAAAGCGAGAAAGAATTCGAAGGCTGTTTAGCTTTTGAAAAAAGAGCATCTTCCTGTAGCAAACACGGTTAATAAACCAAGATAAGATCAAAGAAAAGATAAATCCAGCTCCTAGAAAATATCCTTGAGGTAAGGGATGAACTTTTAATTCTTCTAAATGTAAGTAGCTGTAGAAACTAATAGCCAATAAAAAAGGAAACCACCAGATAAACCATGTGATTCCCTTTAGTTTACGATGAAAAACTCGAACTCTTTTTCCTCGATAGGTAAAGAGTTTCATCCTACATCACCTCCTAGTTTTCCTTCTTATTTTCTACCGGTTTGTTTTCTTTAGTCGGTGCGCCTCCAGCTTTTTTCTTGATTTTAGAAGCAAAGAGCTTATAGATATCATTACGATTGACGTGGGTATGGGTGATAACAATATCTTCTAGTTCAACTTCTTCTCGGTATTTAATACCCAGGTCTTCAATTTCAGACTCAGACATATCTGCGATAGTGAAAAAGAGTGTTTCGTGCTGGACAGAAGAATGAATCCCTACAACAATACCACGGATCTCACCTGTATTTACTTGTACAAATGATCCATCAGGATTTCGTTGCGAACGATCCACTTCAAAGATGATATCAGGACCTTCAATGCCTCGGAAAGTTAGTTTTCCAAGGACAGCTGGGACATCTAACCCGTCTGTAATGACACGATAAGTCTTGTCAGCAATTTGTAGTTTTTCTCCATAGTTTAATCCAATTTTAGCCATGTGATTTTCTCCTTTTATTTCTTATTTTTTGATTACCAATTTTTCCGCAAAGACATTGAGATAAGGTGCAACAGTATTACCGTTTAAAGCAGTGTCTGGAAAAAAGATTGGGTTAACTGCTTCTACTAGAGCATCTTCTGGAAAGACTGTTGTAGAGGCTGGTGTGATGACATGAAAGGCACCGTGCTCTGCGCTGTTTAGAATGTGACGTTGGTATTTGCCTTCTTTTCTAAAAATAAATTTAGGAGCATCTCCTAAACGTTCGTAGTAAGCAGGGCCAATAAATTCTGGTTTCATTTTAAGTGTTTCTGAGATCATAAAATTTTCCTTTCTGAATGTAAAATAAAAAGAGTTAAGCTAGTCGCTTTACTCTTGAGTAATAGTGTGTAAAAAGTTTGCGTTTAAACATACGACTATAGAATTGAATATCCCCATGGGCATAGCCATTTCTACGAGCATCTTGAGCCAGATGATCTAGATCTATTTGAGCTTGAGCATAGAGTTTAGCCTGTAGTTTATCAGATTCACTAAACATACCATAGGTAAATTCATAGTTATCATAGAGTCGTTTACATTGTAGTGCGAAAAAAGTTTGTCATATTTTTCTCCTTTATTGTAATAAGTAAAAAAGCTACTAAGTGAAAAAAGGAAAGAACTTAGTAGCTTGAGAGTAGGTCTATCTTATTTGATAGACAGCAGTAAAGAAAAGTTATTTGGTTGGAAAGATCCCTCTTTCCACGGTGGCAACGTTTAGCAAGGTGCTTTGCGTCAATTACCATCGCTTTCCCAGCCAATCTCATTGGGGAGTCATCATCATACCCTTAAGATTCTCTTACGCCCTTTGGCGAAGCCAGTTCACTTTACTATTCGGAAAAGTGCGAAAGTCCGAAATGCGTGGAAGCCCACAAGAATTGAATCTTGTTTTCTATCTTCACTTCAACCGTAAAACGGACTTGACTTTACCTATCAAATAGATTACAATAAAGGTACGAAGTTTAGTGTAGTTTGATAGTCAGTCCTCTGGTTGTCAGACGCACTTTTTATTTAATTGTCAATGATCTCAATTGGTAGGGATTATTATTTTGATTTTTAATATCGCTACCAGCTATATTTACATTTTATCGCCGTTGGCGATAAAAGTCAAGGGGTTTTTGAAATTTTTTTAATAAAATTTGAAGAGGAATAGCTATGGCGTTTGCAGAACGTTTAAAAGAATTACGAAAACAAGCTCACTTAACTCAGGTTGAACTCGCAAAACGATTAGGGATAGGACAATCTTCCTATGCAGACTGGGAGAGGGGCAAGAAAAAACCAACACAAGAAAATCTCGTTAAAATTGCACAAATTCTTGATGTATCAATTGATTATCTAGTTGGGAACTCAGAAGAAAAATCAGATGAACTAGATAATATTGAATTGTTATTCCGTATGAACTCAAGAGGTTTAACCGATGAAGAAAAAGAAATCTTTAAAAAAGAGTTGATTGAATTTATGGAAAAACGTAAGAAGGCGTTTGGAAAAGATATAGATCAATAAAGGAAATACAATATGGAAAGTTTTGAAATTGAAATACCAAAAATGGAGCATTTTGAAGTTGATGTCAGAAAAAAGGAATTATACAACTATGATTTCCAATCATATTCATTAACTCCACTGCAAAAAGAAGCCTCTTTAGTAATTGCTCATAAGATTAGAAATAATTTATTTACTCATATTCCTGAAGCTAGATTATTAAAAAAGCTTGTTGAAAAGAATGATAATGACAATGTAGAATACGTTGCAAAATTATCTGAAGTTGCAAAAGAAAAGTTAAAATCGGGAGAATGGAGTTATGGTATACGAAAAAAAACAGGCGAGACCTATGCAGTATTAAAAGATACTAAAACTGGAAAAATTAAAAGTAGTGTAACCTTAGAGAAAAAGGCTGTCAAAGAGTTAGGAAATCTTCCTGAGCTTTCTGCAATACAAGGGCAACTAGCCTCTATCTCAGAACAAATTGAAAGCTTAAATGAACTAGTTATCCGCGTAGAACAAGGGCAATACAATGATAGATTTTCAGGATTTTTCAGTGCTCGCCAACTAATTGTAGAGGCCTTAGCAACCAGAAATAAGCAATTAAAAAAAGACTTGCTACTTTCAGCGATTAAAGAAAATAACAATACTATTGCAAAACTAATGATGTCGATTTACACAGATAGTTTAGACTTTATCAATCGTGACACCAAACCAAGGGACGCAAAAAGAATAAATACTCTGCTTCAACAATCAATTAGTTACCTATCGTCTGCAATGCAATTAAATGTTGTTGCTTATACAGTATTAGAAGAACATGAGTCTGTTATAGCAGTATTAAGCAATTACAAAGCTTTTACTGAGCAAACTTTACTTGAGCCTAAATATGATGGAAAAAGTTTAGCCTGGAAAATTGATAATTTTACAAAAGGAAATAGCAGCTCTTTTATAAATTTGACACAGAGTATTTCAAAAAATATCGAGATATTGATCAATCATTCAGAAACGTTATTAATAGAGGAAGATACAAATGAAAAAAGAGAAAGTTAAAACATGTAAATACTTCAAATGTAATAAGGAAGTATACTCTCCAAAAGCAGAATTCTGTGGAGAGCACGAAAGATTTTATAGAGGGCACAGAAATACAATTGGAAGTGTGTTATTGATTTTAGGAGGAATCGCACTTTCAGTTTTAGTAAAAAAACAAATGAAATAATTAGACTATGTTTATATATTTAACGTAATATAAAAAAAGTGGACACACATCCACTTTTTTTATATAATAAACTCAACCAATTTGGTTTAGTTTTGTAAATAATACTTAAAGGAGGTATCATTCTTTGGATGAATTGTATACAAGAATAAGTAAGTCTACAAAACACGTGTTATACCAGTATATGAAGGATTATGATATTTCATTACTAAACTATAATTTCAATTACTTCTTTCAACATTGTATTCAGAAATATAAGATTCAGGTGATTAGTCACCACTTCTCTAATCATAATATTGAAGGACTAACCGTTATCGATGAATTAGGTGTTAGTTTTTCTTATGAGAGGGATAACCCTATTGTAAAGCAGAATTTTACACTGTGTCATGAACTGGGGCATTTCATACTTAAGCATGAAGGCACTTATTTTGCAGAATCTATTGATAATCAGGAAAGCCTACTAGAGCGAGAAGCAAATATCTTCTCCGCTATCGTACTAATGCCTGACATTGTTTTGCTATCTAAGATTTATTATAATTGCGAAACCTTTCAACTTATTCAAAATAGTCTGGATGTTTCAAAACAAGCACTGTTTTTTCGCCTCTTAGATTTTTTGCGAGAATATTATCCTGGGAAAGAAGGCTTCATTAAGCAAGCTATTGAGGGATATATAGAAGGACAAAATGCAACACTCCTCCTTTTATTTCACAGTGTCAAAGAACAAATTATTAAAGAGTTTAATAACTATCAAGCTTCTCTTATTACAAGGATAGAACAATCTGTGAGCAAAAGATCCTTTGTTACTAGTCAAGAGTATCCTGAACTTCTGAATCAAGAGAATTGGAAAACAATAAAGACTAGCTGTGACAATTTAAAAATATGGCTCATCTATGATAAAGGAAAATCTATAGCTTATGTTTGGGATAAAAATAAGCTAACAGACAAAGAAGCAAAACAAAAAGCTGAATTGAAATTACTATTAATGTGAGGAAAACGATGTATCAACCAGAAAAACTAAAGACTCGCAGAAAAGAGCTGAAATTGACTCAAAAGAATATTGCGAATCAGTTAGATATTAGCTATCAAGCCTATTCCGCATGGGAACGTGGAGTAAAAAAACCATCTAAAGAAAAAGTGCAACAACTAGAGCAGATTCTAAATGTTCCAAAAGGTTATTTTACAGAGGTCGAAATCGTCCGACTATATAATACTTTATCAGATGAAGGTAAGAATAATGTACTTAGTTATGTCAGAAACCTAGTTCAGAAAGAACAATATAAGAATGTTGTTTCAATATCAGAAAAACTATATGAATACCATGTCTACGAAAAGATGTCTGCTGGTATCGGTTCGTCGGTTTATAATGATCAGGACTATGATACTGTTTATTTTGATGAAGAATTAACTCATGATTTTGCTTCATGGGTATCTGGAGACTCGATGGAGCCCGAATATCAAAATGGCTCTGTGGCTCTCATTCGTGAGACAGGATTTGATTATGATGGTGCAGTTTATGCCGTAGTCTGCAATAGCCAGACCTTTATTAAACGTGTTTATCGTGAGGAACATGGATTAAGATTAGTTTCAATTAACTCAAAATACAAAGATATTTTTATTTCATATGATGAAGATCCACGAATTGTGGGGATCGTAGTTAGAAATTTCATTCCGATCAAAATAAAATAATTAAGGATATAAAAATGATTATAGATTTCAATAAAACAAATAATTTAGCAACTCAAGTAAAAAAACAACTAGCACGAGGAAGATATGTTATAGATGGTGTTCGATGTAAGTTAAATATTTTACTATCGGGAGAAATTCATGAGATCATATTAGACGATTACTTCGATATAAAGAAGATAAAAAATTATGCAACGGTACCTAATGAAGCATCATGTACTTTCTTCAATAACTTTTTGCATAAAAAAACTTGTGAATATAGTGACAATTTATCATTAATTAGGATACTTTCAGAGTATAAGGAATATTATGTGAAACCTGGTTATAAACTAAAGTGTAAGAGATTGTTTAAGCTGTTCAGTAAGGATGAGCTACTTCTGAATAAAAATATTCGTGATGGATATGGTGTAGTATGGATTGATTATGTATCTCAACTAAGAACTAGTGGAAATATAATCTATGATGAGAATAATATAAATGGTTTATGGGCTATGACTCCTAAAGCATTGAGTGATATTGGTGATAAAAGTATTGAAAATTACGGGGATAATATTTTTATATTAGAGCCTATATCTGACTGTAACTACTTAGAGACCGATATGGAAATAATAGGAGATAGATTTAAGGTACTTAGAACTATAAATATTTCTCCAAATAGAACAATTCGAAATTTACAATTACAGTTGATTAAAAAATTATATGCAAAGAAATAAACGGACGAAAAATAGAAAAAAGAATTCGCTTTTTCAAAATGATAATGTTATAATTTTCATTAGTAAAAAACTCGGAGGGAATTTATGCGTGGAGGAGCTAGAAAAAATGCTGGAAGAAATAAGATTAATCCAAACAAAAAAAAGATTTCGAAGTCAGTCAAGCTTCGTCCAGAATTGTGTCATAAAATTGATTCCTTAGTCATTCAAGATTGTGATAGTTTTTCATCAAAATGTCAGTCTTTGATTGAGAAGGCTATTGCGAGTATAGAGGTCGAAAATTTACAAGAAAGTCATAAAATGAAATTTATAGATTTATTTGCGGGTGTAGGAGGAATTAGACAAGGTTTTGAAGATAAAAATACCACTTGTGTTTTTTCTTCTGAGTGGGACCGATTTTCTTCAAAAACCTACGAAGCAAATTTTGGTGAAAAACCCTGCGGAGATATTACGCAAATAAAAGAAGAAGATATTCCTGAACATGATGTTTTATTAGCAGGTTTTCCGTGTCAGCCATTTTCAAATATTGGAAAAAGAGAAGGATTTGCCCATGAAACTCAAGGGACATTATTTTTTGATGTGCTTAGAATTTTGAAATACCATATGCCAAAGATGTTCCTTCTTGAAAACGTTCCTGGTCTTCTTACCATTCAGAAAGGGGAAACTTTTAAGGTTATTTTAGAAAGTCTAGAGTCATTAGGTTACTCAGTATTTTATGATGTTTTGGATGCACAGAATTTTGGATTACCCCAAGTTAGGAAACGTGTGGTAATTGTTGGATTTCATCCAGATCTTAATATCGATACCTTTGCTTTTCCTATTGGTAACATTGAAACAAGAGTTGGTATAGGTGAAATTCTTGAAGACAATCCTTCAGGGTATAGTATTTCTAAACATCTACAGGAATCATATCTGTTTAAAAAAGATGATGGTAAACCTCAAGTTGTAGATAAGGAATCTGATATACAAGTTAAAACATTAGTTGCTTCGTACCATAAAATTCAAAGGTTAACGGGAACATTTGTAAAGGGTGGGGAAACTGGCTTGCGGTTATTCTCTGAACTCGAATGTAAACGACTTATGGGCTTTCCTGATGACTTTAAAATTCCTGTAAGTAGAACTCAGATGTACAGACAAATGGGAAATTCTGTTGCAGTCCCTATGATGAAGGCTGTTGCTGATGCAATGAAAGAAGAACTATATTCAAAACTTAAAAAGGGGTGTTTGAAATATGCCTAATAAAGTTAACAAAGGTGAATGGGCTGAGTTATATGTTTTTTTAAAAGCTTTGTCTGAAGGAAAAATATATGCAGCTGATGCCGACCTAAACAAAATACCAGACTTGTTCTATATGATATTAAGCGCTATAAAGATAGAGAATAATGTTCAAAAAGAGTATAGTCGAGATGAGGAATCTGGTAATATTGTCTTAATGGAAGATAATCATGAAGTTTTAGCGGTATCTATATCAGAATTCACCAAGTATGCTGAACATGTGATAGATAGTATTCAAAAAGGAAAAGGAACCTTTGAAATACCCCTAGTAGAACCGTTCCTGAAGAAGATTAATATTACAAAAATTAAGCAAAATAGTGACAGTAAGAAAGATATTGTTTTTAAAATTCATGATGATTTCACAGGTGCTGAGCCAACAATTGGTTTTTCAGTAAAATCGTATGTCGGAAGTAAGCCAACACTATTAAATGCAAGTGGAGCCACAAAAGTTACTTTTGATATTGAAGGAAAAATATCACAGGAGTTTATCAAGGAGATAAATTCAATTGATTCTCGAGATAAAATAAAAGATAGAATTCAGAAGTTAGATGAAAATGGTAATTCATTGATTTTTAGAAAAGCAACTAATTCTATTTTTGAGAGAAATCTACAAATGATTGATTACCGCTTACCTGAGATTCTAGGTAAACTTTTTATGTTCTCCTATTTTATAAAAGGTAAATCTATTCCTAAAGTTGTTGAGTATTTTTGCGAAAAGGAAGCAGAAGATATCAAGTTAATTGAATACAAAATAAAAGATTTACTAGTAGCAGTTGCTCTTGGAATGGAGCCAAATAGCCCTTGGGATGGAATGGAAGATGCTAACGGAGGTTATATCGTTGTTAAGGATAATGGAGAAATTCTTTGTTACCATATCTATGATAGAAATAAATTAAGAGAGTATCTATATCGAAACACCAAATTTGATAGTCCTTCAAGTTCTCGAACAGGTGCAGGGCTCATAATTGAAAGTGATGGAGCTTTACAATTCGGACTTACAATACAAATTAGATTCTAAATTGATATTTAGTTAAGAAATAGCATAAGGTGCCTATATGAAAATAGGTGCCTTTTTAGTTGTTAAAAAAATTTATTAACTTTTAATGCTTCTATTCATGAAGCAAAACTTTTTAACAAAAAAAGATTTCTGTTTTTAAATTATGGAACGTTTAATCAAATTTCTTCGAATGATCTCTAGCAATATTATTTTGAAAAACAATATATATTGTCAAGATATTATTGTAATGCGAAAGCGCTTTATGTTACAATGATTTCAGAAAGAGGAATAATTATGGTCATTACACAACTAACAAATTTTACAGAAAAATCTTTTAAAAGTTATTCAACACCTAATAATTATTTTAAACCCAAAAATATTATATTTGGGTATAATGGACGAGGTAAGAGTTCATTGGCAAAAGGAATAGTTGATACTTTTATAAATAATGGATGTTCTGAAAATTCAGTTAGATTTTTTAATGCAAGTTACATAGAAAATGTCTTGTTAGAGCCCAGTGGTTCAGGTATCAATGGTGTAAAAGTTTCATTTAGTGAAAATGATGCTAATATTGCAAAACAGATCTCAATTTTGCGATCACAAATGAACGATGTTGATGCAGATGAAACAACATGCAGTAAAAACAGAGAGTTGCTTCGTGAACAAATTGACAGTATACATACTAGCAAAAAAGGCAAAGCCAACATAAATCGAAAAAAAGCTAAACTCACTATCGAAGAAGTATTAGAACAATACAAAATAGATTTAGATGAGGCTTTACGCATTAATAAATCTAAAGAATTTATTAGAAATTTTTCCGAGGACAGTGAGATATTGGAAAAAAGAAAGCAAGATATAATAAATGCGACACTGCCAACTTTAATAGCACCAGAATTTTCTTCAGACGATATAGATTTTTTAAGGAAATCATTGGGGAAAAAATACCAAACTATAGAAGAAATTCCATCTTCAGAAATAATAAAATGGATAGAAAATGGTATCAGATTACACAGTGAAAATGATAGCGATTGTAAATTCTGTAATAATTCTTTTAATCTTCATGATGTGATCGATAAATTAGAAGAGTATAACCAAAACTCCATACAAACAGATAGAATTAGACTTGAGACACTAAAAAATCGTTTATCTGCATCAATAGAAAGTATTGTTAATAGTGAGAAAATAAAGCAAAGTTTATCTATAATAGGGCTTACTAATGAAGAGATAGACCAATTATTCGATATTGAATATACTGATGAAGTTAGAAGAATTATTGAAGTAATAAATAATAAAATATTGGATATGTCTCAAACTTTTGAAATTGATTCAACAATTTTATTTTTTGAGAGGAAGATTAATAAAGTTATTGAAAGAATGGTTTCTCAAAGGAATCATCAAATTAAAGAGTTGGAAACCACTATTCTGAACATTGAAAAGATAACCAAAGGAGCAATAGCTATTGCTATTGAGGAGTCAACTATTCCATTAAAACTAAAAGAAATTCAAGAGAAAGAGTCTGAGATATTAACTTTAAAGGAAAAGAATAAAGAAATAAAAGAGAAAATTAGAGAACTTGAAGAAGGTCAATCTGAATACATTGACTTTATGATATTTTTGAACGAAGTACTCCTTAGTTTAGGTGTACAAATAAAGCTAATATTAGATGATTCTAAATATTATTTAATGCACTCAATTGAAGGAGTGAATCTTTCGATTAATTCAATCAGTGAAGGAGAAAAGAACTTACTTGCTATCCTTTATTTTTATTTTGAACTATATAAAGATAGAGAACAAAAAGACTTACTTGATGAATTAGAATTAATTGTGATTGATGATCCTATCTCTAGTTTTGATGAGACTAATAAATTTTATGTTCTTGAAATGATGAAAAAAATAATATCTGAAAATAATATACAGATATTTTTATTCACTCATTCGTGGGATGATTTTTGCCAGCTTTCTTATGGAAAAATAAATAATGATGACTTTGGTCTTTTTGAAATATTTAAAAATCCTAATATAGGTTTCTGTAGTGCACTTAGAAAGTGTCAAAGTAATATTACCCCATATAAAAAACTATTTTTAGAGGTATATGAATTACATAATAAGTCAGTTGAACAACTAAACAATTGTGATATTTATCATGCTGCTAATAGTATGAGAAGGATATTTGAGGAGTTCTTAAATTTCAAAAAACCCAATCTTCTTCCTCAAAAAAGCAATCAAGATGAAATACAATCAATATTTTTTGATGCAACTGGAAATGAATTAGGAAGCAATAGAAAACGTAAGTTGGGAAGTTTACTTTCGTTTATTAATGTTCTCTCTCACCGCCCAATCAAATCAGAAGAAATAATTGAAAATAGTAAGACACTTATGAACCTAATCAGAGATATAGATAAAGTCCATTTTAACGAGATGAAAAAAAGGATATAGTAGAGTAAGTACTTAAGTTTGAATTTAAACAGTTGTGAACTGATAAATGATAATAGTCTTAAAATATTGGATTGTTAAATGCAACGGAGAGTTTATAAATAGGTTATTTCTATTTTATGTGCATTTATTATTTCGATAAAAACTATTTAGGAGATTAAATTATGATAAATATTGAATATATATTGACCGATCCTAACAAAAGGATATCTAGAGGCAATTTGCGGTTAGGAAATTTAGAAATAGCTAAACATTTTATATTAGCAGGAGCCGGTTTTGTTCCCAGAAAAGATAAACTTAGAAAAGCGTTAGCAGCTTTAACATATTTCGAATCTTATTTTCCAAATGACGCGGAAGAAACAAAACACTTCTTAAAACCACAGGGATGGGAATATGATCCAACTCAAGTAGCTCATTTCTCAAATATAGTTGGGAAAGCACTTGCAGATAAATTTTTTAAAAAGTATGTTGGAGGAATCATTTCGTTTAACTATGAAGCTGTAATGAAATCCCAAAACTTTCGAATTCAAGGAAAGAGACCGGACTTATATGGATTATCAAGAAGAGGTGAATATTTTGCTATAGAAGCTAAAGGTTACTCCCAAACAACTTCCAAAAGAGATGAAATAAAAACACAAGCTGAATCTGGACCACTTCATAAAGATTATTCAATTGCATCAGTGACAGAAAATATTTATTCAAATATAGCAGTTGATTTTTATGATCCTTTTTCCGAGGATAATTTACATAAAATTGAAAATGAACAACTTATAAAGAATTATTATCATGGATTAATTGATTCACTTAATGTTAAAGATTCAAAAAAGATAAATCAAAATGAAGATGAATATATAATAATAGGGAAGACATTTTTTAAAGGCGATATCATTTGTTTAGCAGTTTTATCTTCTGTTTTTGAAACATATAGTACACAGGAACGTTCCCCAAAATATAGTTCTAATTACTTTATAGACATTGATGGCTTTGGAGTGTTTAAAGTTAATGATGATTTAAAATTGCTTACTTATGAGAAAAATGAAATCTAAATAATACATGTGTTTTAATGGGAATCTACACATGTTATCCTAATAAATTACGGTCAAAATCGTTTTGATGAAGTTGAGTGTACTGCTGAGATCTTTGATTGATCATACACCTTCTATAATCTAACTAAATGTTCAAAATACTTTATCCCTGTCCAACCATGGATAGGGTTTTTCATTGTTAACGATACGTTTCAAACAATCTACACTAGATTGGAGATGAAATAGATCGTGATTACATATTTTGTTTTCAGGGGTGTTCTGAATTTTATCACAATGGCGTTTAATATGCCAAATGGCTTTTTTGATATTTTCTTTTTTTAAATTATTCATACGTTCATTGTACAACAACACACAATCTAATTCTCTTTATTAACTTATTTGGTAAGAAATATAAATCATTTAGTTAAAAATATCTATAATTAATTTTGCTGGAAATCTATTTTGTACTAAAAAACACCTATTTAGTAAATAGATGTTTAGAAATTATTGAATGATTGTTTATTATCTAATATAGCTCATCTTTTGTTGGTTCTATATTATCTATATAAAATCTTTCCACTTGTGAAGTTAAGTATCCTCTTGAATGATCGGATGCCTTCATAAATAGCTCATTAAAAGAATTTATCGACAAGAGATCATTCAAAGTTACATTGAACTCTCTTGTTTTACAAAGATTAAAGAATTCTTTTCCAAATACACTAATTTCTTCAATCTTTTGGTTATCGAAAACATTTTTCTGAAGTAGGATTTCAAGATTTTTAATAAAGTCATACAAATTTTCATATTGTTCATCTAAGTTATTCATAGAAAATCCTTTCTAGTCGTATCCATATTTTTTTAATGCTTTTTTGTAAGCGTCGCTACCTTTTAAATAGTAATCATGTTTTGTTCCACTAATATCAACAGTAAATACTCCATCTTTAAATGTATAGCTTTCGGTTCGATTTACAATTTGTGAGCCACTCAATTCAATTTTTTTATTCTTTTGATCAACGTCAAAGTTATCTGCTTCACCACTATCAATTGTTCCTTTATTTCCAGAAATTGTAAATACTCGTTCATTTCGATTTTCGTTTATCCAATAATATTCTCCATCTAAAGTTTGGTTATTTTGACTGGAGCATGAAATAAGGATAATAGCTAGGAACGACACAAATAGCACACTAATAATTTTTTTCATAGATAAACCTCCTTTTTCAATATAGTATACCAAAATGTCATTACAGAATTGATACAATAAATGTCGGTTATAATAGAAAATGCTAAAAATGTCTATTATAACAGCAACTTCTTTTCTGAATGGAGCATCATTTTAATGAATGTGATAAAATATCTATTAAAGATTGAAATTATAAAATGTAATTAGCAAGATAGGAAATATATGGATACTGTTAGAGATAAAGATGAAGAAAAGAAATATTGTAAGGGTATTAATATTATATTTATTGGACATCCAACTCGTCATAAACAAGAGCTAATAATTGATAATGAAAAATACAATATTAGTTTTGACGGATTTAATAAAACAGAAAATAACGAAGATCCTTTTATTTGGAACGAAAATTTCTTATATTCTTTTTGTCATGCCAATCATGCTTTATCGAAAGAAATTCGTCAATTGATTAATGAAAAAGAAGTTTATTTCGTGTTTGTAGCTAAAGTAGCGGATGATTCTAATATATATGAAATAGATACTGTTATAAAAGCAGAAGAAATTTATGAGTGGCCTCCAAAAAATAAACGTTTTGAGGAGAATCTTTGTAATCAAATTTTTAACGAAAAAGTAATAAAAAATCATCTTCCTTACTTGCCAGGTGACGGAACAATTTCTGAACATGATAATGTGAATTTATATACCTGTGTCGGTGACGCAGACGGCTCTTTTTTACCAATGGTTAAATCTGGAGATCAGTATATCCCGTACCAATTTAATAGTGAGATGTCTGAGTATCTTCTAGATTTATTAAAAAGTAAAAATAGTAATCGTTATTACGTTGCTAAAGAATCTTCAAAAAGATTATCTGATAAACATAAAATTTTTGAAAAGGTTTCAAATAAAGTAAAAATTTTAATAATGAAAGAACATGTTAGTAGAAACAGACCGTTGAGTAATAAGAGATTTCTTAAAGGTTGTCAAATTTTTGAATTAGACAATGATCTCAGAAATACTAATGATCTATCTCGATAAATATAAAATGAGGTAATTAAATTTCTTTTATTGGAGTAAGCTGTTTTTGGTTTTATGAAGTAAGCCTCTTTCTATAAAAAAGATCGAAGCCAGAAAGTTACTGGTTCAGATATTTTTTTGTAATTTGTCGAAGTAGTAGTTGAACCTCATTTTCAATTATTTCAGCATCGCTAATCCATTGGTTGATAAGTTTGTTGTAATAGATTTTTGGGGCATCTTCTTTTAGTAGATCCATTTTTTCAAAGTATTCATGTAATAAATCGAGATCAATATAGTTTCTACTATTGAACGAAATGATACCCAAACAATCATCCGGATAGTTCAAGTCAAAATAGATCGGGCTTTTATTACTTTTCAATTGTCCATAAGGAAGGAAGCTAGATAACTCATCCTTAATCTTATCAACTAATCTATTGTTTTCTATACTTGGTTTTAAATTTAGACTATCTAAAGTTACATCAAATTTTTTAAAGTCTAAAGCTTCTTTTAAAGCTTCTGTAAATTCTACTAGCCAAGCTACTGGTATGCCGTATTCAAAATCGTTCATTTTTTCCTCCTTTGATAAATAAAGTCACACCACAAGTGTTTATAAAGTAAAATATGCTATGTACTATAATGAACAATCCCCTTCTTTCAAGAAAAGACCTATTTTTCGGAAAGTTAAAGGTCTATCCTTTGTATGAGGAAGGTTTTATGTCTTTGGATAAGTAGAGTGGATGACTAGGGGTTCCATTTTTATTTCTTTTTAAGCAATGTAAGTTAGGTATCAATGAAATAATTTCTTTATCACGACTAAAAAGTCTTCCGGGATTTCCCCAGCATGCAATAATTAAATCTACTTCAGATGCAGATTTTAGGATATAAGAATCATTTTCTGGTCCAACTGGATCCGCTTCGTGGTTAAGCTTGTTTGGATCAGTGCTTCTGAAAGCAAAAAGATTTGCCATTAGGATTTTTCCATAACCCCAACATTTAGCATAATTGATACACTTTCGAATTGTAGGATCATCAGTTTTTTCGTCAGCCGTAGAAGGATTTAATCCAATAAATAGGACAGTAGGTTTTGTCTCATCCCAAGTACGAGAAAGTATGTAACGGTATTTTCTATCTTCAGATAGGATAGCGTCTTTTATCATTGTGAACCTCCATTTTCTTCTATTATATACTATAATTGAAAGAAAACTATTAGTAAATTTTAGTTGCAAAGAAAATATTTAAACTAATTCCCCTATTTCAATTAAACTCATTCATTTTTTTTAAAATAAAAAAGCAGAATGAATTCTGCAAGTGCTTGATATTGCAATATTTTTAGTCCAACTGAAACTCATACTTTCCAAACCAGGCTTGAAAAAAGCTCGTAAAGCATCACAATTTAGTAAACGTTAAAACTTATTTAAACTTATTGAAAGCATTTCGTATCAAAAATACGGGATGCTTTTTCTGTTCACCCCAAATTTTTGTAACTAGGTGATACTTGAAATTAATACAAATTTGGTTGTTTTTGATAAATCTAAGCAACACTAAATGATGAAGTGAAAGGGGATGAATCTTTGATAGTATTCATTTATTGTGAAATATGATATATTTATTAATTAGATGGATGAATACTTCTAGAGTTAAATATAGCATAATAGGGACAGACTTTTTGGTTTATTTTTGTTTGTAGTCGGATTATGAAAGAATATCCAATATTATGCGATAAGATAGAATGTTACAAAAAAGAAAGGGGATGCAATCCGATGAAGAAAGACAGATTAATTGTATTGACAGATGCTGTTCTAGCAATTATTATGACCATCTTGATTTTAGAGTTAGAAAAACCAACAACACCAAGTCTTGAAGCTTTTTGGGATTTACGGCAAAATTTCTTTGCTTGTTTTCTTTCCTTTTTCTGGTTGGGATCGTTATGGATGGCACTAAACACATTATGGGAAAAGGTTGAGAAAATTTCCTCAGAAATTATTTGGTGGAATTTGTTTCTACTCTTGGAGCGGCAGGAGTTCTCTTTGGAGAATTTCATGCCATCCAAGATACCAGTCTGAATGATGTGGTGGACCGGATCTATATAAATGTCAAGGATTTACCGTTTCAGTCCTTGGGAGCTTTAGCTAATATCCTGTCTGATGTTAAGAAGGGACTGATTCAAGACAGTCATATCTGGTCTTTCTTCCAGTCATTTTTCAAACAATATCAGTTGATAATCAGCTTAAATCAGATCTATCAGTTTGTCTATCTTTCTCTGATGGAGATCATGTCCTATCTTCACTTTGATTATTGGAAAAAACGGCTCGGTCAGGAGCTAGTATGAATAAGGAGAACAAATGAGACGTTTAAAAATGTTATGGCATATTATACAGGTTACGGGTTTTACTCGGTTTGCTCTGAGTTTTGTGACCTTTGTTTTTGGGTCAGGAGGCGTGCTTTTCCTAGTTGAACCTGCTATCACAAATTACGGAGACGGTCTTTGGTATGCTTTTGTGACTTCGACGACTGTCGGCTACGGGGATCTCCTAGCTGTGACCTTGATTGGAAGGATTACCAGTGTCTTCTTGACGATTTATGGGCTCATATTTTTTGGCTGTTTATCAGCTGTTATTATTAATTATTATACCGATTTAAATAAGGAAAGAGGAGAGGACAAATGACTGCCAATTATTCAACACGGGAATACCGTGAGAAATTATACGATGACCTTCATGTTCGATTGAGAGATACAGCGATTTTGATGTGTGCAATTTTTATTGCCTCTATCGGTCTAAATATGAATTCAACAGCTGTTATTATTGGAGCCATGTTAATTTCACCTCTCATGACACCGATTGTTGGACTGGGATTCGGTTTAGCTATTTTTGATACGCGTTTAA
>OGEM01000431.1_pt1 | contig 30587 bp, 27 predicted proteins | sample 1570741 | NCBI WGS metagenome assembly OGEM01 (sample SAMEA2582141, study PRJEB24529) | metagenome | biome: Human gut stool | place: China | collected 2011
GTGGGGCACTTTTTAAATGTTGTTCCGGGTCCCTTTTCAAGTGTTAGCTACATTTTACCGCAAAGGAACACATAATACGTTATCCGACAATGGCTTCTCTGAAAGTGGCAGCGTATTGCGCTGATACGGCAGCCATTGTCCGTGGACATCATACAGAAACGGCTCTTTTCGCATGAATGCTAATCCAACGGAAAGGCTGGCTATTTCATAATCCGATTATTTAATAGTTCTCTATATAGTTGTGTGGTGAAACAAAGTTTTGGTTGTTTGGAGAGTGACAACATTACGTCATGAAATCATTGAATCAATGTATCACCAAATTGTCGGACAAGCATTGGTTTATTTTCTTCAATATCCGGTTTGGCAGCTATTCGATAAATCCTTTTGGCAAGTATTTGAATTTCTCGGTTTTCATGTATTCAGGTCTTTCATCTTTTAAATCATTGTTCGATTAAATCAGGTGGTTCCGCCCTGAATTTGAATGATATCTGCCCAATCCGTCACAGACGGATTTTAGTGTTCACATGAACACAGCAAGATGTCTTTTCAGCCGCCCAAAACGTTTTGAGCAGCCACGAAAAGCACTTGCCCCTGCAGGGGGCTGGGCTTACCCTCCAAAGTCGGGAAGCCTTGTAAACCTACGGTGTCTGTGTCACAAGGAGGATGAGTTGAAACAGTTGAAGTCCGAACTTGCCGCACTCGACCGCAAGATACAGTTGGAGCTTGCACCGCCCACGCCCGAAGTCGCCGAAAAAGAAAAGGATGGACAGGAAGTCAAACCGGATGCGGAAGGTGTACGGAGCATATCGCCACAACAAACCGATGATGTCCCGCAGATTCGAAGCCCGTCTGGGAATTTCATTGCCGACCATGTCATCATCGGACGACCGGGTTTTCAGATCAAGGATGATAACCGTCCGAAAGGGATAAAAATATAACTTGTTATTGTGGGCAGTAACGTCATTGTTTTCGTTACTGCCCACAATAACAAATAATCCTTATCGCTTTTGGATATTGGCTGATAGAAGTTGGTACAGACAAATTTAACAAAATAGAACAAAAAAGTAACTACTCAGCTATGCAAAGTCGTTGAGTATCAACTCTATTGCACGAGGTCAATCTTGCGTAATGCCCGATTTTCATCGAAATATAGTAAATCAACAAGTTTGCTACTGTTGATAATCAAGCATTTGGGCACATTTAGATACCTGAGTAGTTACACAAAAAAGCAATGCAATTTTTTTATACGTTGCACACTGATTTCTTATTTTGCAGAATTACAGCGAACAAGTTTCTCTTTCGTTTTGCAAATCTACTTGCAGTGTAATCTGTTTGCTTCTTAATATTATAGATGAAATTATAGCAACAATCAAAGCAAACACGGCAATACCTATAAATGACACATGCAAACCGTAGCGTTTTCCTATGAATCCGATTATAACCGGACCAAGAAGTATGCCGGAATATCCAAGAGCATTAATAAAACTAATGATGTTGTGTACTGCCATCCCTTTTATGTGGGCCGCAAAAGATACTAATTGAGGAACTACATTGGCCGCACCACAACCGACCATAGCAAAACCAGCTACAGAAGCGATCGCACTATCAATTGATACCACAATCAGGAAACCAGCGGAAATAAGTAATGCCCCTCCGCTAATCACAGTCCTTCGTCCAAATCGATCGACGATCTTGTCGCCGCAAAGTCTCATAATAGTCATTGCTATGGCAAAAGCGGTATAGAAAAATCCGGCCACGGACATGTCAATGCCACGCTCTTGACTAACAAAAATTGCTGACTACCCCATTACAGCACCTTCCGACGCATACATGATAAAACATAACAAACCGACCACTATCACCATAGGTGGAATATAAAATTTCTTATTCACATCCTGTTTCGGATGGTCGTTGCTTTTAAGTACCTTTGAGGATAGAAGGTCACGGCATCCGGCCATCATCGCAGCCAATACCAATATCATAAATATTACGACCGACCACATAGGGATTATTCCGAATGCGAAAAGAGAACTCATCACACCGGCACCGATGAGCGTACCAAGTGAATAACCCCCATGAAATCCTGACATCAGATGTTTTCCTGTCTGACCTTCAACTGCAACACCATTCACATTAGCAGCAACATCGATGGTGATAGTACAACCGCCGAATACCAATAACATTATAGCCGTCAGGGTGAAGTTAGCCAATAGGCTTATCGTCAATAGAGAAAAAGCCATTAAAAATCCGGAGAAATAAACTACTCGTTTTGCGCCAAATCTCACACATAGCCAACTTGATAAAGGAAGTGCTATTATTGAACCCAACCCGGTACAAAGCATCAGAAGTCCTAAGGAAGCTTCGTCCAAACTAAATGCACGTTTAACATACGGTACAAGAGGTGCCCATGCAGCCTCAAGACAACCTATGACGAGAAAAGCGGTGCGATTTGCGATAATTGGATGTTTACTCATCGTTTAAAGGTATAAGAAAAGCGCACATTTTGAATATGTGTGCGCCTTTGAAAATGATTAGATTGTTTTATTATTCTGCTATATTACCCTTTCTAAAGTCAGCGACAGGTTTATCTGTCAGAGATACTTCGGTGAATAGGCAGGTGTGTTCATTATCCTTAGGACTCTGTGAACTGATGCCTATAAGCAATTTTTCAGGAAAGTCATTCTTATAGAGTCGGGCCATACGCCATATTTTACCATCTTCTGAGAAATAGCTACCAAGGGTTGTGCCATCGGAGGATAATCTCATATAAACGTATGGAGCCGTGATTGCCTGATGGTTATTGTCATCAGAGGTGCCTAATGTGCGAACTGACACCACTCGGTGATCGCCATACTCATCCTGCTCGAAACATAGTTTTTGACAATGTGTGTCGTTTTCATAAGCATATATCACCCCTGCCGAATAAGTTCCGGTTTCAGTGAATTCAGGCTGCACTTTAGCCGTGAAAGTGAAAGGTTTGGTGTTGTCAACCTCTGTGAAGATGACCGCAGAGTTATTGACTACGCTTCCATCCGGGGAACGGAAATAATCAGTTTGAGGACCGGCCACAAATTTGAGCGTGTCGCCAAGAAGTGTGATGCCATTCTCTCCGCCGTTTTTCGACTTTGTAAAACGAATTCCTCCTATATTGATGTCGCATGTGGCGAGTTCAACGTTTTCTGTTGTAGCTTTCTTGTCAGAATTTCCCGCTTTTTTCTCTGGTTCTTTCTGGGTGCATCCAGCCATTGCAAGACTTGCAATGATTGCGATAAATACTAATTTTTTCATTATGATATTGATTTGATTATTATTAAATTGCAATTTTCTTGTGATTTATTTGCGGTTGCAAAGTTAGATAGAACAAAAGATGTGCACAATACTGATTTCTAACCAATTTTCGCATCAATAGCAATAGGAATCAACTATTATTTGTTGAATATCAATCCTCTACGGCCTACTACCAACGAATTATCAGGAACATCTTGGGTTATGGTACATCCATGTGACATGACACAACCATTACCAACACTAAAGCTACCCGCGACAATTATAGTTCCTGTACCAAAAACACAACGATTGCCTATTCTTGCTCCCGGAAACAAAATAAGTTCTCCTCCTATGATATTATTATCTCCGATATAGATGTCATCACCTACTCCTGTGCAATAAATAGAAGCTCCGTGTGTAAGAGAAACGCCTTTACCAAAATGAATGGGCACAGAACTAGAAATACGTTCACATTCATTTTGCAGAACTGTTATGCCTGCTTCCAATTCTAATTTACCAGCAAATTGATTCATCTTTTTCGCTTTTATATGCCCGCAAAATTACGAACCAATAATAACTGGTACAACACTGATTTTTAACCAATCATAAAGCAAGAGGGCTCATTAAATAAGATTCATTCTTAATGCGATTTCTACAGCAGCCGCAGTATTAGCGACTTTTAATGAAGCTAAAATATCCTGACGATGGCGATTAACGGTATAAACGGAAATATTTAGGTTGTCTGCAATCTGTTTACTGGGCACCCCTTTCGCTATTAGTGATAGTATTTCAAGTTGTCGCCGACTAAGGATTTTTCGGTCGCATGCTTCGTACACGTTTCGTCTAACGGTTTCTCCTGTCACGAGATTTACAATAATACCGTCTTGTTTGTTATGAGAACCAAAGTATGGAGAATAAGTGCATAGACCGAGAATGACACTTCCACCGTTGCTACAACTAAAATATCTCGTTGTATGTAATATTTTTATTGTCTCATTACTCCCTGTCCGATAGAAACTGATGATACACGAAGCCGAGAAATTTGTCTTTTCATTTATGGGAAGTTCTTTTATAAAGTTGAAGAAACGAAGTTCGAGTATATGACGTTGAATAAGCTCTTCTTCATTCGCGTGGCTGAAAACGGTATTTTCAAAGGCAGATGTATGGTCAACCATATATTCCGGGAAGTCCATTATAGTTTGACCGAATCTGCCAGAATATATATGACATTCGTTGTTTTGAAAATCTGACACAACTGCTATACCTTCTGTTGCAAGAGCATAACCATTTGCGCACGCTCTTGCTTGAGCAAGCATAAATTCCTTATTTTCAGCATCTTCAAACTGTTGCTCAGTCAGAAGTGATTTTAGTTGATGTTCCTGTTCCATAGTGAATTGGTTAATTTTCACCATTGCGGGATTGCGCCAATAGTCCTAATTTTGCCACAAAATTACGAATAATAAATGATTCAAAGATGAAAAGAACCGTTTTATATGGAGCATTTCTTGTTGGATGCCTCTCTTTAGCTGCATGTCAGCAGCACAAAGAGTCCAAAACAAGTGAACCGGATTTGACCGGTAAAGTGGCTGAAACAAGCCAAATCACAGACTGTGAGATAAAAGTGGGAGATGTCACTTTTACCAAATCCATCAATGGCGCAGATACATGTGTAACCATACTTGCAGACGGAGGATTGGAATTCAACTGTCCCGGAGGACTTGACTTCTTCTGTGATCCTAACGAGGGTAAGCTGTCCAACAATACACTGCCTGTGTTACTGATTCCGACCGATAATACAAAGCCATTCACGCTGACAGCTAAAGTAACCCCTGAGTTTACCTCTGATGGACTTTACAATGCCGCCGATCTTTTTGTGTATGTCAACGATACACTTTGGCAGAAACTTGCCTTTGAGCAGGACGAATATGGCAACCACCGCATCGTAACGGTACGAACACAAGGTACATCGGATGACAATAACCATGATAAGATAGACGCAAAATCAGTCTATATGAAAATATCTTCTGATACTCGCACTATCGCCAGCTACTATTCATTAGACAAAAAAGAGTGGCATATGGTGCGTCTGTATCGTAATGAATATCCCGATCAAATATATCTCGGCATCAGCAGCCAGTGTCCGCAACATGGTGGATGCACAAGCATCATCGAAGATATAACTCTTAGTCATGACAACGTAGGAGATTTCCGTATGGGTGAATAAATGTAAAGGATATGAGCAAACGAATTTTGATTTTAACCGGCAGCCCACGACGGGGAGGTAACAGCGACCTTATGGCGGACGCTTTTGCGAAAGGAGCATCCGAAGCGGGCAACAGTGTTGTGCAGTTTAATACTGCGCATAAACATATTCAAGGATGCAGAGCTTGCGATAATTGTTTTAGCAAGGAGAATAAAGCCTGTATTTTTAATGATGATTTCAATGAACTGGCATCTTTGATGGCAGAAAGTGATGTCATCGTATTCTGCACACCTCTTTATTGGTACTCGTTTCCTACCCAGATAAAAGCTGCCATAGACAAGTTTTATTCTTTCATCATAGGTAAAAAAGATGTGCCTATTAAGGAATGTATGCTTCTTTCGTGTGGAGAGTTGGAAGACCCACATGTATTTGACGGTATAGTGCGTTCCTTTGAACTCATTGCGCAAGATAGGGGATGGAAAAACAGAGGGCATTATCTTGTAAATAGTGTCAATGAGAAAGGTGCAATTTTGAATACCGAACATCTACAAAAGATATATAATCTGGGGAAAGATTATGATTCACCAATTGAGTTTTCTTGAGAACAATCGGAGCAAATTCGATTGCGACCGGAATAATCGGTATATAATTCAATACGCAAATTTATTTCATAATGAATTGGAAAGGTATTCTTATAACTTTGGTTTTCAGTATGGTGTCGTGGGGTACGCATGCTGAAAACCTCTTTGTCTCTTTACTGGGGAAGAACGAGGAGGAGGTTAATGAACGGCTCCAGCAAGTATGGAAGCATTTCTTTACACCGTCAGATTTGAACCGTTATGAAGCCGATGATGAAAAATCTGTTTATTACGAGGGACCGAATGGTACAGCCTTTATTTTGGATACAGGCAACAACGATGTGCGCTCCGAAGGGATGTCGTACGGTATGATGATTAGTGTACAACTGGATCACCGCGAACAGTTCGATAAACTTTGGGAATGGTCAAAACGATATATGGCATTTGCTCCCGATTCCAAATGGGACGGCTACTTCTGCTGGCAGTGCAAGCCCGATGGTACTAAGATTGGTGGAAGCAACGCTTCGGATGGAGAATTGTATTATGTTACTGCTTTGTTTCTTGCTTCGGAACGCTGGAATAAGCCTCTATACCGTGATGAAGCAAATAAAATATTGACCAAAGTCATGACCAAAGACGGTAGGGAGAGTGGAGTTTATAATCTTTTTGACCTTGACAATGGGCTTATAACTTTCGTTCCCGATCATGCGGGGCATGGTTTTACTGACCCTTCTTATCAGCTTCCGGCTTTTTTAGACAAATGGGCACGTACAGCATCTGCCAATCGCTCATTTTGGAAAAAGGCTGCTACGGCAGCCCGCCGGCATCTAATCGCATCAGCCCACCCGGTTACCGGTCTCTATCCCGACTACAGTCAGTTTGACGGCAGAGCTTATGCTTGGCGTCATGCCGCTTATGATACCTCCATTTATATGTTCGATGCCATCCGTTGTCCCATGAGCGTAGGCATGGATTACTATCTGTGCGGAAAGGATTGCCAAAGCCAGAAAGCAGTGATGTACCGTCTTCTTACATTCTTTAAGAACGATGGCTTCAAGCATGGTCATTTCACGCTTGATGGTTCCAAGGCTTTCGGACAATACACTTGTGGCATGGCTGGTGCCAATGCCGTAGGTGCCATAACCCTTGCCCATTCAAATATTCCCGAATATCGCGAACTTGCTCGTGAGTATGTTCAACGCCTATGGGATGTAAAACCGCCGACAGGCAAGTTCCGCTATTATGAAGGTTTGGTCTATTTTCTTTCCATGCTACACGTATCAGGACGTTTCTCATTGGACTTCTGACATCAAAATAGATTATAAAAACTCACTATCAAGTGATATTGTTATTTGCCTGCGCAATGACAAATATTCATTTGTAGTAAACTTATCGATTTATACAGGGATAAACCTTATTCTATATAATAGGAAATTAGGTATATTTCAAAATCTGAACGAACGGGAGTTCACATATACCGCAGTCCCAAAACGCTTGCTTCTGCATGAAGCAATATACGGAAATTGGTTACTGTATATTCCTTACATAAATTGATGACAATCTGACGAGTGAAGAGTGTCTCATAGAATATACTTTCCTGCAAATCGAAAAGAGTTATGATCTGAGAAAAAGAATTTGAACTGTCAAAGGGAATAACATCGAAAAAAAATAGTTTGAAATAGTATAGCAATTAAAAAAGCTTCAAAGACTATGCAGCCCGTAAGCTGATAAAGACCTACGGGCTGTATTATCAATAATCAATGACAATAACGCATGAATCGACATAACGCTGAAACAAGACACTTCCGTACGCTGACTTCCGCAGGGTATCTACTAATAGCTTTGCTGGTAGGCGGCATCATGTACACATGGCTTGGCGAATGGCGAGACATGGAGGGATTGGAAGTCAAAAACCGAGAGATCGATGAATTTCGAAAAGAGGTAAACAATATTCATATTCATTTGATAGAGTTTTCTTTATTAGGTGAAACGATATTGGAATGGGATGATGAAGATTTAGAACTTTACCATGCTCGGCGTATGACAATGGACAGTATGCTTTGTCGGTTCAAAGCTATCTATCCGGTAGAACGCATAGACAGTGTACGCCATTTTCTCGAAGACAAGGAACGGCAGATGTGCCAAATCGTGCAGATACTTGAACAGCAACAAGCCATCAACGATAAGATAACCCGTCAAGTACCTGTAATCGTGCAGAAGAGTGTGCAGGAACAGCCCAAGAAATCCAAGCGCAAGGGTTTCTTAGGCATCTTTGGCAAAAAGGAAGAAGCGAAACCAACTGCGACTACTACGATGCTCCGTTCCCTTAATCGGAATATGATAGCTGAACAACAGGCACAAAGCCGCCGTTTGTCGGAACACGCCGATAGTCTTGCTACACGAAATGCGGAACTCAACAGACAACTGCAAGGACTGGTAGTTCAAATGGATGAGAAGGTGCAAGCAGACATACAGAAACGGGAAGCTGAGATAACAGCCATGCGGGAACAATCGTTTATTCAGATAGGTGGCTTGACAGGATTCGTTGTTTTGTTATTGATAATCTCTTACATAATTATCCACCGAAATATCACCCGTATCAAACGATACAAACGAGAAACTGCGGATTTAATAGAACAGTTGAAACAGTCTGTTGAACAGAACGAGGTACTGATAGCCTCCCGCAAGAAAGCCGTGCATACCATTACCCATGAATTACGTACACCGCTGACAGCAATAACCGGTTATGCCGGACTGGTTCGGAAAGATTGCAATACGGATAAAACCGGGATGTATATCCAAAATATTCAACAATCCTCTGAGCGTATGCGTGAAATGCTCAATACGCTTTTGAGTTTCTTTCGGTTGGACAATGGCAAGGAACAGCCGAACATTTCTCCGTGCAGAATTTCTGCAATTATTCACACGCTCGAAACGGAGTTTATGCCAATCGCCATGAACAAGGGGCTGGCTCTTATTGTAACGAACCACACGGATGCTGTTGTACTAACCGATAAGGAACGCATCCTGCAAATTGGAAACAATCTGCTGTCAAACGCCATCAAATTCACGGAGGATGGTAGCGTTTCTATGGCAATGGGTTATGATGACGGAATGCTGAAACTTATCGTTGAAGATACGGGTACTGGCATGACCGAAGAGGAACAGCAACGTGTATTCGGTGCGTTTGAACGTTTATCAAACGCTGCCGCAAAGGATGGCTTCGGATTAGGTCTTTCCATTGTTCAGCGTATCGTGTCAATGCTTGGCGGCACAATCCGGCTGGACAGTGAGAAAGGCAAGGGCAGCCGCTTCACAGTGAAAATACCCATGCAGACAGTCGAAGCTCTACCGGAACAGATAAATCAAACACAGATTCATTGTAACCATGTATTCCATAATGTGATTGCCATTGACAATGACGAGATACTGCTCCTTATGCTGAAAGAAATGTATGTACAGGAAGGGATACACTGCGATACCTGTACAAATGCGGCGGAACTGATGGAAATGATAAGGAAAAAGAAATACAATCTATTGCTTACTGACCTGAATATGCCGGATATAAACGGCTTCGAACTACTGGAACTATTGCGCACTTCCAACGTGGGTAATGCAAAGACGATTCCTGTTGTCGTGACAACCGCTTCGGGTAGTTGTAGCAAGGAGGAACTTATAGGACGTGGATTTGCCGATTGCTTGCTCAAACCGTTCTCCATATCGGAACTGATGGAGGTTTCAGATAAATGCGCCATGAAGGTGGCGCAAAATGAAAAACCGGATTTCTCCTCCCTGCTGTCCTACGGCAGCGAATCCGTTATGCTGGATAAACTGATAACGGAAACCGAAAAGGAAATGCAGGCAATCAGGGATGCGGAACGGTGGAAAGACCTTCAAGAACTGGACGCCCTTACACATCACCTGCGCAGTTCGTGGGAGATACTTCGCGCCGACCAACCGTTGAGGAAACTTTATGGGTTGCTTCATGATGAGGATACACCAAATTGGGAGGCAATATACAATGCCGTAAAAACTGTGTCGGATATGGGTTTAATGATTATTGCAATGGCAAAAGAAGAAAGGAGAAAATACGATAATGGATAAAACAAAAATCATCGTGGTGGAAGATAATATCGTGTATTGCGAGTTTGTCTGCAACCTGCTGGCACGTGAGAAATTCCGTACCGTGCAGGCTTTCCACCTCTCGACAGCGAAGAAACTTCTGCAACAAGCCGCTGGCAATGATATAGTAGTTTCTGACTTACGTCTGCCTGACGGTGACGGCATCGACCTGTTGCGCTGGATGCGCAAAGAGGGCATGACGCAGCCGTTCATCATCATGACCGACTATGCCGAAGTGCATACGGCAGTTGAAAGTATGAAACTCGGCTCGCTGGACTACATACCCAAACAACTCGTGGAGGACAAACTTGTGCCTCTGCTCCGCACCATACTGAAAGAACGGAATATCGGACGAAGCCGTATGCCCGTGTTTGCCCGTGACGGTTCCGCCTTTCAGAAAATCATGCACCGGATAAGGCTGGTAGCACCAACCGACATGAGCGTGCTGATATTCGGGGAGAACGGCACAGGCAAGGAGCATATCGCCCACCACCTGCATGATAAAAGCAAACGTTCGGGCAAGCCATTCGTGGCTGTGGACTGCGGATCGCTCACCAAAGAGCTTGCTCCTTCCGCTTTCTTCGGACACGTCAAAGGGGCGTTCACCGGTGCGGACAGTGCCAAAAAAGGATATTTCCATGAAGCCGAAGGCGGCACGCTGTTTTTGGACGAAGTGGGCAACCTCGCACCGGAAACCCAGCAGATGCTACTGCGCGCCATACAGGAACGGAGATACCGCCCAGTGGGTGACAGAACAGACAAGAGTTTCAATGTCCGTATTATCGCTGCCACCAACGAGAATCTGGAAAAGGCGGTCAATGAAAAGCGTTTCCGTCAGGACTTACTGTACCGTCTGCACGACTTTGAGATAACCGTTCCTCCGCTGCGTGATTGTCAGGAGGACATCATGCCGCTGGCGGAGTTCTTCCGCGAGATTGCCAATAATGAATTGGAGTGCAAGGTTAGCGGATTCAGCTCCGAAGCACGGAAAGCGTTGCTGACCCATTCATGGCCGGGCAACGTCCGCGAGCTTCGGCAGAAAATCATGGGTGCGGTATTGCAGGCTCAGACGGGACTTGTCACAAAAGAGCATCTGGAACTTGGGGAAACCGAAACAACCTCAGTTGTTGGCTTTTCCCTACGCAACGATGAGGAAGATAAAGAGCGGATTATACGTGCTTTGAAGCAGGCGAACGGAAACCGCAAGGTTGCCGCCGAACTGCTTGGAATAGGCAGGACAACACTCTATAATAAACTGGAAGAATATGGATTAAAGTATAAATTTGAGCAACCATAGCCCGCAATTCGCTGAAAATGGCTATCTTTGTGAAAAATATAAATTATGAATACTTCTTTTTGGGATTCTAACCTATTTCAAACAATTGTATTGATTGTTACTATTGGTGCAACTGTTGGTATTGCTTTATGGCAATTTCACGCTCATAAACAAAAAGAGCTGCGGAATGCCGTATCAATTTTAATACTTCAGATAAAAGATATTGAAAAAAATATAGAATACATTTTTTCTGAAGGACTTATAAACGGATTTATTCAAGAAGTGCCAATGCACTATTCTACAATAATATTCGAAGAGAATCAATGGAACAAATACGCCTATAGTGTTGTTGGACATATATCTCAAGAAGCGTTTGAAAAGATTGATACCTTTTTTAAGGTTGCACAACGAATAAGAGAGCAACAAATTTACATCAAACAAAAAATCCAATTATCAACTGAAAATAAAGCATTTTATTATTATAGTGCCATATATAACCAAATAGTTATTAATAATCAACCCACACAAAGTATTCAATCCATTGTAGATAGATTCAACGAGGCAATTATACCATCATATATTCAAAAGGAGTTGGCTTTGGGATTGGAAAAGACTTTGAAACAATATCATAAAATCACAGATGGTATTGCCTATACAGAATTAATGAGATTAAAGTAGAACTATATAAAAATAAAGTATTACCTTTGTATCAAATTAAGTGTTCTTTTAATTAGTTGCAAAACAATACAGAATAGAGAACTTTGCTCGTTTCTAAATCGTTACCTATCAAGATGTAAATCCTTGCAAGATATTCATTCTCAATGAGAAACAAAAATCAGAATGTCTTGCAAGGTGGAATGTGATATTTTTGTCGATACCACATAGAACGGCAATTTCTTTCAAATAATCATTCATCTTTTGATTGCTGATAACAGGTAACAACTGACCGTTTTTCAATTTCCCTTCGTATTTGTTCAGGATAGCTTTAGGAATATCCAGCAAGCGGATGTTTGATGTTACTTTTGTCTTGTGGCGTTTCTTTATAATCCACAGATTATCATCAAATGCCAAACGTATGTCGTTGCTGGTTAATTCGCATATATCCACGTATGAAAGTCCCGTATAGCAGCTAAAAATGAAAATATCCCGTACCTGCTCCAATCGTTTTGAAGCAAAATCCTTATTGCATATCCTGCTTATCTCGTCTTTGTCAAGATACCCTCTTTCTATATACTCGAATTTCAGTTTATAATTGGCGAACGGGTCGGCTGTTATCAATCCTGTACCCTGTGCAAAGTTTACGACCGTGCGGAAACGCTGGATAAACTTCATTGCCGTATTGGGTGAACAATCGTGGTTCTTTATTATATACAGGTAGAAATTCTCAATAAATACTTTGTTGATTTGGCGTATTGGCAAATCCGATACACGATATTCGTCTTTCATGTATTGGGTTAAGCGTAACTTTGTCAGTTCGTATCGGCTGTACGTTTTGGGTGTGGCTTCTCCTGCTTCAACCTTTTTCTTGTATTGGTCGTTGTGCTGGGTGAAAAAAGAAATAATGGTATTTGCTTCTTCCTCTTTTCCCAATAGTGCATTTTTTACGCTTTCGGGTGTAACATAGCTATCACGCATCAACTGGTTATGGAAGTGTGAACGGATATTGGCTTTAATGTCGTCCAGCATGGAATTAAGCCTTTGTATCTCCATTGATTTACCTATGGCTCTGCCGGATTTCCAGTTGGTTTCTAAGACTTCTAACTTGGTGTTGAATTGGGTCTGTTTGCCGTTGATTGTGATACGGGCATGAATGGGTACTAAACCATTCTTTTTCATCTTGTCTTTTTTCAGGTAAAACAATACGCAGAAAGTACTTTTTTCATTCTTCATAATCTCACTTTTTTTAGATTGCAAAACTAATTTTAATCACTGTAAATGAGATAAATAGAGTATAGACAAATCACGTCAAAAGTAAGCCATTTTCCGACAATCGTACCCCCTAATCGTTTTTTGGGGAAGGGGGTACGATTTGGATACTCAACCGTGTCTTTTCGTGCCCCTTTTTTGTCTTTTAAGCAAGACTGAAACAATAAAAAAAGTCCTACAATACGTTGATATTGTAGGACTTGTCTCTTTTTTGTCGCCGTTTGGCTTTGTTCTTATGTGATCCGCCTGGGGCTCGAACCCAGGACCCCAACATTAAAAGTGTTGTGCTCTACCTGCTGAGCTAGCGAATCAGACCTTATTGCTGTTAAGCGGGTGCAAAGATAGCTACTTTTGTTTAAAAAACAAATGGATTAAGGGAAAAAGTTTTGGGAACGACTTCTGCTTTTACTCTTCTTGTTGATTATCAGTCTGTTCAAACTTATGAATTTTTTCTCTGTTTATGATGAAACGTTGATAGTAGGAGAGCATAAGGGTGGTAAGCGGAAGTGCTATAATCATACCCAGCATACCCATCAATGAACCCCAAATTGATAAAGACAGTAGGATGATGGCAGGGTTTAGGCCCGTAATCTTCCCCATGATACGCGGTACGATGAATCCGTCTTGAATGACTTGTACTATTATGAATACAGCAAGGGCCGATGCAATGATAATCCAGAAGTTCCCTCCCGTATCCGCTGCTTTCAGTATGGCCAGTACAATGGTAGGTATAAAGCCGATAATCTGCAAATAAGGCACTAGGTTTAAAGCGCCGATGAACAAGCCGAGCCCAATGGCCAGTGGGAAATCAATAATCAGAAAAGCTATACTGAACAGAATACCGACACACAATGCCACGAACGCTTGTCCGCGGAAGTACCTGTTCATGCCGTCTTTTACATCGTTCATCACACTGACTACGAAAGGCCGGTATTTTTGCGGTACCAGGTGGGTCCATCCTTCGGCAATGCTTTCGTAATCCAGCAATATGAAAACTATATAGAGAAGAATGAGGAAGAAAGTGAAGAAACTGAACAGCAGATTAACGGATTCTGACAACAAGGACCAGAGTCGGGGAACGGTTTCCTTGATGGCGTTCAGCATATTTTCTTCCTTGAACAATTGGGTGACGAACTGGGTGTCTATGTTCTCACGAAGGAATTCAGAGAGTGTTTTGGGTACATTGCCGTCGTGGGTTCCGTTGGAAAAGTAGTCTATTACCAAATCTTTTACCCTGACGAATTCGTCCATCATGGGAGGCACAAGCAGATAGAAGGCGGTTCCTCCTACAATCAGAATACTGAACAAGGCGCAGAAGATGGATATGACCCGGTTCTTGAGCCTTAATCTGTACTGGAAGAAGGTGACCAGGGGGTATATCAGATAGGCAATGAGCCATGCGATGAAGAATGGCAGCAATACGCCGCTCAGACGCTTGAAGAGCATAAGGATGCCGATAATGATGACACCGAGTATGACACCGCGGATAAAACTGTCGAATGTAATCTTTTTGCGTTCCATAATGCTCTGTTTTTTGTATTCTTTAATGACCGCTTTCCTTTTGGTCGGCTTGGATGGCTTGCTGATAGCACTCCCGGCATAGCGGTTCATACTCTTCGGTTTCTCCCAGCAGCACTTGCTTGTCGTTCTTGACGGTGCGGTGGGAGAAAGAGGCGAGTTGTCCGCATTTCACACAGATGGCATGTACTTTGGAAACTTCGTCTGCAATGGCACACAGTCCCGGCATAGGGCCGAATGGAATACCGCGGAAGTCCATATCCAGTCCGGCTACAATGACGCGTATACCATTGTTGGCAAGCAGGTTGCATACATCAATCAGGCCACTGTCAAAGAACTGGGCTTCGTCAATGCCCACTACATCTATTTCTGAAGTGAAGAGCAGAATGCTGGCAGACGAGTCGATGGGAGTGGAGGCTATGGAATGACTGTCATGCGATACGACATCGGCTTCGGAATAACGGGTGTCTATGGCAGGCTTGAATATCTCTACGCGTTGTTTGGCAAATTTTGCCCGTTTCAGTCTCCTTATCAGCTCTTCGGTTTTGCCGGAGAACATGGAACCGCAAATGACCTCAATTCTTCCCCTGCGTTTGGTTTCCTGTATATGATCTTCTGAAAATAATACCATGTTTTTGAGTGTTATATTTAAGCGCAAAAGTAACACTTTTGTTTGCTTTCCGATATTTTTTCATTATTTATTTCTACATTTGTAGCGCTAACACGGACTGTGTAAAGGATATGCAAACCCTATTAAACGACATAGAATTAGATATTCAGGAATTGAAATGTTTGATGCAGGCCATTTCAAGTGATGCCAATCCGACATTGAAGATTGTGGCAAAACGGAATATCCAGCAGATGAAGGCACGCTTGGAGGCGTTGCAAGAACTGCTTGAGGAGGCGCCAACGGCTGTTGTGTCGCCCCTGGAGGACTCCCCTGCTGTTACTACTCCTTTGACCGAACCGATTTCTCCGGTCGAACCAGTCGTTCCTGATACAGTGAAGATGGTATGTGAGGAACCGGAAACAGTTCCTATTTTGGCAGAACGTATCAAGCCTGCCAAGGATTTGAAACATGCCATCAGTCTGAACGATTCATTCCGTTTTGTCCGCGAACTGTTCGCAGGCGATGCTGCACGGATGAATGAAGTGGTACGACGTTTGGGTGAGGCTCCTTCTTTGGACAAGGCTATGGATATTTTTGCTTCGGAAGTGTACCCGGATGAAGAAAATGAAGCCGCCGTCGATTTTATGGAACTCCTCAAAAAATATTTCAGCTAAACAACCGATAAGTATGGGAAAACTTTATGTAGTACCTACCCCGGTAGGAAATTTGGAAGATATGACATTCCGTGCTATCCGGATTCTGAAAGAAGTGGATTTGATACTTGCTGAGGATACACGTACCTCCGGCATATTGCTGAAACACTTCGAAATAAAGAATGCGATGCAATCTCACCATAAATTTAATGAACATAAAACGGTTGAAAGTGTTATTAATAGAATAAAGGGGGGAGAAACTGTAGCTTTGATTTCGGATGCAGGTACGCCGGGTATATCCGACCCGGGCTTTCTGGTAGTCAGAGAGTGTGTGCGTAACGGCATCGAAGTGCAATGCCTGCCGGGAGCGACAGCTTTTGTACCGGCATTGGTGGCTTCCGGACTGCCGAATGAGAAGTTCTGTTTTGAAGGTTTCCTTCCACAGAAGAAAGGAAGGATGAGCCGCCTGAAGGCATTGGCCGAGGAGCGTCGTACCATGGTGTTCTATGAGTCTCCCCACAGATTGGTAAAAGCTTTGACGCAGTTTACCGAACATTTCGGTGCCGAACGTCAGGCTTCTGTTTCGCGGGAAATCTCAAAGATGCACGAAGAAACGGTGCGTGGAACGCTTACAGAATTGATTGAACATTTCACGGCGAACGAACCGCGCGGTGAAATTGTGATTGTAGTAGCAGGAATAGACGATTAAATAACTTCATTAACCAAACGTAAAACGAAAGCGTATGAAAAAGTTAGCAGTTTTAATTGTATGCGCGGCTGTAATGGCTTCGTGTGACAGCTTTTCTGGTGGCAGTAAGAACCAGCTGAAAGCTGAAAATGATTCTTTATTGATGGAACTGACTCAGCGTAATGCTGAATTGGACGAGATGATGGGCACTTTCAATGATATTTCAGAGGGATTCCGCCAGATTAATGCAGCAGAGAGCCGTGTGGATTTGCAGCGTGGTGCTGTGGCAGAAGGCTCTTTGAATGCCAAGCAGCAGATTGCGTCGGACATTGAATTTATCCGTAAACAGATGGAAGAGAACAAGGAACAGATTGCCAAACTGCAATCTATGTTGAAGAACAGTAAGAATAACTCTGCCCAGTTGAAGAGGGCTGTAGAATCTTTGACTCAGGAGTTGGTGGCAAAGACCCAGCGTATTGAAGAATTGCAGGCTGAGCTGGCTTCCAAGAATATCCGTATCCAGGAACTGGATGCTGCCGTAACCGGCTTGTCTAGTGAGAAGGAGGAATTGACTGCCGAAAATGAGGCGAAGGCCAAAACCGTTGCCGAGCAAGATAAGGCACTTAACACAGCTTGGTTTGTGTTTGGCACAAAGAAGGAGCTGAAAGACCAGAAGATATTGACAAATACCGGCCTTTTCAAAAAAGGCCAAGTGCTGAAAGATTCTGATATCAACAAGGACTACTTTACACAAGTGGATATCCGTACGACAAAAGAGATTAAACTATACTCTAAAGATGCTGATATCTTGACTACTCATCCTGCTGGCTCTTATGCGTTGGAGAAGGATGATAAAGGACAGTTGACTTTGAAGATTACAAATCCGAAAGACTTCTGGAGTGTGTCCAAGTATTTGGTAATCCAGGTAAAATAATACTGTTATAGACTGATACAGAACGGACGCAGGTTATTGGAATTGATAATCTGCGTCTATTTTTATATATCCCTTTCCTTTAAATTATGGCATCCCAATATAAGAACCTATTTTTTGACCTGGACGATACGCTTTGGGCATTTTCCCTTAATGCACGCGATACATTCGAAGAGATGTATCAGAAGTATGATTATGACCGTTTCTTTCGGTCTTTCCAGCATTTCTATACACTTTATCAGTATCGCAATGTAGAGCTATGGGAAGAATACGGTAGGGGGCAGGTCAGTAAGGAAGAGTTGAACCGCCAGCGTTTCCTATATCCTCTGGAGGCAGTAGGGGCGGGGGATGCAGCTTTGGCCGAGGCTTTTTCTGATGATTTCTTTTCGGTCATTCCCACAAAAAGCAGGCTGATGCCGCATGCGTATGAGGTACTGGAATATTTGGCAGAGAAATACAACCTCTATATCCTTTCCAATGGTTTCCAAGAGCTGCAATGTCATAAGATGCGTTCGGCGGATATCGACCGCTTTTTTAAGAAGATTGTTCTCTCTGATGACATCGGTGTCTTGAAGCCCTGGCCCGAAATCTTTCATTTTGCACTTTCTGCCACACAATCCGAAGTGCGTGATTCTTTGATGATAGGCGATAGTTGGGAGAATGATGTGGCAGGAGCCAAAGGAGTGGGCATGCACCAAGTGTTTTATAATGTAACAGGGAAGGAAGAACTGCCTTTCCAACCGACTTATCATATCAGTAATCTGAAAGAATTGATGCAGATTTTGTGACATTGAAATTTTTAGTTGTACTTTTGTCTGCAGAAACGTATATTATACAGCTATGGACACAATCTTACCTTTCGCTTTACTTTGTTTTACCTCCTTCTTTACGTTGACAAACCCTCTCGGCACCATGCCGGTGTTTTTGACCATGACGCATGGAATGACAGACCGTGAACGGCAGTCGGTAGTATCGCGCGCCACTTTGGTTGCCTTTATTACGATTATGGTTTTTACGTTTGCGGGACAGTTCCTCTTTAAGTTCTTCGGTATCTCTACCAATGGTTTCCGTATTGCCGGTGGAGTTATTATCTTTAAGATTGGCTTCGATATGCTGCAAGCCCGTTATACCCCAATGAAGCTGAAAGACGAGGAAATCAAGACTTATGCCGATGATATTTCCATTACTCCTCTTGGAATTCCGATGCTTTGTGGTCCAGGTGCCATAGCCAATGCCATTGTGCTGATGCAGGATGCCCATACCATTCAGATGAAAGGAGTTCTTATAGGAATGATTGCCTTTATTTATCTGATTACCTTTTTCATATTGCGTGCTTCCACACGGCTGGTCAAAATCTTGGGTGAGACGGGAAACAATGTGATGATGCGTCTGATGGGGCTTATTCTGATGGTTATTGCCGTTGAGTGTTTTGTCAGCGGAGTGAAACCGATATTGGTGGATATATTGAAAGAAGGAGGCATACCATCACTGGCACACCTCCTCTAAACACTTTATTTATAAAAACACATTGGGAAAATTCCCAAGTTTCTTTAGGCTACTATTGATTAATAGCCTGGATTTTGTTCTATGTTCGGATTGGCATTGATTTCACCTACGGGAATCAATGGGAGCGCTTTCTTGGAATCTCGATTGAATGTACGCGCTTCTTCGCTCAATACGTCGTGCCATCCTCTGGCATTAACGTCTGTGTAGCGTGTAACAGTTTCACCTCGGCGCATAACATCGAAATAGCGCTGTCCCTCACCTACAAGTTCCTTGCGGCGTTCAATGTAGATGCGGTCTAATGTGATGTTTCCGCTGGTTACTTGTTTACTTTCATCCGTTGTACGGTTGGAGATGATATCATTCAGCAAGTTGGCAGCCTTGTTCTTGTCTCCGGCTTGGAAAGCTGCTTCTGCTGCTGACAAGTAAACTTCTGACAAGCGTAGCAATGGGACATTGGAGTAACGTACATCTCCGTTTACAGCAGGCATTTTGTTGATGTAAACTTTGCGTTTGTCAAATCCTCCTGCTGCCGCTGCCAATAATATGTCGTTACGGATGTCTGCCGGGTCGGATGTAAGCATGTCAGAGAAGTCTTTTGTGACAATTACATCTCCATATCCGGGAGAAGCGCCAGCCTTGTCGGCATATAAATAGGCAATACCTTCACGGTCTGTCCAGTCAGTATTGTTGTTGATGGAAATCTCGAACATGATTTCTTTTGAATGATTGGCATCACTTTTGCTCCATGCAGCAACATATTCTGACGGTTCCCAAAGTTTGTAAGACGAGTTTGATATGATGTCTTCAGCTACGGATAAAGCCTTGCTCCATTCGCCTTTTGTCATATATACACGTACCTGCAAGGCTTTGGCAGCCCAAAGGTTGACATAACCCACTTCATTGGTTTTGGGCAGTGCATTTGAGTTGATTGCATCTGTCAAATCCTTTTCAATTGCCTCATAACATTGGGCTACCGTGCTGCGGCTTGGCTTTTCTGTCGATTCCAGCGGGGAGGTAGCGATGGGCACACCGAGTGAGCTGCCTTGATCTACCGTATAAGGTTTACCGTAGATACGTGTAAGGTCAAACAGTGCCATGGCGCGCAGAACTTTTGCTTCTGCATCATATTGGTCAATAGTGGCTTTTGCCTCTGCCGCGTCGGTCAGGTTGCCACTTTCTGCTGCCTGAATCAGACGGTTGGCGCGTGCTATGACTACATAAGGCATCTGCCATACGGCTGTTGAGGTGGTGAAATTGTCGGCAGTTGTATATTCCATATAGTAGTAGAAGTTTGCTCTTCCACTTCCACCGTTATATTCATATTGGATATCTTCCCCTCTCATGTCACCGTATACGAACATGAGGCGTCCATAATAATTAATCAGGCTACTATTACCTTTAACGGCAGCATAAAGTCCCGTCCGCACATTGGCCAAATCATCGCTGTTCTTGATTGCGGTTTCAGCATCTATTCCGTCTGCGGGTGACTGATCCAGCCAACTGTTGAGGCATGATGAAGTGCTGACTGCCATAGCTGCGCAAAGCGTTGCTGTGTATAATGTCTTTAATATTTTCATTTTCGTATCTTTATTAGTTAGAAATTCAATTCTATTCCGAATGTATATGTTCTCAATGCCGGAGTCTCAAATGTGCATAGTCCGTCTACACGCATTTCCGGATCTACAAATAAGTCTTTAGACTTCCATGTAAGCAGGTTGGAACCAGAGAAGTAGATTCTGGCTTTGCTGAGCCCAAGCTTGCTGATATAGTTTTGCGGAATGCTTACACCTAATGTGAGGTTCTTCAGACGTAGATAATCAGTAGGCATCAGCCAGCGTGAAGACAGTGAAGCTGCGCTTCCATATTCAAATTTAGGCAATGTGGCATTCGTGTCGCCCGGGCCTGTCCACATCTTTGAGATGTCATAGTATGTCGGTACGGCACCACCGTATAGATATGAACCGCCATTGGAGTGCTGCCAAGTGGAGTAGTCAAAAGCATCACCACCCAATGAATAAGTGAAAGTGAAGCCCAAGTCGATAAACTTCCATTTGAGGTTGTTGGTAAGACCGCCTTCTATACTAGCCTGATGCTTGCCTACAATAGTTTTGTTGGCTTCAGAGATATTTGTAGTTGTCTTGCGGGCATTCTCTGTTCCGTCATTCAGATAGAACATTTCTTTACCGGTCTCGGCGTCAACTCCGGCGTATTCATAAACATAGTATGAATAGTAAGGTTCGCCTACACGGTGAATCAGCGGTCCTGATACGATTTCATTCTGCTGGCCATCCAATTTGGTCAGTTTGTTGCTGTTGTGTGCCATGTTCAGAGAAGTGGTCCACGTGAAATCCTTGTTTCTGAAATTGGTTGATGTAATGGTCAACTCAAAACCGGAGTTCTTCAGTGAACCGATGTTTTGCGGGGTGGTATACCCATAATTGCCATCATAATATCCGCCGACTTGTGATACGGGGAGGTCATATATAAGGTCGCTGGTTTTACGCTGATAGTAGTCGAATGTTACAGAGATACGGTCGATGAATGAAAGGTCGAGACCGATATTCCATGTTTTGTTCTTTTCCCATTTCAGGTCCGGGTTTGCAATTCCGACGATTGACATTCCTGACTGTCCATTGTATATGATTCCGTATTTATAAAGATTCATATAAGCGTAATAGTCTGATGGTTGCGTTCCGTTTACACCGTATGACACACGGAGCTTTCCATCTGTCAATACACTCTTGACAGGATTCAGGAAACTTTCGTCTATGAATCTCCATGCTCCGGAAACCGACCAGAAACTTCCCCAACGGTTTTCTCTTGCCAGACGTGAACTTCCGTCGGTACGATAGCTGAGACCGAGATAATATCTGTCTGCGTAGTTATAATTGGCACGTCCGAGGAACGAAGTCATGCGATAGCTCTGTCTGTTGGTTTCGGCACTTGTTGAACCGGCATTTGTCAATTCGTACAAATCACCCGGATAGTCTTGGCCTGCCATGTAGTTGAAAGCATATTCCGTATCTTGTGTTTCAAAACCAAGCAGGGCGTCAATATTGTGCAGACCGAAAGAGTTGATGTAAGAGAGCTGGGTTTGTGTATTCAGCTGGTCATTACGATTGACGATACGCTGCATGACACCACCGGGGGCACCATTGTTTGAGTGTCTGTCCCAAAGAACGTCATTGGTTCCTTGTGCGTAATCATAAGCAATCTTTTCACTTAAATTCAACTTGTCCCAAATATTATAGGTCAACTTGATTGTATTGAATGCCTTCATCAGGGTATAAACGTCAGAGCTGTGTTCTCTTTCATACAAAGGATTGACTCCAAATACGCCGCAACCATTGTTTAATGTGCCGTCTTCATTATAAGGGGTTGATGAGGGGCTTTGGAAGAATGCGTAATTGGCCACAGGTCCATCATAGGAGGTAGCTTCATTAGTTTTGTTTTGTCTTACTTTTGAGAATTGGCTTGTAACCTGAACTTCAAAGTCTCCAAACTTATGAGTGAGGTTTGCATTACCAGTGAAACGTTCCAGACCTTGTTTATAAATGATACCTTCCTGATTGGTATAAGCAGCTGAGGTGTAGAACTTGGTACGATCGTTACCGCCAGATACGCTCAACTGGTAGTTCTGATGAGAACCGTTACGGAAAAGCAGGTCTTTCCAATCCGTCCATCCGGTTGAGGGTTTTGAAGCAAAGTCCTCGATGTTCTGGTCTGCAAAAGTTGCGGCATCTGCATCAGACATGTTTCCGGTGTATAACCCGTAATTCTTGAGACCGGTCCATAAGAGTTCGCGGCGCGAGTCACCGTCGAGCATAGGACGATAATCTATTGCCATGTTTGAGAAACCCCAGTCGGAACGGAAACTTACATTTGTTTTGCCTTGTTTTCCGCTTTTCGTCGTAATGACCACAACACCGTTAGCAGCACGCGAGCCGTAAAGAGAGGCAGCCGCCGCATCTTTGATAACTGTGATAGACTCGATGTCATTGGTATTGAGTGAAGACAAAATATCAGTTCCTGCATCACTATAAGTGAACTCGGATAAGTCTCCACTTGTGACCGGTGTTCCGTCAATAACATAAAGCGGATTGTTTCCGGCATTGATGGAACCCATACCACGTACACGGATACTGCTTACAGAACCCGGATTACTTGAACTTGAGCCAAAAGTAACACCAGCGACATTACCAGAAAGTTTGTCGGCAACAGAAAGAACAGGTACATCTTCCAAGGTGGAAGTGTTTACAGTAGAAGCAGCTCCAGTAAATGATGCTTTTTTAAATGTACCGTAACCGGTAACCACAACCTCTTCAAGCAGCTCAGAATCGGATTTCAAAATTACCTTTACATGAGGTTTAATCGTTACTTCTTGGGTTTGCATACCAACAAACGAAATCACCAAAGTTTTCGCGGAACTACAATATGTGTATCTTGTTGGTAATAAAGGATGTACAATAATTCAAGAAAGTTTCAAAAGGAAGTGTTCCCCTTTGGGAGATACTCTATACATGTTCACTATACATGACAATCTACTTATATGATACTATTTGTAATAGTAATGTGCTGATTTATAATAGTCTGATTCTGTACTAATATGTTATAATCATAACGTTAGGATTTCTTTTTTTTTAAGAATGAATGCTTATGTCAACATCTATCGTTTAGTTGTTTTTTGTCAATTATTTACTTGTATTGTTTGTTACATCCATGAAAACGTAAAGCATTATATAAAATATTATTGAAATTATAAAGGTTACATAGATACCATCTTACCCATTTATCCATTTTATGCATAGAACACTATGCAATTGTCCTTATTTTAAATGGAGATATCCGTTTGTTTATTCCAAATACAAAAGTAATTGAAGTAAAGAACTCTGTAACTGCGAAAAACTACTATTGGAAGTATGTCAAAAATGTAAACCTGCCCTTTTCGGATGGAAAAACGATTGTTCAGTCAAGGTTTAGTTCTTTAATTCCCCAAAGATTTATGTAGTAAACAATGTTTTTGGTTTCTTGTTTGGGATTATATTTTTCTGATGAGGAATACCTATTATGAGAAAATATAGTCTACATGAAATTACGTCGCTTGGGTGGAGATATTTTTATCATAATCAGGAAATGCAGAATATGCTTTTGTGACCCACTCTAGCTCTCATATCGTGCGGGCAATCCAGGTTTGCTGCTTATTGAAGAAAGGATACTCCTATTGTTTCAGTTCTTCTCCATAAAGTTTACGCAGCATGATACGTGCAGGTACACTTTTAATTTCTCCATTGGGCAAGCCTTGTATAATGCATTCATTGCGCAATGCTTTTTCTTCAAGCATACGGCGTTCGGCTAATGCCAAACCGAAATGTAACTTTTCGCTCAGTTCTTTTCTTTCATTCTCTGACATAACTTTGTATTTTATTAAATCGTTCAATATGATGTATATGCATCTCCATCCCCCGTCCGCCTTCAGCAACAATAATACGGGGTGTCTCGCTATTATCTGCCAATAGCCAATAGTCCACACAGGGCATATAAATATTGAAAAAGTTATTGATACCTGCTTGATAACGCCGAATCACAACCTCTTTGGGAATGTCGTGCCCACCATTACGTACACGTTGGGCTACACGCTGAATAGCCAAGTCGGGCGAACTCAACCAGAAATATATTAAATTGACTTTATATCCTTGCTCTTGCGCACGATGGACAAGGCGGGTGTAAGTTCTTGTGGCAAGTGTGGTTTCTATAGAAAAGTTTTGTTGATTTCTCAGCAATTCATTAATCCTTTGTAACATCAACCGTCCGGCTTCAATAGCCATACTTTCGGGATTGAAAGGAGATAATCCACGAGCTATTTCATCTGCATTAACAAACTCCTTGCATTCCAGAACATCCGGTAGCACAGTGTAAGATGCCGTAGTCTTACCAGCACCATTACAACCACTAATGATGTAGAGCTGTTTTTTAGAATCCATATTCATGCATTTATCTAATTGCAAACATACGACATTTTTATAAGATTATGGATAATTGATAGTTATTGTTTTTTAAAAGTTGATTGTTCCGCAGGTATGAGAAGTACAGGACTCTTTTGAGAACTCCACATTTCTCACATATCATCTATCCTTATTTTCTTCTTGATGAAATATCTGTTTACCAAAGTACGTTTTACGAATTGAGGTGGAGCAAAGTACTTGCCTTTCCCACTTGCGCTATATAGATAGCCCTCCCCTCTAGTGATCATTGATGAATACCAAATGGCAGGCAAATATCCTGAGAATAGTGTGGAAACGCTTTTATTGTTCTCCTCTAATAACAGAGGGAATGCTTTATAGCATCCCCTCTCTCAAAAAACACTTTATTTATAGAATAATTCCGGTAGAATTATTTTCCTCCAAGATTCAACTCATCGTTGTAATCAGTTTCATTCAAAGGTACATCCCATGTCCATTTGTTGACACCGGAGGCAGGAATGGTTTTTGCAACGGAAATGTGAGCATTACCACCTTCGGCAAAACTGTGACGGACTATGTCGCGGTTCCATCTCTTGTAGTCGCTCCATGCAAAACCTTCACCCCAGAGTTCCAATTCGCGATAGTCCATAATTTCATTCCAAAGAGCTTCGCCACTCTTGTCGCAAGTGTATTCAGGATTACGTCCGGAAGTGGCATTCAGTTCTACCAGTGCGGCACGAGCAGCAGTCTCGTCATTCAAGAAATAATTAGCCTCTGCCTCTACCAATACCATTTCCGATGAACGGATGAAAGGCAGGTAGCTGACGCCCGGAGTGTCGAATACATAAAACTTCAGTTGTCCCCCCAGATACATATAACCAGCCTGATAAGGAGCTTCCAGGCCACTGACCGCCATTTTCTGGCAATAGGCAGCTGCTTCTTCCCAAAGAGCATCTGCTTTTTTCTCATCATCTCCCATTCCAAGAATGCCGTAGCCTAAATCCATGGCTGAACCGTCATTGAAGTTATAGCCGGGGAATTTGTCTTCGGTTAGGAACAGTGCCTTACGAGCATCGTTGTTGGGAATGCGATTAATCAGTTCACGACCGATAGAGCCTGCACCGTTTGCCGCCCCTGCCGCATTGGCATAATATCCGTTGCATGCATACTGAGTACCATAACTCCAATACCAGTTATTCTCTTGTGCACTACCAAAGCTTCCGAAAATCCATTCACTGGTTGGATTACAGAACCCTGCATGATATTCTGCATTGCTCATGAGTGGGTAGTTCTGGCGAGCCAGCTTAGCTTCAGTCAATGCTTTGGTATAATCTTGCTTGGTAAGAGCGGCACGGGCGTAGATGGCATGTGCCACATTGATGTTCGGCATCCATACTTGTGAGGCATTACGGTCCATACCGCTTTGCTCAAACAGCATGATGGCTTCGTCCAAATCTTTATAAATCTGTGCATACGTTTCAGCTAATGTGGCATAACCTTGTCCACCGGTAGATTCGTCCAAACGAAGTACTATCCCCTGCGAAGCGCCATTGTTGGAATCTTGCCAGCGCCAGCAATAATAGTGTACCAGTTTTTCGAAAGCGTATGCACGAAAAGTCAGTGCAGATGCCTTGACAAAATTCCTTTCCGCTTCCGTACCTTCGGCATTGTCTATATTGGCAAGAATGGTGTTGGCATTACCTGCTATGGTATAATAGTAATACCATGCGTAAGCATCGTAAATGGAGTTAGTACGTGTGTGGAACTCTTGATTGAAGATAGGAGACCATCCGGATGCGTAATAATTGTAATTGTAATTTTCACTCGGGTAGCTTTCGTACTGAATCATTATGTTGTTCTCACCAGCAAATCCACCTCCAAAATAGGAGTGTTGTGTTGTCATGATTTTGGCGATACCGTTCAATGCCTTCATGGCATTGGCCGTGGTACCTACGGCATCGGTTGCTCCGGTTGAGTCAGTAGGTGCTGTATCCAGATAGTCACCGGCGCAAGAAGACACCAGCATCATACCTGCCAATAGGCTTCCTGCGAACAATTTATTGATAATCTTTTTCATTTCTAATACAAATTATATGGTTATACCTTTAGAATTTCACAGTCAGTCCGAAGTTATAAACACGGGCTGTCACATACGTATCGTCCGAACCTCCGTTGAAGGAATACTGCGGATTCAATCCTTTGCGTGAAGTCAATGTAAAAAGGTTCTCTACACCGGCAGTCAGCGAAAGGCCTTCTATACCTACACTTTTTAGCCAACGCTTGGGCAAGCTGTAGGAGAGATTCAGGTTCTTGAATACGAAGTAAGAAGAGCTTGTCAGCCAACGGTCACTGGTGGCATTCAGGTCGGACGATTTGTAAAAGTCGGCGCGCGGAGTTCCATTCGGATCAATGCGATTGGCAGAAGTTTCTGTCATTCCCGCAGGAACTTCTTTCCAAGAATTCAGGATGTCCTTGTGGTAAGCGCTGCCGGCAGCACCGGATTCAGACACACCCATCAAGCTGGCATAGCTACCATCGTATGTTTTACCGCCTAAAGAATAAGTAAACAGCATGTTCAAATCCCAGTTTTTCCAAGAAAGAGCTGAGCTGATAGAACCGTAAACCGTAGGAAGTGCGCTGCCGGCCCAGTCACGTTTGGCGTATGAAGTCGCGGTAGCATAGTCCGTACCGTTGATGGTAGTCAATGCACCGGCTTCTTGGGCGGCGGCTTTCTTGTCCGGATCCAGTGTATAGAGAGAAGTACCGGTCATCTGGTCCACACCTTCGAAGTGGTAAGTGTACCATTCGTAGATGGAGTGTCCTTCGGAGTAGTTTTGCATACCATGCAAGATGTCCTTTCCATCGGGCAGTTTCACGATTTTATTCTTCAGGAAAGTAGCGTCTGCGCCGATGTTCCATTTCCAGTCATTGTTGTTGATGACATCGGCATTCAAAGAGATTTCCCAGCCACGGTTGGACACGGTACCGATATTCTTGTATTGCGTCAGGTTCATCGGGGCAGTATCATCGACCCAAGGATAAGAACCGGCAGAAAGCGGTAGGCGTACCTCAAACAGCAGGTCTTTGGAACGTTTGTCGAAATAGCCTATTTGGAAGTTCAGACGGTTGAACAGACGCCCCTCTACGGCAACATCCACCGTCTGTGTAGTTTCCCACTTGATGTTCGGTGCTGAAAGTGATTGTTTTACCAAAGCGGCTTCACCACCGTTCTTGTCAATGGTATAAAGAGCCATGTGACCATAAAGGCTTACGCCCATATTGTTACCGACTTCACCATAGGACGCGCGCAACTTCAAGGCATCCACCCAATCTACATCTTGCAAGAAAGCTTCTTGTTTCATGTTCCAGCTGGCACCAACAGAATAGAAGTTACCCCAGCGATTGTCCTTGTGGAAGCGTGAGGAACCGTCACGACGGAACGAACCTTCTACGAAATAACGGTTGTCATAATTGTACTTTACGCGTGCCAGATAAGACTCCGTCTTGTCCTCATCATCACTTCCGGAAAAATAAGAGTTGTTGAGGAAGTTGCCCATCGTAAGGTTTCCGTCTACAGCCATACCGGTGTTCATTCCGGAAGTGTACTTGCGCTCCCAACTATAGTTCTCGTGAGCCACCATAGCTTCCACGTTGTGTACCTGATTAAATTGATAGTTCCAGCTCAGAATTTCCTGCAAGGTTACAGTCTTGTATTGGTAGGCATAACTTGTCAAACGACCGCCATTCGTAGCACCGTCTCCAATTTCGGGATTGTCATATTTCTTGTTGTTCGAAGTGCTGTTGTTCAGGTCACCTTTTACAGTTAATGAAAGTCCATACGGCAACGAGATGGTGGCAAAAGCTTGTCCGCCCAATACGTTGCGCACACTTTCCTGCTTATTATACAACATTTCGTAAGCGATGTTGCGGTTACTCAGATAAGATGAGGTGGTGTCATAAATTTTGTTACCATCGGCATCCAGTTGGTATGTACCGTCGGCATTGTGCATAAACAACGGATAGACCGGAGCCATATAACGAGTAATGTAGAACGGATTGGCGTAATAGTTGCCACTGGCATTACTGTTATAGTCACGCTTGGTCCACGAGCCAGTTAGGTTCACGCCACCCTTGAACCACTTGTTAGGTGTATAAGTAGTGTTGATACGCCCGGAGAAACGTTCGTAACCTGTGGCTTTTACATATCCTTTCTCATTCAAGTAGCCTATGGAAGAATACACGTTGTATTTCTCTCCCGAAGTGGCGGCGGAAAGATTGTATTCCTGACGGTGTCCCGTGCGTTCGATGGCATTCTGCCAGTCCAAGTCGTCATAGCCAGCCAGACGAGTGGCAATCAGTTTACCGCTATTGTCAAACAACTTATCATCAGCGGCATTGTAGATATTACGACCGATAGATTCACTAACCACGTGTCCCGTGGCATATGCGGCAGCATCGCTTGCCGACATGCCGGCATTGCTCATCATGGCATTCTTCTTGGCCATCCAGGTAGCTTCCATCCAGCGGTCTGCATCCAGACGGTCGTACTCGGGAATACCTCTGTTATACATACCTTGATTCATTTGCAGCGTAATACTCGGTTTATGAGTGTTTCGTCCGCTCTTGGTTGTAATGATGACAACACCGTTGGCAGCACGGTTACCGTATAATGCAGCCGAAGCAGCATCTTTCAAGATGGACATGCTTTCAATATCATTAGAGTTTAGTTCGGCCATGTTTCCATCGAAAGGGACTCCGTCCACTACATACAGAGGATCTGAAGCACCTGAAACCAATGTACCAAAACCACGGATACGGATGCTGGGGGCAGAACCGGGTTCACCATATGTATTGTTCACTTGTACACCCGGTGCGGCACCTTCAAGTGCACCGGTTACGCTGGTTGTGATGCGCTTCTCTATTTTCTTATTGTCAACCACCGAGATAGAACCGGTCAACGATTCTTTTTTAGCAGTACCGTATGCCACTACCACAACCTCATCCAAAGCTTCTGCATTGCTTCTCATTGTCACCTTTACACTCGGCTTAATCGCCACTTCCTGCGTCTGCATACCAATATACGAAATCACCAAAGTTTTCGCGGAACTACAATAACTGTATTTTGTTGATAATAAGTAATATATAATAAGCTCCAAAACGCTAAAACAGGGAATACTCTTTCCACAGTTATTCTATATACGTCCACAATAAATAATGCTCTACTTATGTGATACCATTAATAGCTGTAATGTTTTGATTAATAGCTGTTTGTCCCTGCATTAATATATTGTGGCTCATTAGTGTCCCGTTAAAATGGGACGAGTTAAACAATTAATCAAATAGCCCCGG
>OGEM01000441.1_pt1 | contig 29843 bp, 33 predicted proteins | sample 1570741 | NCBI WGS metagenome assembly OGEM01 (sample SAMEA2582141, study PRJEB24529) | metagenome | biome: Human gut stool | place: China | collected 2011
AGAAAGACCAAATTCGATAGAAGCAGTGTCCGTCCCACCATTAAGGTAGATGAGGATAAGATTATGGAGCCAGTGCAGGAACCATACTGATAGTATCAGATGAAAAAGGAGAGGAGCTTACATATAGGGATAAGGATAAAAAAAGGGAATGGGGATTCCTTGAGAAGGAATGGAATGATATGGTAAGTATGGAGTGCAGGCCAGCCATGAAGAGGCTTTCAAAAGATTTTATTACGGACGAGGAAAAAAGTGTAAAATGGAATCGGGAACAAATCACGAAAAACCATGAATCATATGATCAGGAAGTTGTTAGGCTGAATCAGGAGAAAAATAAGAAAAGAGACGATATCCTGTTAAAAATATATACTTACATTTCGATTGATACAGACACGGACATGGAAATTGTAAAAATTATTTGGGAGTATACATACCGTAAGGAATATTCCCTATCTGAAACAAAAGATAAAGTATGTGGGCTTACAGGACTTGTGAAAAAGATAATCCCACTAGTGAACAAAAAGACCCCATAAGGGGTCTTTTTATATTTCAAGACACAATTGTGTATAAGCTTCTTCACTATTGCCTATTTCAAGCCTATGTTCCTCAAGTCCGTTTCCGTGTCTGATATTCTCTGTTTTTTTGATTATTTTATGTTGTGTAAAACAACTTTCATATTTGGCAACGTTTATAATTTTAGCTCTTCCTTCCACGGATGATGTCTGATACAGATACAACAACAATGATTCATCCTCAGTTAAGTTCTTTGTAAGCTGTGTTCCAGCTTCTTCTGGACGGAGGGCAGCTGATAAAGGCGTATTGAGGTTTGGAAGGTCGAATAGTGTATAGATAGTAGTATTTAAAGCCTTTGCGATTGCTTCCATCTGTGTCATTTTAACGGTCTTTACTTCGTTATTGATGATACGGGACAAGGTAGATGTCGGGATGTGTGTCAATCTAGCAAGAGCAGCCTTATTAACCCCACGCAGTTCCATATACATAAGTAATTTATTTTCTTCTTATCACTTATTACTTATACTATTTAGACTCAAGAGGTCTAAAAAAAGTTTAAAAGTTTTTTAGAATTTTTTATTTTAATTCTTCAATTTTTTCCAACAATTTATAGACACTTGTTCCCAATCCTATTGGTACTCCCTCTTCTAATACTGTTATTCTTTTTCCTCTTTCAATAGCTAACTTTATTTTTTCTCTATCATAGTCTTCTTTTACAATATGTTTTCTCTTCTTTTTTACCAATGGTACTCCCAAAACTGTTAACCTCTCTTTAAAGTGGTCAGTTGGTTCATATGGTCGTTCATTTGTTACTCCATATTTTTTATCTTCATCTATGATTTCAGAATGATGTAATAATAACCATATTTCAAAAAATGGATTACTTATAGCATAGCCATATCCTTTTTTTCTACACTTATTTAGAGTTTCTTCCCATTTTGTTAAATTTTCTGGAGAAGTATTTTCATCTATATCACTTACTATCCAAAACTCATCATCTGGATGTTTATCAAAATCGAAAATATCTTTCTTTTCTTCCTTATATCTCTCTATTTTTTCTACTAATTGCCATGGTTTACTTTTCCCTAATTCCCTTATCTCATCTTCTGTTCTCTCCCTTTTATTTTTAGCTAATATATCTTCCATTACAGAAATAAATTGAATCTTACTTTTTACTTCATCATATATTTCTGTTACTCTTTCAAAATACTCTTCCTCTGTTACATTTCCCTCACAAGATAAAAATATTAATTTATTACTCTCTGGTCTTATCTCTCTTCTTGGAGCTCTAGAAACATTAAAAGGGCTTCTCCTAGTTATCTCTACCATATTTTTTCACTCCTTATAACAGGAATTGCACCAAATCTTCCGTTTATATAATCTTTTAAAGTATTTTGACCTTCCTCTAATAAAAAATTTGAAAATGGTTTTATCTTAGTTTCACCAAATCTATTTTTTTCAATAAACCAAATCTCATCTTGAATCAAATCATCTAAAGTTAATAAATTTATGTCATGACTTGTAAAAAATAATTGATTATTAAATCCTTCATTTGCTTCTAAAAAATATTGTATTAAATATTTAGAAATTTTTGTATGTAAACTTCTATCTAATTCATCTATAAAATACATTGAATTTTTTTTCTCTTCTAATCTAAACAACATTGGCAATAAATCTATTACCCTTTGTGTTCCATCAGATTCATCATCAATGTCAAAATCTACTATCTTATTTTCTAATTTGTGCTCGAATTTTAATTGTCCAAAAGATTTCTCTCCATTTTCCTCAATAAAAATATAATACTTTCCATTCAATACAACTATTCCATGTTCGGTATCTTCAATATCTTGGACTATTTTTTCTGGAAGTTTTAATTTTTCTTTTATCTCATCTAAGTTATTTTTTTCTTCAGATACAGTTACATTAATTACCCCTGTATCTAAAATTTCCAATTTTTTAGAAATAAATTCTCTCAATAAATTATCTTGCTTTATTCTGATAGGTAATGCTTGAACTTTAGTTGTTGGAAAAATTATTTGAATTCTTTTAAACCAATCTATTATTTTACTACCTATATCATTAGCATTCTCATTCAATTTAGATAGATACAACAAATTTTTTTGTTTTTCCGAAAATCCTTTTATTAAAACTCTTGCTACTTCACTTTCATCTTCATTAAAAAATCTCTTAGAACCTTCATTTAATTCTATCATAGTTACTCCATCTTTATTAGTCTCTCTTTTGAAAATTGGTTCTAGATCATCTTCTGTTAATATCATTAGCCACTCTTCATATACTTGCTTTCTATCTATTACAAATCCATACTCATAGACCTCTCCATCTATATACATCATAAACTGAAAAACAGATTTATTATCTAACTCTTCTAAATTTCCTTTAAATTGCTCTATTCTTATTGTTTTTTCACTTAATTGTCCTTCTAATATAAAATTTTTTACAAAAGCTAGTGATTTTATAAAATTTGATTTTCCAGAAGCATTTGGTCCAAAAAATGCTGCTCTTTTTAATACTTCCCAATTCCCATTTCTTGTCTTTAATGTAGATATAAATTTTTTATCTTTAATATCTTTTGTAGGAAACATAGTAAACTCTATTCCTTTTCCTATGGATTTAAAATTTTCTACTATATACCTTAATAACATTTTACCTCCCTTCCTTTCCAATTTTATTATACTATATCTTTTTCCAATTTTTAACCATTTTTTAAAAAACCCCAGCTTTTACACTGGAGTTTTCCCATTTTTATAATACATTGTATTTTTCTATCATAGTTTTCATTCTATTTAATGTTCTTGTTTTTCCAATTATAAATAGAACGTTGTATAGGTCAGCACCTCTAGCTTGTCCTGTTATTACAGCTCTAAGTGGCATATAAACCTTAGCTGGTCCCTCTCCTATCTCTTCTAAAGTAGAGTGTAACATCTCTTTAGCTTCCTCGATAGTGAAATCTTCTTTTTCCCAAGCTTCAAGTTTTTTCATAAATAATTTTATAGACTCTTTTCCAACTGGGTCAAGTATAGACTCATTAAGTTTTTCTACACTCTTTCTCTCTTTTTTATTCATATCTTCAGTTACTACTGGAAGTTCAAATGTATCTTCAAAGTAAACTGCAGATTCTTTAGCTATCTCTTTTAATGTTTGAGCTGACTCTCTTAAGATTTCTACTATCTTAACAAGAGCTCTATACTCATGCTCAGATACCTCTTCTCCTACATATCCTAATTGTCTAAAGAAAGGTATAGCTAAGTCTGTTAACTCATTTATATCTTTCATTCTCATATGGTGATTATTTACCCAACCAAGTTTTACAAGGTCAAATACTGGTCCTCCAAGAGAAACTTTGTCTATGTTGAAGTTATCAACAAATTCTTGTAATGAGAATATCTCTTTATTTTCTCCAAATGAGTATCCCATTAATCCTAAGAAGTTTACTATTCCCTCTTTTAAGTATCCCTCTTCTTTATACCATATTAATGATACAGGATTTTTTCTCTTAGATATTTTTGTTCTATCAGCATTTCTAAGTAATGGCATATGAATAAACTCTGGTTGCTCCCATCCAAATGCTTTATATAATTGAATATGTTTAGGTGTAGAAGCTATCCATTCCTCTGCTCTTATAACGTGTGTAATTCCCATTAAGTGGTCATCTACTACGTTTGCTAGGTGATAAGTAGGGAATCCATCAGCTTTTAATAATACTTGGTCATCTATTTTATTGTTTTCAAATACTATGTCCCCTCTTAATCTATCGTGGATAATTGTTTCTCCTTCATAAGGCATTTTTAATCTTATTACATATGGTTCTCCAGCATCTAATTTAGCTTGAATCTCTTCTGGAGTTAATGAACGACAGTGTCCATCATATCCAGGAGCTTTTCCCATAGCTTTTTGTCTCTCTCTTAATTTATCAAGTCTATCTTGAGTACAGAAACAATAGTAAGCTCCTCCTTGCTCTACAAGCTTTTTAGCATAGTCTCCATATAGGTGAAATCTCTCAGATTGTCTATATGGTCCATACTCTCCTCCTACATCTGGACCTTCTGCATAATTTAATCCTAACCAGTGAAGAGCATCAAATATCATTTGCTCTGAACCTTCAGTATATCTATTTTGGTCTGTATCCTCTATTCTTAAGATAAACTCTCCATTGTTAGAATTAGCAAATGCTAAGTTGAATAGTGCTATATAAGCAGTTCCAACATGAGGGTCTCCAGTAGGTGATGGAGCTATTCTTGTTCTTACTTTTTTTTCCATTGTATCCTCTCCCATATAAATAATAAATAGTTTTCTCTAAATTTTATCACAATTTTTAATTTTTTTAAAGAGTTATTTCATTTTTTTAAGAAGAAATTGATAATAACCGTATTTCTAAGAAAAGAAAACTCAAAGAATTGTGAAAATTACGGAGAGAAGTTAGATTAACTCAGCGAAACTGAACGCTAAAAAACGCAACTGTTTGAACGAAGTGAGTTTTGTGTTTTTAGTGAAGTAAGCAATAGTTAATCAACTTCTTATAGTCTGGAACAATTCTTAGTTTTCTTTTTAAGTTAGCTAAAAGAATTTTTTTATCTATTTTTATTCCATCTTAAATATCCATTAATAAAAATATCAATATCTCCATCCATTACAGCTTTAATATTTCCAGATTCACAATTTGTTCTGTGGTCTTTTACTAATGTATAAGGCTGGAATACATATGAACGTATTTGGTTTCCCCAACCTATATCACTTTGTTCTCCCTGTAATTTTTTAAGCTCTTCCTCTTTCTTTTTCATCTCTAACTCTATTAGTTTAGATTTTAAAAGCTTCATAGCAGTCTCTCTATTACTTAATTGAGATCTCTCTCTTTGACAAGTAACAACTATGCCTGTTGGGAAATGTGTGATTCTGACAGCTGAGTCAGTCATATTTACGTGTTGTCCCCCTGCTCCACTAGCTCTATATGTATCTATTCTAATATCTGATGGGTCGATATTTACCTCAATACTATCATCTACCTCTGGTACTACCTCAACTGAAGCAAAGGAAGTATGTCTTTTTTTATTAGCATCAAAAGGAGATATTCTTACAAGTCTATGTACTCCCTTTTCACTCTTTAGATATCCAAAGGCATTCATTCCCTCTACCATAAAAGTTATTGATTTTATCCCCACACTATCTCCAGGCATAAAATCCATCTCACTAATTTTATACTTTTTATCACTACACCATCTTGAATACATTCTATATAGCATATCAGCCCAGTCACAAGCCTCTGTTCCTCCAGCTCCAGAGTGTATAGTAACTATTGCATTATTTGAGTCATACTCCCCGTCTAATAGAAGTCTAGTATCAAAATGTTCTACATCTTTTCCTAAGATAAGATGTTTCTCCTCTAGCTCCTCTTGGAAATCAGTTTCTCCCTGTTCTACAAACTCTATTAGTACCTCTTCATTTTCAAGCTCTGTCACCAAGTTTTTAAACTCAGCTACTAGCTCCTTCTCTCCATTCATCTCTTTTATTATAGCTGAACTTGTTCTTTTATCACTCCAGAAGTTATCCTCCATAGTTTTTTTCTCAAGCTCTGCTATCTTGTTTTCTCTTTTTTCTAAGTCAAAGAGACCCCCTAATATCTTCTATCTTTTTTTTGTATTCAGAAAACTCTCTCTTTATATCTAGTATATCCAAAATACCCTGCCACTTGAAATATGGACAAATTTATCCAAATTCAAGAATTTTACTGCTTCAACCTGTATATTTTCGCCTAAGCTACTCATAGTTCCTTGTACAGTCCACAGTCGTAAATTCCCGACTAGCCATCGGTACATATATACAATTGCTTCTATTATGCTATCTTGTATATTTGATTATCTCTTAGATTAATTGCTGCATTTAAATCTCTATCTATTATAAGTCCACATTGTAGACATTTATAAGTTCTATCAGATAGTTTTAAATCTTTTTTTGGAGAACCACAACAACTACAGATTTTACTACTTGCATAAAATCTATTAGATAATCTAACTTCAATATTATTTTGATGACATTTATTTATAAGTTTAGTTCTAAATTCATAGAATTTTTGTTCTGATATAGTCTTTGATAAATGCCTATTTTTCATCATTCCTGATATATTTAAATCTTCAATATTAATAAATTTTGGCTTGGTTTTTACCAAATTATTAATAATCTTATTTATATAATCAGTTCTAATGTTCGTTATTCTATTATAAAGTCTTTGTACCGTTAATATCTGCTTTTGAATATTTTGTCTAGTAGCATTTCCTCCTTTTTGTTTATTTCTTTTTTTCAAACTTTCATATTTCCTTGAAAGTTTTCTTTGTTGTCTCCTTAAAGACTTTTTTAATTTTTTAATTTTATTAGTCTTATTTACATTTTTAAAAGTTTCTCCAGTTGATACAACTGCAAAATCTTTTAATCCTAAATCTACTCCTATCCCTTCTGTAAAAGATACTTCATTTTTATTTTGAACTTCTTCTTCAACTAGTATAGAAATATAGTATCTATTACACAATTTAGTTATAATTCCACTTTTTATTATAAAATTTAAAGGGATATATCCATATTCTTTTAATCTTACAAATCCTAATGTAGGTATTTTTATTCTATGTCTTTCTAAAGCAAAATCAGTTTTATTATTTTTAGGTAGATAAACACCTACATTAGATTTATTTTTCTTTTTAAATTTAGGAAAACCACTTTCTTTCTTAAAGAATTTTTTAAATGCTTTTTCTCCATTCATAATTGACTGCTTTACTGCCTTTGAAGATACTTCTTTTATCCAAGAATAACTTTGATTATTAGGTATAAAATCATTATTAAGCCATTTAGAAAATTCCATTCCAGAAATAAATTTACCAGAACCTTTATAATTTTCTTGATTATGAGCTATGTAAAAATTATATATAAATCTACAAACTCCAATAGTTTTATTCATTTTTTCTATTTGTTCTTTAGTTGGTTTTAACTCTATTTTATAAGTCTTTAACATAAAGAATCATCTTCCTTTATTTTAGTTTTATATTTTCTTAATCCATAAATTTTACAAAAAAATATATGTATAATAGATATTAAATCTTGTATTAATTCTTCGTTCGGAGATAATTTCACAATTATTTTTTTACAAAACTCATAAAACCAATCAAATCCAAATCTTACAAATCTGTCTTCAGATGGGATTATTTACCTTCCTTATCCCAACGTCTTAATATTCTTGGAAACATTAAGTAATTCTGCAAATTTTGAAATCTTATATTTTTCCATGTCTTAATTACTATATATTTGTCTAACTTTGTTAAATTTAGATACTACTGTTCAATAGCTCCTATAATCCTAATTTTCTTTTTACATCTTGTAAACTCATCAAGCTATAAATCTCTCCATCAACAGAAACATTTGGTCCCTTTGCACATCTTCCAAAACATCTTTTATTTGAAAGTATAATCTTTCCATCTTTAGAAAGACCATTGCTATCTACCTCTAATATTTTTACAAGCTCATTATATATCTCTTGTCCACCAGCTGGTCCACAGCTCATACCAGTACAAACAGCAACCTCTTTTACATTACTTACTCTGTTTCTAAATTTAGGATAAAAATTTATAGTATTTTCAATGGAAATCTCCATAAGTCCTGTCTTATCAGCTATGAATTTTTGGACTTCTTTAGGGATAGAGTCAATTTTTTCTATTACAAAATTAAGTATCTTTACATCATCTTTTTTATCTCTAAGGTTTTCAATAAACTCTTCTAGTTCTTTGTAAAACTCCTTATCTACCATAATTACTCCTCTCTTAAAATAATTGCCACAGCAGTAGCATACTCTCTTGAATGAGAGATAGATAGCTCTACTCTTTTACCTTTCATTTTATCTTTCAAATCATTTTTAAATATTACTAGAGGTTTTCCTATATCATCATTTAATATCTCTATATCTATGAGATTAAATCCTCTTACACCAGTACCCATAGCCTTTGATATAGCTTCCTTAGCTGAAAATCTTCCTGCATAACTAGCAGTTTTCCCAGCTCCTTTTTTCTCTATAAGCTCTATCTCAGCTATTGTATATACTCTTTTCTTGAAGCTCTCATTTTGTATAACTTTCTCTATTCTAGCTATCTCTACAATATCATTTCCTATACCTAATATCATCTTATACCTTTTCAAATACATCAATATTTACATCAATAGTAATCTCTAAGTTATCTAAAGAGAACAATCTCTCTACTCCATCTTTTGGACTTCTCCACTTATATGGTGTCATATCAAAAAGATTTCTTATACTCTCGTTTTCAGCAATAAAAGATTTCCCTGTACAATTGACAGTTTTACAATGTTTAAATATTTTTAAATCTTCAACTGGAGAGTAAAACTCAGTTCTCACATTTTCATAGACTACCTCTTTTAATTCTATTAAGTGTTTTTCTCCAGTAGAAACTACTATCAACTTTCCACTATTTTTTAAAACTCTTATCTTCTCTTCTGGAACAATTTTAGCAAACATACATATTACAAAGTCCATACTCTCATCAGCTAATGGAATATTCATAGCACTAGCCACTAGCCAATCTATATTTTTATATGTTTTAGCTGCACTTATAATAGCTTCCTTAGAGATATCTATCCCTATTATATTACTCTCTACTCCTAGACTTTCTAAAAACTTTTTAATATTCCCTGTATAATATCCTTCACCACAACCAATATCTAAAATATTTACACTCTTTTTATCTCCTAGATTTTCAAGGATAAGAGAGTTTACTCTATCAGATATTATTTTGTAGTAATCTTTTTCTAAAAATCTCTTTCTACTAAGTACCATCTCCTTATCATCTCCAGGAGTTTTACTATGTTTTTGGTTAGAAAGCAATAGATTTAGATACCCTTGTTTTCCCATATCAAAAGAATGGTTATTTTCACATCTATAAGTTTTTTCATTTCTAATTAAATCTTTTTTACAAACAGGACAAATTATCATTTTTTCCCCTTATATCATCTTATAAGCTTTTTTAGTATTTTCATTAGTAGCTTTAGCTACCTCTTCTACAGAAATTCCCTTTATCTGTGCAATTTTTTCAGCTACATATTGAACATATATAGGTTCATTTCTCTTTCCTCTATGAGGAGTAGGAGCCATATATGGACAATCAGTTTCTAATATCAATTTATCTAGTGAAATATTTTCTACAACTTTAACTAAAGTTTTAGCATTTTTAAAAGTAAGTACTCCACCTATTCCAAGATAATATCTATCTATTACCTCTTTAGCAGATTCTACCGAACCAGGATAGCAGTGGAATATTCCTCCCACATCTGGAAACTCTTTTAAAATAGTTAAAGTATCTTCCATAGCATCTCTAGAGTGTATTACAACAGGTTTTCCTACACGTCTAGCTAATTCCATCTGTCTTCTAAAAAACTTTTGTTGTACCTCTTTAGGTTGAGTCATCCAGTGATAATCCAGTCCTATCTCTCCTATTGCTAAAACTTTTTTATCACGAGCTAACTCTTCTAACTCTTTTTCTACCTCATCAGAATACCCCTCTATATCAATAGGGTGTACTCCAACTACTGCATATATAAAATCATTCTCATTGGCATATTTTACACTTCTTCTACTACTCTCTATATCATATCCAATATTTACAGCAAACTCTAAATTCTCTTTTATTCTCTCTAAAACCTCTGCTCTATCCTCATTAAATTGCTCATTATCTAAATGAGCATGTGAATCTATCAACTTCATACTACTCTCCTAATGATTTTCTTAAACTGTCTAAAAATCTACAAAGATGAAATCCATCACAAACAGAATGATGTACCTGTATAGCTATTGGCATTAAATATTTTTCTCCATCTCTATAATATTTTCCAAGAGTAAAAATTGGAAGTAAATATCCATATCCCTTTTGTAGATTGAGATTAAATCCCTCAAAACTTTCCCAAGGTATCATTGAAACAGGAAAACTGTTTATAGGAGTATTAGGCTTCCCTTCCATCTCCAAATTTTTTCCATATTTTTCAATATCATCTCTATAATTTTTACAAAACAGTTCATAATCTTCAGAGTATTCAGTCCAAATACTTGAAAAAGTTTCACTCTCTTTATGAAAAACTGTATAGCAAGGTAACATCTCATCAAAATATCCTACTTTTCCTTCGCTATCTAATACAGTTCTAAACTCTTCATATCTATTTACTATTTTTGTTATATGGTAAAGCATAGTTGGATATATCTTTTTTTGCTCTGTCACTATCTTAGTAACATCTAATTTAGTTGTCATACTATAAGTACAAGGAATATCATCTAAATAGTGTCTATAGTGAGCTTTTCTCTTCCAATTCTCTACATCTATATAGTTAAATTTCATCTTCTTTCTCCTCCAATAATTTACTATAATCAAGAAAACTAAGAATTGTTCCATATTCCAAGAAGCTGATTAACTAAAATTCAGCTCACTAAAAACACAAAACTCGTTCCACTCAAACAGTTGTGTTTTTTAGCGTTTGCTTTCATTAAGTTAATCTAGCTTCTCTCCATAATTTCCACAATTCTTTGAGTTTTCTTTTATCAAAATTATATAAATAATTATTTTAAAATTTCTGAAAAATCTTCCTCTTTAAATTTATATTTTTTTCCACAGAAGTGACACTCTGCTTCTAACTCTTTCTCTTTACTAAATATATCTTTTAATTGCTCTTTTCCTAAAGTTATAAGTCCTCTATAAAATTTATCACTTGAACAATTACAGCTATATTTTACATCTTTTTCTTCTAATATTTCATATGGCTCTACTAATCTTTCATAAGTTTCATCGCTCATATCCTCATATAAAAGCTTTGCTATTCTCTTTATATCCATTCCACCAGCCATAAGTTCTGTCATAGGTCTAATAGCTCCTATTTTTTGCTCTAAAGCTGTTATAAATTCATCTTCTGCTCCTGGAAGAAGTTGAATCATATATCCACCAGCATATTCTACTGTATTTTCATTTTTTAATTTTACTCCCAATGCTATTACAGTTGGAGTTTGTTCAGAGTTATAAAAGTAATAAGCTAAATCTTGAGCTATCTCTCCAGAATTTATCTCTGATAATCCTACATATGGCTCTTTTAGTCCCATATCTTTGATTATTTTAAGTATTCCTTGTCCTACTAATCCTCCTACATCTGATTTTCCATTATCTTTTAAAGGGACATCAGCAGTTGGATTTGATAGATACCCTTTCACTCCTCCATTGGCATCTGCAGTTACTACCATATTATTTAATAATCCATTTGTATCTGTTCTAAGAGTTAGTACATCATTACCTTTTAATGTACTTCCCATTATTACCCCTGCTGTAAGTAATCTTCCAAAGGCGTCAATAGCTGTTGGACTACACTTATGAATATTTTGTGCCTCTTGAACTATATCTGTTGTATCTACAACAAAAAATCTAGCATTTTTACTTACTCCTCTTATTAGTTTTCCCATTCTTGTATCACTCTCTTTCTAAAATTTATCATATTTAATAATTGATTTATACTTTCTATAATTTTTTTCACTCAATACTTTCATCAAGTCTAAATTACTATTGATTCTACCATTTTTATTTAGGTATTTTCTAATATCTTTTATCTCTTTTTTATCAAACCCATAGTACTCTAAAAGAGTATCATTAGCTTCGTTTATATATAGAGGTTTTTTCTCTATCTGAGTCTTTATCATAAGTTTTTTTCTTAACTTATCAAAGGTAGCTTGTCCTATCCCTTTTATTCTTTTCAACTCATTTAGATTTTTAAATCCACCTGTCTGCTCTCTATACTCCACAATAAGTCCAGCTAACCTTGTTGTTACTCCAAAATTAGACATCTCCTCTTTAGAGGCAGTATTTATATCTAAATATTTACTATTTTCATCTAAAACATTATCACTCATTATTATATCAAAACTCTCATTATTTTCAAAAGGATTTCCATAAGCTATTCCAAAATTTAAAAGAATAGCAAATAAAATACTTAAAAACTTTTTCATAAAACCCACCTTATTTTTTTAATTTTAAAAATAGTTCTTTCTTAGCTTCCATTCTCTCACTCATCTCTCTAATATATAGAGCTGGGTCTTTAGGATTTACATATCTTTCAATATAATCTCTATACTCATTTTCAGGTATTACAATCTTAGTGATAGCTCCACCACCTAGTCCCATAGTAGATTGATTTTCCTCTATCATCTCTATATTAAAAACTGATTCACAACCAAGTTTTGAGTATCCAATATTCTCTCCCCACTCCATAATATTTTTCTGTCTGTACATATAGTAAGGGTGTATATCTTTTTTCTCTACCAATCTCTTTATTGCCTCTGTGATAGTTTTTCCATCTAACTCCACTCTATCTTGGCTCTCTTTAAATAGATTTGAAGCTCTTTTGAAAGCAAGAGTATGAATTGTCAAGTTCTCTATATCAAATTTCTCCAATTCTCCAAGAGTATATAGTATGTCTTCAGTTGTTTCATCAGGAAGTCCTACAATAATATCCATATTTACAATAAAACCTAACTCTTTAGCTTTTCTAAAATATTTTTCAAAGTTTTCTCTATCAAACTTTCTATTTACTTTTTTAAGAGTTTCTACTTTAAATGTTTGAGGATTTAGACTTATTCTATCCACTCCATATTTTTTAGCTATCTCTAATTTTTCATCTGTTAGAGTATCCTCTCTTCCAGCTTCAAATGTAAACTCTCTTACATCACTCATATCTATATGAGTATTTACAGCTTTCAATACATCTTCTAAATCCTTTTCAGTAAGGGTACTTGGAGTTCCTCCTCCAATATATAGAGAAGAGATTTTAAAATTTTCCTCTCTTAAAAACTTTCCTGTAAGCTCTATCTCATCAAGAAGAGTCTTTACAAAGTCATTGTAATATCTTCCAACTCCACTTCCTATCTCATATGAAGCAAAAGAGCAGTATTTACACTTTGTTGGACAAAATGGGATTCCAATATATAGATTAATATGTTTTCTATCTAAAAACTCTAACTCTTTTTTTACTATTTCAATAAGTAATTCTATCTTTTCTCTACTTACTAGCAAAAACTCTTCCATTATCTTTTTTATCTCTTCATATCCATAACCTAATGCTAAAAGTCTTCTCACTACCTTAGTAGGTCTTACTCCCATTAGTCCACCCCAAGAGTATTTTTTACCAAAGAATTTTAGCATAAGTATCTTTGTCATTGTTATCTCTTGGTCTTCAAATTTTCCATTTTGGTCTGGATATCTAAAAAACTCTACTCTTCCATCTATCTCTAATCTAACTACTATATCTCCGTTTTCTCTCTCTATCTCTATATCTAAATTTTTATCCAAAGCCTCAGGAACCATTACCCTTGCAAATTCCTCTATACTTCTATGATTCATTTGAAAATTTGAATTGATTATCACTTTCTCCTCCAACTACCTTAAATTATCTATATACTCTTCTTTAGAAATTATATTTTGAGAATATAAATCCTCTAAATAATTTCTCATTAAAATCATTCCCATTTTTTTATTACTCTCTATCACACTATCTATTTGATTGAGCTTATTTCCTAAAATTAAATTTGATACAGCTGGAATAGATAATAATATCTCATAAGCCCCTCTTCTTCCCTCTTTAGTTCTTACTAACCTTTGGCTAACTACTCCTTTTAATGTGGTAGCTAATTTTACTCTTATCTCATTTTGCTCTTCAGCAGGAAAAACATCTACAATCCTACTTATAGTTTCACTGGCACTATTTGTATGCAATGTTCCTAGCACTAAATGCCCTGTTTCACTAGCTGTAAGAGCTGCTGCTATACTCTCCCTATCTCTTAGCTCTCCTACCATTATCACATCTGGGTCCTGCCTTAATACACTTTTTAGTCCTTGAGCAAAAGAGTGGGTATCTCTTCCAATCTCCCTCTGTCTAATAAGAGATTTTTTACTTTTAAAAAGATATTCAATAGGATCTTCCAAAGTAATGATATTGAGATTTTTAGTACTGTTTAGCTCCTCTACCATAGAAGCTAGTGTTGTACTTTTACCACTTCCACTAGGTCCCGTTATTAGAATAAGTCCCTTTTTACTCTCTATCAATTTTTTTAATATTTTAGGTAATCCTAACTCTTCCATAGATTTTATACTATTTTCAATGAGTCTTATGGATATACCGATATTACCTCTCTCCCAATGAAAATTTCCTCTGTACCTTAAATTGTTAGAATCTTCAAAACTACAATCTAACTCCCTATTTTGATAAAAAATATTTCTTTCTCTCTCACTTAAAACCAAATCTACAATAAGAGATAGAAATCTTTTATTTACAAGCTCATCTCCTATCTTAATAAGCTCGCCATTTACTCTAAATGTTGGTAATTCTCCATATACTAGGTGTATATCTGATGCTCTTTGTTCCCTTGCTGATGTTAAAAGTTCTTCAAATAACATATTACCCCTCCATTTATTCAGTTAGTGTGTAGACTTTACTCTATATTATACCATTTATTCTCCATTCTTCAAATAGAAAAAAAATTACTAATATGCTATAATAAAAATAAAAAATTGAGGTGGTACTTTGTCTTATAAAATTATTTTTACAGATTTAGATGATACTCTTTTAAATTCAGAGAAAAAAATCTCTCAAATTGATAAAGAAGCTATAATGAAAGCTCAAGAGGCTGGAATAAAATTTGTTCTTGCTTCTGGTAGACCTACTTTTGCTATGTATGATTTAGCTAAAGAGTTAGAGCTTGAAAAATATGGAAGTTTTATTCTGTCTTTCAATGGTTCTATCATTACAAATTGTAAAAGTGGAGAGCATATTTTTGAAGAGAGTCTTACAAAAGAGGATTTACATTTGATGTATGACTTTGCTAAGGAAAACAGTTGCCATATTCTCACATATGTTGATGATGAAATTACTTCTGAAACAGAGAGTGAATATATAGATGTAGAGGTTACTCTTACAAAAATGCCTCACAAAATTGTTAAAAATTTTAAAGAGGCTGTAAATAAACCAGCAGTAAAATGTATGATATTAGAAGAACCAAGTTATTTAAAAGAGGTAGAGAAAAAATTAAAAGAAAAGTATGGGGATAAATATAGTATAGCTATCTCTAAACCTTTTTTCTTAGAGGTTACAAAACTTGGGGTAGATAAAGGTGTGGCTCTAAAAAATTTAGTAGAAACTCTTGGTATGAAAATAGAAGAGAGTATTGCTGTGGGAGATTCATATAATGACTTACCTATGTTAAAGGCTGCTGGACTTGCTGCTTGTGTTGAAAATGCCAATGAAGATATCAAGAAAGTTTGCTCTTTCATATCTAAATCTAACGATGAGGGTGGAATGGCTTATTTAATTGAAAATTTAATTTTTAATAAGAGGTAAAAATGGAGATTAGATTATTAATAGAAAAAGATATAGATGAGATGGCTAAGCTTTATGTTAAGAGCTGGAGAGCTACATATGATGGAATAATTCCAGATAAAATTTTAGATACTATTACTGTAGAAAAATTCAATCCTATTTGGAAAAATTATATAACAAAGGATAACAATGGTATTTTTGGAGCTTTTGAAGGAGATATTTTTTTAGGATTTGGTGCTTTTACTCCAGATAAAAATATGGAGTCTACTCTTTACTTAGATTCTTTACATATGAAAGATGAATATAAGGGAAAGGGAATAGGGACAAAAATAATAAATCAACTAAAAGATTATGCTAGAGAAAAAGGGTACAAAGGTATCAGTGTTTCTGTAATGTGTGGAAATGATAGAGCTAAAAATCTCTATACAAAATTAGGAGCTATTCACTTAAATTACTATACTGGATATGAAATACAGTGCGAAAAACTATACTGGGAACTATAAGAAAATTTTAAATTAAAATCTAAAAATAAAATAATTTAATAATTATTCAAATAATATTAACTAAAAAACTCGAAGAATTGTGCAATTTATGAAGAGAAGTTAGATTAACTCAGCGAAATCGAACACTAAAAAATGCAATAAGTCGAAGACTTAACCCTTACATTTTTAGTGAGATAAGCTCGTAGTTAATCAACTTCTTAAAATATGGAACAATTCTTAGTTTTCTTTTTTTAATCTAAAGCAGATAAATAATCACAACAAAGTTAAGAAAAACGCCTTTATCAATCCACCTACATCTATTCCAAACATAGATTCAGCTATCATTTTCACTAAAACTATTGAAGTTACAATTAAAAACATTGGTTTTATAAATTTAGTTCCCTTTGTAACAGCTGTCTTAGCTCCCAAAGTAGCTCCAAATATCATAATTATTCCAATTGGAACTGAATAGAAAAAATTAACTTTTCCAAGGAAAATAAACAAGAACATACTAGCAAGGTTACTTGTAAGGTTTAAAATCTTTGCATTTCCACTGGCATTAGTAAAATCTAGTTTGAAAATTCTAATAAGAGCAAAAATTAAAAAAGAACCTGTTCCTGGACCAAAAAATCCATCATAAAATCCCATTATAAGCCCCATTACTCTCCCAGCATTAACATTTCCTTTATTTAATCCTTGGAAATTATTCTCTTCTCCCATTTTTTTATTAACCAAAGTATAGATTAAAACTAAAAGTAATAATACTATCGCTATAGGGTAAAGATATTTCGAATCTATTAATACTACTGTCTTCACTCCCAATAAAGCTCCAACTAAAGAAAATGGCATTATTTTTTTTGAAAGTTCCCAATTGACTTTTCCAGAAGTAGTAAATTTTAAAGCACTTGCCACTGTTCCTATACTTGAAGATACCTTATTAGTCCCTAGAGCTATATGAGGTGGTATTCCAGAAGCTAAATACGCAGGTACAGTGATAAGTCCTCCTCCACCAGCAACTGCATCTATAAATGCTGCTATAAAACAAGCTATTCCTAAAAATATAAAAGTTCCAATATCTACATTACTTAAAAATTCCTCTAACATCTATCCTCCAACAGTTTTTATTTTTCAAAAAAGTAAGAGTTGCTATATAACAACTCTTTAATTTTTTCTATTTTCTATATATAGGTACTATCTCTTCCTCTTCATCATAACTTTCACTTCTTACTTTATAATCAAGTATGTGATTTTTATTTTTAGGTATAGTACAGAATATATTCTCTCCAGGATTTACTATCTCTCCCTCTTTGATATATACAGCTCCAGAGATATAGTCTAATATTCTTTGAGACTCTTTAGCATCTAAGTCCATTAAATTTATATGAACTATCTTATCTTTTTTTATATACTCTACACACTTTTTACAATCTTCATATTTTTTAGGCTTTACAAATACAATATCAAAATCCTTTTCCATAATACTCTCCTTTTTATTTTAATTTTACCACAGCTGGAACTGAAAAGTCTACACCATTATATATTAAAGAAGCAGCTTCATTTCCTATATAAGAATCCACTATTGCAGTTCCTACTAGATTTTCTTCATAACCTAATACTTCCCCTCTATATTCTATTGCTTTTCCTTGCTTATAAACATTCATTTGAGTTCCTATTTTTAGATTATTATCAGAACCAGAATTAATTATTATTCTTTTTCCATCTTTTTTTACTACAGCAGCTGTCCAAGGCATACTATCTATTTTCTTTACTATTTTTTCTACTCCTTGTATTACAGCAGCTCTAAAAGCTTCTTGTTCAAGGCTTCCATAAGAACCATATGTTCCTGCTCCTAATACTGTTCCAAATTTTACACTGGCACTTCCCTCTCCAGTTTCTGTCCAAACTTTTCCATTTAAAACATCTATTACTTTTAGCTCTATTACAGCTTCAGCTCTTTGCTCTTTACTCTTTGAAAAAAGCGATTTACTTCCAGTAGTATTAAGTTCATACTTAGTAACACTTCCTACTACTACAAAATCTGTATCTAAAAATTTCTGTTTTGCTAAAATTGATTTTTCTCCTAAAGAGTTAGAGAAAGCTAACTCTTCCATTATAGAGTCTAAATCCTCTCTTTCTAATACATTAAATCTTCCAGAGTTAGCAAATTCTGATATTAATATATCCTTTGTTATACTATCTGTTCTTTGAGTACCAAATCTTGTATAATTTTTTACTTTTCCTATAACTACTCTTCTTTTAGGAGCAAGATTCTCTTTATAAGTATTATAATCTCTTAAAGTAGAGATATTATCCTCTTTTTTTACTGTACTTCTTATCTCTTTGTTACTACAACTCACTAAAAATAAAGCAGCTAAAAAAATTCCTATATATTTTTTCATACTTATCACCTACAATCTTTCAAGTACTTTTTTAATTATCTCCTCAGCTGGAAGCTCACTTGTAAAACCAGTAGCTTTGCGATGTCCTCCACCACCAAAAATTGAAGCTATCTCATTTACATCTATATCATGTTTACTTCTCATACTTCCTTTGATTACTCCAATTTTATCCTCTCTTAAAAAAAGTGAAACTTCAGCCTCTTTGAAGGAGATTAATTTTTCTACTATTCCTTCAGTATCCTCTTTTCTCCCATTATATTTATCTAGAGTCTCTTTAGACATAAAATAATAAGCTAATTTTTTATTCTCATTATACTCCATCTCATACATAGCTATCCCTAAAAGCTTTATAGCTGGTAAAGATTTTGTATTGAAAAATTCTCTAACTACTTTAGAGTTACTTGCACCTATTCTTTTTAACTCTGCTGCCATCTCAAAAGTTTTTTCTGTTACATTGTCATGAGAAAAATTTCCCGTATCATTCACAAGTCCTGTATATAGAGCTTCAGCCATATTCACATCTATCTCTATTTTACAAAATTTTAAAAATTTATATATTAATTCACTTGTAGATGAAATCTCCTCTACATAGTTTAACTTTCCATATAATGTATTACTGATATGGTGGTCTATGTTTATTACAAATCTATTTTTTAACAACTCTTTAGCTTTTCCTAGTCTATCATCAGTTGCTCCATCTACACAGATAGCCAAATCAAATTTATATTCATTATTTTCATCATATTGCTCTACAATATTTATCTCATTTAAAAATTTTACACTATCAGGATATTTATCTTGCAATATAAACCTTACATTTTTCCCCATTTTCTTTAGTCCTAGAGTTAAAGCTAATCCTGAACCAATAGCATCTCCATCTGGATTAACATGAGAGATTACTACAATATTATCCTCTGAAAATATTTTGTCTTTTATTTCTAAAAATGTATTCAAATTTCACCCTCCACTCCTAAAACTTTTCTCTCTTCCTCTGTCATTCTTTTCAAACCTTCTCTATATAATTTTTCTGGATCATGACCAAGTTTAGTAGCCATAAGATTCATTACAGCTATCTCTACCATAGCTGCAGCATTTCTTCCTGAAGATATATAAAGAGTCATCTTAGGAATATTATTTCCTAGTATTTCTGTTACACCATTTTGATAATCCACTGCTGTTAAATAATCATTTTCACTCTCTTGTTCTTTTAGTTCAATTACAATATCGAGTTTTTTGTTTATTCTTACAGCACCAAGTCCATATAGAGTTTTGATATCTATTATTCCCAATCCTCTTATCTCCATAAAATATGGTAGATTTGCAGCACTTCCAACTATATCTCCACCTGTATCTTTTACAAATTTTACTAAATCATCTGCTATTAACCTATGACCTCTATGAATTAGTTCAAGAGCTGTTTCACTTTTCCCTACTCCACTTTTTCCACTTAATAATACTCCAAAACCATATAGCTCTAAAAATACTCCATGTACTGAAATATTTGGGGTAAAATGTGTTTCCAAATAACTATTAAAATTTGCTATCATTTGAGATGCTTTTTTATATGAACTTCTACACAATATCATATTTCTTTCTTTTACCATATTATAAAAATACTCAGGCACTTCCACATCTGCTGTTAAAACCAATACTGGCAGTTTAAATTGAAGATAATTTTCTAAGTTTTTTATTCTTACCTCTTCTGGTAATGTACTTAAAAATTTAAATTCTGCTTTAGAAAAAATTTGTACTCCATTGTAAGCAGCATCTTTATAATTTTCTACATATCCAGCTAAAGCAAGGGAAGGTCTATGTATACTCGTCGTTTCTATTACAGTATCATCAAGATTCTCTTCTCCTAAAAGAACTTTTAAATTAAATTGATTTTTTAATTGTTTTACTGTAAGTACTTTTCCATTGTTCATACATTTATCACCTTGCTTTTTCTTATTAGATTTTATTAACTTTTGAGATTCTCTCATAAAATATTCAGCAGAGTTTACTCCCATCATTTTCAATCTATAATTTAGAGCTGCTGTTTCTATTATTATTGCTAGATTTCTTCCTCTTCTTACTGGTATAGTAAGCTTCGGTATTTTCCCACCTAAAAATTCTTCATATACCTCATCTAATCCCAATCTGTCATAGAATTTTTTCTCATTCCACTCCTCAAGAACAATTAAAAAATCTATTCTTTTCATTTTTCTTGTAGCTTTTATTCCAAAGAGAGTAGTTACATCTATCTTACTTCCATCTTTTAAGTTATCCAAGAAAAAATGACTATCCATTATAGTTTTATCTACTCTATTATATCCCTCTAAATCATTTTCTGCCACTCTTTTCATCATAAGATGGTTATCAGTTATTAGACGATGACCTCTTTCTAAAAGTTCAATAGTTACTCCTAATTTTGCATCTTCATATCCAGTTAGTAATACTCCTATTCCCATTACATCTAAGAATATATAACCATCTACCATCTGTTCCTCTCCTAATCTCTTAGAAAGGAAAAACTTTGCTTCCCTTATTGTTGCAGACGTTCTTCTATGGCTTTTTAACAGAGTTTTATTATTTTCCTTTGCACTCTCTATCATCTCTGGAAAAATTATACTCTCATTCGTTGCTATTAGTGCTGGAAAATTATGTTTAAAATACTCATCAAATATTTTTTTTCTCTCTTCTTGTGAAAATTTAGAAAGATATCTTGCTTCTTTTCTTCCATAGATATGAATATAATTATTCAATTCTTCATCAACTTCAAAAAAACCTATTAACTCATACCCTATCTGATATATACTTGGATATTTTACCTGAAATTCTAAATCTCCTTCATTTATTATATCCAAATCCAAATGCTCTTTTAAATCCCTAATAGTCACTTTTTCTCTAGTTATTGCTACTGTATTCATTGTTTCCCCCTTCCTCTAAGGAGTTTTCCTCTAACAACTCTTGCTTTTTAAGATTTTCTAATTTTTTCTCGTAATCTCTATCTAAATAAAAATCCTCTTTTCTTAAAAGAAAAGCTTTTTTTATCTCATCAGTTTTCTCTTCTCTTATTTTATCCCTAATATTTTTCTCTTGAGAGTATTTTTGATATAATCCATATTCATAATAACCAAATATCCCCAAAGCTATCAAATATATTATATATTTTATCCCATTATTTTTTTTAGCCATCTATCTCCTCTTTAAATTTACTTAAAGTATAAAAAGACCCACAGACTACTATAATTTTTTTATTATAACTTTTAGCTAAGTCATAAGCTTTTTTCATATTATTTTCTACTACACAACCTTTTTTATCCTCTAATTGTTCAAAGATCTTTTCTCCATTAGTTCCTCTTGGATTTTCTTCAAGAGAGGTAAAAATAATATTATCTGCTATTTTTCTCATTAAACTTAACATATGTTTTACATCTTTATCCTTTAGTATAGATGTAATGATTACTACCTCTTCACTTTTGTACCCTTGTTCTATAATTTTGCAAAGCTCTCTCATTCCATCTTCATTATGAGCTCCATCTAATACTACTAATGGATTTTGACAATATCTTTCAAATCTACATTGCCATACAACCTTCTCACTAGCTCTTTTTATTATCTCCTTATCTATACCCAATTGAATAGCTACTTCATAAGCTGTTAAGAAATTTTTAAACTGATAGTTTCCAAAAAGAGAAAAATTATATTTTTCAGCTCCTAAATCTATCTTAGTTATAAATTTTTCAAAATCCAACTCCATAGTTGTATTTTTATATTTTTCTAAAACATTTATAATCTCAGCTTTTTCTTCAGAGATAGCTTTTAAAAATTCTGGGTTACTATCTGCTACTACTACTCTTGAAGTATTTTTTATAATTCCAGCTTTTTCCTTAGCTATTTTATAAATAGTATCTCCTAAATACTCTGTATGGTCTAAACTTACATTAGTAATTACACAAAGCTCAGCTTCACATACGTTAGTAGCATCAAATCTTCCACCCATACCAGTTTCCAATACTACATAATCCAATCCTAAGTCTGAAAAATATTTAAACATCATAGCTGTTGTTACTTCAAAAAATGTAGGTCTTATTCCTGTTTTAGCTATAACTTCCTTAACTATTTGATAATATTTTACTATCTCCTCATCACTTATATCCTGTCCATTAGCTCTTATTCTCTCATTAAATTTTAAAATATGTGGAGAAGTATATTTTCCTACCTTATAACCTGCTTCTAATAATATTGTTTCTATTGTAGTAGAGGTTGAACCTTTTCCATTTGTTCCAGCTATATGAATTACTTTATAATTTTTTTGTGGCTCTCCTAACTCTCTACAAAGAGTTTTTATATTTTCAAGCCCTAATTTTATCCCATGCATAGAGTAAGAGTATAACTCATCTAATAATTTCTCTATCTCCATCTTCTCACCTATATTCTTTCTAAAATTCCCTCTATTATTGTTTTAGAATTTTTAGCTGCTAATTTTACAAATTCTGGATAATCCACTTTAGCATCATCATCTGCCTTATCTGAAATAGCTCTTATTACTAAGAATGGTAATTCAAATATATAACATACATGAGCTACTGCTGCTCCTTCCATCTCTGTACAATATCCATTGAATGTTTCTCTCAACCATTTTATTTTTTCTGGAGAAGCTACAAACTGATCTCCACTTACTATTCTTCCCTCCCAAACTCTCTCTTTTCCAAAAGCTTCAATAGCTACTTCCATAGCTATCTTTCTCAAATTTTCATCAGCTTTAAACTGATACTCATCCATTCTTGGTATTTTCCCTAACTCATATCCAAAAGCACTGCAATCAAAATCATGTTCTACCAAGTCTGTTCCTATAACTATATCTCCTATATTGATATCTGGATTTACCCCTCCTGCTACTCCAGTAAACAAAAGTCTATCTACATTAAAATGATTTTTCATAAGTGTAGCACATATAGCTCCATTTACTTTTCCTATTCCCCCCTCTACAAGTACTACATTTTTATCTTTTAATTTTCCTTTAAAAAAAAGTAATCCTCCTAATTTTTCTTCTACTATCTCTGTCATTATAGCTTTTAATTCTATAATCTCTTCATTCATTGCTCCTATTATTCCTATTACCATAAATTTAATTCACCTCTATTATAAAATTTTACTTTACTAAAAAATTATACCACATAGTTAGCTAGTAAGCAATTTAATAAACTCCTATTTTTTAATTATATATGTTATTTTTTTATATTTTATGTTATAATAATATTGCTAAAATTTAATTAGGGAGTTCAGAATGAAAAATTTTTCTTATAAAATACAATTTATTATTATTATATTTTTTTACAAGTTATTACTTTTATTTCCAGAAAAGATAAGATTTAAGTTTGGAGATCTTTTAGGAATACTTATGTACAAACTTATAAAAAAAAGAAGATTAATTGCTCTTGCAAACCTCAAAATGGCTTTTCCTGAAAAAGACACTCAAGAAATTGAGCATATAGCAATAGAGTCTTTCAAAATTATGATAAAAGCTTTTTTGTGTACTCTTTGGTTTAATACCTATTTAAAAGATCCAAAAAAAGTTTTTGTTATAAATAGAGAAGTTGTAGATGAAGCTTATAATCAAAATAAAGGGGTAATAGCTGCACTTATGCATATGGGAAATATGGAAGCTATTATTAAAGCTGCTGAAGGTTACAATGTAGTTACTGTAGCTAAAGAGCAAAGAAATCCATATTTAAATAAATTTATCAATGAGAGTAGAAAAAATGATTTAAATTTAACTGTATTTCCTAAAAGTAAATCTACAAGCAAAGAATTAATTAAGCGTCTAAATAATAAAGAAATTTTTGCTCTCTTTAGTGATCATAGAGATAAGGGAGCATTAGTCAATTTCTTTGGAATGGAAGCAAAAGCTCCAACTGGTGCTATATCACTTGCACTAAAATTTGATATTCCTCTAATCTGGGGATATAACTATTTTAATTCTGATAACAGTTGTACTTCTGTTGTTGAAAAATTTGAAATGGTTAAGACAGGCAATTTTAAAGATGATGTATTAAATAATACTCAAAGATTGATTAAGAATATGGAAGAAGTTATCAGAAAACATCCAGAACAGTGGATGTGGTTCCATGATAGATGGAGTTTATATAGTAAACTTTATAAGGGAAAGAGAAAATAAATCTCTTTCTCTTTTTTATTATATATTTAATTTTATAAGTGTTCTTTTTTTATTTTAAAAAAATTTGACTTTTAGATAAAAAAGTGATATCATAATTGTAAGGATTACAATTTAAAACAATTGTATAAGTTTAAGGAGGTTATTATGGAATTAAAAGGAAGTAAAACTGAAAAAAATCTTATGACAGCATTTGCTGGTGAGTCAGAAGCTAGAAATAAATACACTTATTATGCATCTAAAGCTAAAAAAGACGGATATGAGCAAATAGCAAAAATATTTGAAGAAACTGCTAACAACGAAAAAGAACATGCTAAACTTTGGTTTAAATTATTAAAGGGAGGAAGTGTTCCTTCTACAATAGATAACCTTTTAGATGCTGCTCAAGGAGAAAATTACGAGTGGACTGATATGTATGCTAAATTTGCTGAAGAAGCAAGAGAAGAGGGATTCCTTGACATAGCTAGAACTATGGAAGGAGTGGCTAAAATAGAAAAAAGACATGAAGAAAGATATAGAAAACTACTTGAAAACATCAAAAAAGATATGGTATTTGAAAGAGAAGAAGAAGTAGCTTGGGAATGTATGAACTGTGGACATATTCACTATGGTAAAAAAGCTCCTAAGGAATGCCCTGTATGTAAGCATCCTGGTGGATACTTTATGATTGAACCTAAAAACTACTAATAAGTTAAAAATTTTAAAGAGAGGTTATATGCCTCTCTTTTTTCTTCTCAACAATTTTTTCTAAATTAATATCTTCTTCTCAAGAAAAATTTACAAATTTTTCTACAATTTTAAAAATTGTAATGATCCCTCTTTCTTAGACACTATTATTTAATTATTGATTAATAAGAATTGACTCCTATATTCTGCAGGTGTTAGTCCTTTTAATTTTATTTTTATCCTTTTCGGCCTTCAAATACACAATTCCTTTTTATAATCCCTTAATTTTTTCTTCATTAGTTGATGATTTTCTAGTTTACACATCTAACCTTTTCTCATAAATTTCAATTTTTTGCTCTTTTGTTAATTTAGCCATAAAAAAACTACACCCTCCATCTTAGATGTTTAAGATTTTGGGTGTAGTACAATTTTTTCCCTCTTTAATTTAAACTATTTATCTAGCTCTTCTCCACATCTCTTTAATAGTCTTTCCCATCTCAAATCTACATTTGCTTGGATTCTATCTATGATGTGTCTATTTTCTGGTTTGAATAAATGTTTAAATCTTCCTTGTTTTTTCAAGAACTCTTCTATTGGTAATTTTTTCTTAGGTCTGTAATTTAACTTCCATTCTCCATTTATTACTTCAAATAATGGCCAGTAACAAGTTTCTACTGCTAATTTACATATTTCCATTAAATCTTCACTTTCGTATCTCCATCCTCTTGGACATGGTGCTAATACGTTTAAGAATGCTGCTCCCTCTGTATAGATAGCTTTTTCTGCTTTCTCATGTAAGTCTTTAAAGTTTCCTATAAATGTTGTTTGTGCAACATATGGTACATTATGAGCTGCTATTACATCAGTTAAATCTTTTCTTCCTTGTGGTTTTCCTGCACTTTCTTTTCCTATTGGAGTTGTTGTTGTATCTGCTCCTACTGGTGTTGCTGATGATCTTTGAATACCTGTATTCATGTATGCCTCATTATCATAACATACATAAACCATGTCATGCCCTCTCTCCATAGCTCCTGATAATGATTGGAATCCTATATCATAAGTTCCTCCATCTCCTCCAAAAGCTATAAATTTATATGTCTCATCTATTTTACCTTTTTTCTTTAATACTCTATAAGCTGTTTGTGCTCCACTTATTGTTGCTCCAGCATTTTCAAATGCTGAGTGAATAAATGAATCCTTCCATGCTGTATATGGATATAGGAAAGTTGATACTTCCAAGCAGCTTGTTGCACTACATATTACAGCGTGGTCTTCTGGTTTTAATGCTCTTAATACTCCTCTTACTGCTACTGGTGCTCCACATCCAGCACACATTCTATGTCCACCAGTTAATCTTTCTGGTTTTTCCATCTCTTTTTTGAAATTATATGCCATATTTATTGCCTCCTACCCTCTTACACCAAAATGTCTATATGTATCTTTTACTTCTCCATCTTTTTCTCTTAATAGAGTTTCAAATATTTCTCTGATATGAGCCACTGTTACGTCTCTTCCTCCAAGTCCATATACATAGTTTACCATTTTAGGTCTTGGGTTGCAGTCATATAATGCTGATCTTACCTCTGCGAATACTGGTCCTCCAGCTGCTGAGAATCCTTCAGATTTATCCATTACTGCTACCATTTTTACATGTTTTAGAGCTTCTGCGATTTCTTCCATTGGGAATGGTCTAAATACTCTTATTTTTAATAATCCTACTTTTTTACCTTCTTTTCTCATTTCATCTATTGCAGTTTTTGCTGTTCCTGCTGTTGAGTTAATTACTACGATTGCTACTTCAGCATCATCTAGTTTATACTCTTCAAATAATCCATATTTTCTTCCTGTCATTTTTTCAAACTCTGCCGCTACTTCTAAGATTACTTTCTTAGCATTTTTCATAGCATTAGCTTGTTGCACTTTATGTTCCATATAGTAAGATACTATATCATATGGTCCTACTGCTATTGGTCTTTCTGCATTTAATAGATAGTCTTCTGGTTTATATTCTCCTACAAATGCTTTTGCTTTATCATCTTCTACTAATTCTATATTTTCAACAGCATGGCTTGTAATAAATCCATCTTGACATACCATTACTGGAAGTTGTACATCTGGGTGTTCTCCAATTCTATTAGCTTGTAACATATTGTCATAAGCTTCTTGGTTAGTTTCACTATATAATTGAATCCATCCAGCATCTCTTGCTCCCATAGAGTCACTGTGATCAGCATTAATATTAATAGGTCCAGTTAATGCTCTGTTTACACATGCTAATGTAACTGGTAATCTTGCTGATGCCACTACATATAGCATCTCCCACATAAGTGCAAGTCCACAAGATGAAGTTGCAGTCATTGTTCTTGCTCCTGCTGCTTGAGAACCCATAGCTGCTGACATAGCACTATGTTCTGATTCTACTGGAATAAATTCTGTATCAACACTTCCATCTGCTACAAATTTAGAGAAATATTGTGGTATCTCTGTAGATGGAGTTATTGGGAATGCTGGTACTACATCTGGATTTATTTGCTTCATAGCTATTGCAATAGCTTCGTTTCCTGACATTCTTTCTCTTATACTCATTAATTTCTACCTCCAAATTACTCTTTTACCATTTCTATTGCGTTGAAAGGACATGCTTTTGAGCAAACTCCACAACCTTTACAGTGGTCCATATCAAACTCTAATCTTTTTCCATCTTTTACAGGAATAGCTGAGTCTGGGCAACAAGGAACACATAATAAACATTGTTTACAATTCTCTGCTATAAATACTGGCTTATTTGATCTCCAATCCCCTGTTCTAAATTGTGCAGCACTTCCTGCTTCATATACAACTCCTCCAGGAGTGATGTCTTGCCATTTTATATCTTCAACTATTGGTAATCCTGCTTTATTTTTCATTACTCTTTCACCTCATTCATAGAACGAATTAATGCGTCCATATTTCCTTTTAATACTTCTGGTTTACTTGCAAATTTATGTTTGAAAGATTCTTCCATAGCTTCTAAGAAAGCTTTTTCTTCCATAACTCCACTAACTTTTACAACAGCTCCAAGCATAGGAGTATTAGGGAAATTTTTACCTAAAGTCTCTTCTGAAATAGTTCTAGCATCACAAGTGAATACTTTTCCTTTATATCCTTTTAAGAAAGGTACAAATTCAGAAGCAGGTTTAGAACTATTAATAATTATAGCTCCATCCTCTTTTAATCCTTTTGTAACATCAACACTTTCTATTAGAGTTTCATCAACAACAACAACAAAATCAGGCTCATAAATATTAGAGTGAACTCTTACTGGATTTTTAGAGATACGATTGTAAGCAGTAATAGGCGCTCCCATTCTTTCAGGACCATACTCAGGGAATCCTTGTACATACATACCACCACTAAAAGCAGCATCAGCAAGAAGTAAAGATGCAGTTTTAGCTCCTTGTCCTCCTCTTCCATGCCATCTGATTTCAAATATTTCTCTCATAATCTACCTTCCTTTCTCTATTAAATAACTGCTGAAATATTAATTTCAGCAGTTATTCATTATATTTTACTTTACTGACATTTATATGATTAAGCTTTTTTTTCTAGCTTAAATCCTGCTATTTTATTTACCATTATAGCTATTGCACCGTCTCCTGTTACATTACATGCAGTTCCAAAACTATCTTGAGTTAAATATAAAGCTATCATTAATGATTGTAATTCAGGACCAAATCCTAACATACTCTCTAATAATCCAAGTGCTGCCATAACTGCTCCACCAGGTACTCCAGGTGCTGCTACCATTGTTACTCCTAGCATTAAGATAAATCCAAACATTCCTGAGAATGTAATAGGCATTCCATTTAACATCATTACTGCCATTGAACAGCTTACTAATGTAATTGTACTTCCTGATAAGTGAATAGTTGCACATAATGGAATTGTAAAGTCTGCTATACCATCATTTACTCCATTTTCTTTAGTTTGTCTTAAAGTTACTGGAATAGTAGCTGCTGATGATTGAGTTCCTATAGCTGTAAAATATGCTGGTAACATTTTTCTAATTAGTGCTATTGGATTTGCTCCACCCATTGTTCCTGCTACTGTATATTGTAATAATAAGATAAATAAGTGTAATACTATAATTATTCCAAATACTTTAGCAAATACTGACATTATTTTTACTAGGCTATGTCACAACAAACAGTTGATAAATAGCCATTTTTATAGGGGAGTATCAGA
>OGEM01000442.1_pt1 | contig 29759 bp, 26 predicted proteins | sample 1570741 | NCBI WGS metagenome assembly OGEM01 (sample SAMEA2582141, study PRJEB24529) | metagenome | biome: Human gut stool | place: China | collected 2011
TGATGGGGGTTTCACTGGCTACCCAGTCAGCCAATCCACCTGGTTCAAAGTCCGCTGCGGTCATACCTGTTTTGACAGCTCCTGGCGCGATGCCAAAGACCTGAATTCCAGCTTCTGCATAATCCAGGGCCAACTGCTTGGTAAAGCCCGCTAGGGCATGCTTGGAGGAGGTATAAGCGTGACCGCCGCCTCCTGCCAGGCTAGAAGCAATGGAGCACATATTGATGATGATCCCTTTTTTATTCTCCAACATTTGAGTCAGATAATGCCGTGTCAGATCCACCGGGGTCACATAGTTGATCTCAAAAATCTCCTGAATCTCCTGAGCGCTTTGTTCCAGAAGCGGTTTGTAATCGTCCAAGACCCCTGCTGTATTGCACAAGACATCGACCTCAGGACACCAGTCGAAAATCGGCGTCAAATCAAGAGTTAAGTCCCGCTGCATGAAGTGAAAATCACCAGCCAATTGGGGATCAGCTCCCTGATCCACGCCATAAACCTGGTAGCCTTTTTCTAGAAAGAGTCGAGCTTGAGCTAGGCCAATCCCTGAGCTAACACCTGTAATCAAGACCCCTTTAGTCATGGACTTCCACCCAATCTGTCGCTAAGACATCACAAGGGGTTGGACTCCACATAGAGAAGCCTTCCCCCTCACCAGAGACGTTGATGAGGAAATAAGGCGTCACTTCTAGAGCCACCCCATTTTGCTCAATGGTATCAAAAAGTTGGACATAGTTTTCTGCTCCACCCCAACCCGTTCGTACATATTTTTTCTTAGCCTTTAAGCCTGGTAAAATCTCTTCAAATGTCATGTTTTTCTCCTTTGTTATCTAGTTAACTTTCTCCCTTTATTATACCAAAAAAAGAGCTTTCTCTATGTAAAAAGCCAGAGTTCTTCTACTCTAGCTTTCATCTTTTATTGATTTTCTTCTGAATGGCGATACCCATAGCCGAAATAAATTCCGACCCCGATCAGGAGAGCAACTCCGAAGGCCAGCCAGGTCGATAGGGAATACTGGGTCATAAAGGACAGACAGACCACAATCGATAGAATTGGCAGGACTGGAACCAAGGGCGTTTTAAATTCACCAGGTCCAGGAGCCCCGTGTTCCTTGCGCAATTTCAAGAGGGCAAAGGCCAACATAACCAGGTAAGCCAAGGTACAGATATTTAAGAAGGAAGCGATACTTGCAAGTGGAAAGACTCCACCAGCAATGGCAGCCATCGATCCAGCTACTAGTGTTGCATTTTTGGGAATTCTAGTTTTTGGATCGAGCTGTTTCATAGCTTTTGGCAAGAGCCCATCCCGCGCCAAACTGTATATCATCCGTGAGAGGGCAAAGGTCATGGAAATGCAGACGGTGATTAGGGTTAAAATAGCGACTAGCGATACATAATTTCCAGCCCAGCCGGCTCCGACCTGACGAAGGGCAAAGGCAACCGCGTCTTCTACATTTAAGTTCTTAAAAGGAACCATACCGGTCAAAACCAGGGTAACCAAGATATAAAGAACCGTTGTGATCAAAAGACTAAGGACAATGCCGCGGGGAACGTTCTTTTGTGGTTCCTTGATTTCGTCGACCGCCATTGAAATGGACTCAAAACCAAGAAAGGCAAAGAACATGAGCGAAGCGCCAGCCATAATCCCTGTCTGACCACCATAGATTTCGCCAAATCCATAAGGGGCAAAGTTTGCCCAGTTGCCAGGGTTTAGGTGAAAAATCCCCACAAGGATGAACAAGGAAAGAGCTGAAAACTTGAGTAAGACCAACAAGGAATTAAAGCGTAAGACCGCTTTTGCATTCATAAGGACTAAGGCTGTGACGAGGACCATGACCAAAATAGGCAAGAGATCCACATAAGTTCCCTTAGCTGGATCAAAAGTCCCGTTTAAAGCTGTCGGCAGGCTCCAGCCAAGATTGGCCAACAAGCCCTTGAAATACGCGGCCCAACCTGAAGCCACCCCTGATACAGCTGTCATAAATTCCATCACAGTCAACCAACCGGCAATCCAGGCTGGAAACTCTCCAAAGATGGCATAGAGGTAACTATAGGCTCCACCAGTTGAAGGGATGCGAGACGCAAATTCAGCAAAGAAGAGGGCAGATAAGCCAACGCAAAAAGCCGCAATCACAATCGAAATGATCAAGGCTGGACCAGCTAAATTCGCTGCTGCAGTCCCTGTAATCGTGAAGATCCCTGTCCCCACCATGGCACCGATTCCTAAAATAATCAAATCCCACAATCGTAAATGGCGATTTAGACCCGGGTGTACTTGCCCAAGTCCCTTTTTTCGAAATAAATTCATATCTATTCTCCCATCTAATGAGTTTATTCTATCATACTTGAACAAGAAAAGGGAGACACTTTCTCCCCCATTTCTTTCTATTTATCACTTTCCGTCCTATTCTTTTTCAAAGCACGAATCGTAAACCAATAATAAATTACCAGCCCAAAAACGATGATCACTGTGGGCAGAAGAACCGTCATACCAAGATTCTGAGCTCCTTGTGCCAAGGTCCAGCGATGTAAGAATCCAACCACTAAAAAGGCGACGATAGGAAAGACGAAAGCTCGTCCAAACTCTTCTTTCCATTGCCAAAGAATGAGAGCTCCGCTAGACCCTGTCATGAGAAGAGCATCCCAAGGACTAGGGACTACAAACCATGCAAGAGCTGGCAAGAAACGGACCCCCACTATTTCACCAACAAAATAGAATCCTAGAACTAGAACAAATGCTACATAAATTGCTTTTTTCGCTTTTTCTTCCGCAAAAATGAGGCGACGAAGGAGATAGAAGATCATCCCAACAGCTAGGAGCCCCAAAATGATGTCGGTTAAATAGACTAGAGGCTTGAGCACAAGGACCGCTTGAGAAGCAAAATCACTTAAGAGGCGATAGAAAATCACAATTCCCGATATGATCGCCCCATATTTCAAAACAGATCGCGTGGATTCTTTGGGCATATTTTCGATGATTTGGTCTGCCATTTCCTTTGGATCGAGACCAAAATAGTCCTTTGCTGTCAAGCCATCCGCTCCTGCTTGCGAAAAGTCCAGTGCTAAATTATAGACCTGCTCTCTCAAAGCCTTCTCCTCATATAAGAAACCGGCGAAATTGAAATAATCCCAGAGATTTTGGAAATAAGCTTGGTCCTCCTGGCTAAAGGTTTGCACCAAAGCCTGCGTTTCTTCATAATAAATAGCTGATGTCATATTGCTTTCCCCTTTCTTTGGAGACGAAATACAAGGAAGAACAGGACTAGCCCTATAAGAGGAAGTAGCCAGCCTATTAAATGAGCAGTTTCCTGATTCACAAGACGAATCCAGCATCCAGTTACAAGGAAAGTCAGCCCCATTACCAGTAGACTCGTCATCAGACGATCTCTACTTCTATAAGCCAAAACCACAAAACCAAGTAGTACTAAGACAGCAAGAGAAATTGCCCAACCATCTGATAAGAAAATACTCCCAATGTAACCCAAATAGGTCGAAAATAATCGTACGATGTTCAGAAACACTAGCAGGCTGATCACACTGATAAACATAGCCAAAGGGCGCTTCATTTCTCCATAGCTCTGTTTAGACCAAAGCCACGTGATAAACTGGCTGAACACCAAGAAATTGAGGAGAATGACAACATAGGTCAAGGGTTCGATTTTTAGTGGTGTCATCCAGGTAAAATCCATTAAATAACGCATGCCAACTAAGATCACTCCAAGTAGGAAGACGAGTCCCACGTAAGATCCTAATGAGCGTTTAGGCAAGTCTGAAAGAACTTGATCCACCATAGCCCGTGGATCCTTTCCAAAATACTCCACCGCCCGTATGCCTTCTTTCTCAGCAACTTTCAGGTCGCAAACCATATTGTAGAGTTGTTCACCGAGTGCTTCATCATCATAAAAATAGGACTTGGCCCCAATATAGGCCACCATTTTTTTCACATAGACTTGATCCTCTTTGTTTAGATGAATCAATTCATCTGACATTTTTTCGGTATAACTTTCTACCATTCTTCTCCCTCCTTCTTGATACGTTCTACTTTCGTGACCAGTTCCTGCCACTGGTCCCAAAATTCTCCTAAGCGCTCTCCTCCAGCATCACTGAGTGAAAAATACTTACGATCAGGACCATCTGGAGACGGCCTCATTTCCCCATGAATGACCCCTTGTTTTTCTAATTTTTGAAGCAGGGGATAAATGGTCCCAGCGACAATCTTATCAAATCCCATCTCTTTGAGACTTTGGATCAATTCATAGCCATAGATGGCCTTTTTGGAAATAATCTCCAGCACACAGCCCTCCAAGACTCCCTTTAGTAATTGGGACTCTTTCATCCTTCTCACCTCTTTCTTCACATATTCACTAGTTTGTTTTGCATACTAGTTTATTCACTATCAGTATACTCTTTCTCTACTAGTATGTAAAGCAAAATAGTAACTTTTTTAAAAAAATTTTTATTCCTTAAAAATCCCTTAAAATCAAGGCTTTCACTGTATACCGGTGTGTAAATATGCAAAAAAAGTTCAAAAAACACTTTATTTTATAGATTGATTGGAGTATAATAATTAAAATTATTCAAAAGGAGACACGAATATGAAAAAATCGAAGCTTGCTCTTTTAGCAGGTGTAGCCGCGGCTTCAACGCTTTTCCTTGCTGCATGTGGTTCATCTTCTAACTCATCAAAGGGAACAACCTACAACTACGTGTATGGTACAGACCCTGATTCCTTGAACTATTTGACTTCAAATCGTTCAACTACAAGCGACATTACAACCAACTTGGTCGACGGTTTGTTTGAAAACGACCAATACGGTAACCTAGTGCCTGCTCTTGCTGAGGACTGGTCTGTTTCAAAAGACGGTCTCACATATACCTACAAGCTTCGAAAAGATGCGAAGTGGTATGATTCAGAAGGTAATGAATACGCTGATGTCACTGCACATGATTTCGTGACAGCTCTGAAATATGTAGCCGATAAAAAATCCGATGCTCTTTACTTGGTTCAAAACTCAGTCAAAGGCTTGGATGATTATGTAAACGGAAAAACCAAAGACTTCTCAACTGTTGGGGTAAAAGCTGTTGATGATCATACTCTTCAATATACTTTGAACCAACCAGAATCTTTCTGGAATTCTAAATTGACCACTTCTACCATGATGCCGGTCAATGAAAAATTCTTGGAATCAGCTGGTAAAGACTTTGGTAGCGTAAAACCAAATGGTATCCTCTACAACGGAGCCTATATTTTGAAGTCCTTCACTTCAAAATCACAAATCGAGTTGGATAAAAACCCTGAATACTACGATAAGAAAAATGTTCACATCGATACTGTTAAATTAACGTACTTCGATGGATCCGACCAAGATTATCTTGCTCGTAACTTCTCAGATGGTAACCTATCTACTGCTCGTCTCTTCCCAACAAGCTCAACCTACAGTACGATTGAGAAGAAATTCAAGGATAACATCGTTTATACCCCACAAGATTCTACTGTTTACTACGCTTACTTCAACGTCAACCGTCAAAACTACGGCCATACCAAGAAGACATCTGATGAGCAAAAGAACAGCACCAAGACAGCCCTTCAAAATAAAAACTTCCGTCAAGCCTTGAACTTTGCTTTAGATAGAACTTCCTACAGCGCTCAAGTTAACGGGAAAGACGGAGCAACCAAAACCCTTCGTACCCTTCTAGTTCCACCGACATTTGTGCAAGCAGACGGGAAAGACTTCGGTACTCTCGTTGAAGAAAAACTTGCCGCAACAGGAGATGAGTGGAAAGGTGTTAGCTTCGCTGATGCTCAAGATAGCTTGCATAATGCAGATAAAGCCAAAGCAGAACTTGCAAAAGCTAAATCTGAATTGCAATCACAAGGTGTTCAATTTCCAATCCATATCGACTATGTTGTAGACCAATCTTCTAATGCTCTTGTCCAACAAGCAGACTCTATGAAGAGCTCAATCGAAGCGGCTCTTGGTAAAGACAATGTCGTGATCGATGTCCAAAAATTGTCTACAGACGATGCTGATAACGCTACTTACTTTGCCCAATCACCAGACCAAAAAGACTTTGATATGGATATCACTGGTTGGGGACCTGACTTCCAAGACCCATCTACTTACTTGGATATCTTAAACCCAACAGATGGTTCAACCTTGACTGGTATGGGGCTTGATCCTAAGAAAGACCAAGCGCTCATCGAGAAAATTGGTTTGAACGAATACAAAGCCTTGCTCGATGATGCCAATGCTGAAAAATTGGATACCAATGCACGTTATGAAAAATACGCTGCGGCCCAAGCTTGGTTGACAGAAAATGCTATGGTTCTTCCAATCTACTCTAAGGGTGGCGTTCCATCTATCACCAAGGTCACACCATTCTCAGCAGCAAATTCTGCAATTGGTATTAAAGGGGAAACAAGCTTCTTCAAATACCAAAAAGTTCAAGACAAGACTGTCACAACTGCGGACTACGAAAAAGCGTATAAGAATTGGTTGAAAGAAAAAGAAGAATCCAATAAAAAAGCGCAAGAAGAACTTGCAAAACACGTGAAATAATCACGATAGAAAACACCGAGGTACCACCTCGGTGTTTTTTGTTATGGAAAACCTATCCTTGAAACTTTCCTTAGGTGAGTACGGACGTTAGCGAACTTCTCCGAAGTTCCATAACTTAGTTTTGGACCTAAGGTTCCAAAACTCCCGAGTGCTAGAAATACTATTATTTCTAGCACTTTTCTCACAGCGGAAAGTTTCGGTATTTGTTTAAATAACCTTAATAACATACATTATTATAATTCTTTCCGCAACACTTAGCTTGTTCTATGTAAAAAACAGTTTGTCTACTTATTGACTTTTTCATTTCTCAATCTTTTATAGACTCAGCGCTACCTCACGACAATCTTCCGATAACTTCTAGAAGTTAGAAGAAAGACGAGGACATAAGAGATGAAAAAGACAGCGCAGATGGCTAAGGTTGTTTGAAGGACCAAGCCAGCATTGTTCGCTCCTAAGAGAGCAACGATTTTTGCAATCATCTTATAGGCCACTCCTAGGTAGAGGAAGGAGAAGAATAATGGAAGGAAAAAGACGGTGAGAATCTGTTTGCGAATGGTGGTGGCCGTTTGCTTTTGGTCCAATCCTACTTGTTGCATGATCACAAAATTATCCCGGTCCTCATAGCCCTCTGAAATCTGTTTGTAGTAAATCACGAGAACCGTAGCTAATAGAAAGATCACAGATAGGAAAACACCAATAAACAGGATTGTCCCTGCTGATTCACGCCAATCTTTCTCTATACTATATCGATCATAGCCACTAAAATAAGTCGCACCATATTGACTCATTTTGTCTGTCGAATGAAGCTCTTTGATCACACCAGCGATGAAATCCTGGTTTTCTTTATCTTTTGCAGTAATAGAGAATTCCAAATTTTTATCAAGTTTTAGTCCCAGTTGGTTCAAGTCAGAAAGAACAAGGTACAAGCCCATTTGGCTGCTCTGAGGGAGTTTTCCTTGGATAAAATTAGAATCTAGTTTTTGTTTAATTGTGAAGGTCTTACCATTGATTTCTAATTGCGAATCTAATCTTCCAGGATACTGATACCCATAGGCTAGGATTTCATTTTCCCCAATCTCAACTTTTTGACCCGTCAGTTGCTCATAAGTCGCCTGATCAAAGAAGTAGACGGTTCCCTCTGTCTTCAACTCCTGATCAGTTGCTGGAGTGAACTGGTCATTCACCTCTAAGACCTTTCCATCAATCTTTCGAATTTCAGCCGACCAGTATGTTGTCTGTGCCACTTGATAATCTGATAGATGTGTCGCATCGGCTGTTTTCTGAATAATAGCTTGAACATCTTCAACAACTGGTTCTGTTTCAGCTTCTGAAGTCATATGCCCCACACTAATATTGTAGTCCGAAGGGTACATAGTATCTAGGTAATGCTGCCCTCCAATAAAGATATTCAGCGACCCTGTTAAGGTGACCAAGACCATGGTGGAAAGAATACTAATGGTCGCGAGACCCGCTGCATTTTTTCGCATACGAGCGATTAAGTTGGAGACAGATATAAAATTTTCTGGCTTGTAATAATAAGTCTTCTGACCTTTGAGAAATCTTAAGAAGGTAATAGTTCCTGCATTGAATAAGAGATAGGTCGCTAGGATGACCAAGATGACGGCAATAAAGAATCCTTGCACCGCCGCGACCGGACGCTCGGCTGTTAGCGCTATATAAAAAGCAATTCCTAAGAGCCCTAGTCCTAAAAGAGTTTGGACTAGCAAGAAGCGTCCCTTCTTCTCTCCTGCTTTCTTTTGTTGCATAAGGTGGAGGGAACTGTAGCGCAAGAGGCGGAAAGAATTCAGCAAGAGAATGAGGGCAAAAGCAAGAGCTAATCCTAACAAAGTCTCAAGTACAGCCCCTATCTGGAAGGTCGATTGAATGACGACTGGAAGCCCCATACATTTTAAGAGAAGGGCAAAAATCAAGCGATCAAACAAGAGTCCCAATCCCAGTCCTGCGCCAACCGTGAGGATATAGAAGAAAAGTAATTCCCATAAGGTCATGACGAGGAGGTGCTTCTTCTCCATCCCCAAAACACTGTACAAGCCCAGTTCTTTGGACCGATTTTTCATGACATAGCCATTGGCATAAGCTACTAAAATGATGACAACCAGCTGGACGACGAAACAACCAAAACCAAGAACAGCTCTTGCCGTTCGTCCTCCGTAAGAAGCTTCTAAATGAGGGGTCGTTGCCAAGGCAATAAAGCTATAGAGGATCATGGTCGTTAAAATGACAGCCAGGGCAAAGGGGTAATAGAGTTTGCGATTTTGTTTGAGGTTGGAAAGAGCTAATTTACTTGTTAATTTAAACATCACGATCCTCCTTTCCTGCCATGACTGTCAGAGTATCTGAGATTTCTTGGAACATCTGACGTTCTGTCTTTTCTCCGCGGAAGATCTGGTTGTAAAGAATCCCGTCCTTGATAAAGAGCACGCGCTTGGCCCGAGCTGCCGCGGCGGTCGAGTGGGTCACCATGAGGATGGTTTGGCCCATGCTATTGATATCTTCAAAGACGTCGAGCAAAGCCGCCGAAGACTTGGAATCTAGCGCCCCTGTTGGCTCATCAGCAAGGAGGATTTCAGGTGAGGTGATGATAGCCCGTGCTACAGCCACCCGTTGTTTTTGTCCACCAGAGATTTCGTAAGGGTATTTTTCAAGAAGCTGGTGAATCCCCAACTCTCGACTCACGCTATCTACCTTGCTCATCATTTCCTTGACCGGTTTGCGAGAGAGGACTAGAGGCAGGAGGATATTGTCCTTGACGGACAAGGTGTCCAGCAGGTTAAAGTCTTGAAAGACAAAGCCTAGTTTTTCCCGGCGGAAGCTGGAGGCGTCCTTGTTCTTGATAGTTGAGGTATCTGTGCCATTGAGGTAAACCCGCCCTTCCGTCGGCTGATCCAGCATGGCCAGGATGTTGAGGAGGGTTGATTTCCCAGATCCTGATTCCCCCATGATGGCCACGTATTCACCCTTCTCAACAGTGAAGTGAATATCTTTTAGGGCTTCGACCTGCGTTCCTTGAAAGCGGGTTTTGTAGATCTTTTTGATATGTTGAACATCTAGTAGGGTCATGGTCCGTTCCTTTCTAGCTCGAAAAAAGCTTCAATCGTTTTTTACAAATCTATTGTACTAAAACTGAAACGCTTTCACCATAACATAACCTTACATTTTCCCCTTTATTTCTTACATTTTTGTAAGAAAACAAAAATAGGCTAGAACTTGAGGTCCTACCCTATTTTCATTGATAAATTATTCGGCTGATGAAGAGAGCAATGGTGCAATTGATTGATAAGCACCTTCAAGAGCTTTTTGGGCAATATCGCGAGCATTTTTCAATTGTTGTGCGAATTGACTACGAGCTTGTTCAGGAACAACTGTATCATCAGAACCTGCAGCTGAAAGTGTATCGTTAAATGTTTTTCTTGCAGTCTCCATAGATTGGATCGCAGGATCTACTTGCTTATTATAGGCATCTTTACCAGATGCTGGGATCTTGTCACCAATCTCTTTGACATATTTTGTGTAGTTGTCAATCATTTTTCCATAAATGGTTTTCATATCACCAAGTGTTTTGGCGTTGTCGATTTCTTCATCAGTTAACAAGACAATTTCTGGAATTTCAACAGAAGAGGTTGCTGATTTAGACGATTTTGATGAACTGCTTGATTTGCTTTCTGAAGTAGATGATTTTTCTACTTTGCTAGAAGAAGCTTTTGCATCTTTGCTTGATGATTCTGAAGCAGTTTTACCAGAACAAGCTGCTAACGTTGCAACGGACAAGAGAGCCACACCGGCTGTAAGAAGTTTTTTCATATTTTTTCTCCTATAAATAAAGAATGAATATATTTTAAATGATTTTCCTTTAATTGTCAAACATTTTCTGTTTTCAAATACTTATGCACCGCTAATTATCACTAGTTTTTAACATATTTTATATCCTAAAAATTATTTCTTTTATTGTATTTTTATACATTGTTTGAATAAACAAAACCAGAAAAACAGTCTTTTTCTGGTTTATTCTTCTTTTTATTGATGAAGCAACTGTGTAAATTCTTCTTGAAGTTCCTTGTTGTCCGTTGGTTTTAGATACATCTTTCCACCATTAGTCGTTGGAGAATGGAAGACAATGCCTTCTCCTGTATCTGTAATGGCAAAGAAATAACTATGCACATCTGGATACTTGTCCCAATTGCTATAGCGTTCCACGATGCGGTATTTTGCATTTCCCTGACCGGTATCTGTATAAATGGCATCCATCTTACTATTTTCCCCTAGAGTATAGAGGTTGTCTGGTCCTACATCACCGCCAGCGATGCCTTTTTGATAGTTGGGTTGGCCCATCTTTTCGCCCCAGGTCTTCATAAATTCTGCTAATTTTGCTGATTTTTCAGCATTCCAAGGCGTTTTTTCCTGGTTTTGGCTATTTCCCGCTGATGGGGTGCTGTCAAAAGTTTGCCAATCGAAACTCTTGAGATCCAGTTTATCCTCATCAGATTTTCCAAAGAGGCTATTAAGATCTGACCCAGGTACCTGAACTTCTTCTTCCTGGACTTTTATCGCAGCTTGAGGTGTCTTTTCTATTCGTGAAAGCACGGCTACACCACGGCCAGTTCCTGACATCCAGCTGACTTCTAAGACTTCTCCTCCCTGATAGAGGGTCGTCGCATTGCGCGCTCCACCGTGTCCAGCGACGAAACCTTCAGCTAGTAGAGTCGGTTTTTGGTTCTTGAGGTAATAAACTCCTGTCACAAAGTAGCTTCCATCGGTCTGCTGATTGGCGATGATCATCTCATCTACCCCATCGTTATTAAAGTCCTTAAAGGCATATCGGACAGCTTCTGGCTGATTAATGATAGTCTCGATCACCCAGCTATTGATCATCCGATCTTCTTTAGCTAATGCATCATTCAATTTGGAAATGGCATCTAAATCTTTTGAAGTGGCAAAAATCTTTTGGTAGTCTGAAAAAACAGACTGGTATAATTGTTTGTTATCTGTTTTTTTCGCTTGTTTCTTTGCTGAAGTCTGGCTTGTTGCAGCCTCTTTTTTGGGACTGGACTGGCGTTGGTATCTCTGGTAACATCCTGTTAACATGACCATACTGGAAGCCACTAAGCCCAATTGCATCCATTGTTTTCTTTTCATCTGATTTCCTATAATCTCCCTTATTTTCATACTAAACTTTATTATACTAAAAAAAAGGTGAGGAAGGAATCCCTTCTTCACACTTAGTTTATTTTATTCGGTTTGGCTCGACGATCCGTTTGACTTTCAATATGCTCTTTCACCAAGGCAACCACCTCATCATTGGTTGGAAGGTCCGAGTGCTGGGCATCTTCCCCCGTCACCGTAATCTCCGTATAGCTAGCTGCTTGGTTTTGGTAGATATATTTCCCAGCGGAAACACTGGCATCTGGGACCAACTCATCTGAATCATAGGTAATGGTCCCTGCTACTGAATACATATGAAGGGTTGTCGGAATAGCTTCTTTTCCCTTGATAAAATCGGCCAACATCTCAGATTTATTTTTGATATTGGTCTCCGTGAAATTGTAGGGAGTTCCGATGGTCATGAGGGTCTTGAGATCGATATCGTAATCCCCCAGATAATTTTCAATAAAAGCTGTATAAATCAAGCCACCGTTGGAATGACCTAAGCCCTTAAAATTATTAAAATTATATTTTTCTTGAAGGGCTTCAAAGGCCTGATTAAATAGTTTGGCTTGCTTTTTAATGTTGCTATAGCCATCTTTGTTGTTTTCAAAACCAACCACAATTACTGGTTCATTGTCCTTGGCATCAATACTTCCACTATAGGTGATATGGCCATCGTTCCAAACTTTGACCTTGAGCAGACTGTGTTTGGTTCCTTGGCGGTCCTGGTTGAGCTTGGTCACCAAGCCATCAAAGCGGTTCTCTGTCGCAGAGCTTCCCGGGATCATGATGATGGGAGACAATTTTGAATTATAAAATTTCTCGATTCTTGAAACATTGGTCCGAGTCCAGCTATAAGAAGGAATGGCTAAAGCGATCAAGAAAAGACTGACCAAAGTGAGGACGATTGCTGTTTTTTTAGATTGTTTCATCGCTTTCTCCTTTCACTTTTAGATCTTTTCGGATACGATTTCCCATGCGGACAAATGGTAGATAAAGGAGCACATCGATGGCAAAACAAAGGATACTGACAGCTAAGGCCCTCAAACTTCCTCCGGTTCCAATAAAAGCATAGAGAAGGCTAGGAGTCCCATCTGGCACCGGAAAGACGGCTGCAGGCATCAGCTTGAAGCACAAAGCTACAGCTGCTATTCCCATATTCACCAAGGGGATCAATAAGAAGGGAATCACATATAGGAGGTTGAGAAGGACCGGTATCCCTACCATGAAAGAAGCCCCATTGTTAAAGAGACTTGGAAACAGACTGAGAAGGCTGACTTTCTTGTCCTTTTGACTTCGCGAAACCAGCAGGATCGCTACCAATAAGGCTAGAACTGCACCAATTCCACCTACCAGACCAAAACTGCGGTACAAATTGGTCAAGGTATAGAGATGAGGAATGCCTGTCGTTGAATGATGGGTCACAGCGTAGGTGAGATTTTCCAAAGCAAAGTTATCATCCGCAATTGAGTTCAAGGCAAAGGCTTGACTATTACCAAACCAAGCAGATAGCCCACTAAATAGTCCCATGACAAAGGTGGACAGGAGATGATGACTACTTACCGTTAGAGAAGCCAAGAACTGTCGGATAGTCTGAAAAATATTAAATTGGTTCCCAAGAACCAAAAGAAGATTTAGGCTGACCCCTAGAACTAAGGATAAGAAAATGGGACGCACCGTCTTGGGTTGATAGATGAAGTCTTTGTCCACAATCTGATCGTCACTGGCTTTAGATAGACGAAAGATCTGTCCGATAAGATAGCCTAAAACAATGGCTAAGAGGATATTGGTCGTCGCAGGTAAGTTAATGCGTGTCAGTTGCCCATCATGGAGTGGTCCCACCAACAATTCCTGAGACCCTACAATCAAGCTGACCAAAAGAGCAGTCACGCCGGCTGTCCCCGTACTTCGACCGTAATGCCCAGCTGTATATTTCCCAGCGAAGTAAGTCGCTAAAGGTCCTGCTAGACCTCCTAAAAAATTGGAAAAATTGATAAGGACTTGACTAATAGCTTGATCCCACGGCAACCAGCTATCCATCGAAAAGAGCTGATGGATATAGCCTCGATCGGAGAAGACCGATAGCGCGATCACCCGAATGATCCCTGAAAATAGGAAAAAAGGAAATAAGGAAACAAGGGTTTTCTGGGAAATTTGAATCAAACTTTTTTCTCGTAACCAGAAAAACTTCTGGACTAAATACTTGGTCATGGGGCCTCCTGTTCGAGTTGATTGACTTCTTTACGTTTACTGTTTTCTTCTTATTATACCATACTGGCGATCCTTTCCTTTCGTTTGGAGAAGCATCGTCTTTTGAGAATGCTGTTAATATTTTCAAAACTTTTCAAAAACTCTTTGACAGGGGTCTTCATTTCCTCTATACTATTTGTTAGCTAACAAAACGATGGATCAGGTTACCGTTGGTCGTGCTATGCTCCTAGCGATTGGAGCTGACGGAAAATCAGATCGTAACCATGATTTTTATACCATAGTCCATATCTTTAGGAAGATTTAGGAGGAATCAGACACCGATGTCACAAGAAAAAATTTCAGCCAAGGTCTTATTTGCAATCTTTGCAACAGGGATCCTTTCCTTTTGCGGGGTGGCTGGAGAAACTGCCATGAATATCACCTTCCCAATATTGATGAAGGAATTTGAGATCAATACCGCAACCGTCCAGTGGGTCACCACCATCTATCTTCTAGTCGTTGCCTGTGTAGTCCCCTTATCTGCCTACCTTAAGCGCTCTTTTAAAATGAAGTCCATCTTTTTAGTTGGAAATCTCCTATCTGTTTTAGGTGTTCTCATTGACTTCCTAGCTCCAAGTTTTGGCTTTGTGGTCTTGGGTCGATTGGTCCAAGGAATGGGGGTTGGTTTTGCCCTTCCTCTGATGTTTAATATCATTTTAGAGCAGGTCCCAAAACGCAAGATCGGTCTCATGATGGGAGTGGGGACCCTGATTACAGCTATCGCTCCCGCCATTGGTCCTACTGTCGGTGGTCTCTTGACAGCTAACTTCGGCTGGCGCTCCATCTTTTTGGTTCAATTCCCGATCCTTCTAGCTTCGCTAGTTGCAGGACTTCGATCCATTGAACAAATCAGTAAAGTCAAACGAGAAACCCTTGATATCATGAGCCTTCTCGCCATTATTGCATCATTTTTAGGCTTGATTCTAGGCATTCACGGTCTCTCTGACCATGCTTTCTTTAGTTTTTCTGTCCTTGGTTGGCTGGTGATTGGGTTCTTGGGACTCGTTCTCTTAGTCTGGCGGTCCAATCAGTTGGAGAATCCCATTATCAACCTTGCCATCTTAAAGAACCATCTCCTCACTGGCCATGTTCTTGCCTTTTTCACTTTCCAATTAGGTTCTCTGGCCATGAGTTTCCTCTTGCCCAATTATATCCAGTTGGTCAACCACTCTAACACCACACTTGCAGCTTTGATGCTGCTTCCAGGAGCCATCATCGGAGCTGGCTTTGCTCCTTTCTCCGGTCTCATTCTAGATAAACTAGGCGCCCGCAGACCAATTCTCCTTGGAGCTGTTTTGATCCTTCTGGCTCATTTCTTCTTCACACTCTTTGGCTTGAAGTTATCAAATGTCTTGATTCTTGTCTTTTACATGATCTTCATGACCGGTATGGGGCTTGCCTTTGGCAATATCATGACCAACGGACAAAAGCAACTCTCTCTGGAAGAGCAACCCGATGCGAACGCGATTTTTAATACCCTGCAACAATTTGCAGGCGCTGTCGGAACAACCCTGGCTTCGCTGATTGTTGCCATGAGCCAAGCTAATCAAAAGATGGACTTCACCCAAGCCACTGCTAAAGGAAGCCGCAACGGTTTTATGGTTTTATTTGCCTTGGGCATCTTCCAACTCCTTCTCTTATTTTGGGTTGTGGGAAAAGAAAATGAAACGAACTAATTTATCTCATTAAAAAGGAGCTGGGAATAAACTCTCCAGCCTTCGATATTTGATAGAAATAACTGTATGACGCAGTGGTCGATTGCTCAAAGTACTGCTTTGAGGTAGTAGATAGGACTTGCGAAGCAAGTTTCCTAAGTATTTGTTCGCTTGATTAAGCTCCAAAGATGACCTAATCAACTGTGCGGGGGTGGGAAAACGAACTCTTCTTAATTAGTTGGAGTTCTTTCCCACTCCCTTTTTATTATCCTTTTCTGACCCGTGTGACAATGCCATCAGGATCTTGAAAGGTAAAGTCATTAGAGCTCAGCCATCTGACAGGAGCTCCATGGGCTTTGGCCTTCTCTGCAATGGCCGCCAAGTCTTCCTTCTTTTCGACTTCAACAACGTAATAGGCAAGTCCAGGAAATTCTGCTTCTCTCTTGTCCAAGTTTTTTCCACCCCACTCATTGACGGCTAAATGATGATGGTAGTCTCCTGAAGCGATCCAGCTGGCAGATGGAATGGTGAACTTATCAGATAGATCTAAAACGGATTGGTAGAAAGCAGTTGCTAAGTGGCTATCCTTGACTGATAAGTGGATATGCCCCATGCGGGTATCTGGCGCAATGACAAAAGGATCCACCTTGCGGCCCATGTCATAGATTTCTTGTGCTGAAAGTTCCTCTGTCACCCCAATGATGCGGCCATCCTCCCGAATATCCCAGTCGGCAACAGGTTTATCTCTATAGAGTTCAATGCCATTTCCTTCTGGATCTTCCAGATAAAGTGCTTCGCTATAGCCATGATCTGCAGCACCGACAAAGGGATAGTTCAACTCCGCAATGTGTTTAAACACATCTGCTAGATCCTCACGAGTCGGCAACAAAATGGCCATATGGTAAAGGCCATAACTGGTTTGAACCGCCTCCTCACCCTTGGTCTTCTTCAAATGTACCACGGCTTTTCCCCCTGTTCCTAAAAGAACTTCCTGATCTGATTGCGACAGGATCTCCAATCCAATGATTTGTGTATAAAAAGCTATTTGACGATCCAAGTCTTTCACATGTAAGGCTACTTCTGCTAAATAAATCTTGCTACGGTAGGCGTATACCATATTCTATCTCCTTTTTGTTGTAATTGTATTTGTTACATTATGCCTCTTTAAATTGTAATGTCAAATATTACAACTTAAACTTCATTAAATTGTCGAACTTTTATCATTTGAGTTAAAATCCTTGCTTTCTTTTTGTATTTTATTTATAATCATTCTAAATAAGATAAAGGAGACATTGTATGACTGAAATGAAACATGGAGTAGATGAATCATTTAACGACCGCTTGAATATCTTGAGAGCCGCTGTTCTCGGGGCCAATGATGGGATTATTTCTATTGCTGGTGTGGTGATTGGGGTGGCCAGTGCCACACCAAACATCTGGATCATTTTCCTATCTGGCTTATCGGCAATTCTGGCAGGTGCCTTTTCGATGGCAGGCGGTGAGTATGTCTCTGTTTCCACTCAAAAAGACACGGAAGAAGCTGCTGTGAACCGCGAACAAGCCTTGTTGGATCGTGATCCAAAGTTAGCAAGAGACTCTCTCTACAATGCTTATCTTCAAAATGGAGAATGCGAAACTTCCGCAAAGATTTTGACAGAGCGGGCCTTTCTGAAACATCCCCTCAAAGCCCTGGTCGAAGAGAAATATGGTATCGAATACGAGGAGTTTACCAATCCTTGGCATGCTGCTGCATCTAGCTTCCTTGCTTTTTCGGTTGGTTCCCTTCCTCCAATGCTCTCTATTATTCTCTTTCCAACTACCTATCGCATTCCGGTGACGGTCTTCGTTGTTGGACTATCCTTGATCTTCACTGGCTATACCAGTGCAAAACTGGGAAAAGCACCAACCAAGCAGGCCATGCTTCGCAATCTCATCATTGGCCTTCTCACCATGGGTGTGACATACTTCTTCGGACAACTCTTTAGTATCTAAAAAGCTGAGACTTCTGTCTCAGCTTTTCTTATGCTTCTAATAAGGCTTGTGCTTGTTTTTCCAGTCCTGCGACCGCTTCATCTGTCAAGACCAATTCACCTGTTCCCCAAGCTTCTGGGTTAACGGTTGTTCCAGTGAACTCTCCAACCACTTGAGTCCGAACGAATGGCAAGAGGGCTTGGTAGGCCGCAAACATTGGCTCGTGTCCTGCATTGGCTACTGAAGAAACTGTTACGATCTTGTCTTGGAGGGCAGATGGGCCACGAGTTTCTGATAAGTCAAGGGCACGGCTCAGCCAGTCGATCAGATTTTTCACCACGCCTGGAATGGCAAAGTTATAAACTGGCGAGAAAATCCAGATGGCATCTGCAGCAAGAACTGCATCACGCGCTGCCTGCACAGCAGGCAGGGTTGGTGTTTCCAAATCTTGGTTCATCATTGGAATGTCCTTGTAGTCCAAGTAAGTCACCGTTGCTTTTCCTTCCAGAAGGCTTTCTGCTTTCTTAGCCATTTGGTGGTTAAAAGATCCTTGACGAAGAGATCCGACGATAAATAAAATGTTTTTCATAGTTGTTTCCTCTTTCTGTTGTAAGATTTTTTGTTACAATAGCTATTATACACGATCATAATGTAATGTCAAGGATTACAACTCGGATATTTTAAACTTTTATTTCATTTCACTAAGGGAGGGGCAAGAGGAGTGAGAAAAAAAGGTTGGATAAAAGTTTCCAACCTTCAATAAATCATAACCGTATAAATCTGTAGAGGATCAAGATCCAAAAATAACGAACTCCTGACGATCTTTACAATCCATTTTAGAACTACTTTTTTCTCAGCAAGGTAATTCTCGAAGTTTCATTGTTCCCAAAATTCTGTTCACGCTACTACTCCTCGTCAGACGAATCCGTAGCCAACATTTTTTTGATGGATTCGCTGGATAAATCCGTCATTTCAGCAATCATCTCGATACTCATCCCCTTCAAAGATAGTTTTTGAATCAGAGACTGCTGACCAGCTTGAACTCCCAACTCCATGCCTTCTTGTCTGCCTTGTTCCAATCCCTGTTCAAGACCACGCTCGAGACCTTGTTCAAGACCACGCTCGAGTCCCTGTTCGAGTCCCTGTTCAAGACCTTGTTCGAGACCTTGTTCGAGTCCCTGTTCAAGACCTTTTTTCAACCCTTTCTGAAATCCGGCTTCCAGTTGTTCTTTCCGAAAGGTATCCATGCTCATTTCCCAATTTTCTCTGATACGAATCCGTTCATCAATCATTTCTTTTTCCTCCCTTGTCCAGTTTGATGGGATCAGGAGTGATTCTGCCTGCTCGATCACTTGGTCTGGTTGATGACTGAATGGGCGATTGCCAAAAAATTCAAGCCATTGTCTCCAGTGAGCATTCAACTCCGTATCTCTACTTTCATTATACTTATCCAACTCTAAAAAGGCAACCTTTAACATATTGTGCGCTACTCCATCCTTTCGAGAGCTATAAAGAGGTGTCCCATCTACCGTATGACGCATTTCATAGACATTGACGGGTGAATCTAAATGAGGAAAAATACTTCGCTCCAGGATAGCGATCCCATAGACCGGCTCCAGCTCCTGGTACATAGAATGGGTCGCTCCTTTCTTTCGCTTGCGTTGGACATTTTCTACCAGTTGATTGGCTAAATAATAGTGGAAACGATTCAAGAAATACTCTTGCTTCAAAACTTGAATCTCAATGATCACTTCAAGCCCGCTATCTAGCCTTGCTCTCACATCAACGGAAGTTTCAAAAGGAAGATCTCCTAAAAACCCCTGCTCATGGATCTGGTCTCCTTCTAAAATCTCAACGGACTCTACTGGCAGATCCAATACTTCGCGGATGAATTTGGCTGTCACATCCGGCAGACTAAAAATCTTTTTTGCCATTAAATCCAAGGTGGGCGATACATACTCGTGTCGTTTCTTCATAGCAACCTCCGATGATTTCGTATAGGGAATCCCCTCACTTATACCATTCGAAAAAATTGCAGAAAAAAGGGAGTGGGAAAGAACTCTGACTAGTTAAAAAGAGTTCGTTTTCCCACCCCCGCACAGTTGAGTAGGGCTGTAAAAGCTGATGAAATCAGCGTAGTAGAGCCCACTCAACCACTGCGTCTTGCTCGACAATCCAAAATTAATTGAGAGGCTAGGACTTTTGTCCCAGCCTCCTCTCTTTTATGCATGCTCCAGCCCTTTTCGTGTGTTTTCCTTGATGGTTTCGGCTGAATGGAGTAATTTTTCTTTTTCTTCTTCTGTCAAATGCAAGTCCAATCGTTCGATAATTCCTTTTCGACCTACAATCGCTGGATAGCCAAGATAAGTTCCATATTCTGGACGATAGTTAGACACCGGCATTTCCTCGTGGCTATCATTGATCACAGCTTCTGCTAAGCGTTGGGCTGCTGCAGCAATCCCAAAGTTGGTATAGAATTTACCAAAAAAGACAGTATGACCACCACGCAAGGACTCGTAGTTAATGGCATCCAGCTCTTCTTGAGAGAAGAGATCGGTAATGGCGTGTCCTTTGACACGGACCTGACTCCAAGCAACAAATTGAGAATTTCCATGCTCACCAAGGTTATAGCCTGATACACTAGCAGGAGAAACCTGCAAACGATCGGCGACTGCGCGCTTCATCCGAGCTGTATCCAGCAAGGTCCCTGTCCCAATCACCTGCTCTTTTGGAAGGCCAGTATATTGTTGATAGAGTTGAGTAACGGCATCGACCGGATTGGTCACTACTAATAAGACCCCGCTAAAACCAGAAGCCTTCAAATCACGCGCCACTTGCACCACTTGCTTGCTGGTAAAGGGAAGCTCCGCAAAACGGTCATCAGTGTTATTAGCCTGCAACTCAATATTTCCAAGAGTCGACACCACGACATCCGCGTCTTCTAAAGCCGCGTAATCATTGACCGTGATATTAACCGGATACCCCGTATTGGCAACCGTATCACAGAAATCCAAGGCATCTGCCTTGACCTTTTTCTCATTGGTATCAATCAAGACCAAGTGATCACAGGTGTGTTTCAAAATCATGCTGTGGGCCAAGGTCGCACCCACATGCCCCAAACCAATAATACCAATTTTTCTTGTCATCAGAATCCTCTTTTCTAGTATCGATCACACTGTTGGTGAGGATAGCTCTTTGTTGACTCTATTCTACCACAATTCTAGAAAGGCGGATTGAAAAAATGGGAAAATTTTCAAGTTTTTTCAAAAAGAAAAGAGGCAGTGCCTCTTTTAACGACTCAAGAAAGAAGAGTCTCAATCTCTTCAAGCGATAAACCTGTCATCTCTGAGATAAGATCAGGTGTCATTCCTCGTGAGATCATCTCGCATACCAACTGTTTACGACCTTGTTCCAGGCCTTGTTCCAAACCTTCTTCGCGCGCTTCGTCTATCGCTGTCTCCAGGGTCATATCATAATTTTCTTGAATACGAATACGCTCGTCTATCATGGTCTTCTCCTCCTTGGTCCAGCTAGATGAATCCAGTAATGAATCTGCGTGGGCTACAGCCTGACTGGGAGCTTTTGTAAAGGGAAGATTCCCAAAAAATTCCAGCCACTGTCTGCCTGCATCTGTCAGGTTCTCATCTTTATTATACTTGTCTAGCTCTAAAAAGGCAACCTGCAGTAGATTTTGGTGCTTGCCATTTTTATAATAGGCCTTAAGTTGCTTGCCGGACCGGCTATTGGTCAGCCAGTATTTATTGATGGTGGCCTCTTCGTCTAGCAAGAGCGACTTCTCCAAAATCGCAATCCCATAGACGGGCTCCATCTGCTCGTACATCTTATGTGTCTGACCTTGCTGGCGCAGTTTTTGCACATTTTCCACCAGCTGATTGGCCAAATAGTAATGGAACCGATTCAAGAAATACTGCTGCTTGCGAATCTGGATCTCGATGATCACCTCGGTCCCGTCATGGAGCTTGGCTCTCACATCCACCGCAGTGGAGAACAAGTCATCCTCCTCATAGGCCATGCTGTGGGGCTGGTTTCCTTCCACAATCTGAGCATCCGCTACATCCAGCTCTAAAATATCCCGAATAAATGCTGCCGTCACCTCCGGCAAACTAAAAATCTTCTTGGCCATGATGTCCAAGGTCGGCGATACATGCGCATGTCTTTTCTGCATCCCTGCTCCTTTTCGATAAAAAATAGAGGGAAGATCCCTCTACTTCTATTATTCGAAAAAAATTTGGGAAATAGTGAATAGAGTACCCTTTACCTACTCCCTATCTCCTCACACCCTAACCCTTAAACTCTTGGACAAATTTCTTGAGTTCGGCATCGGCTTCTGGAGTCGTTCCATGAAGCTGGTTGAGCATATCTAAGAGAGAAGCTGTCTGGGTCTCAATCGTCGCGTTGGTTTGGTTGATCTTAGCCACGATATCTGTCAGGGGCTCTACTTCTTCTTCCTCAAAGGTGTCCACATAGCGTGGGATATTGAGGTTATAGTCATTCTCGACGATCTCCTCAAAGCTAGCCAGATGGGCGAACTTATCTATATCCTCTCTACTCTTATAGGCCTGGAGGATCTTCTCGATATGGGCATCCGTCATGATGTTCTGGTTCTTGCCCTTGTCAAATTCCTTAGAAGCATCGATAAAGTAGACGTCCCGATTGGTCCGGTTCTTCTTGAGAATGATGACTGTCGTTGGGATGCTGGTATTAAAGAAGATATTGGCAGGAAGACCGATTACCGTATCAATAGCCCCTTCTTCCAGCAAGGCCTTGCGAATGGTTCCTTCAGCATTGCCACGGAAAAGAACCCCGTGAGGGAGGACGATGGCCATAACACCATTGTCTTGTTTCAAGTGGTAATAACCGTGCAAGAGAAAGGCGAAGTCAGCCTTGGATTGAGGCGCGAGCTTGCCAAATGGGGAGAAACGAGGATCTTGAAGGAAGCCGGAACTTGCGGACCATTTGGCTGAGTATGGTGGGTTCATAAGGACCCCATCAAAGTTGGTCGGCTCTTGGGTCGGCCAGTCTTCATCCAGCGTATCGGCATTGTGCAAGAACTGGTTTTCCACCGGAACCCCGTGTAGGATCATGTTCATCCGAGCCAGGTTATAGGTAGAGGTATTGAGCTCCTGACCAAAGTACTGGACCGTTTGAGGCTGGTGAGAAAATTTCTTGGCATTGAGCAAGAGGGAGCCTGATCCCATGGTAGCATCGTAGATGGTAAAGCCCTGCTCGTCTTCACGCCCTAAAAAGGCAATCTGGGTCATGAGCTTGGCTACAGGCTGGGGCGTATAGAACTCTCCTGCCTTCTTACCAGAGTCGGTCGCAAACTGACCAATCAAGTACTCATAGGCATCCCCCAGCATATCACCCGCATGACCTGCCACGTCCAGCACTGCTAGCTCTTTCATGACAGCAGCCACTAGCTGGTTTTGCTTTTGAGGCGTCGCCCCTAGTTTTTTTGAATAGAGATCAATGTCCTCAAAGAGATTCTCATAGAGGTCATCACTTTGCTCGATGTCTCGGAAGCCCTGAGCTAGATCTTCCAGCTGGAAGGTCCCTTCATTGACCCGGTCCACTAAGGCCGTAAAAGTCAAGTCTGGCTTGATGACATAGTTGAGCTCATCGGTGATGACGGAGATCAAGTCCTCTTGAGAGTCTGGATCCTCATAGTAGGAACGGTAAAGTGCCAAGGCTTCATCCAGACTCTCTGTCTCCTCCTCCATGGTCTCCGCCACGAAGAAGAGCAACTTATCTGAGAGGTACTTGTAAAAGATCATCCCCAAAAGGTAAGACTTATAGTCATTAGCATCCATCTTAGAGCGGAGCACATCCGCTGAGTTCCACAGGGCTTGGTAGAGCGACTGGGAGGTTTGTGTTGTTTCCATAGTATTTCTTTCTGATTTCTTTTAGACCTTTTCTTGTTCCAGTGGGACGACGGCGAGGGTCTTGCCTAGACTGGCTAAGACTTTCAAGACTGTGTCCAATTGAGGACTGGTCTTTCCTGTCTCCATCCGAGCGATGACCGGTTGACTGACTCCACTGAGTTCTTCTAGTTTCTTTTGGCTAATACCCTTTTCATGCCGAGCTTCAATCAGCTCTGTCATAATCGCAACCCGCAGATCACTTTCCAAGATTTCTTCCTTGGTGAAGAGCTCTGCTCTCACATCTTTCCAATTGCTGCCGATGGCACTATTCTTCATCTCTTAGCCCTCTTTCCTTCAAATCTTGCAACTCCCGCTTGGCTTTCTCGATCTCTTGTCTAGGTGTCTTTTGCGTCTTTTTGACAAAATGATGCAGTAAGACAAAGCTCCCATCCAGCCAAGCCACGAATAAAATCCGATCCTGCAAGGGTCTCAACTCCCAGATCTCCTCATCCAGATGCTTGATGTAGGGTTGGCCAGCACGTGTTCCATGCTGACTTAAAAGCTCGATGTAGTCGTTGAGCTTGTTTAGTTTGATCCGGCTGTCCTTATTATCGTGACGAGCCAACTCCCTCATGTAGTCCAGGACCGGTTGATTCCCCTGTTTGTCCTTATAAAAATAAATAGCGTGCACAAAGCAACTCCTTTTCGAATTTATTATAACTCTAAAGTTATTAAAAGTAAATACTTTTAAGTTATTAAACACTAAGGAGCACCCTTTGAAAAAATCAAAAGGGCTCACTTATACTATTCGAAAAATACTGTGCTTATGGATGCTGATGAGGGGCATTTTGAAGGTTAGATAAACATATCTTGTAAGAGTTTCTTTTTGAGTGTTTCAAGTTGTGAAATTTTTTCTTGATGAGAAGAAATTAGGTTATCGAGGTTTGAGAAGTATGCGCCGATGGCTTGTTGTTCTTCAATGCTAGGTGCATAAAAATTAAAATCTTGCATATCTGCTTGGAAAAGATGAGGGATACTACTACCTGATACCTTTAGATAAATTAATTTTTGAAATACAGAACTTGTCAAAATATGATAGAAAAACTGAGAAGAAACTTCCTTATCCAACCGTACTAACATCATTGTTGAATTAATCGTCGCCTCCCCTTTCAAATTTGAAACTAAAGCAGGATTTCCAAGAGAGCCGTCTTTTGAGAAAATGATATCTCCTTCCTCTAACATAATGTCTGGAGATTCATCATATCTCCACTGTGGTATATGGTCGACTTCTCCCCAATCAATTACCCCATTTTTTATATGTTTACCAGCAATCATACTTGGTCCAACTTCAGTATATTCCTCTTGTTTTAGACTTTTCCAACCTAACCTTCCTTTAATTATTGCACAGTCACCTAATCTTATATTCTCCCACTCACCTTCAAATCCTTCCAAACGAATTTCAGGAACAGTCTGACCAGCTTTGGGAAGCATTTTGGAGAGCATGGTTGCCTTGAGAAATTGGTAGTTAGCAAGATTGTCCTTGTAGCTAGCCAGAAGGTCGTCGAGGGTGCGGAAGAGGGAACCGATAGCGGATTGTTCTTCAATCTCAGGATGATACACTTTATAGTTCCCAAGTTGAGGAGCTGTTAATTGTGGAACACCCGTAGACTCATTTAAAATTCTCATAGAATTAATCTGATTTTCAAGATAATCAACATCAACATTTTCCGATTGAAGAGTCAGAAGTCTAACAATTGGAGTAAAATTTTCATGTCTTGCTACTGCATACCCAACGTCTCCACGTCCTGTAACAGTCACTGCAGGGGCTTTCACTTTATAATCATCATAAAATCCAACAATTCCTTTGTTTGTCAAAGCATTTGCAATAACGGGATATTTCCCTTTATTCTTTAATTTAAACCTATCAATATCTCCTCCGGCAGAAATTGAAACTATATTTCCAATTTTATTCTCATTCCAAAGATCTTTAAATTGTTTAAATCTAACTTTGGGGATATTATTATTTCTCATTTTTTAATATCCATTCCTTTTTTTTTGAAGTACTTTAATACATTTTAACAAAGTACAATATTCCGAAGATGATGATTTACCGTTTGAGCTCAAATAGGTAGACAAATTATACATTGACATTAATAAGTAATCTAATCTATGTATATAATTACCTAACATTAACAAATTATAAAAATCTCTGATTGTTTTCTGCTGAGTGGGAGATAGATTATTAATATTACCGATTATAATAGTATAATTTTCTGTATCCCTATGAAATACTTCTTTAATTTTATTATAATCGCCATGCAATATATACTCAATATCTCTTTCTATACTAAAATCAGTTTTTTTTCGATTACAATCATAACACGATAATACAAGGTTACTCATCCCATTTTTATTTCTTTTTAAGCAATTATTAAATCTAGGAGATTTTTTATAAATAACATGATCTATCTCAAACATTTTCTTCGGAATTAAATCTAAAGAAACGCCACAATAAACACATTTATTATCGTAAGCTTTCATAAATTCTTTTTTGTAATTACTACGAACTAGACTATAAAAATCCTTTGTTCTAGGATGTTCTATTCTGATTTTCCTTAACAACTCCCCTTTCTTCTGTTTAATACATTGCAACTTTTGTTCTTCATACTTAGTAAGTCTGTAGTCCATCATATTCATCTTTAACTCTACTTTTATTCTATTTTTGAAACAAATGATTGAAAAGCTTTAATAACTTTGTCTAAATCTTTTGAAGATAACTGATCATACTCATCTATTCCTTTTATTGAATTTTCAATATTTTCTACCAAATATTTATCAATTCCAATTTTTTCATTTTGAATTCGTTCAAGTATTTTTCTATATTCTATAACATTTTGTATTTTTTTTTCTATCAAAGGTATAATTTCATGAGAATAGAAATCAAACGCTGACTCTCGAATATCATTAACATCACTAACATTAACTGATAAATCATATTTTGCAATTGTTTGAAAACCATCTCCAATCGCCTTTTGAGATATAACAATAACTTCTATATAAGGAAAGGTCTTCTTTAAAATCAGTTTAAATTCTTCACCAGAGAAAACACCTCCTACCCCTCTATTCTCAAACAACCTAGAATCAATAAAAACAATATTAGCATCTCTTATAGCTGGTTTTTCTAACAATGTTTTATAAGAGTAATCTTGTTCAAAAATAATAGACGAATAATTTATTTTTGTTCCTTCTCTTTTATAAGATTTCAAAAATAAATTTAGATAAATATCTGGGCTATCATCTACATAAACTATATTAATATTTTCCATCACTTTTCACCTAAATAAAATTCTATATTAAATCCTTTTTTATTAAAAATTTTTGTGATCTCTCCTCCTGAGTCAATCACAGTATTATTTATAATCCACATACCAAGTCCATGACCGTTTTCTCTAGACGTTTCATGGACTTCTAAAATACTCATTGGATCTTGAATATACTTCTCATTCAACCCTTTCCCATTATCACAATATTTAAATTTTAAAAAATCACCATCTTTATTTATTAGAATATTCACCATTAAATTTTCTTTACTATCATTATTCTGTATACTGTTTAAAATAAGGTTGTCCAATATTACTTGGATTACATCACTATATGTTGGAAATTCTATATCTTCACTAATTGTAACGTTAATTTTTAAACGACCATAATCTCTTTCCCAATTTTTCTGAATATTATCAATCTCATCTTTTATATTAATTTTTATTACTTTATTTTCTTTATTGAATCTTTTCACTTCCAATTCCGATAACATTGTATTTATAAAAGAAAAAATTTTTTTATTTATATTCAATGTTCTTGTTAAATAATAAGGAATACAATCAACTTTATTAGTCGTTGAATTTAGTTCTTCCCAAATTCCTTCATTTTTTAACAGTTCAATTACTCTAGGTATGCTAGAGATTATTGTTATTCTATCATTCTTAAGTTCATGTGCTATTGATGAAGATTTCAATCCTATAGTTGCCAAGACATTTAATAAACGAACATCATATTTATATTTCTCCTCCTTTTCTATTCTAATTCTTTCACTATTTTTTTCATTAGTTCGAAGTTCTTGTAATTCAAAAGACAGAGTATTGAAATCATCATCAGTTAACTCACTCAGTTTTTTTTGTTTATTTGCAATTGAATCAACAATGCTCGGTTTATTCGATTCAAAAACTATTAATAGATTTGATAATAATTTCTACAAAAAAATTATAATAAATGTTTTCATCTAAACCTTGTCTATTAGACAAATCTTTTAAAAATCGGTTTTCATCTTTGTCAATTATAATTCTACCCGAAATCTGGTTTTCTCTAACTCTCCATGCACCTGATAAATGAGAAGCTGCTGCAGGCGATTTCCTACTTCTTTTTCCTATTCCTATCCAGTCTTTACTACCATCATATGAAGAAATACTAAATGAATTTCTATAAAGAACTATACCATCCCCTTTTATTGGCGACTTCAGTGTGATATGTTTATATAAATATCTCTCTAGATCCGCCCTCAAAGGTTTTAAATAGAAATACAATTCCCCGGAAAAATCACCTAAATTTTCAAGAATTTGTTTCAAATAATTATCAGTTTTATACTTATCAAAAATCGGTTCAACAGACTCCTCAGCAATAAGTTCTATCAAATCACTTCTATTTTGATACTCAATAAACAGATCATCCTCAAAAGAAACATGATTAATGTCTATATCAGGTACTATTTCACTTACTTCAGATCGAAATTCATCTGAATCAATATAAGTAGTCAGTTTCATTTTCTTACTATCATAGCTGAATTTTATAGACGATAAACAATTAATTCCTAATTTAGGTTTTTGGAAAAGAGGCTGTACAGGAAATTTAACATCATTATACATAAGTATAATTTTCATTACATTATCATGGTATACCTTACCCAAAAAAATACTTAAATTCTCAACTCTTTTTTTTGTCCACCGTTCTCGTAAATTTCCGATAAATATCTTTGTTCCTTGAAAATCACAATCAAATAAATCAATCGTAGATGACTCCCAATTAGTTTTCCAAATAACACCTTTACTATGGTTTTTTTTTGATTGTAACTCAATATCTTCTCCAAGACGCGCCAATGCAAATCTACCAATTCCCATTGAACCAGCCATTTTTTTAAGTACACCATTAAATTCTACACTCTTATGTGCTTTATGGGACTTTCCGACGTGCATCCAATATTTTTTTATATCGTTATAATCCATTCCAACACCATTATCTTCAATAGTGAGAAGATCATTTGAAAATAAAATTTTTAAAGTCTGTGCCCCAGCATCAAATGCATTTTTCACAAGTTCTAAAATAGCAGATTCATCCGTTGAAAAATTCTGCTTTCCCAAAAGCTCTGCTAACGTACTATCTTCAACAACATAACTTAATCTTTCAACCATTCTATAACCTCCTAAAAAGTATAATTTTCAATATCCTGAGAAGTTATTCGATAAGAATTACCATTTATTGGAATTCCAATGTTTTTAACATATTCAAGAAAATTGTCACTACTCAATATGTTTTTACCATAATCTAGAGAATAACAATCAATACCTTTAGATTTAACAATCATACCAGAATATGCAATATCTTCCTTTTCTAATTCGTGAACTTTAACATTATTTGTTACAACCGTCGATATAAGCAGTTTAATAGTAAATATCCCTTTTATAGCTTGGTTTCTACCATACTCAAACCATTGAGAACCTTTATCTCTTTTTCTTCTTAGGAGATTGTCTTTATTGTTGAGTAAATAACAATAAATATTAGGATAATTAGTTATCATTTTATCTTCACTTATTTTACAGACTTTATCATTGATAACCTCATAGGGAAATATAATTAATTCATTTTTTCCATATGTCACTGACCTAGGAGAGAATGCTCTTCTAATAAGTTCTTTTTCTAAAATAATATCGTTAACAACAATATCTCCGTTTTGTTTTAGAGAGTATGATCCATCTTTCAAAAGAAAAACTTCATTACACAGAGTAGCAATAGAATGTGTTACAGTATAATAATCTCCAAATCTTCTATATGCTTCTTGTATATTATTGTGCTTTGATAAAACCCACTTATCACTGAGATCTTTTTTATTAATAAAAATCCTATTTTTAGTTAAACTATCATCAAAAATAATTAATCCACTTTTATCTGATTTATCAAATTTGATAATAGAAGACTTAACTAAAGCTTTATCAAATACATTAATCTTG
>OGEM01000458.1_pt1 | contig 29002 bp, 41 predicted proteins | sample 1570741 | NCBI WGS metagenome assembly OGEM01 (sample SAMEA2582141, study PRJEB24529) | metagenome | biome: Human gut stool | place: China | collected 2011
CTCTGTTTTACAGAGTTTATATAACTAATTACTTTATAAAAAAGTATAAAGGAGGAGCTGTGGAAGATAAAAAAGAAAATACTAAGTATCAAAAAACTATAGAAAAACTTGAAATTTTTATTAATTGGAGGGATAAAAACAATAAAAGAATAAGTAGAGAGCTATAAAAGCTCTCTACTCTACTACTATAAACTTAACAATATATTTAAGGTTTATCCAAATAGTATTGTTCTCAGTTTTAAATTCTATGAAATCTTCTACTTGAGAAAGGATAGTTCCCTTATAAGTAGGAAACAAAGTTCCATTTTGAACTGTAATAAAAAGTGTTTTATCTTTGAATTTTTCAAATAAAGTCATTATATCAACCTCCATATCTAAAGTATATATTATTGGAGGAGCAAAGGCAAGAAATAAATTTTCTTTAAATAACTTATAAATACACATTACCGCACTTGCGGTGCTTATGGAGATATTCCTAATGGTATGGCAGTAGATTGCTAATCTACCGAGTTAATAGCTCTTATGGGTTTGAGTCCCATTATCTCCGCCAGTATGGGAATGTAGCTTAGAGGTTAAAGTAATGTCAATGTGATATGTTGCTGGTTCGAGCCCAGCCATTCCCTTTTTTCATATTAAATTTTCCCACTAAATAACAGTTGGCAGAACTGTAAAACTGCCATAAATAAAAAAAGACCCCGTAGGGTATGAGGTCAGAATTATCTGTACTTTCTCACTAACCATACAATAATGAGAATGAGTAATCCACCTAGAAGAATTACTCCACCATCAAGATTGATAGTTAGATTTTGAATTGTTACAGTCATTTCTGTACCTCCTTGATAAATTGTTTGTCTGCCTTGTTCAAGGGCAGAATAAAAGCTCTAATAAAAATATTAGAGCCTCCATTCTGAACTTAAACAAACAACTTATCAAGTACCCATACGGGTTTCTAGGTACTTTAATTATAACAAAATAATATCAAAAAGTCAAAGATAGTTTTTATTTTATATCTGTTCATCATTTCCAAGCCACTAGGTCATAAGGACTTAGGAAATGGTGGATAGTTACAAAATAAAAATAAATGAGGACCTAGTGGCATAGTTCCTCAAAGGAGGATAAAGATGAGTAATAGTATTAAAGATGGAAGCTATATTAATATACAAAGTTTTATGGTTACAGAACTAGAACTAAAAGGGAATGAACTTTTAGTTTATGCTATTATATATGGTTTTTCACAGACTAATGGAACATACTTCAGTGGAAGTACTCAATATCTAGCTGATTGGACTAATAGTACAAGGCAAGGAATAATGAAAAATTTAAAATCTTTAATAGATAAAGGGCTTATAGAAAAAGTTGGAGAAAATCAACAAGTAAATTATTATAAAGCTCTTAGACCTGTAAACAAAGTTAACCAGTCAACTGAGTTAACACGTAAACAAAGTTTACACAATAATATAGATAATATACTAGATAATAATATAAATAAAACTACTACTAAGTTAGATAATCTAAATAAGATAGACCAAGATTCTAAAGATAGTTCTACTAGTAGCAGTAGTAGTCGAGTTGAAAATAGTTCTAGTAAAGAAAAAGATACAATTTATCAAATTAAATCAGCTCTACAAAGTCATGGAATAAGCATAGACACTTGTAAAAACATAATGGAATTAGTAAGAAATGGTAGAGTAAATCTTGATAGAATAAAGTCTGTCCTTATCACAGCTCAACAAAAAGCTTGGGGAGAAGGTGCTATATATAAAGCTCTTAGAGATAATTGGGAAGCTGGAACTAGTGAAACAAAAACTATCTCTGAGAAAGAATTAAGAAAGAAATTAGCTGGTAAAGCTAATATGCTTCTTGATGATTATGAGAAAGGGAGAATTGAGTATGATACTATGATTGAGAATTATATAGAATTTTGCTCAAATCCTATATTCACAGAAGCCTTAAAAATTGAATATTATGACAAAATAAAAAAGGCAGCTGAGAAAACTTTAGTTAAAACTGCATAAGGGAGAATATATGCTTAAATATAATCCAAATATAAATTTGATATTAAATAGTCAAAGTGTTGATGTCAACAAAACGATAGTAATTGAAGAATTATCAGAGTTACAGAAAGAACTTTGCAAGGATTTGAGAGGTTATGAGAGAAGATTGGAGATAAAAGAGGAGATATGTGATGTTTATATCTGCCTACAACTTCTGAAAGAAATTTATAACTTCTCTGATGAGGAGCTTAAGAAAATGTATGAAAGAAAAATGAGAAGAAATATTGAGAGAATAAAGGAGTGATTTTATGGGATTGGATTAGCAATACTTATATTTGTAAGCTTTTATTATGGGATAATACACCCCAAAAATAAAAAATGAGAGGAGAAATTATGGATAATAGAAGAGATATTTTAAAATCTGAAATTACAGAATTTCAGCAAAGATTAGGAATAAAAGTAATTACTACTAGAAATTTAAAGTCTATTGAGGATTGTAGAAAAGCTCTTGTTGAAATAACTAAACACTATGCTTCTATTTCTCAAGGTAATCTAGGATTAGATACTGAAGTTGATATTCTAAGAAAAAAAGTTAAAGTATTACAAGAAGAGAAAGCAGAATTAGAAAAAACTAATCAAGCATATTCTAATGATATAAAAATACTTCAAAATACAACTAAAAATTTAAAAGAGGATAGAGAGAACTTAATAGAAAAGAATAATACTCTCTACTCTGTAATAAACACTTTGAATAATAAAAAGTGGTGGCAATTTTGGAGGTAATAGATGGGATTATGTATAGGTGTTAATAAAACTGGAGATGAATGGGATATAGGTTATAGAGGATATTTTATCTTGAGGTATTTAATTTTAAAAGAGATAGATGAAAATATAGCTGGCGTTTGGAGAGATAGATGCTTGAATAGAGGCAGACGTTTAACTTTGGAAGAATTTAAAAAAATATATGATTTTAAATTGGCTGACTTTATTTATCATAGTGATTGTAGCGGGATTTTAGGCAGAAGAAAAGTTAAAAGAACATTGCTAGCTTTAGAAAAGATAGACTTTAAAAACGAAGATTGGAAAGAATATTTTGATGGCTTGAAAAATATCTTGAGAATAGCGGTAGCAAATAAAAGCTCTGTTAGATATTATTAGGAGGTGGAATAGATGACTAAAGAGGAATTTTGGAATTTACCAATAGGAGAGGAATTTACACTAGGTAGCAAAAAGTTAAAAGTATGTAAAGATTAGTGGGATTGTAAACGTTGTTTTTTCCATAAAGTTGGATATGGTAAAGGTTGTTGTAAATTACAAGATTATGGTATGCTTCCTCAATGTGCAAATTGTTTTAGAGAAGATAAAACAGATATTTATTTTGAAGAGGTGGAAAATGGAAAATAAAGAATATTGGATTTCTTATAATTATCAAGGTAAATCTAATTCAGGGGTTGGAAGTATTTGTTTCTCAACTAATGAAAAATTAAATGGTAAAAAAATAGAAGCACTAAAAGAAGAAATAGCTCAAATAATAAAAAAAGAGGTAACAGATAAAAATTATGACATACTTCAAATAGCAAAGAATAAATTGATAAATGAAGAATATAACATAGTTATCTTAAATATAATAAATTTAAGTGATTTATAGAGGTGGAAGATGAGAGAATTAATCACAATAAAACAGAATGAAGCTGGAGAGCAGTTAGTAAGTGCTAGAGAACTTCATCAATTTTTAGAAGTTGCTAGTAGATTTAATGACTGGATTGAAAATAGAATAAAAAAGTATGGTTTTATTGAAAATTATGACTATACTAAAATATTAGTAGAGTGCATCAGAGGGCAAAATAAATATGATTATATAGTAAAACTTGATGTTGCTAAGGAATTATCAATGGTTGAGAATAATACTAAAGGAAGAGAAGCTAGAATCTATTTCATAGAGTGTGAAAAGAGATTAAAAGAAGTAGCTCAACCAAAATTACCTAAAACTTACTTAGAAGCTTTAAAAGAGCTTGTAAAGGTAGAGGAAGAAAAAATAGAGAATATAGAGTAAATAACTTGGTCCATTCTAAAAAACTATATACTACTACTGAAATAGCAAAAGAATTAGGATTTAAAAGTGCCAATGCTTTAAATAATATCTTAGAAGAGGACAAAATACAGTATAAAGTCAATGGTACTTGGGTATTGTGTAGTAAATATTCTGACAAAGATTATGTGAGTATCAAGCAAACAGAGCTTGACAATGGTAAAATCATCTATGATAGAAAATGGACAGGTATTGGAAGAGATTTTTTAATAAGAAAATATTTATAGGAGGAATAAATAATGAAAAAAAACATTTTAAGTATTGGAGCAGGAGCACTATTAATTTTAGGAGCATTAATTGTAAATAAAACATATTATACAGTTGAAACTGGAGAAGTGGCAATTATATCAAGATTTGGGAAAATAAGTGATGTCAAATATGATGGACTACACTTTAAAACTCCATTTGTAACAACTAAGGATATAATGATTATTAGAAATACCACTTATGACTTTTATAAAATGGAAGTATCAACTAAAGATATGCAGACAGTTACTTTAGAACTAAAAGCTCAAATGAGTATTAAAGATCCTGAAAATGTTTATAAAAAATTTAAAACAAGATATGAAGAGGATTATATTAGACCTCGTGTGAATGAAATAGTTCAAGCTAATATATCTAAATATACTATCGAAGAATTTGTTTCTAAAAGACAACAATTAAGTTTAGTAATTTTAAGAGAACTTCAAGCTGAACTAGAAAATTCAGGTTTTATAGTTGAGAATGTTTCGATTGTAAATCATGACTTCTCGGACCAATACGAGAAAGCAATAGAAGCAAAGAAAGTAGCTGAACAAAAAGTTGAAACAGCTAAATTTGAACAAGAAAAAATAAGAGTAGAAGCAAATAATAGAATAGAACTTGAAAAAATAGAGCAAGAAAAAAAGATTATAGCTGCTAAAAATAAAGTTGAGTTAGCTCAGTATGAATTAAAAGAAAAAGAATTAAAGGCAAAAGCTAATAAAATAGAAGCTGAATCACTTAGTAATAATTTGCTAAAAAAAATGTTAATTGAAAAATGGGACGGAAAACTTCCAACTACTATGTCAGACTCAGAAATAATTAAAATGATAAATAATTAAATAAGAAAGGAAACTTATATGAGAGAAACAGATATTCAATCAACTATAATTAGATATTTAGCAATACTTGAAACTCAAGGAAAACTATTTTTTAATAGGACCAATAATATTCCTCCAGTAAATAAAGATAGTAAAGGTAAAGTAATTGGATTTAGAAGATTACCAACTGGAGCAAAGAAAGGTATTCCTGATATATGGGTGATTATAAATGGGAAAACTATAGGCTTGGAAGTTAAGACACCTACTGGAAAGCAAAGCAAGGAGCAAAAAGAAATTCAAGAAAAATTTATAAAAAATGGTGCTGACTATTATGTAGTTAGAAGTTATGAAGAAGTTAAGAACATACTAGATAAATATTTAAAGAGTGCATAGGAGAAAAGGGAGGGAATACTTAATATGAGTTCTCAAATGAGCTTCAAAGATTTTCTAAACGGTGACTCTGTATTCTCTCATAGGGAAGAGAGCGAACTCTTACAAGCTAAGAAAAAAATTAAAAATGCTATGATGAGCTGTATCTTTAATAGGTACAGCTTGTCTTGTAGAGAAGTCGAAGTTTATAAACTCTTTCATTATAAAGGACTTAATCACAGAGAAATTGCTACCTTACTTAATATAAAAAGGACTACCAGCAGAAATTACCTTTATAGAGCTAATAAAAAAATAAGGAAAATAAGTAAGAAAATGGAGGATTTATGATAGATAAATTAACTGATGAAGATAAGATAGAGATTATTTACAACTCTCTCTCCAAGATAGAAGAAATCTCTTTTACAGATAAAAGAGAAAAAATTAACTTCAATCCATATATGCTGTATCTTAATTTTTTAGAATCTCAAGGTAAAATAAAGATTAAGATGATTGAGAATTGTAGTAAAAGAGAATGGAAAATTATTGTTGAGAAGCTTTAAATTAAAGGCTTCTTTTTTATTAGATGTAAATATTGACAGAAGCTTCTTTTTTGTATAATATTTATTATAGAATATATTTAAAATGGGGGAAAAATATGAAAAATTTTATTAAAAACATAAAAAAATTTATTGAAAGAAATACAAAAATTTTATTTTCTATTGGTATTGCAATATTAATAATTATTTATTATTGTAGAAATTACTCCTTAAATCATTCTTCTCAAGAAACATATGATTTTATTAGATACAATATTTTTATTAGTTGTCTTATTAGTATGGTTGCAGCTTTTATAATAATGATATTTTTTGATGATAAAAATAAAAAAAATATAGAAAAAAGAAAAAAACTTTTATTTGATAATTTAATATATTCATTAAAAAATATAAATAATGTAATTGCACAAATATATAAAGCTACTTCTGAAAAAATAGATGAAAACGATCCTATATTAAAAAATATTTATTATGATAAAGAAAAATTATTACAACAAATAAATAAATTAGATTTTTATAAAAAAGCCCCTATATATGGCGAAACTCGTTGGTATGAATATTTAATAAATTCATCTTTAATATTTCTCAATGAAATAGCTAGTATAAAAAAGACATATTTAATAGATATTGATGATGAGCTTTTAGATAGAATAAGCCAAATATCTCCTACAGAAAATATACAAGCTAAATATAACTTTAAAACAATGGAATTTATTTATAAAAAAGGATTTAAAAACGAAACTGATCAAGAACCAATCTCAATAATTTTGGAACCTTTCATAAGCGATATATATGAATTAATGAAATATATTGATAAAACTACTAAAAAAAAGAATTTTGTTTTAAATAAAGATATTTGTAGTGATATTATTGCTCCAGGAGCAAAGAGTGGCTTGAAACAATTATAATATTAAGAAAGGAAGATAAACTAATGAGTGAATATGCTGGAGCTTTTAATAAAGAATTTCTGAATAGAACTAAAAACATTATAGAAACTTATACAGGAGAATATGAAGCTACACTACTATTAAATTGTACTTTAGCTTTAATTTGTTTACCTATTGAAAAATTAATTAATGATAATTATGAAATTATTAATCAAGTTTATTCAAAATTAGAAGAGTTAAAAATACCAATTACCTTGAAAACAGACCTAAGTAAAGAACCAGAAAATAATTACATGATAATAAAAGCTTTAAGAAATGGAATTGCTCATCTTGGAATTGATGCAGTAAATGCTGATAAAAAATTAAGTGCTTTTATCATAACAGGAACTACTGAAAATTTTAAAAAGAAATATGAATTTTATTTTACTCTAGAGAAATTAAGAAAATTTTGTGATGAAATGCTAAATATTTATTTGAAATATGCTAAAAGTAAAAAAAGGAAGTTTTAATACTTCCTTTTTCATTTAACTTACCTTTATATTTAAACTATCTAATTTATGATATAGTGTAATAAATCCTAAAGTAAATAATATTTCATTATCTGAATAATGATGGTATTTATTATTTTGACTATATCCTAAAATAGATTTAGCTTTCAAATAAACTTTTTCAGACATATTAGGATAATAAGTTGTATTATTTATAACAGTTAAACCTGAAGCTAATACAGAGGTAATAAAAGGTAATCCTGTTTCTACATCAACTAAATCTCTACAATGAGATTCTTTATCCTTTAATTTTGAACTATAACTACTTAAAAATGAAATAATTTGTTCTTGACTCATTGAATTTAATCTAATTTCAATTGTTTTATATTTTTGCATAAAACTCTCCTTTATTTTTGACTTTAAAGGAATATTATGCTATAATGAAAGTGCATTTTAAAATTTATAACATAATATCCTTAAGGCTTTACTTGTAGAAAATTGCAGTAAATTCTCAAGTAACTCCTTTTAGGTAAAAGTAAATCGTATGATTTATTGCCGTACTGCTAATAAGTAAATTGCAGACTTATTTATTAGCAATTGTATCTATGTAAGCATAGTTACACTTTAAGAATAAGTATTAGATAATTGCAGACTATCTAATACTTATTTTTTATTAAAAGTAGAGTTATAGTAGTCCTCAACTGTAATGTTAGGTAATTTTCTTCTTCTAGCTAGCATTTGTCCTTTCATTGCTTCTAACTCTTGGAAAGTTTTCAATCCTTTTTCATAGGCTAGACACATAACATCCATTGTGGTTATATTATCAATTTGATTAGTTGCAATGAAGCTTACTATATCTTTTAAATTATTGCTAGCTGTATTTATTATAAAACTAGCTTTTAAATGTATAGCTAAGGTTATCATTTCTAACTCTCCAGCTCCTAATTCTTTTCCAAACTTTAACTTAAACTCTTGTTTTATTTTTTCCATCAATTTTTCTTCAGGTGAATTTAATTTAATTGTTAAAATTTGTACTTCATTATTATTTACCAAATTTAAGAAGTTGCTATAGACTCTACTTCCAATTGTACTATTTTTTAAAACTTCAAGTTCCACTTTTACAGCATCAGGAACAAATAACCTATTTTTAAATAAAGTAGTTAACAGTTGTTCTTCTCCAACCCATAAAAAAGATGATAAAAAATCATTATCACATATAATCTTCGATTCTTCCATCTAGTACCTCCACATAGTTGTTATCATCTAATCCATAAACAATATCTTCAAATCCCCCTTCTAAAAGTAAAGATTCGTATTTTCCTTCTGTAATTTTTTCATTTGCTAAAGCTTTTTTAACTTCATCAACATAATCAGTTTTTGCTAAATATTTTTCTTGTGTAGCTGTATATAGTCTTGTAAAAATACCATTAATTGCAGCTAATTCTTGAGCATTTAATTTTTTATATTCTTCAGCTTTGGATTTAGTTAATAATTTTTCAAATTTCTCTAAACGAACAATTGTAGCTAAATAACTCAATCTAAAATATGATGAAATTTCTATAATCTCATTTGGAGTTAGTGTATCTTTTTTCTTTGAAATTCCTTTTTTTTCTAGATAATACTCTAAAGCTTCTTTTGGCATTAAAAAATAAGAAGCAAAAGTATTTGCATTAGACTCTTTTTCTTTTGAGTATTTATATAAATTTTCATCATGCATTAAGTGATAATATTCATGTGCTATTGTAAAGTTTTGACGCCCTAAACTAAAATTAGTATTTACTAAAATTGCCATTACACCATCATCACTTTTACTACATATACCAGAAATATCATTATTTAATTGTTTTTTTATAATTGAGATATTAGCCTTTTTTTGTAATAAATTACTTATATTTTCTATTGGATCTAATATGCTTACTCCTAAGTTTTCCCTTGCTTTAATAGCTAAAAGTCTTTCCATATTACTCACCTCCTTCTTTATTTAATTTTTTTATTTTTGATAAATTCATTACAAATCTATTTAACCAAATTACTTGTTCAAAATTTTCATCAGAGATATCTTCTTTTCTATAAGCTACTTGGATTTTTCTTTCATAATTTCCATTCTTAAACTCTTCTAATTCTATCCCCAAAAAATTAAGTAATTTTTGTAAATTTGTTACAGGAATTTCTCTTTTTTCAGTTTCATAATATGATATCACCTCCCTCTTTACTCCCATTATTTTTGCTACCTCCTCTTGTGTCAAACCATTTTTCTCTCTTAAATCTCTTAAATATCTTCCCATAATCGCGCCTCCTATTATAAATCTATTATATCATCTTGTTACAAAAAAATCAATATTTTTTAAAATTTTACAAAAATTATGTAACAAAAATACATTTGATTTATTGAAAATTTCACAAAAAACGTAACCATCAAATCGGTTACGTTTTTCTATTAGTGAGAATAATTTTAAAAAGCTGGAGGTGTAAAATGCTTAATCTTATATATGTTGAAATAGCTAAATTGAAAACCTATGAGAATAATATCAAAGAACATACAGAAGAACAGATACAAACTATTGCTAAAAGTATTAAAGAAACTGACTTTAATGACCCAATAGGTATTACTCCTGATTATGAAATAGTTGAAGGTCATGGAAGATACTATGCAGCTAAATTATTAAAGTTGGAAAAAGTTCCTTGTATAGTGATTGATGGTAATCCTGAAAAGATAAGACTATATAGAATACTACATAATAAATGTTGCTTAGATACAGGATTTGACAGGGATAAATTAATGTATGAATTAAACTCACTAAAAATAGAAGGAATTGATATAGAAGCTTTTGGATTTACTGATAAGGATTTAGAAGTAGCTGAAATAGAAGCATTAGATGCAATAACTAATGAAAGTTTTTCTTCACTAGCTGATGAGATAAAGAATGAAAGCTCTATCTTTACTATTAGCTTTAACTTTCCAGCAGATAAAAGAGAAAGAATAGAAGAATTTATTAAATTAAAAACTAAAGAGTACTTTGTAAATAAGATTTTAGCAGAAATGGAGGGATAGAAGATGCCAAGATGTGGAAGTCAAGTTCCTATATGTGATGTTCCTATAAGATTTGATACTTATAAAGGATGTAGTCATGGCTGTAAATATTGTTTTGTATTTAGAAAAGTAGATATAAAGAATATAAAGCTAGATGAAACACCATCAGCATTATTAAGTTTTATAAAAGGAAAAAGAAATCAAGAAACTAATTGGTGTAATTGGGATATTCCTATACATTGGGGTGGTATGTCTGACCCATTTCAACCTTGTGAAAAGATACATAGAAATTCATATAAATGTTTAAAAGTATTAGCTGAAACTAAATATCCCTTTATAGTAAGTACAAAAGGAAAGCTTATAGCAGAGCCTGAATATTTGGAATTACTAAAACAGTGTAATGCAGTAGTTCAAATATCTCTAGTAAGTCCTTTATATGACAAGATAGAATTAGGTGCTCCTACATATGAGGAGAGAATAGAGATTATAGAAAAAGTAGCAAAAGTGGCCAAGAGAGTAATTGTAAGAATACAGCCATATATGAGAGAAGCTAAAAAAGATATCTTAGATAACTTAGAAAGATATAAAAAGATTGGAGTATATGGAATAACTCTTGAAGGAATGAAATTTGCTAAAAAAGTAAAAGGAATGGAAAAAGTAGGAGCTGATTATGTATATCCAATAGACTTATTAAGAAAAGATTTTGAAGAGATAAAATTAAAAGCTCATTCTTTAGGATTAAGAGTATTTATTGGAGAAAATAGATTAAGAAATATGGGAGATAATCTTTGCTGTTGTGGAATAGAAAACTTAGAGGGATTTACAGGAAATACATATAATTTAAATCATTTACTTTATGATAAGGAAAACATAAAAATTACTGAAAGTATGGAAGAAAAAGGGACTGCCAGAGTATTCACTACACTTTATCAAAATACAGTTGCTAGTAACTATATGAAAGATAAAAGTTTTAAAGAAGTAATGGAAGTTATATCTAAAGATAAGAAATATACTGAAATATTAGGGAAGTGATACTAATGAGTAATCCTACTAGAGCTCCCACAAAAGAAGAGGTAAGGGAATACTATGAGCAAAATAATGTTTCTTTAAAAGAGTGTGCTAATCATTTTGGGATATCTGAAAATACTGTTAAGAGTTGGAAGAAAAGAGATAAAGCTAAGGGTGATGATTGGGTGCACCTAATAGATAGTTCGGGTGCACCTAAGGGGGCAGAGGGGAAATCAAAAAAGCAACTTATAAATAAAGCTAAATCAATGGTTATACAAGGGGCAACTATAAAAGAAGCTTCAGAGAAAACAGGAGTCAAGGAAAGTACACTTCAAAACTATTCATCTAAAGAAAACTGGATAGAGCAACAAGAAAGATTCCTTAAAAATGTATATGGAAGGCTCCAAGAAGAAGAAGGAGAAAAGCATATACAAAGGAGAAAAGAAGCTATTGATTATCTTAACTATATTCAAAAGAAAACTATGGCCAAGTTATCTAATGGCGATTTAGATAAAAAAGATGCTGAAATCTTTAATACAGTAGTTAATATAGTTCAAAAGACAATAGAGGGACAAGCTCAATTATTAGGTATTCCTGAAATGAGATTGAATATTAAAAGAGATACTAAAGAAACTGAAAAAATAGAAGATAAAAAACCTATCTTTATAGCAGGGGGTGGAGAGCTTGAAGATTAATACTAAAGAGAATTCTGAGTATGTTTATCTTCCTAATATTGTAGGAAAAAGATATGCAACATTTTGGAATTTTAAAGGGAGATACAGAATAGTAAAAGGTGGAAGAGGAAGTAAGAAAAGTTATACCACAGCTTTATGGTATATAACTAAACTTATGGAGCTTCCTGAAAGTAATTTACTAGTTGTAAGAAAAGTATTTGATACTCATAGAGGAAGTACCTTTGCTCAACTAAAAACTGCTATGAAAAGATTAAAAGTCTATCATCTATGGAAACACCAATGGAAATGACATATATACCTACTGGACAAAAGATTATATTTAGGGGATTAGATGACCCATTAAAAATAACTTCTATTACAGTAGATGTTGGATATTTATGTTGGGCTTGGTTTGAAGAAATGTACCAAATAGAGAATGAAGATGATTTCAATAAGATAGATGTTTCTATTAGAGGAGCTGTTCCAAGTCACTTATTTAAACAAATTACTTGTACTTTTAACCCTTGGTCTGAAACTCATTGGTTAAATGATAGATTCTTTAAAGGTGGAAAAGAAGATAAAGATAATCTTTTAACTAAAGGATTAGCAATTCATAAGAATACCAAGGATATATTAGCTATAACTACTAATTTTAGAGCTAATGAGTTCCTTGATGAAGCTGACCTTAATGTATTTAATCTGATGAAAGAAGAAAATCCAAGAAGATTTGAAATAGAAGGAAATGGTAATTGGGGAATATGTGAGGGAACTGTCTTTTATAGATGGGAAGTATTAAATTTTGATATTAATACTCTTATAAAAACAAGTAAATATCTAACTTGTATAGGACTTGACTATGGTTTTACAAATGACCCTACTGCTTTAATAGTTAGCTTAGTAAATGAAGATGAAAAAGAAATCTATATTATAGATGAACATTATCAAACAGGTATGTTTAATGAGGATATAGTGGAACTTATTAAATATAAAGGATACTCAAAATCAGTTATAGTAGCAGATTCTGCTGAAGAAAAGTCTATTAAATGGATGAAGAAAAATGGAGTTCCTAGAATTAAAAGTTCAGTTAAAGGACCAGATAGTATTATGTTTGGTATTCAATATTTACAAGGATATAAAATCTTTATACATCCTAAGTGTAAAAACTTCATCATAGAGATAAAAAACTATGTATGGGATACAGATAAGAAAACTGGTAAATCATTAAATAAACCTATAGATAATTACAACCACTTAATAGATGCTTGGAGATATTCAGTAGAGCCACTATTGATTAGAAATAATGTTAATAAAGATAACTTTAAATTTATTACTAATAAGTAAAGGAGGTGTGAAAAATAGAAAAAGATATAAAAAAAGCTAAAAGAGAAATGCTTCTATCAGGTGTAGTTAAGTTATTCAAGGAAGCTAATACTTATGATGAAACAATATCTAATGATAAAGTAGAAAGAATTATTCAAGATATAGATATAGCTTCAGCACTTCAAAAACTTGAAAGAGCTGTTGCTGGTAGAAAAATACTTCCTTATGCTAAAAATCCTGATATGAGTGATTTAGAAAAAGAGATTCAACAAAGATTTTCAGGTATTAAATTCAATAGAATTATAAACCATTTAATCACAGCTAGGTATTTTGGATATAGTTGTTTTGAGATAGTCTATAATGAAGATTTTTCAATAGATACTCTTATACCTATTCCTTATGACTATATCAATTATGATACTAGAACTAAAAAATGGGAAATAAAGGTAGGTTCAAATAAAATTCCTTTAACTAGAGAAAAATTCCTTTTATGTATACATAAGTGGAATCCAGCAAAAGTTATGGGAACAAGTATATTTGAGTGTTGTCAACAAGCTTTCTTAGATAAATCTATGTTTCAAAGACAGCTTAGAGAGATAGCTGAAAAGTATGGGGACCTTATTGTTATCTATCCATATGATGTAAATATGGAAGAAAAGGCAAGAGAAGAACTTAGAAAATCTGTTGAAGGAATAAGAGGAGCTTCTAGTATAGGAGCACCTGTTGACTTTAATGAAGAGTTTGACTTAAAGAAAGTTATAGACTTTATAAAGTTATCTGACTTAGACCCTAGCATTTATACAGAGTTAGAGAACAGAGAAAAAGAAAAGCTTATTCAAAATATACTTGGTTCTACTCTCACTATGGATAATGGTGGAGGAGCTGGAAGTTATTCTTTAGGACAAGTACACCAAGATGGATTTGAGCAAGTAGTAGAAGAGATATGTAAATTTGTTACAGATTCATTATTTCAACTTTTAGAGATTGATTCTATGTTCTTTGGATATAATCCTAAAGATTTTGAATTTGTCCTTGAAAAGATATATACAGAAGCTGACAAGGTAGAACAAGAGAAAGAAAAAGAAAATTTGAAGTCAATAAAACTTGATAATATGTTGAAATTATCAAATATTGGCTATAAGCTCTCTAAAGTCTATTTAGCAGAGTATTTAGGTATAGACGAAGTTTCACTCGAAGAAAGTTCTACACCTACTATAATCAATGGAATACAAGGCGAGTTCTCAAAAAATAAGTTAGATGAATTACTAGAAAGAGTAAAAGAACAAGATAGTAATTTATTACAAGAGATTGAAGATAGCTTTGGAGATTTTTTCAAAGATATTTCAATACAGTTAAAAGAAAAATTAAAGTCCATAAAAACATTAGAAGATTTAGAAAATATAGTTTTAGATATGACTTCTTTAAAAGATAAAATGCTTATCAGTTTTTTAAAAGGTTATTTAGATGATTTAGTTATTAGTGGTAGTGTCTTATTACCACAGGAAAATATCAATCCTTTTAAATTAAAGCATGAAGAAGCTATACAATATTTTTTAAATAAATCTCCTATACTCTTTGACAAATTGGAAGAGGTTTCAGCTAAAGTACAAGAAAGTTATTTTTATATAAAGAAAAGTACAAGCTTAGAAGTAACCAAAGCTTTATATAATAACTTACTTTCAACTTTAAATGAAGGAAAGACTTTTAAAGATTGGTTAAAGATGTCAGAAGATGTTTTAAATAAATCAGGATTTGGAAATAATCCTTGGTACTTGGAATTAGTTTATAGAAATAATTTAATGACTACTTATAATGCTGGTACTTTCTATAATCAAGAGCTCAATAAAAAGAATAAACCTTATGGAATGTATGATGCTGTTGGAGATAATAGGACAACAGATTTATGTAAATCTTTAGATGGACTTGTATATCCTTTGGACCATAGTTTTTGGAAGAACTTTTTGCCACCTAATCATCACGGTTGTAGAAGTAGGAGAATTGCTTTAAGTAAAGATGATGTAAAAGAATATGGATTAACTATTCATAAAACAATGGGAAAATCCATTTTAGACTTAAAAAATGAGCTTGGAGAATTCAAAGGAAATCAAGTCAATGCATTAGCTACTTCTTTACAGAAAAAAGATGAGAAAGTAAAAGAATTGAAAAAGGAAGTAAACTCTGCTTTAAAACAACTTTCTCTAATGGAGTGATGAGTTATGTTCAATGTAACAAATAATGGAAAAGTAGTTCTAAAAGGATTAGAAAAACTAAGTATAAACTCTGAAAAAACTCTTCCTTTGATGAGATATATAGCTAGAGATATGCAAACTAAAGTTGATTTTAGATTTAGACTTAGTAAAAATCCAAATGGAGAAGCATGGGCTCCACTCTCTCTTGTAACTATATCAAGAAGAAGAAAGGGAAGTAATAAACCTTTAGTTGATACTGGAGAGTTACGAGCTAGTATTACTTCAAAAGTCACTACTACTATTGCAGTAGTAGGAACTAATAAAGAATATGCAGCATATCAAAACTTTGCTGTAAAAAAGGGAGAATTAGGAACTACAGAAGTAACTGAAACTGTTAGAGAACATACTAGAAGGAGAAGAGGGAGAACTGAAAGAGTAAGACAACATACTCGTAAAAGAGAAGTATCTTCTCCTTGGGGAGATAAACCAGCTAGGGAGTTTATAGGATTTAGTAATAATCAAAAGATAGCATATGCAGCTATAATTAGAAAATATCTAAAAACAGGTAAGTTATAAGGAGATGATAATATGGTAACACCAGTAGGATTTTTATTTATAGGAGTAGCCGTAGGAGTAACAGGAGGTTTAGTTTGGGGAGTAGTTAGAGAAAGAAAAGGTAAAAATAAGAAATATATCTTTTGGGGACCTAAATTAGAGAAAAAGGAGGAGAAAAATGCCAAAAAGAATATTTAAAGCTGGTAATTATGGAGCAAAGGGAAACTATACAGTAGATGACCTAAAAAGTTGGATAGGAAAAGAATTTTCTATCACAGCTGGCCATGTAGGAGATTGGACTAGTAAAGGATATCCTACCACAGCCATTCCAGTCGCTGGAAGTTGCAAGGCAGTTGGAGTAGATGAAGAAGGATATTTACTAGGAGAATTTACCTATAATTATTTTGGAGATAGTATCAAAGAAATGTATCCTAATATTTCAATAGGAATAGGAACTGATGGTAATCCTAACCATTTAGCAATATTAGGATATGCTCCACCTCATTTAAAAGATTTAGATAAGTCTTTTAGTGAGTTTTCCCAAGACTTAACATCATTAGAAACAACTCAAACAATAGAGTTTGCAGAAGATGACCAAGCTAAGATTGATGAATTTACAAGTTATATTAAAGGTGTTGATGCATCAAAAATAAAATTAGGAAATTTATTTGATGTTTTATGGGAAAAAGATAGTGAAAAAACAGCAGTAGACAAACTAAGAGGTGCTGGATATACAGTAGAAAAAACAACAGAGTTTAATACTGATACTTTAAAAAATATAGCTTCTATTCTTAATTTTGATTTAGTAGAAAAGAAAAAAGAAAATCTAACTCAAGCTGAAATGTATGAGAAAGTTAGAGCAGAGTTTACTAGAGATAGTGAGAAAAAAGAAGTTAAGGAAAAATTTATTAAAATGTTCCCGCCAGTAATGCATTCGTTTATTGAATTTGGAATAGATAAAGCTTTTGATGAGAAAGAATACTCAAATATGATTGAGTTCTCAGAGGGAAAAAAGGGAACTATAGCCAATATGTTAAAAGAGTTCTCTAAGGAAGATGGCCCTTTTGCACACTTATTCAAAAATATATCTAGTGGAATAGAATTTTCAGAAGATAAAGACCCAGTACAAGAAGCTAAAGAGTTAGCTGAATCATTTTAAGGAGGTATAAAGAATGGCAACTTTTGAAAGAAAAACAGAAAATTTAAAAGACAAAGCAGTTATCAGATTACAACCTGATATGCAAGTAACAATGGGAGCAGGGGCAGTGAAGCATTTACAACCTATAGCTCAAGACAAAACAGATGGTAAATTCTATGCTTATGTGAAAGATGACCCTAACAAAGGAGTTATAGCAGGACTATATATGGGAGCAGATACTACAGCAGAGGCTGATGATGTTGGTTATATCTCTACTTATGTAGTTGTTGGTAAAGAAGATATTCAAGGAATAGAATGGGAATCTGATTTTACAGCTATACATCAATTAAAAGTAGCTGGAGTTATTTTAACAACTAAAATTGAAGGAACAGAGGAGGCTTAATAAATGAATAAAAGAATGATTTACTTAATATCTCTAATAGCTGAGATGTCACAAAAATTAAATATTCCAAAAAGATACTCAAAAAAATTCATAAACTCTGGAAACGAATACTTATCTCCAACAGAAAAAATAAGAATAGAAGATTTAACAGATCACTTTGTAACAGCTGGAATTGTAGGAAGAACAGAAGTCTTACCTATTCTTGGTAAAGATGGATATAGAGTTATTGAGTTTGAACCTGATATTATTGGAGGACAATTTCCTTATTCAGCTAGTGATTTAATCCAAATAAAAGCTGGTGTTCCTATGTACACAAAAACAGGAGCCGAAATTCCTACAATTAAACAAATGGAAGCTAAATATTCAAGACTAATTGCTGCTGCTATTGATAATAGATTTGAAAAACAATGTGCTGAAGTTTATTTAAAGGGTACTTATACTGACAAAAATAAGAAAGCTCATGAAGTAGGAGTTAAAGCAGATAAACCTCTTTCTTGGACTAATGGAACAACTGTTTTTGTTGATGAAGTTTTAAAACTTGCTTTAGCTTATCAAACTAAACATGGAATGTGGCCTGAAATCGAAGTAGGAGAAAACATATTTAATGCTATAAAAAATGAAGCTAATGATACTAGACAAAATATAAATAAAGTTGAATTTAGAGTTGATGGAAATGAGCCGTACTTAATGATTGGAACTCAAAAAGTAGAACTTCTAGTAAATGCTAAAGGAACTGATGATAAAGAGATAGATACTAAAAATCTAATTATTTTATCTAATGTTAATAACTTAGCAGTTGGATATGGTTGTCTTACTTATGGAGATGTAGCAAAGAATGAATCAGTTTTAGTTAGATCCAAAGTAATAGCTGGAGATACTAAAGTAGAGGAAACTACTGGTAGTAAAGGACTATGGGGTAAATCAGCTCCAATGCCTCTTGTATTATCAACAACTAAATTTGAGAGATATAAGGTTACTATATCTTAATATTGAAGAGGGAAGTTCCCTCTTCTCCTTGAGAAAGGAGGGATAATGGCTTTTAAATATCTAAATGATAAATTTATGCCTGTTCCAGTAAAAAATATCTTATTAGCTTATTCTCAATACTCTGAAGAAGATTTTAATAATGTAGCTGAAGAGTTTGAAAGAGAAGCTATAGGAGTTATTGATTCATCAGTTAACCTAACCAAGACACTTGAACTAACAAATGGACAAGACTTGGTTACAGGATTATGTAAGAGCTATGTAACAGCTAAATTACATGAAATGATAGCTCATCCAGATTATATAGACTTAGCAGCAGACCTTATGGTTAACTTTAGAGATAATCTCAAAAGAATAAGAGAAGCTCAGTTATCAGAGGGGGAAAGTACCTCTGACAAACCTAAAATAAGAAGTTTGTATTTTGGGTGATATTAAATGGTTAAAGTATTTGAATTAGGTCCTTGTCAAGTATATTTCAATGATAACTATATAGGACATACATTGAAAACTGATAGTACATCTTTAAAATTACAAGCTATTACACAAGAGATAAAAACTGATGAGAGCTCAGAGATAAAAGAGATATTGGAATTAGGTAGAAATATTACTTTTGAAACAACAGTATTATTAGATGAAAACTCTATTAATACTTTTGGTATAACTCCTGATGTAAAAACACTAGTAAAAAAAGGAGTTATAGAGATAGTAACTATGAGTAATTCCGTAAGAATAAAGCTATTAAAAGCTGTAATAACTCTTGAAATTAATTTTAATTTCAAAACCGAAGGTACTCATAGTGTAAAGATTAAAGCTAAAGCTTTAAGAAATGAAGATAACAAAGATATAGAAATAATTACTTAAAGGGAGGTAGCAATGAAAGAATATCCATTAGGACCTTGTAAGATTGAATATACTCTTGAAGGAGAAGAGAGCCCAGTTGTATTAGGACTTACACTGAAAGAAGAGGAAGTTTTATTTAGTGCTGGGTTTGAAATATACTCTGTAGAAGTAGACCAAATGCAAGGACCATATATAGCAAATGTAATTCCAGGAGAAGTTACACTTACATGTACTATTCCTTTAGATTTAAGTGTATTACCTAAATTATCAAACACTTATATTGAAGGAACTACTGGAGTAGGATTTACAACAGTAGGAAAACCACTTAAATTTGGAAAGTTAAAAGTACATCCATTATCAGCAGGAGATTCAACAGACTTTGATATTACAGGACCTAGAGTATCTTGTCTAGTTAATACTCAAATTAACTTTAAAACAGAAGATACACCTAAAGTAGCTTTAACATTTAACTTCTCAACAGATATAGCTGAAGAAAGTCCAACAAAAGGATTAGTATATACTTGGGGAAATTACACAGCAAAAGCTTAAGTTTTTTTAGTGCCTCTATCTTAATTGATAGAGGTATTATAAAGAACTTAAGAGAGGAGGGAATATATGGGGATATTTATAAGAGATATAAAAGATTTGATTCCAAGAAATAAAACTATTTCTTTAGGAATAAGATTTATAACTATTAGAGAACCTACTGTTAAAGATTGGTTATATCTAAACAGTATAGATTTTGAAAAAATGGAGATAAGGGAAATCTGTAATGTTTATATAAAAACATTATCTGATGACATAGTTGAAGTTGAAAAACTTACAACTATAGAATTAGTAACTGTACTTCAAGAATGCTTTAAGATGATGTCAAGAAATGAAAATACTGGAGAAAAGGAAAGTAAAGAAAGCTCAGATGATATCTATATAAATATGTCATATAGAATAGCAAAGTTTTGTAAAAATACTTCAACATCACTAAATGAAGCTATGAATACTAATTTCTTTATATTCAATTCAATACTAGAAGGAATAAAAGCTTTAGAAGCAGAAGAAAGTTTAAATTTATCAGCTATAGTTGATAATCATATAAATCTAAATTCTAAAGATAAAGGAAAATACACAAAACTATTGAATGGATATAAAGAAGATTTTAAAAATAATGGAGTTAAAGTTGTTAGAGGAATAGATTTCTTTAATATAAAGAAATTACAAGCTATGACTAAAGGAGGAGCTTTATGATACCTTATTCAAATGAATATTTATTACAATATATGGCTACTCTTGACACCAGTAACTATAGTCAAGGCTTAAAGGGAATGCAAAATCAAACTGAAGGAACTACCAATAAAATAGATAGTGCCTTTGAAAAGATGACTAAATCTATTAATGCAGCAACTATTGCTAAAGGAGCTATGGCAGCTGCTGCAATATATGTAGCTAATAAACTTAGAGTCACTACTAAAGAAGTAATGGCATATCAAAAACAACTTGGAATGGTAAATACTCTTCTTAAAGTATCAAGAGATGAGTTAAATAAATATGGAGATGAATTTGAAAGATTATCTCTTAAAACTGGAGCAAGTAAAACAGAGATAGCAAATGCTGCCTACCAAGCTCTATCATCAGGAGTGGGGAAAGGAGATTTAATAGGATTTCTTGAAACAGCAAGTAAAACAGCTATAGCTGGACAAGCTACTGTTGAACAATCGGTAGGAACTATTACCTCAATTATTAATGCCTATAAAATGGAAATGAGTGAGGCTGGAAAGGTTGCTGACTGGTTACTGACTGTACAGAACGAAGGGGTAACTACGGTAAGAGAGTTAGGAGACCAACTGGGAGACGTAACATCAATCTCGGCAGCTCTTGGAGTATCTCTTAATGATGTAGGTGGAGCAATAGCTCAAATGACTGTAAATGGTAATAATACAGCCAAGACAATAACAATGTTAAAGTCTATGCTATCAGAGCTATCAAAAGAAGGCCAAGTAGCAGCAGACAATTTCAAGACATTAGCTGGAGAAAGTTTTACTGAGTTTATAGCAAATGGTGGAACTCTCCAAGAAGCTATGCTGAAAATGGAAGAATATGCTAAAAAGACTAATCGTTCTATCACAGATTTATTCGGTTCTACTGATGCTGGAAGTGCAGCTTTAAATTTAGCTGGAATAAATGCTGAAAGCTTTGCTAATAAGCTAAATAAAGTGGCTAGCAGTTCAGGAGAATTGGAAACAGCTTATAGAACAGCAACAGATAATATTCAATCAGAATGGGAAAAGCTTGTAATAGCTATGGATAATAGATGGAGTAAGTTTGTAAAATCTGTTGTAGAAAATGAAAGTTTACTCAATTTTGTAAAAACTATTAGAAGGGCTATTGATGGAGAAGATAACTCTTTAGAAATTCAACTAGATAGAGAAAAAGAACTTCCTGATTTAAAAAAGAAACTAGAGGGAATAACAAAGGAATTAGAAGAGGTTAGAAAGAAAAGAGAAGAGTTATTAAAAACAAATCCTAATAAATCTATGACCTTAATTCCTACTGAAAACAAGCTTAATGATGAAAAAATCAACTTACTTGGAAAATACAAAATATAGAAAGAGAAATTAAAACTAGGGAAGAGGCAGCTAAAAAAGTTGAAGAAACTAATCAAAAAATAGTAGAGAGCGAAAATAAAAAGAATACTCAACTACAAGATTTAAGAGCTCAAGAAGAAAGTAGATTAGAGGAACATAATGACACCTTAAACTCTAATGAGCTTAAGTATCTCCAAGATAAAAAAGATTATATAGCTGGCCAACAAAATTTATTATCATTAGGAATAATCAACCAAGAGGAATATAACAGGAATATTAAAAATAAGGAAAATGAACTTTATTTAGAGCAGCAAAAAGCTAATTTGGAAAGCTTAAAGCAAATGGAAGATTATTATAGAAATATAGATGATTTAACAAAGGCTAATGAGTTTAAGAAAAAAGTAATTGAAGTAGAATTAAATATCCAACAAAGATTTTCTACTGAAAGGAATGATGTAGGAGAGGATTCTATGTTAGATGCTCAATTACAAGCTAGAAAAGAGCAACAAGCTAGCCTATTGGAGAATGAATGGCTATTTCTACAAGAACAGGTTGATTTATATAACCAGGGGAAATTAAGTGTAGAAGATATAGAAAAAAATAAAAATATTAGATTACTAGAGTTGGAACAACAAAGGTTAGAACAAGAGGCACTACAATTAGAGCAAAGAAAAGCTTTCTATGAGTCCAATGCAGGATTTGAGCAAGAACTAGCTGACACTATTATAGATATTAATAAAAATAAGATTAAACAGGAAGAAAATGCTTTTAAACTTGAACAAGCTAATAAAAATAAAAAATTCAACTGGGAGAAATGGGCATCTAATTATGAAGTTGATATATATGAGAGGTCAGCAGGAGCTATTATGGACACTTACACAGCTTTAGCACAAGGACAAATTAAATCATTGGAAGATTTTAAAAAGTTTGCTATGTTGCAATTAGCTGAGTTATTAATGGCAAAAGGGCAAGAACATGCTGCTAGAGCTGTTTCAGATACAGCATTAGGATTATCATATATTGCTGCTAATAATTATAGTGGAGCTAAAAACGCTTTTGTATCTGCTGCTCAAAATGCTGCTGTTGCCGCTTCTTTTGGAGTAGCTGCAGCAACTATCAACAATAGTGTTGACTCTGAAGAAGATACAGATAATGAAGATAATAACTCTTCTTCTACTCAATATGATGAAGGAATTAATGATAGAGTAGAAAGCTCTCAAGAAAAAAATGAAGGTATAGTCTATATAGATGGAAGTAACTCTAACTTGACCAAATTATTTATTAAAGAAATAGAAAAAGAATTAAATGATGGATATAATGTAACACTCATTGGAAAGAAAAAATAAAGTAGAAATAAGAACATTGGCAATTTAATATCATTCGAGGATTGATTTTCCTTTAAAAATATTGTATATTATGTTAACAATATTTTAAAGGGGGAATTTAATTATGAAAAAATTATGTATTTTGTTTTTTGCATTTATGTTGATGGGGTGTTCAAGTATGCTTGTGAATCCTAATCTTAACTATTCTCAAGAAACTATAAACGGAATTACTGTAAGGAAAGTAACAGATACTCTTAGCCTGCAAGAAAGTTTTCAAGCGGATACTTTTGTAAATGGTAGTACTTTAGCTGCAACAGGAGTAGTTATGAGAACAGTTTATGATATTAATAATAAAGCTGTTGCAATGTTTTTTGATAATTTTGGAAATAGAAGTGCTTCTAAAATGCTATATAAAACTGATGACCTTTATTTAAGAAATGTACTTTTTTCTAATAAAGAACTAGCAGTTGATATGGAAATTATTCATCCTTCTCGTTTAGACACTTCATCAGAAACAATATATGAGCTAAGTAGAAAAGAAGTAAAAGATTTAATAAAGATATTAGAAAGCAATAAACCTGTTTTTATTAGAATAACAACAAACTCAAGACAATTTGTTGTTAACTTTGAAGATAAACAAGATACCTTAAACCTTCTTAAAGTAGCTGACTTTCTAATGAAATAAAATAAATATTATTCAATACACAATCCTCGGTAGAAATGCCGAGGATTTTTTGTTTCTTAAAAAGGAGGTGTATGAATGGAAAATAAAATTTCTATCTATATTTCTACTCTAAAAGATTATCAAATAAAAGGTATTAAATATGATGGAGTTGATGATAAAGAAGGGGCTATTTATCAAACAACAGAGTCTGGGAAAGAATTTAATATAATTAGATGGCTTAAATATAAATATACTCTATCTTTACAATATCTTTCTTTCCAAGAATGTGAAAATATAATAAGAGAACTTATAGAGATAAAAAAAGAAAGAAAATTACTTAATATTCCTAGAGAAATTCTTTTAAAAAAGGGCTATATAGATTTTAAAAATTTACCTGATGACCCTTTATTCTCCTATGAAATAAAGGATATTTCTCCTAAGCAAAGTACAGGTAAACCTTATTATGACCTCACTATCAAGTTAAATGAAAGGGTTGATATGCTATGAATATAGAAAAACAATATTATCACTATATAGCAAAAATATATGATAGTTTAAGGAGTGGAGAAGAGGGAAAACCTTTATACTTAGCAACTAAAAGAGGAGTAATATTTGAAGATGTAGAGTGTTTACCATATATGAGTATTCCAAATGGTGGAGAAAGTTCAATTACTCCTAAAGATTCTCAATGCTCTGTATCATCAATTAAATTTGATATAGTAAATGTTGATTACACTATATCCCAATGGCTTTATGAAAGATTGAATAGTGGGAACTCTATGACATATGGAGAAATGGTTGATATTTATGCTATGTGTGGAGATAAAACTTTAAAATTAATATATAGAGGACTTATAAGAAGTATTGATAATGATGTATTTGAAAGTAAGTATACTTTTGAAATAGCCGATTTCCAAGAAAGATTAAAAGCTTCTATATTTGATAGAGAGTTATCAAAATACAATGGAGAAACTATTGATGATATTAATAAATATAGAATGCCTACTAAAACTATAAATGGAATAAAGCAAGGATTTAGTATTAAAGAAATTGATGAGGGAGAAACTGATGATGATGGTAATTCAATTTTAACTAGAGTTATAGTATTTGAAGGACATCCAGTTACTTGTATTGAGCTAATATTTCAAGCTGTATTCTCAACACCTCAACTAGAAGTTCAAGTGCCATATTTGACTAATCAATATGAAAACTTTGTAGATTTAGTATCACTAAATGAAATTAGAGAGGTTTTAAATAGACCATATTATTCAAACTACTACTTAGAAATAAGAGAACCTATAGATGATCCTTATGAGTGGTTGATAGATAATGTATATAAACCTTGTGCTATATTTCCATATCTAAGTTTAGATGGAAAGCTTGGAATAAAACTACATAGACAACCAACCATTGGAACAGAAGGAATTACTCTTGATGAAAGTAATATTATTTCAATAGATAGTAAAAATATAACTGATGAGAACATAGTAAATAATATGATAGTTAAGTATGAAAAAGACTTCAAGGAAGATAAAGAAAGGATTAAAAGGTATTTTACTTCAATAAGTTCTTTTAATAAATTTAGAATGCTTATTCCAAGTAGTCCAGATGAATATATAATAGCTGGAGTTAATAAATTATCTGCTACAGATAAAGCTACATTTGCTGCTACTTTATCAGATAGTATATTCAGTAGATATGGATATCCTGGAGTAGAGTTAGAACTTACTGTTCCTTTAGAAGTAGCCGTTGATTATAAAGTAGGAGATTATCTCTTTATTGAGCATAAAACTTTAATAGCTTGGGAAGGAGATACACAAGGATTACCAGGAATAAAAGAAGAAACAGGGGAGATAGTAGACCCATATGATGGATTAGCATATTTTGATGTTGGGCATGAATGGGGAGCTTTCTTAGGAGAAAATACTTTAGGAAAGGCAATAGATGGAACTTGGGTAATTACTACTACTCAAAGAGAAATTTCACATAAAATATTCAATTCTCAAGATGAAAACTTTGAAAGTTGTGTTAAAAATCATACAAGAATAGAAGCTTGGTTAAAAAAGGAGGGGATAGCTTGAGTAAACTAATGGAAATAATAGATAAATCTCCTGATTTTAAAAATGGTACTTGTTCTTTTAAATTTTTAGATACTACCTTCAACCAGCTTACAAGAAAAATAGGAAGTAAAGAGGGAGCAAACTTTACTACAGCTAAAGCTGGAGATATCTTATCTAAAGAATTATTGCAAACTCTTAATACCAAGCAAATAGCATTAAAAGATAAAGTATTAAAATGGCAAGATGAGATAAATAAATGGGTAACAGATAAAAATACTAATAAAAATATAAATGCTAATTTGATGAATTATATTTTTACTTCTGTTGTAGATTATACAAGTAAATATGTTCCTAGAGAAACTCTTGCTGATTATTACTTATTATCAGAAGTAGTAAGTGCTGAAAAAGAATTATATGAGTTTACTAGCTATTATACTACTCAATATATTATCTATTTACAAAATATTTTAAAAGAATGGAGCAAAGATAAACTTTACTTTAGTTGCATTAAAAAAGTTTATGGAACTGTATATTTTAATTTTGATATTGAAGAATGGAAATTAACAGATGCAGCTGGATTAGTTACTACTACTGAAGGAGGAGGTAAAGCTAGAACTATAAGAGTATCAGGATTTGAAAATATGAAATTAGGAGAGCATAAACGTGTGACTTACTATGCTTACTATTCTACAAGCAGTAACCCTCAAGTCATTTATAAAGGATATGTTTATTTCAATATTAGAAGATTAGCTTTAGGTTCTGAAAAAGATGATGGTAAGTTTGATTTTTGGTTAAGTTCATGGGCTGGAGAAGGATTAGTTAGTCATTATAGTGAAATGGAAGTAGAAGAATATACTGGAAAACATAGTCCCCATTTTGATGCTGAACCTAAAGATTTAAACATTAACTGGGTCAAAACAAGAGTATTATTATAAGGAGGAAAAATGGAGAGAATTTTAAAAATTGTAATTGACTTACTAAAAGGAGCAACTTATGATTTAGAAACAAAATTTACTCAAGCAGATAGTCAATCACATTACTTACAAATAGATTTTAGTGATACTTCCCTTAACTTTTCAGGAGTATCAATGAAAGTGAATTTTATTAGAAGTGATGGAGTAGCAGTTACTACATCAAAGGCTAGTGTTACTTCATCTAATAAGGTACAAATTCCTACTAATGCTTTAGCTAAATTTGGAGAATTAGGAATAGAAATAATCTTAATTAAAGGAGATAGCATCTTAACTGTAAATAAACTTATTAGAGTTACTGTAATTAAAACTCTTGCAGGAGAAGGTATAGATTTAGAAATAGGAGATAGCTTTTTAAATGAAATCAATCAGCTAACTGTTAATCTTTCTAAAGTTTTAACTGGAGAAGGAGATAAGCAAATTGAAAGAGTAAGAGCTACTGGAAATGAAGTAGTAAAACAAGTTGAATCAATTTTAGGAAATAATCCTGAAGGTGGGAATGCAGCTGCTGTTGGAGGATTAAGTAGAGCTGGAATAGAAACACTTATAGATAATGTTGTAGGAAAAGTTGAAGATGGAAAATTTCCATTAACAAGTGCAGAGGTTGGAAGAGTATATGAGGCTGTAAATGGTAAGAAGTATAAATGTATAACAGCTTATAGTGGTTCATCATTGAGCACACCTAATGCTAATTTCATAGAAATGTCATTGAATAATCATGCTGATAGATTGGATAATTTACAAGAAAAACAAGCTTTTTATAAAGACACAGAATATGGATCTTTTTCTATGAGAAAATTTGGTAATATATGCTATTTGCATGTTGTAATAGCTAGTAATAAATTTACTACTCCTATTAGCTCTACAACTAAAATAGATATTAGCCTTCCAGAAGAATTTATACCTAAAAATGGTAATGAATATTTTACTATCATAACTCCAAAAAACAATAAGCATATGTTATATAAAATATCAAATGTTGGAGAAATAGAAATTATTCCTATATCAATTTCAGGAACTAACGTATCTAGTTCAGATTTCGTTGGAACTGGTGTATATTATCGTATTGTTTATGAGGGTAAATAATTATACTCCTATTATAGTGAAACACGATGAATGACCAGCACTAGCACCTTCAAACCAAGCATTTACTTTATTTTCGCTTATATTTATCTTGTATTTTCCATAATGATTTGGATGATTAGAAACAATAGTACAGCCATATATTTTACTAAGTTCTGGTATCACAATTGTTGTTGGTATTTCTGGCGATGTCTTATCTCCAATTATAGTTTTGCTACCATATACTATTTTTAATCCATTTAGAGAATAAATTTTATATCCACTCTCTTTATAAGTTATCAAATTATCCACTGTATAAGCTGGATAATTTATGTGATGTTAAAGCATATAGAATTAATTATAATAAAACTAGCGGACCAGAACATATAACATTTAGTAATGTTTATGGAATCTTTATAAAATATGGAAAATTGGTCATGTGTTCTCTTGGTGGTTATATAAGTAAAACATCATCAAATCAAGTATATAATTGTACATTGAGCCCAGAATCATTTGAAGATGAAATTAGACCTATGTATGGTAAAGTGATTGGAAACCATATTATAGGAAGCTATCAACACTTAGTAGCAGAATGTTCTATTAACACAAACGGAATAATATCATTGAATAATGGTTCTTCAGAAGCTTGTGAAAATAACTGGTTTACAGGGACAATAGCATATCTGATTGAATGATTCTAATTGGATAATTTATTTAGTCCATACAGTATAAGTACCAATATTGATTATCTTCCTAC
>OGEM01000500.1_pt1 | contig 26460 bp, 18 predicted proteins | sample 1570741 | NCBI WGS metagenome assembly OGEM01 (sample SAMEA2582141, study PRJEB24529) | metagenome | biome: Human gut stool | place: China | collected 2011
ATCAACTAATGGGCAACATGGGTGGTTTTCGTTCTGAAAGCCGTCGCTACATGATCAACGGTCGTGAAGTGACACCTGAAGAATTTGCTATCTACCGTCAAACAGGTCAATTGCCTGGTAATGCAGGTGAAGCAGTGAACCCAACTCAACATCAAGGTAAAGGACCTAAACAAGACGGTATTCTTGCTAAACTTGGTCGTAACTTGACTGAAGAAGCTCGTGAAGGTAAATTGGATCCTGTTATCGGACGTAACAAAGAAATCCAAGAAGCTTGCGAAATCTTGGCTCGTCGTACTAAGAATAACCCAGTCCTTGTCGGGGACGCTGGGGTTGGTAAAACAGCCGTAGTTGAAGGTTTGGCTCAGGCCATCGTCAATGGTGATGTCCCAGCTGCTATCAAGAACAAAGAAATCATCTCAATTGATATTTCTGGACTTGAAGCTGGTACTCAATACCGTGGTAGCTTTGAAGAAAACATTCAAAACTTGGTAAATGAAGTCAAAGAAGCTGGAAATATTATCCTCTTCTTCGATGAAATCCACCAAATTCTTGGTGCCGGAAGCACTGGCGATGGCCAAGGCTCTAAAGGTCTTGCTGATATCTTGAAACCTGCTCTTTCACGTGGTGAATTGACAGTGATTGGTGCAACAACTCAAGATGAATACCGTAACACTATCTTGAAGAACGCTGCCCTAGCTCGTCGTTTCAATGAAGTTAAGGTTAATGCTCCTTCTGCTGAAGATACCTTCAAGATTCTCCAAGGTATTCGTGATCTTTATGAAAAACACCACAATGTTATCTTGCCAGATGATGTTTTGAAAGCAGCAGTAGATTTCTCTGTACAATACATTCCACAACGTAGCTTGCCAGATAAGGCTATCGACCTTGTCGATGTAACAGCTGCTCACTTGGCTGCTCAACACCCAGTGACTGATGTGAATGCTGTTGAACATGAAATTGAAGAAGAAAAAGCTAAACAAGAAGCTGCAGCTGCCAAAGAAGACTACGAAGCAGCTCTAAATGCTAAGGTTCGTATTGAAGAACTTGAAAAGAAAATTGCTAACCATACAGAAGACCTTAAAGTCACTGCAACTGTCAACGATGTGGCTGAATCTGTAGAACGTATGACTGGTATTCCAGTGTCACAAATGGGTGCAACTGATATCGAACGTTTGAAAGATATGGGTCACCGTTTGCAAACTAAGGTTATCGGTCAAGATAAAGCCGTTGAAGCAGTGGCACGTGCTATCCGTCGGAACCGTGCAGGATTTGACGAAGGGAACCGTCCAATCGGTAGCTTCCTCTTTGTAGGTCCTACTGGTGTCGGTAAGACTGAGTTGGCTAAACAATTGGCTCTTGATATGTTCGGTACCAAAGATGCCATCATCCGTTTGGACATGTCAGAATACAGCGACCGCACAGCCGTTTCTAAATTGATTGGTACAACAGCTGGTTATGTTGGTTATGATGACAATAGCAATACTTTGACAGAACGTGTTCGCCGTAACCCATACTCTATCGTCCTTCTTGACGAAATTGAAAAGGCGGATCCTCAAGTGATTACCCTTCTCCTTCAAGTCTTGGATGATGGTCGTTTGACAGATGGTCAAGGGAACACGGTCAACTTCAAGAACACTGTGATTATCGCCACTTCAAACGCTGGATTTGGTTACGAAGCTAACTTGACAGAAGATGCGGATAAACCAGAACTCATGGATCGTTTGAAACCTTACTTCCGTCCAGAATTCTTGAACCGTTTCAACGCTGTCATTGAATTCTCACACTTGAGCAAGGAAGACCTTTCTAAGATCGTTGATTTGATGTTGGTAGATGTCAATAAGACCCTTTCTAAGAAAGAAATCGACTTGGCAGTGAGCGATGCAGCCAAAGAATATATGACTGAAGAAGGTTATGATGAAGTAATGGGTGTTCGTCCACTCCGTCGGGTAGTTGAACAACAAATCCGTGACAAAGTGACAGACTTCCACTTGGATAACTTGGATGCCAAACATCTCGAAGCAGACATGGAAGATGGTGTCCTTGTGATTAGAGAAAAAGACACAAAGAAGGAAGAAAATACTGATAAACAAGCAGACTAAGACGAATTAGTTTGTGAAAAATAGAGGCTGCTATCATATAGCAGTCTTTATTTTTTCTTCCCACCTGGGGGAAATTATTCGCCGGATAAGGCCAAAATCCCCCTATTTGGACTAAAAAAACATCAATAATTAGTGAAAATAATCCAATTTGAGCAAAATTATTAATAAATAAAGAAAATAAGTATATAATCTATACAAGAATAAAATTTGAGGAATGGAAGTAAGATGAGCAATACAATTGATATCTACTCAACTCCCGAATACAGAAAAGTGGAAGCCGTTGTTCAACTGATGGTTGATGGTCGCTTGACGAGCTATCGTGTCGCAACTGAAACAAACATCAGCAAAATGAGCTTGGCGACTTTGACGAAGGGAACGAGTAAAATCAAAAATATTACCTATCAAACGGCTTTGGCCTTGATTGATTGGTATGATGAGAATCATGAAAAGTATGGCATTACGATTGACTAGTCAGTAGCCCACTTTTCGTGGTTTTTTTCTTTTTCATCAAAACTTGCCTCCTCTCTGAGACTGAGGTCTGATTTTGCTTGAAGAGGATGGGGAAACTTGAAAAGACGGGCGAAATTTGATATAGTATAGCATATATGAAAATTAAAGGAGAAACATATGCAAGGCGGAAGTTTGCTAATTATGCTCGTTCTTATGGTCGGTTTGATGTACTTCATGAGCCGTAGCCAAAAGAAACAGTACCAAAAACGGATGGAAAGTTTGAATAAACTTCAAAAAGGAAATGAAGTCATCACGATTGGTGGCTTGTACGGAACCATCGATGAAGTCGACACAGACCGCAAGACCGTTGTCTTGGATGTTGATGGTGTCTACCTGACCTTTGAATTGGGAGCGATCAAAACAGTTCTTCCTGTATCAGAAGGAATCTCAGCCACTGCTACAGAAGGTGCTAGCTCAGATGCCGATTCAGCCATCGAAGAATAATCATCAAAGAAGAGGCAAGGGCCTCTTTTTTGGTGGGCAAATAGGACGATGTGATGAAGGAAAGCCTTGCTGGTTCAAAAAAGAGGCCAGAGTCCCTATTTTATGGGGATTTATGGTATAATGAAGCGATAAATATTGAAATAGGTAGAAAAACATGTTTCGTTTTAAGAAAAAAGAAAAAATCGAGATACCTTTAGAAGTCCCGAAACACATCGGGATCATTATGGATGGTAATGGTCGCTGGGCGAAAAAGCGGATGCAACCGCGCGTCTTCGGTCATAAGGCAGGGATGGAAGCTCTCCAAGAAGTGACGATTGCAGCAAAAAATATGGGGGTTCAGGTCTTGACTGTCTATGCCTTTTCTACGGAAAACTGGACACGCCCTGAAGATGAAGTCAAGTTCATCATGCACTTGCCGGTCGAATTTTATGATCGTTTCGTCCCCGAATTGCATCGCAACAATGTCAAGATTCAAATGATCGGTGATACCAAGAAATTACCAAAAGAAACGCTAGAGGCTTTGGAAAGAGCAGAAGCGATGACCCATCTCAATACAGGCTTGATCCTGAATTTCGCACTCAATTATGGTGGACGTGCTGAGATCACTCAGGCCGTGAAGCAGATCGCCCAAGAAGTCTTGGATGCGAAGTTTAGCCCAGAAGATATCACAGAAGAGATGATCGCTGATTCTCTCTATACCGAGAGTTTGCCACGCGTCCTAAGGGATCCGGATTTGATTATTCGTACCAGCGGAGAGATCCGTTTGAGTAATTTCCTTCCTTGGCAGGCCGCTTATAGTGAGTTGTATTTCACAGATGTGATGTGGCCAGATTTTGGAGAGGAAGCACTACGAAGTGCCATAGTAGAATATAGCCATCGCCATCGGAGATTTGGTGGTGTTTAGGAGAAGATGATGACGAAAGATTTACAAAAACGTGTGATTTTTGGAGGAATTGCCCTGCTCTTTTTCATTCCAACAGTAATGGTTGGAGGGGTATTCTTCCAGATTGTGATTGGCTTGATCGCCATGCTAGGGGTTCATGAATTGCTCAAGATGAAGGGGCTTGAGACAGCGACCTTTGAAGGAGCGCTAGCCATGTTAGCGGCCTTCGTTTTGACCTTGCCGATCGAGGACTACCTCCCTTACCTTCCAGCAGATGGCAATATGATTGCCTATGGTCTGGTTGTCTTGATTCTCATGGGAACAACTGTTCTTGCTCAGAATTACAATTATGAAGATGTGGTCTACCCCATTGCCTCCAGCTTTTATGTTGGACTTGGTTTCCATTCCTTAGTAGATGCGCGAATCGCTGGTATTAATAAGGTCTTATTGGCCCTCTTTATTGTCTGGGCTACAGATTCAGGTGCTTATCTGGTAGGAAGCCGGTTTGGGAAACGCAAGCTCATGCCTGCGGTTTCTCCTAATAAAACGATTGAGGGCAGTCTTGGGGGAATCTTGTCTGCAGTTGCGGTAACTGTGATCTATATGATCGTGGATCGCTCTGTGGCAGGTGGACATGGTTTTCTTGCTATGATCTTCTTTACCATCCTCTTTAGTATTGCAGGTCAGTTTGGAGATCTGGTAGAGAGTGCGATTAAACGCCACTTCGGTGTGAAAGATTCTGGGAAATTTATTCCAGGACATGGTGGTGTTCTAGACCGCTTTGATAGTTTGATTTTTGTCTTTCCCTTGATGCATTTCTTGGGCTTGTTCTAAGACAGAAGAGATAGAAAGGAAACCACGTATAGAACGATGCAGTTTATTGCCTTTATTGTTATTTTTGGAGTGATCGTTCTCGTTCACGAGTTTGGTCATTTCTATTTTGCAAAAAAATCGGGCATCCTAGTGCGAGAATTCTCGATCGGGATGGGTCCAAAGATCTTTGCCCATATTGGTCAAGATGGAACAGCCTATACCATTCGCATTCTACCTTTAGGTGGCTATGTGCGTATGGCTGGCTGGGGTGAGGATACAACTGAGATAAAAACCGGAACGCCTGTCAGCTTGACGCTAAATGAGGCTGGTAAGGTCGTCCGGATCAATCTTTCAGGAAAGAATCTGGATCAGACAGCCCTTCCCATGAATGTTACCCAGTTTGACTTTGAAGATAAATTAGAAATCACAGGCTTGGTTCTCGATGAGACCAAGACTTATGATGTCGATCATGATGCGACTATTGTTGAGGAAGATGGGACAGAAGTGCGGATTGCGCCGAGAGATGTTCAGTATCAGAATGCCAGCATTTGGGGACGGTTGATCACCAACTTTGCGGGTCCTATGAACAACTTTATCCTCAGTATTGTCGTCTATTCACTCTTAGCCTTTATGCGCGGTGGTGCGATTGACTACTACAGCAACAATGTTCAGGTGGCACCTGATGGGGCGTTGGCTAAGGTCGGTGTCAAAAGCAATGTTCAGATCCTTCAAGTCAACAACGACACCGTTAGCAACTGGGATGAGTTGACAAATGCTGTCGAAAAAGCAACCAAGGACAGCAAGACGGCTCCTGAATTGACCCTGAAAGTCAAAACAGACGGCCAAGAAAAAGAAGTCAAAGTGAAGCCAACCAAGTCAGGGAATCGTTACTATTTGGGTGTGACAAATGGCCTCAAGACAGGATTTGTGGATAAACTCTTGTCTGGTTTTACAGATACTTGGAATACAGCGACACGGATTTTGGGAGCTTTGAAAGATATCATTTTCCACTTTAGTCTCAATAAACTGGGTGGACCGGTTGCTATCTACAATGCCAGCTCACAAGCTGCTCAATTAGGAATTCCGGCAGTCTTGTCTCTTATGGCCATGCTCTCTATTAATATTGGGATCTTCAATCTAATCCCGATTCCGGCTTTGGATGGAGGAAAAATCTTGATCAATTTGATTGAGGTCGTCCGGAGAAAGCCACTGAAACAAGAAGTAGAAACCTATATGACGCTTGCAGGTGTAGCTGTAATGGTTATTTTGATGATTGCTGTCACCTGGAATGATATTATGAAATTATTTTTGAAATAGAAAAGGATATTGTCCATGAAACAAAGTAAAATGTTGATTCCAACGCTTCGCGAAATGCCAAGCGATGCCCAAGTCATTAGCCATGCTTTGATGTTGCGTGCAGGCTATGTTCGCCAAGTCTCAGCTGGTGTCTATTCTTATCTGCCACTAGCCAATCGAGTCATTGAAAAAGCAAAAGGCATCATGCGCCAAGAATTCGAAAAAATTGGAGCAGTAGAAATGCTTGCTCCAGCACTTTTGAGTGCGGATCTCTGGCGTGAATCTGGTCGTTACGAAACTTACGGGGAAGACCTCTATAAGTTGAAAAACCGTGAAGGCTCTGACTTTATCTTAGGTCCAACTCACGAAGAAACCTTTACCGCTATTGTGCGCGACTCAGTAAAATCTTACAAACAATTGCCGTTGAATCTCTACCAAATTCAACCAAAATACCGCGATGAAAAACGCCCACGGAACGGTCTTCTGCGGACCCGTGAGTTCATCATGAAAGACGGTTATAGCTTCCATGCGAACTACGATAGCTTGGATGTCACTTATGATGAATACAAGGCAGCTTATGAGCGGATCTTCACCCGCAGTGGCATCGACTACAAAGCCATCATCGGTGATGGTGGTGCCATGGGCGGAAAAGATAGCCAAGAGTTTATGGCTGTTACACCTGCTCGTACAGACTTGGACCGTTGGGTTGTTTTAGACAAATCAGTGGCTTCCTTTGATGAAATTCCAGCAGAAGTCCAAGAAGAAATCAAAGCAGAATTGCTCAAATGGATGGTCTCTGGTGAAGATACCATTGCCTATTCAAGTGAATCAACCTATGCTGCGAACTTAGAAATGGCTACTAACGAATACAAGCCAAGTAACCGTGTTGTAGCAGAAGAAGAAGTGAAACGCGTGGAAACACCAGGTGTCAAATCGATTGATGAAGTAGCTGCATTCTTGAATGTTCCAGAAGAAGCTACTATCAAGACTTTGGTTTACATTGCAGATGGTGAGCCTGTTGTTGCCCTTCTTGTAGGTAATGATCAGCTCAATGAAGTGAAGTTGAAAAACCACCTCGGCGCAGACTTCTTTGAACCTGCAACCGAAGTGGAAGTGAAAGAATTATTAGGAGCTGATTTTGGCTCTCTCGGTCCAGTTGATCTTCCTGAAAATGTTAAGATTATCGCAGACCGCAAGGTCCAAGACAGCCGTAATGCAGTAGTCGGTGCCAATGAAACAGGCTACCACTTGACTGGTGTCAACCCAGGACGTGACTTTACTGCAGAATACGTCGATATCCGTGAAGTTCGTGAAGGCGAAATCTCACCAGATGGGAAAGGGGTCTTGAACTTTGCACGTGGGATCGAAATCGGTCACATTTTCAAACTCGGTACACGCTACTCCGCTAGCATGGGAGCAGATGTCTTGGACGAAAACGGTCGTGCAGTTCCGATCATCATGGGCTGCTACGGAATCGGTGTCAGCCGTCTTCTTTCAGCTGTTATGGAGCAACATGCACGCCTCTTTGTCAATAAGACTCCAAAAGGGGAATACCGTTACGCTTGGGGAATTAACTTCCCTAAAGAATTAGCGCCATTTGATGTGCACTTGATTCCAGTCAATGTCAAGGATGAAGCGAGTCTTGCTTTGACCGATCGGATCGAAGAAGCCTTGGTGAATAAAGGCTACGAAGTCTTGGTGGATGACCGAAATGAACGCGCTGGTGTCAAATTCAGCGATAGTGATTTGATCGGACTTCCAATCCGCGTAACAGTTGGTAAAAAAGCAGCTGAAGGCATCGTTGAAGTGAAAATCAAAGCGACAGGAGATACCATCGAAGTTCATGCGGACAATCTCCTTGAAACTCTTTCAATCTTGAACAAATAAGAAAAAGCTTTCTGAGCTCTCACCAGTGTGGTGATGAAACTCAGGAAGCTCTTTTTATTTTTCTTCTTTAAGGCCTTGATCTTTGAAATAGGTAAAGAGATCTTGTGGTTTGCCATTGAGGTATTTCTTGAACTCAGCTGTTTCTTCCTCCCCTTGATCCCCGTAGATGGAAGCAAACTCATCTTTCTTGATTTTTGAGAAGTCAGCTTGTAAGACCTTGGCATAGGATTGTTTATCTTTCGAAATTTGAATGCGGAAGCTAAGACCAGGCTTGCCAATTAAGCTTTTATAGATATCGCTATGTTCTAATTCTTCTTGGTAGATTTCCTTTAACTCGGAAAGATCCATGTCTTGCAAATCTGAGGAAATGGGTTCAAAACTAAGAAAAGTAAAAGAGACAATTTCATCTTTTTTGTAGCCGATTTGAATTTTGTTTTGATGGTGATCGTTAAGTTCTGTGGAGAAAGTTTTGGTTCGAACGTTCTCTTCTTTTTCTTTTTTCACTTGGGAAGTGCTTTGGCTAGATGTTGTTGAAGCTTTTCCTTTTTCTGCTTGGCCCTGGCTACATGCAGTGAGGGCTAGGAGGCAGATAGAGGTCAATAATATTTTTTTCATAGAAACTCCTTATAGGTTAATGGTGTTCGATCTTGTATGAAACAAGTTTTGAACAGGTTTCATTATACCATAAAAGTTTTAAAAATGAAAAAATATACAAAAATCATCAAAAATTTCTTTTAAAAACACCTAAAATCAACAATTTTTATCTATGTGTTGAGTTAATGTAAAAGGACAGAGTGTCTTCTTTTCTTTCCAGAAATAATACTAGTTGGAGACTACTGGGGCAAGGAATTCAGAAAATATATTACAGGTTTGTGACAAAATGTTACACAATTGTAACAAAGTTACAATGTTTTATCAGTTAGCCCTCTAAACTTGACATTCTGGCAATATTTCATTAAGATATTTTTAAGTAAATAATACAAAAAGGGAGCAAAAGGTAAAATATACAGTTATCTGGCATTTTACTAATTCGTACTAAAATGTATTGTTTATGAAAAAAATATAAGGGTATCAGCCCAAAAGGAGAAACATATGGCTCAAATTAAATTAACTCCAGAAGAACTACGTCAATCAGCACAACGCTATGCACAAGGTTCTCAAGAAATCGATCAAATCCTTAACACTTTGACTCATGAACAACAAGTCATCGACGCAAACTGGGATGGATCTGCATTTGATAGCTTTGAAGCACAATTCAACGAATTGTCTCCAAAAATCAAACAATTCGCTCAATTGTTGGAAGACATCAACGCTCAATTGATCAAAGTTGCTGATATCGTTGAACAAACTGACCAAGATATCGCTGCACAAATCCACTAAGATAGTCTTGGAGGTGATCTTACTTCTTGTAGGTAGATCACCCTTTTGTCTTTTGATATATAGAAAATAGGGGTTAGATTCTTAATTCCTAACCCCTATTTTGTATCTATGAATTAGAAAAAGGAAAAGGTATGGAAGTTAAAAATAAAAAATGGTTAAAATACATCGGTCAGAGTGCGGTTGTGCTCCTTTTGATGGGATCTGTCGTGGGTCTTTATACGACGGTTCAAAAGGACCAAAAGCAAAACGAAGCCAAGACTGTGCAAACGACAGAAAACACCAAGCTCAACATTGCGGTTGTCAATGAAGACAAGGCGGTCAAACTGAATGATAAAGAATACAACCTTGGGGCTAGCTATGTAAAGAATATCGAACGGGATAATTCACAAAACTGGTCTGTACTCCCTCGTGGAGCCGCTGAGTCAGGGCTTGCAGATGGCAAGTACCAATTGATGATTGTCATTCCAAGTGACTTCTCAGAGAAGGTCTTGGAAGTGAACGCGGTTAATGCAGAGAAGACAACTGTGACGTATAAGGTCAATGCGGCTGGAAATTCTCAGGTTGAAAACGAGGCCAATAAAGTCGCTAAAGATATTGTTTCAGACTTGAATAGCCAGTTGGTTGATATGTATATGGTTAGCATTTTGAGCAACCTTTATACAGCTCAGAAGAACGTGGAAACAAGTAACAAAATCCAATCGACCAACATTGGTTCATACCGAAGCAACTTGCTGGATTCGGCTTTGGATTCCAAGAATATCTTTCCAAGTCTCTATAGCTTGTCTACGTCTTCTGTCGAGTCGAATAATGCCTTGAAGACAGTCCTTGAGTCTTATACACAGGCTTTTGATCAATTGACCCAATCTCAGGATCAGTACGGTCAAAACTTCGACACATTGATCAAGCAACGCTCTGAGGATAAGATCAGCCATGAAGAGTTCATGAACCAGCTGATGTCTATGAACCAGTCTGTTGTCAGTGAAAAGACCCAAGAGTTGTATAAGAATCTACAACAAAACCAAGAAGCAATTACCAAACAATTGAGTCAACCAACTGAAACAGAAGGAGATGCTTCAGGGACCAAGACCTATGCAGGCTTGACAAAAGATGTGAATGATCGTGTGGCAGACCTCGAAAAAGGGATCAAGGCAGAACGCGACAAATTAGATGAGCACGAAAAGAACATCGAGTCTTCTGTAAAAACGAAGATCCTTGACTACTATGGTCTAAAAGAAGGAGACAAAGTCACTCTTCGTACCTTGCTTGGAAAACCAAAAATCGAAACTATCAGCAAGGCTCGAGATAAAGCGGATGATGACATTCGTCAAGCGATTGAAAAACTTCCGTCTTTAGACCCTGCTAGTCTTAATCTGAATAAGTATGGGAATCTCAACGCAGCGATTAATTTTGATAGTGCTTTTGCTGGAACGAAGGCGCAAGCAAAAGGGAATGCCGATGAATTAAAACGATTGGCTGCAGAAGTGGATGCCAAATCAACGGCAGTTGCGGATGTCCTCAATGCTAAATCTGGAAAACAGAAGGTTAGCATCCAAGTGCCAGCAGGAGTCAAGGTTGATACCTGGACCTATGATGGGCATACTTATGCAGGTAGCGGCGAGCAGGAAGTCGAACTGAAAGATGGCAAACAAATTCAAATTCACCTCGCTGAAGATGGGGGAACTATGCCAAGCACGATTGATGTTGAAGTTCTTGTGAATGGAGTTTCTTCAACCAGTGTGACCGTATCTGCAGAAGACTTGAAAACAGCTGTCGCTAACTATGCATCGAAAGCTAGTGAAATCGCCCTGGATTATCAACGCGCAGGAGCATTGATCGATGCCTACTATCCAGAAGATGACAACCATGTTCGTCATTCACTCTATGATCCAATCGAAGATATGGATTTGACAAACGCTTTGGTCGACATCGTGAAGGCTGCCGTTTCAAGTAACATGAAGGACTACCGTAAGAGTATTGAAACGGATGAATCTGGGGATGCAACGAAGAGTGTGAAAGCCCAGTTAGATGGTACCCTTAAACAGTTGCAAGACTTGGGACCACAATTGCAGGCCAATCTTCAAGCGATCGAAAACACCAACAAGGATCTAACCCAAAATATCAACGATCAATTGAAGCAGTATGCAGACCTTCAAAAACGTTTAGAAGAGATCTCAAAATCACAAGAAACAGTGACACAGGCTCAAACCAAGACCGATGCAGATTTGTCAGCCCTTGGTTCTGAATACACGTCATTATTGAGCTCGACAGAAGGCGTTAAGAGCTCGTCTCGTAGCAATGTAGAAGCGGCTAACTCTACCAATGAAATCTTTAGTCAATTGAACAAAGAATTGGAAAAAGCCCAAGGCAATACAGAGAAATTGTCTAGCAATGCGGAAAGTTTGATGGGTGAATTCGACAAGGAATTGTCTGAAAACGGGAACTTCGTCGAAGCCTTCCGTAAAGTCTTCAACAATGCCTATGAAAACGGAGTGCCGAATGAAGTCTTGCTTGACTTCTTGTCAAATCCAGTTGCAGAGAAATCGTCTTCTGTGAAAGCGACCATCAACGTCTACCGTCCATTTATCTGGATCTTTATGTTGGGAGTCTTGAGCCTCTTTACAGCTTATCTCTTTGCGACGCAACCAATCATTCGCAAGGTTAAGGATCGTTTCAAATTGGATCGCTTGCAAGAATCAGATCTCTTGTCTGTCGGTGTCCTTGTGGGACTTTCTCTCATCCTTGGACTGGTGATCGGAATGATTTCAAGTATTCAACTCTCTGTTGGTCGTGAATATGTACCTTCATGGGTATTCTTAGCGGTTCTAGCAAGCTTTGTCTTGGTACAACTGCAATACCTTCTCTTGAAACACTTCCGTGTGATTGGAATGGGATTGGCCTTCTTCATGTTGATCAGCTATGTCTACCTATCAAGTGCGATCGGAACGACCGCGACCTTGTCAGGTCTTCCAGCACTGGTGAAAAATGTCAACCTCCTTTCTATTTTAGAAGGACAGTTTGCGGGTTACTTTGATGGACAAACAGCCGGTATCGGCGTCTTCTTCGGATTGTTAGTCTTCTTCGGACTTTTGGCGGTTGCCAATATCTTCATTCCTAAGAAGTTTACTCAAACAAAGGAAATTGAATCAAGCTTATGAAAAAAATGATGTATCTTCTCTTTGTCTTAAGTCTCTTGCCAGCGGTTGTTGTTTCTGCAGATGATTTTATTGATAATCGTCTGCAGGTCAACAACTCACGTCTTGAGACAGAGCAGGAAAAGACACTTGGGGGCCAATTGGATGCGACTGAGTCTCTTTTCAATGAGAAGGATCAGAAAAAATTAGCAGATGAAAAACGCAAGCAAGAGAAACAATTGACCGATTCAGACGGCCAGTTGTTTTCTGCTATAAAGGGAAAGAAAAAAACGGGGCCTGAAGCGGACCTGTTCCAGCCTGAAAATCAAAAATTATCTAAATTCGAGTCCAATGTGGAGGACAATTCGGCCAGCTTGTCGGATTTTATTCCAGCCTTGCAAATGCTGGCTTGGAGTGCTCTTCTCTTTGGGATTGCTGGCTATATTTCCTATCGAATCTATAGAAAAGAGGCCTAAATGGACCAACATATCAATGTCACCTTCCGTATGAATGGTGCAAGCCATGACCTCCGAATCCCAACGCGGATGGAGGTGCGACGCTTGATTCGGGAATTGGATCAGATCTTTGGGTCTGCCATGGAGCCTAGAAGCAAGTATCAGTTGCGCGTGGTAAATAAGGGCATCTTGCTAGATGAAGGCAAGGTGGTACAAGAGTATCCGATCACGAGTGGTGATCTGATCGAGATTGAGGAGTGGTAAGGTGAAAGAAGAACAATTTACACTGGAAGAACAAGTCTTCCGTTTTGAAAAAGAAGAAACGAGCTGGCGGCTGGACCTTAAGCGTTCAGAAGTGGATAGCCAGGATTTACGCAATTTATGGATTTTGGATCTCCATCATCCCTTGTTTTTAGAGCAAAGCATGACAGCGGATCAAGACCAGATTCATCTGACCTATCAGACAGATGCGCTAGGCTTGAGTGCTGAAGAAATCCAGGCATTACCGGTTTCAGACCGTCTACGTCTAGCTATCAACGTCTTGGATTTGGCGCCAGCATTGGAGCTTCCGGTGACCTTTATGTTGCATCCTATCAATTTGTTTGTGACCAAGGATGCGCAAGTCAAGATCGCTTATCGCGGGGTGCCGGGAATGATGGTGCCACGCAAGTGGGATCAGGTTGAATTCTTGCGGCAGGCCAAGTGCTATGCGGTCACTCTTTTTGGGGACTGGGATTTCATGGAGCTCTATCAAGGGACACTCGAATTAGAAGATCTGCCAGAGTTCTTGGTGGAAATCCGTGATGCCACTAGCTTAGAAGAGATGAAAGCTCTCTTAGAGAAAGCCTACCAAGAACGCAAGGAAGAGGAAGAAAAGACCTTGACCTTGGTTTCAAGTCGTCAACACCGAATCTTTAAGTTGGCAACAGTATGGCTTTCAGCTGTAGTGGCCCTCTTACTCTTGCCCTTGATCTATTTAGTCTTTTTCCAAGCACCCTTTAAAGAAAAGTTGCTTCAAGCGGATACAGCCTATCTCAAGGTAGACTATACCGGTGTGATCGATGAGTTGGAGGGAGTGGCTCCAAGCAGTCTTCCAACGACACAGAAATATGAGTTGGCGACGTCTTACTTGCAAGGCTTGAATTTCTCAGAGGACCAAAAGAAGGTCATCCTTAACAATGTTACGCTCAAGTCAGACAGCCTCTATCTCCACTACTGGATCTATATCGGCCGTCATGACTTTACCCAAGCGCTGGATACAGCCAAGCGAATCGACGATTCAGACTTGATCATCTACGCCCTTCGTAAAGAAATCAAGGCGACACGTGATAGCGAAAAACTCTCTGGTGAACAGCGCGAGAAAAAACTCTCTGAGCTTGAGGGCGAATACAAGAAATACTGGGATGCCCGCTCTAAACTCTTGGAAGCAGAGACAGATGAAACCAAATCTTCCACTAGCAGCTCAACAACAGCTTCATCTACAGAAGGCTCCTCAACAGAAAGTTCGTCTTCTACAACTGCAAGCTCGACTGAGTCTAGCGACCACAAGGAGTAGTCTATGAAAAAACGTATCATACTCTATAAAAAAGGTTTTCGCTATGAGCTAGCGCTAGAAGAGGGGAAAACAGCGACCGTATCGAATCAAGAAACAGCTCAGTTGACCCTGGCTTCGCAAGAACATCCCCTTCATTTTCAATGGAGTCAAGGAGAAATCTTCTACCAGTATGGTGAAGACAAGGGTGTGCTTGAAAATAGCAAGATCCTTGGTGATGTAGTCTGCTACTTGGCGGCAGGAGAAGTCCATACCTATGAACTGCTAGACAAGGAAGAAATCCTCGTAGCAGATGAAAAGGGTGCGGATGTGCGCTTGCATTATCCAGTGCGCTTTCTCCTTGTGAAAAAAGAGCAGACCTGGACTTGCCAGCTCTTATCCGGAAAACTCTACCATAACCACAAACTCGTCAGTGAAGCGACTTTTCCATTGGCCTTTGGTGATGAACTTGCCATTGGAGATGTGACCTTTAAGCTCTATCCAGAAGAATTTGGCGTGGAAGGGGCTGTCGAAGTAAGTCCTTATCTAGTGCCGCGCTTGCATTCACGCTATGACTTTTACAAGGACTATCCAGAGTACCACCGGTCTCCGCGGATCATCTACCGGAGTTCAGAAGACAAGATCTTGATCAATCCTCCGGGAGCTGAGCCTCAAAAGCCATCAGATGAACTCTTGAAGTTGATCATGCCACCCCTCATCATGGTTGGGGTGACTCTTTTGATCACCATTTTCCAACCGCGGGGGCTCTACATCATCGCGACGGTATCCATGTCTGTGGTCAGTGTGATCTTTTCGGTCCAAGGATTCTTCAAGAATCGTAAGAAATACAAAGAAGACAAGAAAGAGCGCGTGGAACTCTACCATCTCTATCTCAAAGACAAGGCCAAGGATTTGGAACAGCTATCTCGTAAGCAACGAGAAGGCATGTTTTACCATTTCCCAGCGATCGAAGACTTGACCAAGATGGTCAAACGCTATGACTCGCGGATCTACGAAAAAACACCGCTTCATTTTGACTTTTTGGCCTATCGTTTGGGCTTGGGTAAGGTTCCAACCAGCTATGAGCTCAAATATGGTCAGGAAGAGCGCAGTGGGAAGAAAGACGCCTTGGAAGAAGAAGGCTATGCCCTTTTCCAAGCTCACCAAAAGATTGACAATCTTCCGATTGTAGCCAGCCTTAATCGGGGACCTGTGGGGTATGTTGGCCCTCGTCCTATCGTGCTAGAGCAGTTGCAACTCCTGGTTGCCCAATTGGCTGTCTTTCACTCATATCATGATCTGACCATTATTCCGATCATTCCAGAAGAAGAAAAAGAAAGCTGGGATTGGATGCGCTGGTTGCCTCATGCGACCCTGCAAGACATGAATGTCCGTAGCTTTGTCTACAATCAGCGGACACGCGATCAGGTCTTAAACAGTCTCAACCAAATCCTCAAGCTCCGCAAGGCGCAAAAAGAGGAAGAAAAAGCCAATGATACCAAGATCTTCCACCCTCACTATGTGGTCCTCATCACCGATGAAACCTTGATTTTGGACCATGTCATCATGGAGTTCTTCCGTGAGGATCCGACAGAGCTTGGATGCTCCATCATCTATGTGGCAGACGTGCTCTCATCTCTTTCTGAAAATATCCAAACCGTTATCTCTATCAAGGACCGCAACCAAGGGCAATTGCTCTTACAAGAAGGGGTTCTTCGGGAGCTTGACTTCCAATTGGATCACTTCCCTGAAGGCTATGACAAGGAAGCCATCTCGCGTGGCCTTGCGCCTCTGAAGCATATCCAACAGCTCAAGAGCTCCATTCCAGACTCGGTGACCTTCCTTGAAATGTACCAAGCGGAAACTTTCAATGACCTCAAGGTCTTAAGTCGTTGGGAGAGCCATGCCCCTTACCAAAGTTTGGCAGTGCCGATCGGTCTGCGCGGGAAGGACGATTTGGTCTACCTCAATCTCCATGAAAAAGCTCATGGACCCCACGGTTTGATCGCAGGGACCACCGGTTCTGGTAAGTCTGAAACCATTCAGTCTTATATCCTGAGCCTTGCTGTCAACTTCCACCCCCACGATGTGGCTTTCCTCCTCATCGACTACAAGGGTGGGGGAATGGCTAACCTCTTCAAGGATCTGCCTCACTTGCTTGGGACCATCACCAACTTGGATGGCGCCCAGTCCATGCGGGCCCTAGCCTCTATCAATGCGGAGATCCATCGTCGGGAGCGGCTTTTTGGTCAATATGGGGTCAACCATATCAACCAATACCAAAAGAAATTTAAACTGGGTGAAGCGACAGAACCGCTGCCTCACCTCTTCTTGATCAGTGATGAGTTCGCCGAACTCAAGGTTAACCAACCAGACTTCATCAAGGAATTGGTCTCTATCGCGCGTGTCGGGCGTTCCCTCGGGGTACACTTGATCCTTGCGACGCAAAAACCTTCTGGGGTTGTGGATGACCAGATCTGGTCCAACTCCCGCTTCAAGCTGGCCCTCAAAGTGGCAGACCGTGGAGACTCCATGGAGATGCTGCGGACGGCAGATGCGGCTGAGATCACTCAGACCGGTCGCGCCTACCTCCAAGTCGGGAATAACGAAGTCTATGAACTCTTCCAAACCGCCTGGTCTGGAGCAGACTACCAGCCTGAGAAGGATCAGCTAGGGATCGAAGACCATACTATCTACTTGATCAATGAACTGGGCCAATACGAAGTTCTCAACCAAGACCTCTCTGGTCTGGATATGGCAGAAGAAATCAAGGAAGTACCAACAGAGCTGGATGTCATCGTGCAAGAAATTAACCACTTGCACCAACAAGAAGGCATCGCAGCTGTGGCCCAACCATGGTTGCCACCACTCAAAGAGCGGATCACGCTGGATGAGTTGGACAAGGTCGTACCGATCGAGGCTTGGCAAAAACGGACAGCTCCAAGCGTCCTGATCGGGGTCGCCGATATCCCGCAAGCGCAAAAGCAAGAAGCAGTCGCTATCGATCTGTCAAAAGATGGGAATATCCTCCTTTACGGAAGTCCAGGTACAGGAAAGACCACTTTCCTACAAACAGCCGCAATGGATCTGGCTCGCAAGCAGAGCCCAGAAAATTTGACTATGTATCTGCTTGATTTCGGAACCAATGGTCTAGCACCACTGAGCCAATTGCCACATGTGGCCGATAGCCTCTTGCTGGATCAGACAGAGAAAATCCAGAAATTCATCCGGATCATCAATCGCGAGTTGGATCGTCGCAAGAAGCTCCTCTCTGAGCATGGTGTCGGCACCATCGCCCTCTACCGTGAAGTGACCGGCAAGCAAGAGCCTACTATGGTCATCCTCATGGATAGCTATGAGTCTATGAAGGACGAACCTTATGAGACAGACCTCTTCAAGCTCTTTATGCGGATCTCTCGTGAAGGTCTCAGCATTGGTGTGCACCTGATCATCACAGCTAGCCGTCAGAACAACCTACGGGCTCAGCTCTACTCAAACTTTAAACACCAGCTGACCTTGCCACAAAATGATATCTCTGAGGTCCGCGGTATCGTGGGAGCAACCCCACTGGCGTCTACGATGGAAGACATCAAGGGACGCGCGCTCATGAAACGTGACGAAGTCGATGTCGTCCAGTTCGCCCTACCAGTCGCAGGGGACAATGATATCCAAATCATCAACAACCTCCGCGATCAAGTCCAAAGTCTCAAAGAGATGTGGACAGGCCGCACCCCAGCAGGCATCCCAATGGTGCCAGATGAGTTGACAGAAGCAGCCTTCTATGGACGTGAGGATGTAGCAGCCTTGCTGGATGAAGGAAAAGTACCACTCGGACTGGATCTTGAAACAGTTGAGCCGGTGACATGGGATCCTGATTTATCAAACTTACTTTATTTAACAAGTAAAGAAAGTCAAATGACAAATCTACTAAAACAATTAATCCAGTATGGTCAAAAACATCAAGAGAAATTAGTTGTATTTGCACCTGAACATAATTTCTTACCTAAAGCAGCGAATATAGAAATATTAAGTTCAAAAGAAGATGTAATGGATATGATTGGCGGGTTAGCATTAAAGGTTTCTGAGCGACTAGATAAACGATTGACAGATCATGTAGTGAAAATCATTATCCTTGATTTTGCACATTTTGTAGATGGTTTAGATTCAGTAACACAGCAAAAATTAATCAGTGTATTAGAAAAAGGCTATCGTGTAGGTTATAGTTCTGTAATTATGAGTGATTCAGGTATTTCGAGCCGTTATGATCCTGTAACAAAAGAAGCGAAGAAAATATCACAGGTTCTTTTAGGTCTTCGATATACAGATCAGACAATTGTTACAGCAGTAAATAAACCGATGAGAGAAGGAACGTTGGCTCCTCAAGAAAATTACTATATTAGACAAAATAATTTGACAAAAATTAAAGTCACATTTGATTAGGAGAAAGAAATGAGTAAAGCGGAAATAAATGCACAAATATCCCAGGTTCAGGGTGAAATTTCAAAAGCAAGTGAAAAACTATCTAAGTTAAATGCAGCAAAAGCACGTCTAGATGGGGTTGGAATTGATTTCAAATATCTCCCAGAAAATTCTATGGCTATAAAATCAAATTATCAATTATCAGGGAAGCCATACGATACTATGACAACTGATGAAGAGAAAATTGTAACCGATACTAAATCAAAATTAGTTGATAAAAAAACTCTCGTTATTAGTGAATTGAATTCAGCTATTGCGAAAGAAGCTAGTACAATTTTAATTGCTTCGGTTAGATTATCAAATTTGAGAGCTTCTCTTGCATTAGAAAAGGACTAAGGAGAAAACATGGCAGATATTAGAATATTAAATCGTACCGACTTGGAATCTTATGGAAAGAGTATAAAAAATTTTGCAGAGACTTACAGGACAGAAACGAATGGCTTGTATCGTAATTTCACAGATAAAGCTGGTAGTGATAGTAAAGGTGAAGCTATAAATGCTTATTTTCAGAAATTAAATATGTTGCAAAAGCAAGTCTTTGATGAATTACCAACCGCTATCAAAAGGTATGGATATGTTGTTAATACATACACAGATGCGATAAAAGGTGCTGGGTTTGACGATGAATGTTTCAGTAGCGACTCAGGAGTAGTCAATCTATCGCTTCTATTAAAGGGCGACCAAACTGATTTAATTACTACTACTTCTAATCAGTTAGATAGTGCTTTTCAACAAGCGGCCGAGGCTATGGAGAGTACTGCAGAGGATACAAAAGCAATCTCCGAGGAAGCGACAAAAGGCTTAGAAGAAGCTGCATCTACTCGAACAAAAAAGGATACAGATGTACAAACAGCGTATAGTAAGTTTACGTTAGACCTTTTGGATGCCACTGCAAAAATATCAGCTTTTCAAAGTGTCTTAGAAAATGCTATGTGTATCTCAGAAATTCCAAGTTCAACTGTTTTTACTGCAATTGCCAAAGGATATTTAACTGCAGATCAAATGTACTATTTAGATGTACCTAAAACTAAAGAAGATGCGCAGGCATTAAAAGCTATTATTAGTGAGAAGCCAGGTGATGTTCTTAAAGTAGATCCAGATAAAATTTCTGAGGAAATGTATACGATTATTGCCAACGAACAAAATGATTGGACTATGGCGAATAATAATGAAATGTGGCAGCATTTCACAAATGCACTCAATGATTATTCTGTTGAGCGAAACCAAAAATTCACCAACAATATATTAATTGGTGAGGATAGATTAGCTCAGACGAAATTAACTGATATGTATATTCTTTATCAAAAGAAACCGGTTGAGCCAGTAAATGGCACTCCTGAACAGATAGAAGAATATAATGAATTACTTAAGCAATATAACAGTATGATGGCCGCCCATCAAAAGGAGCTTAGTGCAATAAATAGTAACATAGCTCTTATGTATTCTTTACAGGTGTTAGAAGTAGGTACCTCACGAGATACAAAAGTTAATACTTCTCGAAGAGTTCTGGAAACCTATCATCGAAAGACAGCTGCTAGTGTTACTTTAAATGAAAATGGTCAATTTGAAATTTCGATAAAAAAAGGAGTTTATCAATTTGATGTTAGTACTGTACAAAGTTCCAATGAAGAAAAGAATCTCAAATTAAAAGATAGCGATTATAAATGGGGTGATTCAAAAAATTATACAGCGACTACAGAGTACACTGATTTTGGAATGAAACCTTCTGAATATAGTAAAAAATTAAAACAACTGGAAGCAGATAGAGAAAAGGCCCATAATGAATACAAAGATAAAATAGCTGGTGCAATTGGAAAAACGATAATGTCGTTTGTACCATACGGATCGACAGCTGTTTCGGTAATAGAAACATTGGGGGCTTTAAGTACTGACGGGAAAGATATAGATGTAAATGGTGTTCAATCTAATCTTACAAAAGGTGTAAAATCTGGAAGAGATGACTTCAAAAAACAATATAAATTGGCGACAGGAGAAAGTATTCCAGATAGCAAGCTGGATAAATATTGGGGGCATTGGAGTAAGATAAGTTCGGGTCTCTCTGATGGAGTGAAAGCGTACGTTGAACATCAGTCTGCAATGAGTAAGTTTGATAATGATATAACAGAAGAAAAGAAAGAAATGATGAATACAATTTTAGATTATGGTGGTTGGTCCTTAACTCCAGATGGAGAAAAAGTGCTTGCTGATGGTAGAACGGGGCAGTATTATGATTTCAATGCAACGCTTAGATCGCTTGAGTTAAACGAACATGGATTGATGAACTATATAGAATCGGAACATATATCTATGGATAAACTAAATTATGCTATAAATAAATCAATCCCTGAAAAGGACCGAACCGACTATGCAAATGTTATTTCTTATGTCAAAGGAGAGGATAGCGGTTTAACTTTGGAAAAGATGAGTGCAGACGAATTAGAGAAATTTAATAATATTATTAGAAATATTGAAATAAATGGCATGTCTAATTTGGGAATGTACTTACATCAAACTTATGAGAAAGAGGATGTGTATGCAATTAATGGCAAAAATAATTAAAATTAATAAGTATCTTTTCTGTTTAATCTGCGTTTTGTTCATTGCAGGATGCGAATCGCAAAAGAAAATTGAAAAAAGTGATAAGAGTAAAGAGTCCTATGAATTTTCAGTCTATAATGCGAAATCCGACATTAAAGACTTTCGATTTATCCATGCTAAAAATGGGCTTGTGGTAGAATGGAAGTTTGATGAAAAAGAACGGAAGAAATCTTTGAAGTCTCCCGATTCATCAGATTGGGTTAGGGTGAACTCTAATTATTTGGTTAGGCAAAGAAACAGAGTAAGAGATATTATTCCATCGAAAAAAATGAAGTCAGATGAATACGCCCATTTAGAAATCTATGATTTAACAGGGAGTAAGGCGAAACGAAAGGAAGTTGATCTTTGGAAGATGATGGTGGAGTATGTAAAAAATGATGATTTTGTGCTCTATGGTCCTTTCCCGACTCTTCGAAAAATGAATGGGAATGACTACGCTATCATTAAAATTATGAAGCGAACTCAGCCACGTTATTTCTTGCTTAATCTTAAAACCCTTAAAATTGATAAAGAAACAACGGAAGAAGAATTAAATGAGAAGAATAGAGTGTATCTCTCCATTTCTATCCGTAAAGGCTACGCTGATGGAGTTTATCCCTTTGATAATGGTTTTTGGAAGGATGAATCTTACAAAGGTAATATCAATTTAAAAGCATCCTATCCGTCTGCTTTTAAACTCTTTTCAAAACAAGAAGGTTTTGCGTATAAAGTGATCAATTCTGAGAATGGTGTGATTACGAATGGGAAAGAACTGATTGATCTAGAAACAGAATTTCTTAAATTAGGTTCCTCTGTGTACGATTACGCCTATTTGCCTAAAGAACTGAGTATTGAAAATAAAGATACGAAAATCTCTGAGTTTGATGAGATTCAAAAGTATTATAACGGTAACCCTATTTCAATTTGATACTGAGAGAATTTTTAGAGAACATACAAGGAGAATTTAATATGGGAATGGATTCAACGATTTCAATTGATACAGCACATATTCACAGTATTCAGGTCGCTGCAAAAGAACTTGGTGACAATATTAAAGATGGATCTTCAGCTGTATCAGATGGATCTGGAGAACATATTTCATCTGGTACAGATACTATTAAAACTACTGTTGAAAAAGTAGCTAGTGTTGTAAGTAGTTTGAATACATATTTAGATCGTGTAGCTACAGCTTTTTACAGCACAGATGCTTCAATTGCTAACTCTATCTCAGAAGGAGGCGTAGTTGCATCATATGGAAACCCAAATTATGTATCACCAGATAGTGCATCAACGCCGGTTACTGATTCAGAAAGAGAAGCAGCTAATAATTTACCTTAATGATGTTCAGAGAGAACAAATAATGGCTATTTATCAACTGTAGTTGGTTGATGAAAAGTTACAACCTGGAGAGGACCAAATTGGTTCTCTCCTTTTTGATGTTCAAGGCAGTACGTAGACTAGTAGGTTTTTAATTTCTTACGTTTTCGAAAAATCTTAATGTCGTTGATCAGTTGATGAGCAATCCTAATCTTGCAAACAAAAACAACTGCCTTCCTGACAGTTGCTTTCCTAAGGAGTTTAAGACCTTATTTTAATCTCTTATATTTTGTGGCTCTTCCGATGCCTTCTCGCTGGATCTCGCCTCTTGCTACCAATTTTCTTAGTGCGCCTTCAATGGAACTGATGCTGAGGGATGGGCAGAGTTCAAGAATGTCTTGCTTGGTGAATCGTCCTAGTTTTTGTTGGGTTGCTTTTCGGACGAGTTCCAGAGCAGGAAGTTTTTCTTCGATGATGGTAAATCGCTCTTCGAAGGCTTTGTAGGCTACAAGGATGGTTCCAAGCAGGTATTTCACAAATGGTAGCACGTCCTCTTGTTCTTCATGCCAATGGTGTCTTGATTTTCTTAAAGCTTCATAATATGTTGCTTTGTTTTGGGCGATGAAAGCTTCTAAGGAGATATATTTCCCTACATAGAAGCCACTTCGATATAATAATAGGGTCGTTAATAACCGACTCATTCTCCCATTTCCATCGTTAAAGGGGTGGATGCATAAGAAATCATGGATGAAAAAAGGGATCGCAATCAGAGGTTCCACTTCAAAATTCCCTAGTATGCGATTGTATTCATAGCAGATCTTGTCCAAAGCTTCCTGTTTCGAAAGGTGCCAGCGGTGTAAATAGTACTTCCGTATGACCATCTAGTAACTAACTTGATCTTCAAATTAATTTTCGGTATGATAGTAAGGAATGATGTATAAATGATTGATAAGGAGTGACCTATGTCTAAAGAAGCTTATTTACAGCTGAAAAAAGAATTTTTGATGCGTTTTGTTTTTAATGTGGGGATTGCGGGGATTGGTCTTGTGTTATTGATCGTTATGATCTTCAATCAATCGCGTTATATTCCCTACTTGCTTGTGGTCATGGGGATGATTTCCTTAATGAATCAAGTCTTGGTCATGCCGACCAAGACCAAGAAAGTTGCTTGTGAGAAAGAGCATCCGGAGTGGAAGGACTTGTCGGTCAAAGGTGTCAAGGTTGATTCTCATGAGCAGTCAAAACGCTATGGGGTGAGCCTGATTGCTTTGATCGTGGTCATCGGGGCTTTCTTTGCCATGTACCGTCCGACCCTCCAAGCGCAAAAAGAGCAAGAGGAGAAAGTGGAAATCCGTCAGAAATTGCAGCCAGCTGTGGAGAATATCCAAAAGCAAGAACAAAGCTCACGAGAAGCGGTCCAGTCTCAGATGAAGGATTTGCTTCGGACACCGAGCTCCAGTTCAGAAACAGAGGCAACAAGTGGGGAATGATCAGGATTGCCTGCTGTTGACCAATCATCGAGAAATCACCGCTAGTCCGGTGATTTTTTGTCTTCACTTCCCCCTCGAATTAATCCTTAAATTGTGATAAAATAAGGGTTACGAATGTTTTTGAATGGTCTGTTTTTGCTTAGAAGTGGGCTACTCAAAAGCGAGCAAAAGAATCAAGATCAAGGGAGAAACAATGTCCAACACCTTTGAAATTTTAATGGATCAGCTGGATATGCCGCTGGATATGCGATCTTCCAGTGCCTTTTTGCATGCGGAGATTCAAGAAGTCGTGGTGCACAAGGTTAGTCGGGTCTGGGAGTTCCGCTTTGCTTTTGCGGAAGTCTTGCCGATTGCTTTGTTTAAGGAATTGCGCCAGCGCTTGAAGGATGAATTTTCAAAGACAGGAAACCAGGCGACCTTTACCATCCAAGTGGCCAATCAGGATTTTTCTGCGGATTTATTGCAGGCTTACTATCGTGAGGTCTTTGAGGAAGGCCCTTGCGCTAGTCAAGGCTTTAAGGGGCTCTACCAAGACTTGCAGGTGCGCGCGGAAGGGCAGGAATTGATCATCTCAGGGCCTTCTTCGGTTGATACAGAGCATTTCCGTAAGAACCATTTGCCCAACCTTGCCAAGCAGTTGGAAGCCTTTGGTTTTCCGCATTTTACCTGTCGGGTGGAGTCTGATGAGGAGTTGACAGAGCAAGAAGTGGCGCGCTTTGAGGAGGAAAATGAAAAGATCTTCCAAGCAGCCAATGAAGAGACCTTGCGGGCTATGGAATCCTTGGCCCAGATGGCTCCGCCACCAGCGGTTGAAGAAAAGCCATCTTTTGACTTCAAGGCTAAGAAGGCGGTGGCTAAACCTAAGCTAGATAAGGCTGAGATCACTCCGATGATCGAGATTACGACAGAAGAGAACCGAATTGTCTTTGAGGGTGTGGTCTTTGACGTGGAGCACAAGGTGACGCGGACCGGTCGGGTCTTGATCAGCTTTAAGATGACCGACTATACCTCGAGTTTTTCCCTTCAGAAATGGGTTAAAAATGAGGAGGAAGCTCAGAAATTTGACATGATCAAGAAGAACAGCTGGCTACGGGTGCGGGGAAATATCGAAATGAACAATTTCACGCGCGACTTGACCATGAATGTCCAAGATATCCAGGAAGTCGTCCATTATGCCCGCAAGGACCTGATGCCAGAAGGCGAGCGCCGGGTAGAATTCCACGCGCATACCAATATGTCGACCATGGATGCCCTGCCAGAAGTTGAAGAGCTGATCGCCAAGGCAGCTGAGTGGGGGCACAAGGCGGTGGCCATCACCGACCATGGCAATGTGCAGAGCTTCCCACATGGCTTTAAAGCAGCCAAGAAAGCTGGGATCCAGCTGATCTATGGGATGGAAGCCAATATCGTAGAGGACAAGGTGCCGATCACCTATAACGAGGTGAACTTGGACCTCAATGAAGCGACCTATGTGGTCTTTGACGTGGAAACGACGGGACTTTCAGCCATTTACAATGACTTGATCCAGGTCGCCGCCTCTAAGATGTACAAGGGCAATGTCATTGAGGAGTTTGACGAGTTTATTGACCCGGGCCATCCTCTGTCCGCCTTTACGACCCAATTGACTGGGATCACCAATGAGCATGTCCGGGGTGCCAAGCCCTTGGTGCAGGTCTTGAAGGAATTTCAGGCCTTCTGTGAGGGAACCGTTCTTGTCGCCCATAATGCCACCTTTGACGTGGGCTTCATGAATGCCAACTATGAGCGTCATGGCTTACCAAAGATTACCCAGCCAGTCATCGATACCCTGGAATTTGCCCGTAACCTCTATCCAGATTTTAAACGGCATGGCTTGGGGCCCTTGACCAAGCGCTTTGGGGTAGGCTTGGAGCACCACCACATGGCCAACTACGATGCGGAAGCGACGGGGCGTCTACTCTTTATCTTCATCAAAGATGTCGCTGAAAAACACGGGGTGACCAATCTCAAGGACTTGAATATCGATTTGATCGATGAGAATTCTTATAAGAAGGCGCGGGTCAAGCATGCGACTCTCTATGTCAAGAATCAGACTGGCCTTAAGAACATGTTTAAACTGGTCTCACTTTCTGGAACCAAGTATTTCGAAGGAGTCCCACGGATTCCTAAGACCGTGCTGGACGCCCACC